>ERZ808245.677-NODE-677-length-15934-cov-3.206940_pt1 | contig 15934 bp, 14 predicted proteins | sample MGYA00521243_ERZ808245 | MGnify/ENA primary metagenome ERZ808245 (study PRJEB31516, sample SAMN03275576) | gut metagenome | biome: mammalia-associated habitat; material: feces | host: Papio cynocephalus | place: Kenya | collected 2012-07-07 ... | reverse complement strand
CAACTGTCCGTCCTGGAGAATGGGCGAGCCGCTCATGCCCTGCACGATGCCGCCCGTGCGTTCCAGCAAATCCGGATCGGTGACTTTGATGACCATGTTTTTGGTCGGGTTGTTGGCAGAGAGACTGATCTTTTCGATTTCAATTTCAAAGGCTTCCACGGTGTTTTTGTCCAACGTGGTCAATACCGTGGCTTTTCCTTCGTGGATTTCCTGCTTCAGCGCCAGCTTGACCGGGGAACTTCCGACCACGGGACAGCGATCCGCGTGACCGAAAACGCCGGAAGCGGAGTTGGCATACAGTGTGCCGAATCCCTTGCGGCTGGCGAAGGTACCGATCAGCTCGCCGGGTGTGCCGCATTTTCCTTTGGTAATGCCCAGAATGCTGACATCCACAATTTCACCGGAGGAAAGGGGAAGCAGTTCCCCAGTGTCCACGTCGCAAATGGCGTGTCCGAGTCCCGCAAAAAGTCCGGTGGAGGAGTCGTAGAAGGTGGCAGTGCCGATGCCTGCGGAGCTGTCGCGCACCCATATGCCTGCTTTGTAGGTGTGGTCAAGATCGGACAACAGCGGTTTCAGACAAAGGGTAAACTCCGTTTCACTGCGCAGGACACGAAGGGTAATTTCTTTTCCTTGAGAAGATGCAATGATTTTGGAAATGTGTTCGTTGGATTGAATTTCCTGCCCGTTTGCACTGAGGAGAATGTCGCCGACACGCAGACCGGCGGCCGTAGCAGGAGCGATGGATTTTCCGCCGGATTCCACGTCGCTGACGGCAACCACCATCACGCCTTTGGTAAACATTTTAATGCCGAACGGCGTACCGCAGACGGTGAGCGTGGGACGGTCCACGACCTGCACGGATACATCCTTGATCGGCATGAAGCCGAAGAGCTTGAGCGAAACGTTATACGAAAGCGCGCTGTCGCGGGAATCTCCGACACTGATGTGTTCGCCGCGCTGACGGGTGCAGGTGACGGCGGATTGATTCAGGGTAAATTCCTGACCGCGGGTGACTAAAAAGGTTTCGGGAAGGGAAAAACGGTAACCTGCCACCGCTGTGAAACAAACCGTGAGCACAGCGGCGGCGGCGGCTGTGAATTTTTTAATGAAATGTTTCATAATGAACTCCTTGCAAAAGTGATGACACTGTTATTGTGTTCTCAACGGGAAAGAATATGAAAGGCAAAAACGTGTGCCGCAATTGCCAGACAAACGCCTGCGATGTAAAAAAGTGTGCGAATAAGGAAAAAAGCCCTTGACAAAACAAAAAAATAAAGCTAAAATTTATTTAGTTTGCTAACTAATTTAACAAAAGGAGCGATTTTATGGAGCAGGAAAAGCCGCTTTGCGTGCTGTTTATGGATATTCATAAAATGATGCACGACCGTATGCGGCGGCAGTCGGAAGCCTTGGGATTGCAGTTTGGCTATCATCGGATTATTTTCGAGCTGGCACATAAGGGTCTGAAAACGCAGAATGAAATTGCAGCGGCAACCAACCGCAGCTCCCCGACCGTCAGCGTTGCTCTTCAGAACATGGAGAAGGACGGCATCGTGACCAGACATCAGAGTGCGGACGATCAGCGCAAGATTCTGGTGGAGCTGACGGAAAAGGGAAAAAGGATTGACGAGGAGATCGGAAAAACGGTGCGGGAAAACGACGAGCTTTTTGTGAAAAATCTCACCGAAGAGGAAATTGCCGTGCTGACACCGATCATGCGGAAAATCTATGACACCTTTGCAAAGGAGAATCCGGACTTATGCGAGTGAAACTGTCAAGCTATCTCAAACCCTACTGGCTCTGTGCGCTGCTGTCTCCGTTGGTAATGGCGGGAGAGGTGCTGTGCGACCTGGCACTTCCCGATCTGATGTCCACCATCGTGGATGAGGGCGTGCTCGGGCAGAACATGAGCGTGATTCTCCGCACCGGACTTCTGATGCTGGCGACCGCGCTGGTGGGCGCACTGGCGGGAATGCTGTCGTCGGTTTTTGCGGGAATTGCCTCGCAGAACTTCGGAACGGATCTGCGAAACGACGTGTTCCGCCGCGTGATGAGCCTTTCGCTGGAACAAACGGACAAGTTTACCACGGGATCGTTGGTCACGCGTCTGACCAATGATATTTCCATGGTGCAGAACGCCGTGCAGATGATTTTGCGGATGGTCATTCGCGCTCCCGTGTTTTTTGTCGGCGGCTTTATCATGGCACTGACCCTGAATGTCAATTTCGGCACCGTGCTGCTCTGCGGACTTCCGGTGCAGCTGATTCTGATCACCGTGGTGCTGAAAAAAGCATCGCCGCTGTTTTTGCAGGTGCAGGAAAAGCTGGATCGCGTCAACTCGGTGGTGCAGGAAAACGTCACCGGCGCACGGACGGTGAAAGCCTACGTGCGTGAGGATTACGAGGAGAAGCGCTTTCAGGATGCCAATGACGAGCTGATCCGCGTGAACTATCGGGTACAGCGGCTGATGGCAATCGCCATGCCGCTGATGATGATTGTGATGAACGTCGTCGTGGTCGTGATTATTTTTGTCGGCGGATTGCAGGCAGAGGCACAGGCAATGAAGCCCGGCGATATTATGGCGGCAATCACGTATGTGACGCAGATTCTGATGTCGATTATGATGGTATCGGGCATTTTCCAGATGCTGTCGCGCGCTTCGGCGTCGGCAGACCGTATCCGTGAAATTCTGGAAACCGAACCGACCGTGGTCGGCGGGAGCTTTGAAGGCGCCCGTCGTCCGGGAGACGTGAAATTTGAAAATGTCAGCTTCCGCTACCCGAACGCTTCGGAGGATTTGGTGCTGAAAAATGTGAATTTTGAAGTGAAACCCGGAGAGACCGTCGCTATTATCGGCGCGACCGGTTCGGGAAAAACTTCTTTGGTCAATCTGATTGACCGCTTTTATGATGTCACCGACGGACACGTTCTGTTGGACGGCAAAGACGTGCGGGAATATGATCTGGAAGCATTGCGCGGGAGAATCGGTTTTGTGCTTCAGAAAAGCGAGCTGTTCTCGGGCACGATCGAGGACAATATCCGCTGGGGAAATCCGCAGGCGACGGAGGAAGAGGTGGTGAAAGCCGCAAAAATCGCCCAGGCGGACGAGTACATACAAGGCTTCAAGGACGGCTATCAGACCGTGATCGGCGAGAAGGGCGCATCCCTTTCGGGCGGACAGAAACAGCGCTTGTCCATTGCCCGTGCCATTGCGAAAAAACCGGATGTGCTGATTTTTGACGACAGCACTTCCGCACTGGATTTCAGCACGGAAGCGCGCCTGCATCGGGCATTGCGCGAAAATCTTTCGGAAACGACGGTGATCGTCATTGCCCAGCGTGTGGCAAGCATCATGCACGCCGACCGGATTCTGGTGCTGGACAACAACACCGTGGCGGCAAGCGGCACGCATGAGGAGCTGCTGAAAACCAGTCCGGTGTACCGCGATATTTATCAGTCTCAAATGAAAGCGGGGGATCACGATGGTACAGCAGAATAATCAGAATCGCCCGCAGGTGAACCTTCGTCCGGGACGCGGACCCGGCGGACCGCACGGTCCGATTATGCGGGAAAAGCCGAAAAATTTCAAAAAAACCTTCGGACGGCTGCTTCGGTATATTGCGTCGGGAAAATACATCTTTTTCGCGTTGGTCATTATTCTGGTGATTATCACGGGACTGTCGCTGGCAGCGCCGTTGCTTCAGGCGGACGCGATCGATATGATCCGTTACGACAATGCCACCGGTCAGATCAGCGTGGATCATCAAGGACTTTTGCGGATGCTGGCGCTGCTTCTCGGAGTGTATCTGCTGTCGGCAGTGATGACCTATCTGCAAAACATTTTTTCGGCAAAGTTGTCGCTTTCCACCGTCAAAAAGCTGCGCAACGACCTGTTTCACAGCATTGAACATCTGCCGATCCGCTATATTGACACGCATCAGCACGGCGACCTGATGAGCCGCATGACCAACGATGTGGAAAATATTTCCAATACGATTTCTCAGTCGGTTGCCTCTCTGTTTTCGGGAATCATCACACTGGTGGGAACCTTGGTCATCATGCTGGTCAAAAGTCCGCTTCTGACCTTGGTCAGCCTGCTGACCGTACCGCTCACACTGTTTGTGTCCATGAAAATGGCGGGCTTTATGCGCAAATTCTTTCTGAAACAGCAGTCCACATTGGGCGCGCTTAACGGAAATATTGAAGAAAAAATCACAGGTTATAAAACTGTGGTGGCGTTCGGAAAAGAAAAGGATGCCGTGCGGGAGTTCGGCGAGCTGAACGGCGAACTGAAAACCATCGGCATCAAGGCGCAGGTGTTCGGCGGTCTGATGGGACCGATCATGAACGTCATCGGCAACCTCGGCTATCTGATCGTCGCGGCGACGGGCGGCTGGCTGGCACTCAATGGAGACACCATCGGCGCGGCAATTTCCGTGGGAACGATTCAGGCGTTTTTGCTGTATATTAAGCAATTCAACCGCCCGATCAATGAAATCGCCAACCAGTACGCTAATATCATGACCGCTATTGCCGGTGCGGAACGTGTGTTTGATGTCATGGACACCAAACCGGAAGACGAGGGCGGAAAGGTGCCGCTCGGCGATGTACGCGGAGATATCTGTTTTGAGGATGTGTATTTTGCCTATAATCCCGAAGAACCCGTGCTTCAGGGACTGAATCTGAAAGTAAAGGCAGGACAGAAAATCGCCGTCGTAGGAGCGACGGGTTCGGGCAAAACCACCATCGTCAACCTGCTGACCCGATTCTATGATACCGATCGCGGTCGGATTACGGTGGACGGCAAGGATATCCGCGAAGTGCCGAAAGAGGAACTGCGGCACAACATCGCGATTGTGCTGCAGGATACGGTACTGCTGTCGGACACCATTGCTACCAATATCCGTTACGGCAAACTGGACGCCACGGATGAACAGGTGAGAAAAGCGGCTCAGACGGCAGAAGCGGACAGCTTCATCGACAAGCTGCGGGATGGCTATGACACCGTGCTGACCGGTTCGGGTTCGGCGCTGTCGGGCGGACAGCGGCAGCTGTTGGCAATTGCCCGTGCCGTGCTTGCCGACCCGAAGATTCTGATTTTGGATGAGGCGACCTCTTCGGTGGACACCCGAACGGAAATGAACATCCAGACCGCGATGGCAAAGCTGATGGAAAACCGCACCAGTCTCATCATCGCACACCGCCTGTCCACTATCCGCGACGCGGATATGATCGCGGTTATTGCCGACGGAAAAGTGGCGGAAGCGGGCAATCACGAAGAACTTCTGGCAAAAAAAGGACATTATTATACACTGTATCAGAACCAATTTGCAGGACTCAGAACGTAAAGGAGAGTTTTATGAAAATTGCAGTTATCACCGGCGCCAGCTCCGGCATGGGACGGGATTTTGCCCGACAGCTGGATCAAACGGGAAACTACGAACAGCTTTGGGTGATCGCACGCCGCGAAGAACGGCTGCTGACGCTGAAGGAAGAACTGAAAACACCGGTGAAGGTGTTTCCGATGGATCTGACAAAGCAGGAGGATCTGGAGCGCTATGCCGCCGAACTGGAAAAAGAAAAACCGCAGGTGTTGACCTTGGTCAACGCCGGCGGCTTCGGAAAATTCGGCAGAGTGGAGCAGATTCCGCTGTCCGATTGCATGGGAATGATCGATGTGAACTGTAAAGCATTGGTCAGTATGACACAGCTGACCTTGCCGTATATGGAGCGGGGCAGTGCGGTGATCGAGCTGGGGTCGCTGTCGGCGTTCCAGCCGGTGCCGTATCTGAATGTCTACGCGGCAAGCAAGGCATTTGTTCTCAGCTATTCCCGCGCGCTGAACGTGGAGCTGAAACCGCGGGGAATCCGTGTGATGGCGGTGTGTCCGGGTTGGGTGAAAACGGAGTTTTTCGACCGTGCGACAAAAACCAGCAACGATGCCGTTACGTACTACAACGTGTTCTCCGAATCGGCGGATGTGGTGCGCACGGCACTGCGCGACCTCAAACGCGGAAAAGATGTGTCGGTGCATAACTTCCGTGTGCGTGCGCAGGTACGGCTGGTCAAACTGCTGCCGCACAAATGGGTCATGAACATCTGGATGAAACAGCAAAAGCACGGTTAATCGCCGCTTCTTTCACGCCGCGCGACTTTTCGGAAGTCGCGCGGCGTGACGCCGTATTTGCGGCGGAAAAGACGGGAAAAATAGTTCGGGTCGTCAAAGGAACACGCTGCGGCAATTTTTCGGATTCCGTCCCCCGTGCTGCGCAGCAGCTGCGCGGCGTGCGAAAGGCGCAGGTCGCGAAGGTGCTCGGTGACCGTCATGCCGACGTCGGCACGGAATTTGCGGCAGAAAGCCGCTTCGGTGTAGCCGAACGTCTGCGCAAGTCCGCGGCAGGTCAGCGGCTGCGAAAGGTTTTCTTCCATATACAGGAGGATCCGCTGCGAAAATTCGTCGTCGGTCAGCACGGGAAAACGGTTTTCGGGCGCGTCGGCATACCGCGACATCAGCGTGCCGATCAGCAGATAGAGAAACCCCGTCACGGTCTGCACGTTGGAATCAGGACTTCTGAACGCTTCGGAAAGATGATCCAACAGGGAAGCAAGCCCGGGATCACGAATGCAGTGACGCAATTGAGACAATTGCTGAAAGGAGAAACCGAACAGATCGGTGTCGAACATGAATACGCGGTAGGAAACGCCTTCGTCGCCCGCAGTGCCTTCGTGACAACAACGCGGAGGAAAAACCACGGTGTCGCCGTTTTCGGCGGCATAGGAAATGCCGTCCACAACAAAATTCATGCTTCCGCGGTCGATCCGCAGAATCTCCATGCGTTCGTGCCAGTGATTGTGAAAACAGGGGCGGTTTGCCTCGGGCGAAAAGGACAAAATCCGCAGTCCTTTTTTTCCGTAAATCACGGGAGTGAGCTCTTTTAAATAGTACGCCTGTGCCATAGTACCCTCACAAGACAAAAATGTGCGAAAATATGTTAAAATCGTGCTATTTCATTATACAGCATCTGTTATAATAAAGTCAAGAGGTGAGGCAAATGAAGATTGGCACTTGTGTCCATTTGAAGGAAATTTCCGAAATGGAAAAAGTCTTTGCCACCATGCAGAAACAGGGCTTTGACAACTGTCAGCTGATCTGCTGGGAACTTTCCCGCTATACCCGGGAAACGGCACAGGCAATTCTGAAACTGACAAAAACCTACGGTGTGGAAATCTCGGCGGTCTGGTGCGGCTGGAGCGGTCCGGCAAAGTGGAACTTTTACGAAGGTCCGCTGACACTGGGGCTGGTTCCGTCGGCGTACCGCGAACAGCGTGTGCGCGACCTTTGCAGAGGAAGCGATTTTGCGCGGATGCTCGGTGTGGATCGCGTGGTATCGCATATGGGCTTCATTCCCGAAGATCCCAATGATGCCCAATTCAAACCGTTCTGCGAAGCGGTGAAAAAGGTTGCCGACCACGCGAAAGAAAACGGACAGTATCTGATGTTTGAAACGGGACAGGAAACCCCCGTGACGATGCTGCGCTGTTTTGAAACGGCAGGCTGCGATAACCTGCGGGTGAACCTCGATACGGCAAACGTGATTCTGTACGGCAAAGCCAATCCCGCGGATGCGCTGGATGTGTTCGGAAAATGGGTGGCAGGCGTACATATGAAGGACGGCTTGTATCCGACCAACGGACACGACCTCGGTCATGAGGTGCGCATCGGGGACGGAAAGTGCGATTTCGGAAAAGTGCTGCGCAAACTCAAGGCTCTCGGTTACAACGAACCGCTGACAATTGAACGTGAAATCGGCGGCGAACAGCAAAATGTCGATATCCTGTATGCACGGGATTATCTGCAAAAAATTCTGAATGAAATGGCGGAGGAAGAAAAATGAAAGTAGCAATTGTAGGCTGCGGCGGAATTTCGCATGCGCATTTCAACAGCTGGAGACGCATGGAGGATGTCACGATCGTGGGCGTGTGCGATGTGCGTCCGGAATGTATGACAGAGTATGTAAACGCTTGTAAAGCTCATCCGTATGAGGATTGCAGAACCATGCTGGAGACGGAGAAACCTGATATTCTGGATATCTGCCTGCCGACGTATCTTCATGTCGAATACTCGTTGATGGCTCTGGAAATGGGCATCAACGTTGTCTGCGAAAAGCCGATCTCGCTCAAGAGAGAGGACGTTGCCCGTGTCTACGGCACGGCAAAGAAACACAACTGCAAATTCATGGTGGCACAGGTGCTTCGTTTCTGGCCGGAATTTTCGGAGTTGAAGGAAATTATCGAGACCGAGCGCTACGGAAAGCTCCTCAGCGGTGAAATGCACCGTTTGGGATACCGCCCGAATTGGAGCTGGAACGGCTGGATGACCAAAAAGGAACTCAGCGGTATGGTGCCGTATGACCTGCACATTCATGATCTGGACTGGCTTGTATATGCGCTGGGAGCTCCGAAGAGCGCGGTGCGTTACCGCACGGAACGTCCCGATCAGGATTTCCTGCACGCCGTGTATGATTACGGAGACTATTTCATCATGTGCGATTCTTCCTGGTTCAAGGGAAAGATTCCGTGGAACAGCGGCTTCCGCTTCCAGTTTGAAGAAGCGGTTGTGATCAATAACAACGGCAGCCTGGCAGTGTACGACAAGGACGGTACGGCACAGGAGGGAGTGGCAGCCGCCGATTCCGGTGTGCTGAATCTGCCGACCACCGATGCGTATTATAATGAACTGCGCTATTTCGCGGATTGCGTCAAAGAAAATCGCGATCCCGACCGCGTAAAGCCCGAAGAACTGGAAACCGTCATTGATTTGCTGAACGCGTTTTAATCAAAATCCTCCGCAGAAATTTCTGCGGAGGATTTTTCTATGCTTCCAGTGAAATGCCGGTGTAATAGTGCTTGAGAATTTCGTCAAAGGTCATTCCTTGGCGGGCGTAAAAATCGGCACCGTACAGACTCAGCCCCACAAAATGTCCCTGCCCGTAACAGCGGATTTCCGCCTGCTGTCCGTCGAAAACAATGTCAAAATCGGCGCTCGGCAGTTGAAAGAGCGCGCGGAATTCCTGCCCAGTCATCGTGAGATTGCCGATTTCGATCCCTTTGACCGTTCCCGCATCGGTGCGGCTGAGAATTTCGGCGGAGAGGTTTTCCAGCTCCGCTTTCGGGAAACGGGAAAGCACGACTTCACGGAAGCGGTCGGCGGAAAAGCACAGACGGTTTTCGGTAGCAGGAGCCAGTAAATCGCCCGCGCTTTCTGCGGATTGCAGATAGGCGACCTTTTGCCCCCATACGGCTTCTGCGGCTTCGGTCTGCCCCGCACAGAGGAAGAAAAAGGGCGCGAGGATCGGACGGTTCTGATACACCATGTATTTTGAACCGACCGCATCCACGGCTTGTTCGATCTTTTTTCGATAGGCTTCATAGCGGTCGCCGAAACGCTCGCGGGCTTGCGATTCGCTCAGATATCGGTCGGTGTCGATGATGAAATCGTAAGTCTGCAAATCGGGCTTGCGGCTGCGGTCATAGCACGCGTTGGTGTGGGCAATGACCGCCTGCGCTTTCAACGCTTCCGTGTGAAATCCCGGCTCGGTTTGTGCAAATACGGCGCCGATGAGAAAATCCCGCGTGGAAAGCGACAGGTCTTTCTGCGAGGAAGCGTCGCGCACAATCCATTCATCGTCCGTGCGTCCGGTGCTGCGGGAAAGAAGCCGCGGAAGAAAGGTGACAGCGAGCAAAAGGGTGAGATAAAGGCAGAGAATCTTTTTCATTTTTCCTCCGTAATGAATTTTAGACGTTTGAAAAATTCATTTTTGAATAAAATTTCGGACATAATGGCAAAATATCCCGTAAATTTTGCTGTTTTTTACAAAAAATCATGCAAATGCCCTTGACGTGCGCCGCCTACCGATGTATAATAAATAAGTATCATGATTCATGGGGTGGCGACGTATGGAGTATTGTGCTTCAATGGCAAGTATGTCCGATGAAGACAAAAAAGGTATTAAAATACTATGTGACGAGTTTCACAAGTATAACCATATCGATTCAAAATATTACGAACGGTATGACGTGAAGCGCGGATTGCGTAACGCGGACGGTACCGGTGTGGTCGCGGGGCTGACACAGATCTGTAACGTACACGGATATATTATGGATGAGGGCGAGAAAAGTGCCGTTGACGGTCAGCTTTTCTATCGCGGAATCGATGTAAAGGACATCGTGAACGGCTGCCTGAAAGAAAATCGTTACGGTTATGAGGAGGTCGTCTGGCTGTTGCTGTTCGGTCGTCTGCCGAACAAAGAACAGCTCTCGCTTCTGCGGAATATGATTTCGGAGTGCCGCGAACTGCCTTTCGGCTTTGCGGAAGATATGATGATCAAAGCGCCGACGCCGAATATCATGAGCATGATTGAACGCTCGATTGTGGCACTGTATGCCTACGATGAGGATGCGGAAAACCTCAGCGTGGAAAATCTGATCCGTCAGTCGATCGAACTGATTGCGCGCGTCCCCACGATTTTGGTGCATGCTTATCAGATCAAAAAGAGAATTTACAATCACCAGAGCATGGTGTTTCATCCGATTGACCCGACCCACAGCACCGCACAGCATATTCTTTCGATGATCCGCGACGATCGCACATTCACCGAAGATGAGGCGCATTTGCTGGATATCTGCCTGATGCTTCACGCGGAGCACGGCGGCGGAAACAATTCCACCTTTGCCTGCCGTGTGCTGTCGTCGTCGGGAACGGATACCTATTCTGCAATTGCCGCCGGTGTCGGTGCGCTGAAAGGACCGAAACACGGCGGAGCAAACCTGAAAACCATGGAAATGCTTAACTTCATGATGCGGGATATCGAACATTGGGACCGCGATGCGGAAGTGGAAGCATATCTGCGGAAACTGCTCAATAAAGAGGCAGGAGACCATTCAGGCTTGATCTACGGTTTGGGTCACGCGGTGTATACCAAGAGCGATCCCCGTGCCGTCATCATCAAGCAAAACGCAATGAAACTGGCACAAAAACGCGGTTTTGAGCGGGAATTTCTGCTGCTGGACGCCGTGGAGCGGATTGCCCCGCGCCTGATTGCCGAAAAGACCAGTGCCAAGGAAGAAGATATCTGTGCAAACGTAGATCTGTATTCGGGCATGGTGTATAAGATGATCAATATTCCGCAGGATCTGTTCACGCCGCTCTTTGCCATTGCGCGTATGGCAGGTTGGTGCGCACACCGTATCGAAGAAGTGACCAACGCCAACCGTATTATACGCCCGGCGTATAAGGCAATCGTCAAAAACACACCGTATGTGCCGATGAACGAGAGATAATCGGAAGAAAGACAGGAAATGCGTCTGAAAAACACGCTTTTTTGTGAAAATTCATGAATTTGCAAAAAGCGGTTGACAAGGCACTTTTCACGTGTTATACTCAAGAAAATTCAATATTGATTTGGTAGAGGCGCGAACTTGTATGAGTCGTATGACGGAGACAGCCAAAGGTCGAAGAGGTCATATCAAAGGACGGTTCGCCGAAATTGGAATTGAGTTGGAGCAATTCCCGTTGGACGTTCGGAGAAAATCCGCTCGGCTGTCACATTTGTGGAGTGCTATCATCGTTTGCTTGCTTTGCGTAAGAATGAACGGTCGGGTTTAGTACTTCGACCGTTTTTTTATTTTTAAAAAGGAGAGAAGAAAAATGAAAAGATTGTTTGCTGTTGTATTGGCTCTGTGCGTGGTTTTCGCCGTCGCCGCCTGTGGTGAGGATGCCGGAAAGAAAGACTTGACGAATGCAAAATCGCTGGCAGACCTGGCAGGCGCAAAAATTGCCGCTCAGTCGGGAACCTTCCATGCCGACGCCGTCAATCAGATTAAAGATGTTGTTTCCAGCACCTATCCGGACTTCACGGATCTGCTGGTTGCCCTTAAGAGCGGCGCAATCGACGGCTATATCGCAGAAGAACCGACCGCACTGTCCGTTTGCGAAAAAGAATCCACGCTGACCTACATCCCGCTTGTGAATAACGATACGGGATTCACCGTCACCGATGCCGATGTCGGAATTGCCGTCGGTTATCAGACCGGCTCCGAACTTGTCGCAAAAACCAACGATATTCTGGCAACGATTTCGACGGAAACCAGAATGAAATTGATGGAGCAGATGGTGGATCTGACCAATCAGAAGGAAATCGGCGATCTTGCACTTCAGTACGAAGTCAAGGAAGCAACCAACGGAAAATTCATTGTCGGCATGGAATGCGGTTACGAGCCGTTCAACTGGACGCAGACCGACGACAAAAACGGTGCGGTTCCGATTTCCGGAAAGAACGGAATGTATGCCAACGGCTACGATGTGCAGATTGCTAAATACATTGCCAATGAGCTCGGCATGGAGCTGGAAATTGCTCAGTATGAGTTTGACTCTCTGGTTCCCGGTGTGCAGTCCGGTGCGCTGACGGCGATCATCGCTGGTATGAGTCCGACCGCAGAGCGTGAGGAGCAGGTGGATTTCACAAATACGTATTATAACTCCAACCTTGTGGTTATCATCCGCAAATAAGGGAAACGGGAAAAATGATGAAGTTTTTTCAGGATGTCTACGAAATCGTCCTGCAATACTGGCCGTTTTTGCTGGAGGGCATCGGCAATACCATGCTGATTGCCCTGACCGGCACGCTGGCAGGACTTGTGATCGGACTGTTGACCGGTATCGTCAGAACCGCGCCGTACTCGGCAAATCCCGTAGTATGTGTGCTGCATAAAATTCTCAACGGAATCATTGCCGTGTATGTGGAAATTTTCCGCGGCACGCCGATGATGGTGCAGGCAATGGTCATTTATTGGGGCTACGCCTTTGCTACAGGAGGAAAAACGCTACCGCTGATTACCTCGGGAATCGTGATCGTGTCGATCAATACCGGTGCGTATATGGCGGAAATTGTGCGCGGCGGCATTATTTCCATAGATAAAGGGCAGTTCGAGGGCGCCAATTCCATCGGAATGACGCATTGGCAGACCATGGTGCATATCATCCTTCCGCAGGTTATGCGCAATATTCTGCCGTCTATCAGCAATGAGTTTGTGATTAACATCAAGGATACTTCGGTACTGAATGTGATCGGTGTTTCGGAATTGTACTATTATGCGGGCATCATCAAAAAAGCCAATTTCCAGACCTTCCAGACCTATTTGGTTGTCTGTGTGATTTATTTCATTCTGACCTTCACGATCACCCGTCTGCTTCGGTATCTGGAAAAAAAGCTCGACGGCAAAGAAAACTATACGATTTTCGGCTCGCAAACGGACCCCAAGGCGGAAATCAAGGTTCGGGAGGTGCCCTATGAGCAGTGAGACCATTCTTCAGGTGAACCACCTGCGCAAGACGTTCGGCGACCACGAAGTGCTGCGGGATATCAACCTTAGTGTGCACCACGGAGATATCGTGACGATCATCGGTTCGTCCGGCTCCGGAAAAAGTACGCTTCTGCGTTGTATCAATCTGTTGGAAACGCCGACGGACGGCGAGATTCTGTTTTGCGGAAAGAATATCAAAGACCGTGATATGAATCTTTCGCAGTACCGCGCCAAGGTAGGGATGGTGTTTCAGCAGTTTAATCTGTTCAATAACCTGACGGTGCTGGAAAACTGTGTGATCGGGCAGATGAAGGTGCTGCACCGCTCACGCAAGGAAGCCGAGGAAAAGGCAAAGGACTTTTTGAATAAGGTCGGAATGTATCAATACATTCAGGCAAAACCGAAACAGATTTCCGGAGGACAGAAACAGCGCGTGGCAATCGCCCGTTCGCTTGCCATGGATCCGGAAGCAATCCTGTTTGACGAGCCGACATCGGCACTGGATCCGGAAATGGTCGGCGAAGTGCTGACGGTCATGAAAAAACTGGCGGAATCGGGATTGACGATGCTGGTCGTCACGCATGAAATGGGCTTTGCCAAGGACGTTTCCAACCGCGTGATCTTCATGGATCAGGGCTTGATTGCCGAGGAAGGCACGCCGAAGGAGATTTTTGAAAATCCGCAGGTGCCGCGAACCCGTGAATTTTTGTCCCGAGTGTTATAAAAAGAGGAGCACATCTCACCGATGTGCTCCTCTTTTTCTGTTGAAATCAGTCTTTTACAAAAATTGTATTTCTGTGATTGGATTGCAGCTTGATGCGATCCACCACCGTGGCAATAAATTCATGATTGCTCGGACATTTGTTCAGTCTTGCCGGGCGGCAGACAAAATATTCGTTCAGCGCCGCTTCGTTGCCGTTTTCCCACAGGTATCCGATCAGGTGACGCAGGGCACGTTCCACGCGGCTCGGCGTGGTGGCAAAGCTCTTGGCAACGGTCGGATAGAGCAGCTTGGTCACATGGTGCAGATAAGACATATCCTGTAAGGAAAGCAGAATGGCTTTCCGAAGGTAAAAGTATCCTTTCATGTGTGCCGGTACGCCCAATTTCAGGATCAGAAGTGCCACCATGTTGTCGGCTTCGGATTCCGACATTTCAACCGGTTTTTCGGGACGGGTAAAATGATGACTGCAAATTTCGCGGCAGATGTCGGTGGGTTCGATCGGTTTTGAAAAACAACTGTCCGCGCCGAGTTGACGGATGTATCGGGAAGTGTTGGCATCGCTCGTGTCGGTGATCACGGCAATGTGGGTGTCTTTTTCTGTGTTCAGTCGAAGCAATTCGATTACTTCTTCGAGGTCCGCACTGACGGCGGAGGCGTTGAGCAGGATAAGAGACGGCACATGTTGCCGGAGCGAGTCAATGACGCCTACCAGGGTGCCCGTGCAGAGATGGACGCGATATCCGTTTCGCTGAAATTCGCCCGCACAGGTTTGCGCGAAGACGGTGTCCCGTTCGATGATGACGATAGTTCTTTGAGTCAATTTGATTCCCCTCGCTTTTACGATGTTACATGATATAAGGATAGCACATAAAAGCGATAAAAACAATATCGATTCATAAAAGCATTCATAATTTGGTAATAATTTGTGAAATTAACACATAAAAAAGTGATTTTTGTTGAAAGAAATCAGTTGTTCTTTTTGCATTTTCGACAACTCTTTGCACATGGCACTGCGATCCACTCCGAGAAAATCCGCCAATTGCTGGCGGTTGTAGGGAATGTCAAAGGCACGCGAGCCGTTTTTGCGCATACATTCGGAAAAGAAAGACATCAGCCTTTCGCGAATGGTTTTCGGAGAGGTGTGCAGGATTCTTCGGGACAGCTGCAAACTTTTTCCGGCACCGACAGTCAGCAGGTTTTTCATCAATTGCCATGCCGCTTTCGACGGCGCTTCTGCGTTCAGCAGGGGTGTCAGGCACAGGAAAAGCACGGTGGTTTTTTCGGCGGCGACCACACAGGTCATCAGCTTTTCCTCCCGCAGACAGGCGTAGGCTTCGGCGAATACCTCCCCTTGACGGACATACCCGAACAACCGGCGGTTTCCCCAGGCGTCGTGATATTCCACTAATGCGGAACCGGAAAGAATCACGCCGAGACGGTCAGTGACCTCATCTTCAAAAAGAATGGTTTCGCCTTTGAGAAATTTTTTTTCGACAGCTTGCAAGGTCTTGAGCAAAGGAACAAGCTCATTTTCCGGAATTTGGTTGAAAACGGAAGCGGAAACGGACATAAAAAACACTCCATTTGTGGTTAGAACCACAGACTTTTTGATTTTATGATAGTATACTTTTGTTGTAAAGTCAAGCAAGGAGGAAAAACAAATGATTCGAAAAATTATTCATATCGACGAAGAAAAATGCAACGGCTGCAGAGCCTGCGCGAATGCGTGCCATGAGGGAGCAATCGGAATGGTGAACGGAAAGGCAAAGCTGCTCCGTGACGATTATTGTGACGGATTGGGTGACTGCCTGCCTTCCTGCCCCGTAAATGCCATTTCGTTTGTGGAGC
>ERZ808245.675-NODE-675-length-15995-cov-4.200000_pt1 | contig 15995 bp, 12 predicted proteins | sample MGYA00521243_ERZ808245 | MGnify/ENA primary metagenome ERZ808245 (study PRJEB31516, sample SAMN03275576) | gut metagenome | biome: mammalia-associated habitat; material: feces | host: Papio cynocephalus | place: Kenya | collected 2012-07-07 ... | reverse complement strand
AAAGAGAACTCATGTTTTCACGTAACGAAAGCATGTGTTCTTTGACAGGCTGAAACGCGCCCGCGGCTTGCAGCCGCGGGCGCGTTTTTGGGTTTTTACCGTGTGCGCAGCGTCAGACTTCCGCTGACGGAATCAAAGGAAATCTGCGTTCTGCCGTCGCCGTAGACCTGCGATTTTCCGTTTTTGACGGTGCCGACATCGCAGGACACCTCCCCGCCGGTGGACGCCTTCAGCGTGAATCCGCCGTTCGGGAGCTTCAGATACAGGTCGCCGCTCACGCTTTCGCCCTTGATTTCACGCGGGTACACCGTGTCGGTCATCGTCAGCGAACCGGAAACGGACTCCCATGAAATTTCCTGCACCGCGCCGCTGAATTTTGCGTTGCCGCTGACGGTGGAAATGTCCAGCTTTTCGGCGGTCAGACCGGCGATCTGAATGTTGCCGCTGACGGTTTCCAGAGAAAGCTCGTCGCTGACGGCGATTTCGGGAATGAAGATTCCCGCGGACACGCTCTCAATGTCCAGTTCCCGCAATGACATCGTGCGCGGGATGCGCACGGTGAGGTCTTTGGTCAGTGTGTCCACGACGGAAAAGCGCTCCGATTTGCGCCATTGCACGGTCAGTTCACCGTCTTTGACGCGCCAGCGCAGACGATCCTCTTCCTTTTCGACGCCCGTTTCAGAAAGAACCACAGAGGTGCCGTCGTAAATTTCAATCTGCACCTTTCCGGCAATCCAGTGAATGTCGATTTCCGAAAGGTCGGCAGCGGGAATTTCCGTGTCGCCCGCATGGTATGTCTCCGCGTCGCTGTAAATAATGCCGACGCCGCCGGAGAAAAGCTGCCGATCGGCACCGGTGCGGGAAAAATGCACAAGCTGTGCGACGAGAATCGCCGACAGGGCGAGGATAAGAAGAACAGACAAGGCAATGCCGATTTTTGCCGCAAGCTTCATAAAAAATCTCTCCTTTCGGTTGCGCTATAAGCATAGCACAAACCGCGCATCTTGTCAAACCTTCCTTGACAGGGTCAAAAATATATGGTATACTGTATAATGAATTATTTTATACAAAAACAGACAGATTCTGACAGGAAGGAGCCGTTCATGAAAAAATCGTATTCGGAAATCACCCCGTATCTTGAGGAAATGGCAAAACAATCAAGTGAACATAACGGAATTTTGCCGCAGATGTATGAACAGTATCATGTGTTTCGCGGCTTGCGCGACATTAACGGAAACGGCGTCGTCACGGGACTGACCGAGGTTTCCCGCATCAAAGCCAAGGAAAAAACGCCCGACGGGGAAGAAATCCCCTGCGAGGGACAGCTCTATTACTGCGGCATCAACGTGCGCAATCTGGTGGACGGCTTTCTGAAGGACAACCGCTTCGGATTTGAAGAAACGGTGTACCTGCTGCTTTTTTCCGAATTGCCGAACAAAACGCAGCTGCATCGTTTCTGCAAGGAACTGTCGGCGTACCGAAGCCTGCCCGAATCGTTTGTGCGGGACATGATCCTCAAGGCGCCGGGAAAAGACATGATGAACATCCTGTCACGCACGGTGCTGGCGCTGTATGCCTACGATGACAATCCCGACGACATTTCGGTGCCCAACGTCCTGCGCCAGTGTATGCAGCTGATTGCCGAACTGCCGCTGTTGGGCGTGTACGGCTATCAGTCCTACCGCCACTATCATTGCGGGCAGAGCCTGGTGATCCATCAGCCGAACCGCAAGCTGTCCACGGCGGAGCATATTCTCTATTTACTGCGCGAAAACAGCACCTACACGCTGCTGGAGGCGCAGATTCTCGACCTTGCGCTGGTGCTGCACGCCGAACACGGCGGCGGAAACAACTCCACCTTCACCACACACGTGGTCACTTCGTCGGGTACGGACACCTACGCGGCAGTCGCGGCAGCGCTGGGATCGCTGAAGGGACCGCGGCACGGCGGCGCGAATATCAAGGTCGTGCAGATGTTTGAGGACATGAAGGCGCACGTCAACCCCGAAAACCCGTCCGAAGTGAAGGATTACCTGGCGCGCCTGCTGGATCGCCGTGCGTTTGACAACGCGGGACTGATCTACGGCATGGGACACGCGGTGTATTCCAAGTCCGACCCGCGTGCCGATATTCTCGGCAGCTTTGCCCGCCGTCTGGCACAGGAAAAGGGCTATGAGCGGGATTGGATGCTGTATGAGGAGGTCGCCCGACTGGCGCCGGAGGTCATTGCCGAAAAACGGCGGATCTATAAGGGCGTAAGCGCCAATGTGGATTTCTATTCGGGACTCATTTATCAGATGCTGGAGCTTCCGCAGGAGCTTTACACGCCGATTTTTGCCATGGCGCGTATCGCCGGCTGGAGCGCACACCGCATCGAGGAAATTCAGAACGCGGGAAAGATTATCCGCCCGGCGTATGTGAATGTCAAGCCCGAACAGCCCTATCGTCCGCTGAAGGAAAGAGAATAAACGCGAAAGCGAAAAGACCCCCGCGCCGCGCACGAAAGTGCGCGGCGCGGGGGCATGCTGTGCGGCACATCCTTTTTTTACGAGAAAAGGATGTGCCGCTTTTGTTTTCTATGCGTTCGGGGGCGGGGCGGCGAAATGTCAGCGGTCAAAACTCAGAAACCGCGTGCCCTGAAAGGTCAGGCGTCCGCGGTCGCCTTCCACGATCATGCCGTATTCCGACCCGCTCACCGGAAGCTCCATCCGGTCGCCGCTTTCCACCTGAAAGGTGATGAAATACTCGGTATGGGAAGAAGTGTGCATCGCGGCGTTTCCCGTAGGGTGGTGCGAAACGGACACTTCTTCGCGCTTTGCGACTGCAACGGCATCCACCGTCAGCCGCGGAGAGCGGTTGTTTTTGCTCCACTGTCCGATGTTGCGCACAAACGTGAAAACGACCATGCCGAGAATGAGGGCAAAGGTCAGAAAAAAGAGAATCTGAAATCCTCCGCCGAAAAAGAAAGCGTCCATAAAATCCTCCGTAAATCGTATCTGCGGTTCGGGCGGTGCGCCGCGCAAAAACGCGGCGCACCGCCCGACGACTGTTTTCGGAAAGCGGATCAGAGACTGACCTTGGAAAGTGCCGCCTCGTCCGCAACGATGATCACGTTGTTGTGCAATTGCAGGATCGACGCGGGAACCGCAGGCGTGACCGGACCGCAGACGGTATTGTAAATCGCGTCAGCTTTGGCTTCGCCCGAAGCAATCAGCAGGATGGTTTTCGCCTGCATGATGCTTTTGATGCCCATGGTGTAGGCAAAACGCGGCACTTTGTCGATCGAATCGAAGAAACGGGAATTGGCGCGGATGGTTTCCTCCTTCAGCGCGACGCAGTGCGTTTCCTTTTCAAACGCCTGATTCGGCTCGTTGAAGCCGATGTGACCGTTTCCGCCGATGCCGAGCAGCTGCATATCCACGCCGCCGACGGAGCGGATGACACGGTTGTAATCGCTGCACGCCTTTTCGCTGTCCTCTTCGGTGCCGTCGGGCAGATGGATGCGGGCGGGATCGATGTTGATATGATCAAAAAAGTGCTTGTGCATGAAATAGTGATAGCTCTGCTCGTCGTCGGGGAGCAGCCCCTTGTACTCGTCGAGGTTGACGGTAGTGACCTGCGAAAAATCAATGTCGCCCTTGTTGTACCATTCAATCAGCTGGGCATAGGTTCCCTCCGGCGTGGAGCCGGTGGCAAGTCCCAGCACGGCATCGGGCTTCATGATGACCTGTGCGGAAAGAATATTGGCAGCCTTGCGGCTCATGTCGCAGTAGTCTTTGGCGCGGTAAATACGCATAAAAAGTCCTCCCTAAACTTCAATGGCATCTTTGAGCATGAACGACCAGATTTTGCACCGGATGTCCTTTTCCTGCACATGAAACGCCTCGCTGACGGCGCGGCGGTACAACGCCAGCTGACCGCCGTAACGGTCGGCGAGCTGCTGCAGGTCATGCACACGGTCGCTCTTGTAGTCCAGTATAACATATCTGCCGTTTTTTGTAAAGATACAGTCCGCGATTCCCTGCACCATGACCGGCTCGTCGGAGGAAAATCCGCTCAGCAGTTCGCAGGCGGGCACGGCGGTCATGAAGCGGTATTCCCGCCATACGCGGTCGGCGGAAAACAGCTCGTCGGCAAGCGATGAGGAGAAGAACGCGCCGATCAGCGCGGGGTCTACGGCGTCCGCCTGCTTTTCGGTGAGAAAACGCGCGTCGCGCAGACGGGAAAGCTCGGCGGAAAAATCGCGGCGGGCGGCGGCGTAATCGGCAAACTGCATGAACGCGTGCAGAGCGGTGCCCCGCTCGGCGGGGGAAAGCTCGTCGGAAAACGACGGCGGCGACAGGGAAATCGGGGCGTCCTCGGTCAGCTGCGAAACCGCCGCCTTGGTGGGAATACGGGTGGCTTCTTCGTAAGGGTAGACACAGGCGCGGGACTTCTGCACACGGGCAAGCAGCTCGTCGGTGTCCCCGACGGTCGGCATCACGGCGGTGCGCTTGGCAGCGTCGGTCACGTCCTCGGCGGACAGGACGGAAAAGTGCAGAGGAATCTCGCAAGAAAGCCCGGCAGCGGGAGAAATTTTCCCGTTGGCAAACGCGCGCAGCGACGGATGCCGCAGGGCGCACAGGAGCGCCCATTCCAGATAAGACTTGCAATTTTTCACCGTGTACGCCGGAAGCACCCGCTCATCGGTGAGAATTTTCGCGGCGGTTTTGTCAATCAGCCGCATTGGGTCGCGGTCGGCAGCGACAAGAATCATTTTTTCCCTTGCCCGCGTCATTGCCACGTACAGCATCCGCATTTCCTCGGAAAGCATGGCGTCCTCGGATTTCAGGCGGGTGGCAGTGAGGGGGACGGTGGGAAATTCGATGTGCCGCCGTTCGTCGCGCCGCACGCAGGCAAAGCCGAGGTCGGCATGGAGAAGCACGCGCTGCTGAAGGTCGGTGCGGTTGAAGCGTTTGTCAAGCGACGCGAGAAAGCACACGGGGAATTCCAGCCCCTTGGAGCGGTGGATACTCATCACCGAGACGGCATTCGTCTCGGAGGGGGCGGCGGTGAGCTTGAAATCCGCGCCGTCCTCGATCATGCGGTCGATGCGGCGCAAAAATGCCGTCAGCGTCGGCAGGTCGCGCGATTCCGACTGTGCGGCAAAGGCTTTGAGACGGTCGATGTGCGCCGCTTTTTCGCCGTCACGGTAGCGCAGGGAGAAAAGCTCGGACAATCGGAGCTTTTCGTCAAGAAAGGACAGCAGCTCCGACAAGCTGTGCCCGGCGGCAAAGGCGCGCAGATCGGCAATCAGCGACAGCAGCCGGCGGCACTTTTCCCGCAGACCTTCCTCGTCCCCGCTTTCGGCATAGCGCACGGCGGCGGCATAAAGCGAAACCCTGCGGTCGCACAGGCGCAGACGCGCGAGATCGTCGGTGGAAAAATCGGAAAAATCGGCGTACATCACCGTGAGCATATCCATGTCCGACGTGGGGTTGTCCGCCACACGCAGAAGCGACAGCACCGACGAAATTTCGGGCTGTGAGAAAAAGCCCTCGCTGCTCTGCTCACAGCAGGGGATTCCCGCCTTTTTCAGGGCGGCGGTGTAAACGTCGGACGTGTTTTTCAGCGAACGCAGAAGAATACAGAAATCGCGGTACTGCGCCTTGCGCACACTGCCGTCCTTTTCGGTGATATCCAGCGATCCCGCCAGTTCGCGGATGCGGGAGGCAATGTAACGCGCCTGCACTTCGGCGGACGTTTCTCCCGTTTCGCGTCCGAGCAGGACAAATTCCGGCTCAAAGGCGGGATCGGGCGGGTAGGACGCGCCGCAGATCAGCCGCTCCTTCGTGTAGTCCACGCCGCCCGTCGCGGGACTCATCAGCTGGTCGAAAAAGAAGTTGACGGTGTCGGTCACGGTATTGCGGCTGCGGAAGTTTTTGTTCAGCGTGATTTTCGCGGGATAATGCTCGCCGTCAAAATCGGAAAACCGATTCATTTTCTCAATGAACCGTTCGGGACTCGCCTGGCGGAAACGGTAGATGCTCTGCTTGACATCGCCGACCAGAAACAGGTTGCCGTCGTTTTTCGAGACAGCGGAGAAAATCATGTCCTGAATGGCGTTGGAATCCTGACATTCGTCAATGAGAATTTCGTCGAAATCCAGACACAGGCGCTCGGCAAAGGGCGTGCGGACATAGCCGTCCCCTTCTTTTTGCAGCAGGAGATCCAGTGTCCACTGTTCGGCATCGGCAAAATCGGCAATGTTCTTTTCGGCTTTTTTCTGCGCCAGACGGTCGGCAAAATCGACCGCCAGCCCGAACAGCTCGCGCACACGGGGCAGCAGGTCGCGCAGATCGTCCTCAAATTCTTCCCGATCGGCGCAGAACAGCGCCTGTAACATTTCAAAAATTTCCTTGACCTCGTCGCGCCGCGCCTTGATGCGGGCAAGCTGCTCCTTGTCCTCGTGCTTGGACGGCTTGCGGAGGGGAGAGAAGGAAACATAGCGGCACCAGCTTGACATCCCGTCGAAATCGCAGGCGTCACAGCACGCCTGCGCCCGTTCGACGGACGCTAAGATGGCTTGCGCGTCGGCAAGGTAGACTTTTTCAAGCAGCGGGTCGCCTGCAATTTCCGTCAGAATTTCCCGCACGGCGGCGCGCGCCTGGGCGAGGGCTTCCTTGGCGGAGCCGTACAGCACCTGCGCCCATCGGGAGCGGGTGACGTCGGCGGCTTCGGTTTCATAGCGGCGCGGCTGATCGCACAGCCAGTCGCGGTAGAACGGGTGCGAGCGGGAAAAACGGTACACCGACAGCACCACGGAAATCAGCCCGAGGTCGTCGCGGAAATTGTTGACCAGCTCGGACAGTGCGGCAAAGGAAGCGTCGCTTCGGGCGTAACGCTCATCCATCACCTCCCGCAGAGTCTGCATCTGCAACACGGCAATTTCGTTTTCGTCGGCGATGGAAAAATCGGGAGAAATGCCGAGCATGGCGAAGTTTTCCCGCACCAGACGGATGCAGAACGCGTCGATCGTGGAAATGTTGGCGCGATCCAGCAGCACCAGCTGCCGCCGCACCAGCGGGGCAAATGCGGGGTCGTCGGCAAGGGCGGACAGCTTCTGCGATACCCGCTCGCGCAGCTCGCCCGCGGCGGCATTGGTAAAGGTCACGACCAGCAGGCGGTCGGCGTCGGTCGGCGCGACCGGGTCGGTCAGACGGCGGACGACGCGCTCCGCCAATACGGCGGTTTTGCCGCTTCCCGCCGCGGCGGAAACCAGCAGTGTTCCGCCGCGGTCGGTGATAGCGCTACTTTGTTCGGTTGTCCATGACGGCACGAAGATCCCTCCCGAAATGCGGATGTTATTGGCAAAGCCCCGTCGGGTGCGGCGGGACGAAAGTGCTGTCTCCATTGTACACGAAATGCAGGAAAATATCTACAAAAAATCACAAAAAAAGAAAAATATTTGCCGCTTCTGCGCCCACAGTACCTCTTTTCGCCGCAGCTGCGGATAGATTGCAATTTTTTGTGTCGAAACTTGCAAAAGTAGAGAAAACCTCTTGATTTTTTGAAGAATATATGGTATCATTACTCTGTAAAATTGTGATCGGAGGTTTTTGTATGAATTTCAAGAGCGAATATCTTGCAAGAGTTTATGCGAGATCGGAAGAGCACACGTCTGAACTCCAGTCACCTTGTAATCTTTTGAGCCGGTCGTCGCCAAAAACCCGAAAATCGAGGAAAACGGCATTCTGGAGCGCCTGGTCGAGCCGGAACGCTTTATACAGTTCAGGGTTCCGTGGGTAGACGATGCCGGAAAGGTGCGCGTCAACCGCGGCTATCGTGTGCAGTTCAATTCCGCCATCGGTCCGTACAAGGGCGGTCTGCGTCTGCATCCGTCCGTCTGCGCATCGGTCATTAAATTTTTGGGCTTTGAGCAGACCTTCAAAAACTCCCTCACCGGCTTGCCCATGGGCGGCGGCAAGGGCGGTTCCGATTTCGATCCCAAAGGAAAATCCGACGCGGAAATCATGCGCTTCTGCCAGAGCTTTATGACTGAGCTCTGCAAGTACATCGGACCGGACACCGACGTTCCCGCCGGCGACATCGGCGTGGGCGGCAGAGAAATCGGCTATCTGTTCGGTCAGTATAAGCGTCTGAGAAATGAGTTCTCCGGCGTTCTCACCGGCAAAGGACTGTCCTACGGCGGCTCTCTCGCCCGTACACAGGCAACCGGCTACGGACTGCTGTATTTCACCGAGGAAATGCTCTCCTGCATGAAGAAGGATTCCGTCAAGGGTAAGACAATCGTGATCTCCGGTTCCGGAAACGTGGCAATCTATGCGGCGGAAAAGGCAATGCAGCTGGGCGGCAAAGTGGTGGCAATGTCCGATTCCAACGGCTATGTCTATGACAAAAACGGTATTCAGCTGCCCGTGGTTCAGCAGATTAAAGAGGTCGAGCGCGGAAGAATCCGCGAGTATGCACAGCGCGTAGAGGGCGCAGTGTATACCGAAGGCTGCCACGGCATCTGGTCGATTCCCTGCGACATCGCGCTTCCCTGCGCAACGCAGAACGAGCTGGACGGCGAGAGCGCGAAGCTGCTGATCAAAAACGGCGTGACCGCCGTGTGCGAGGGCGCGAATATGCCCAGCACGCCCGAAGCGATCGAAGCCTTCCTGAAGGCGGGCGTCATGTTCGCTCCTGCCAAGGCTGCCAATGCGGGCGGCGTGGCAACGTCGGGATTGGAAATGTGCCAAAACTCCATGCGGTATTCGTGGACGTTCGAGGAAGTCGATGCCAAGCTGAAGGACATCATGGTCAACATTTTCCACAATGCCTACAACGCCTCCAAAGAGTATGGTTTGGAGGGCAATCTGGTGGCAGGTGCAAACATTGCCGGATTCCTGAAAGTTGCCGACGCAATGATGGCTCAGGGCGTGGTCTGATTTTATATCAAGCGGACGAAATGATGCGCCGCCGGACATACAGGCGTATGTCCGGCGGCGCATTTGTCGCAGAAAGGACAGAATATGAAATTTTCGGTTTGTATTGATGCGGTTTTCGCAGGAGACTTTGCCCGCGGCGTTCCCGCCGCAAAAAAAGCGGGTGCGGCGGCGGTCGAGTGCTGGCAGCTGGGTGACCGCGACCCGCAGAAGGTCAGGGAACAACTGGACGGGCTGCCGCTGGCGGCGTTTTGCACGACCTTTTTTGACCTGACCGATCCGAACAGCCGCCAAACGTATCTTGAGCATCTCGGAAAAACGCTGGAAACTGCAAAGCTGCTGGACTGCCGCCGATTGATTACCCAGGTGGGCAACGATACCGGCGCGCCGCGCGAAAAACAGCACGAAAGCATTGTCGAGGGCTTGCGCGCGGCAGCGCCGATGCTGGAAACGGCGGGCGTGACCCTGCTGGTCGAGCCGCTGAATCTGACGGTGAACCACCCGGGGTATTACCTTTCCTCCTCGGCCGAGGCGTTTGCGATGATTGACGAGGTAGGTTCGCCGAACGTCAAGGTGCTGTTTGACATTTACCATCAGCAGATCACCGAGGGCGACATTCTGCGGCATCTGCTGCCGAATCTGGAAAAGGTCGGACATCTGCACGCGGCGGGAAGCCGCGGCAGACACGAGCTTTCGGACGGCGAGCTGAATTATCCGTACATTTTCGCCGCGTTGGACGAGGCGGGGTACGACGGGTACTGCGGACTGGAATATTTCCCGCAGGAAGCGCCCGAAAAGGGCTTGCGCGAGGCGATTCAAAAATAACGGCAAAAACTTCCGTGCGTCGGATCGTGCCCTGTGATCGGAACGCAAGTGGGATTTTCCGATTCCGGAAAATTTCGCGCTGCCGTTTTTGACAACAGCGATGACATATCGGAAGAAAACAGATTTTAAGAAACAAATACTATGGCATTTGCCGGGCAAGGGTTGCTGACAAAAGGGGCTTGTGCCGTAATAGTACATACCCCTTTTTCTTTTGTATTTGTCTTCGCAGATGAATAGAATTGGTTTTGTGCGATTTAAGGTCGATAATTAAAGGTTAGCTTACCTGTGAGTAACGCGAAACTCAAAGGCAACGATGCCCATACCCTTGCACAAGTACCACTCATGCGTCAGACAAATGCCGATTTCCAACCCATATCCATAACGCTTCAGATGTCTTTTTCAGGAAATGGTACAGAAATCCCTCTCTCAAGCCAATTCTTACGAGGACAAGAAAGACGTTTGCCGAAACGATAATTTTGTTCATTATTCCGCGCTTCTGCGATCCGTGTACTTCGCTCACTATCCTTTCGCTATTGCATGATTACAATTAGTTGTTCACCATCTAATGAACAACGGAGTTCCTTTCCATAAGCAACACATCATTAGCAGCGACAAAATCTCTGAATTCGGCAACTGTCTTTGCCAGTTCCGCCAAGCAAGCAGGATAGACAAGAACAAAGAAATATGCTATAATCTTTATAAATACTCTAAAAGCCCACGTTAATATGTCAGGTCGCTGTTTGGCGGCACTTATTAACGGAGGTTTCAGTTATGAAGAATATGCAAACGAAAAAAGCAACGGTCGATGCAATCAATGTGATGATTCGTCACGCAGATAAGGGTCCTTCCGGATTTTGGGTGGAGGATCATGAGGGCTGTGGCAATCCAGCGGTCTTTCCGGAATTTGAGGAGGGCTTGAAGCGAGGAAGGCTCGTCCGGAAGGAACATTATTTTTGCCCATGGAATACCGCCATTATGTACGGCGATAGGCATGGCAACATAAACACGGGGTGTTACCATAGCTGCTCTATTGACAAGGCAAGGTATTTATCTGCTCAGGAGCTGAAAGAGATCCTTGTCCGCTTCAAAACACGCATGGAAAATGGCGATTACGATTGCGTTGAACATTTATTGCCGTTGTTGACAAAAGGCGAAATCAGACACATAGAGGATCGCATTCTTGCGGAGCAGCATGAGCGCGAACGCTGTGAGGAACAAAAGCGGAAAGAGCGGCTTAAAAAAGCAGCTGCCCTGATTGCCAAGTATCCTGATGAAGAATCGCTTTTGGCTCTCTACTATGGAGAAAAGGATCGTGTGTTAGACGAAGGTGGGATAATTCTTTTTGACCCGGTGTCCCGGCATAATGTTCTCGGTGCAGAGAAATTCTCCTACGATGATTATCTCGATGTTCAATTCGCGTCTTTGGGTAAGGAACACCGTCCGTACTTTGCTGACTGCTTTTTCAATGCGGGTATGTCTCATTTCAAAGGACAGATTGAGAAGGTTAAGTCAAAACATATTTGCTTCAAGCGGATATTCATCAGCGGGATGTACACCGATGGGACAATGTTTGACGGAAAAGAGGACCACGTCTGGATGGACAAATCCGGCTTTGAAGAGTACAACGTTGGTGACAGTGTTTCGTTCGGTGCCGAGGTCTACCGCTATGTAAAAACCGGAAACGGAAAACAGATTGACTACGGACTGCGTAACCCGACAGGCATCCAAAAGATCGAAGTCTACGAGCTTCCCAGCGATGATGAACTGATTATGCAGGAGGTTGAACAGCTTATCTGCGAGACTTGCTCTCTAAGCGATCAGTGCAATGGCACTTACTGCATGAATCCAAAGAAAAAGCGTTTGCTCAAACAAGAAATGTTCTGTGCAATAAAGGCACAGACAGATAAGGAGACGCAGAAATGAAACGATTCTTTCTTATGTGGGGACTTGTAATTGCATTGTTGTTGAGTGGATGCGGATCATCGGCATCCCGTGTTGAAACACTCAAAAGCTGGTCTTTTCAGTATAACGAGGGAACAAGCGATTACAGCCTTTTCTTTGGCTTGGCTGACAAAAATGATAAGCCCCTGTCGGCAGGCGTTGATGTTGATATTCGAATTGTAAATGATGCGGATGAAGAGGTTTATACCTGTACAAAGTCTGTTTCACCTGATGATTTCGGCTATTATACCAGTCAGGCTGCCGGAGAACAGTATCTTGCCGATGTGAGAATTCCTGCCGCTGAGATCAGAGCCGGAAAGTCCGCAAGCGGGAAGGTTTATTTCACCGTATACAAGGAAAACACGGTTCAGTTTGACGAAGTAAACTGCCATGCTCTGCTTTGCTTGCCTGTCGAAGATGTTCAAGTAACGTTTGATTCATTTCCCATAGATTTGATGGTAAAGGACTTCATGGGCAACACGGCATCCGTGATTCAAATTCAAGGAGCCGAATTTAAGTTTGAAAAAAACTATTCTCCACGACTAATCATTACGATTACCGGAGAGAAGAAGAGCGGGAGCAGTGATTCCGGGTATGATGTGATTAGTTATAAGATGTATGACAGTGCGGGTTATCTGGTAGACTCCGGCAATATATACCTATCTCCTCTGAGCACCGGAGATAAGTTCAAGGATAACTCCGTTGTGATCTATGACATTACTCCCGGTGAATCCTACACATTCCGGTTATCAGAATATAGCCGGTGAGCTTTTACAATTTTTTCACAAGCATAAGGGTATGGGACGATCCCCTAAAAATGAACAGGGCGTTCCGGCAGTCAGCCGGAACGCCCTGTTTTTCCAGCGTGGGGTTCTGCCGTATTTGCTTGCTGTTCTGCAAGGAAATCACGGTTGTCCCGTTCCGTTTGGCATGAGATCAGCGGCTCAGGGTCGCCGAAAATCAGTACCATGGGAAAATCCTTTCTCGGAAGACGGGAATCGGTACGTAAGGGCTTTTCGCGAAGGAAATCTTCGCACAAAAAACGCTTGCCAAGCGGGCGCGGGGGGGAGAGCCCCGCGCCCGCTTTTTGGCGGCAGTACCCGCAGTTTTCCTGTGCAAAATGCCCGCACACCGATCGGAGGAACAAACCTTCGGCGGGTTCGGGCAAAACCGAAAAAAAATCATCTTCCGTAAAGCCGCCATTGCTTCGGCGAGATGCCGCACCGACGGCGCACGACGCGGGAAAAATATTTCGGGTCCGCAAAGCCGCTTTCCTTCGCGGCGAGGGCAATGGATTCCCCGCGGGCAATGCGTCGGCGGGCGGCTTCAAGGCGCAGATCGGTGAGAAAATCGATCGGCAGCCGATGATAGCGCTCCTTGAAACGGGTGCGGAAGGCGGTTTCGGACAAGCCATGCTTGCGGCAGAGATCGGAAACGGAAAAATCCACTTCCGAAAACCGCTGCTGCAAATCCGCAACGGCACTTTCAAAGGCGCCGTCGGCTTTTTGCGGTACGGAAAGATCGGCGATGAGATGGTAGAGCAGGGACATGACCTGCGCCTGCACACCGGGGGCTTTGTGCCGCCAGAGCGTTTGCGCCTGCTCAAAACGCGCGGCGACGGGGAGATTTCGCGCGGAAAACACCATGGGGATTTCGTCGTCGTACAGCGTGCGGAAATGGATCACCCACAAATCGGTGGGAGTGTATTCGGCGATATAAGGCATATTCTGCGGAAGATACAGCACGTCGTCTGCCTTCACGGTCAGCGGTCCGTTCGGAAATTTAAACGCCGCTTCTCCCTCCTTGCGCCACGCGAGCGCACAGTACGGGCGCGCTTTGACGTGAAAAGAGCCGCGATCCCAAGTCAGATGGGCTGCGTCGCAGATTTCCGTCACGGGATTGTCGCCGTCAAAAAGCATGAAGATCACCTCGGGTTAATTGTACGAAAAACGGCTCTCTTTGTCAAGCACGGAAAAGTCCACTTTTGCGGTTTTTTCTCCTTGAAGCGTCCCGTCGCCGGCGGTATAATGAAGGCGAGGTGAGAGTTTTGAAAGATTTTTTTGAATTGTGTCCGTCCCTCGCCGCGCACTGCGGCAGGGGCGTGGATTTTCCGACCGTGCGTCTTTTGTTTGAGACCTTCACGGCAAAAGCGGTGGTGTTGACCTGCCGCGAGACGGTGGGAACGGTGTTTGAAATCGGCGTGGCGCCGACCGTTTCCTGTCCTGCGGGAAAGGAATACGCCGTTCGCGTCACTTCGCAGGGGGCGTCGGTGCGCGGCGCCGACGAAAAGGGGCTGTTCCGCGGGATTGTTTCGCTGTTGATGAAAATTGATCTTTCCGCAGAAACGCTGCGGATTCCCTGCGGAGAATGGGAAAGCGGGTACGGCTTGAACACCCGCATGATTCACTTTTGCGTGTTTCCCGAAACCGACAAAGAGTTTCTCAAAAAAATGATCCGTCTGGCGGGACTTTGCCAGTACACCCATGTGGTGCTGGAATTCTGGGGAAGTCTCCGTTATGACTGCCTGAAAGAACTTTCGTGGCAGCAGGCGTTTTCCAAAGCGGAGGCGGCGGAGCTGATCGGCGCAATCCGCGCATTCGGCATGGAGCCGGTGCCGATGTTCAATCATCTGGGACACGCTGCGGCTTCGCGCGTGTGCTACGGCAAGCACGTGGTGCTGGATCAGAATCCCGCCCTGCATCGCCTGTTCACGCCCGACGGTTGGGCGTGGAACATTGCGTCGTCCGAAACGGCGGCGCTGCTGAAATCGGTGCGCGCCGAACTGGACGAGCTGTTCGGCAAGGGAGAGTTTTTTCATCTCGGGTGCGATGAGGCGTATTACCTCACGGGAAACGACGCGCTGCGCCGCCTGCTTCCGTCCTATCTCTCCGCCCTCACCGAAGAAGTGGTGAAGGAGGGCAGACGCCCGATGCTGTGGATGGATATGCTTCTGCCGCGCGGAAAATTTGCGTGTGCGACCGCCACGGGCGACCCCGAAGAAATCCCCGCGCTGATGGGCGCATTGGCAAAGGAAACGGTGGCGGTGGACTGGCAGTACGGCGTGGGAAGCGCGCCGGTGGAAAGCAGCGTGTATCTCAAGGAAACCTGCGGCATGGAGGTCATCGGCGCGCCGTGGCTGAGCTTTGACGCGCAGAAGGCGCATATTGAGACCGCAAAAACCTACGGACTGCGCGGAGTCATGATTACCACATGGAACACTCTGAAGGAGGACGCGCCGGGAATATACGCGGCAGCGCAGCTGATGGGCGCGGCGACCTTTGATTGGGCGCCGTTTTCCGGTGCGCGGGAGATTACGGCGTCGCTGCTGCGCCGCGCCGCCTTCCGTCCGCAGAGCTATGCCGAATGCGGCTGGTCGCAAAAGCAGGTGGAGGTATGACCGTTCTGCTTTATGTGTTCCAGGTGATCTGCTCGGTCGGGCAGAACGTGCTCGGAAAGAGTTATACCAAAAACGGCGGCAATCAAGCTGCTTTCAACGTCAGCAAGGCGCTCGGCGGCGGAGGAATTTTTCTGGTGCTGTGGCTTGTGTCGGGCGAGGGGTGGCATTTGCCCACCGTCGCCTATGCAGCGGGCTACGGCGTGTTTCTCTGCCTTTCGATGTGCGCGGGGCTGGCGGCGCTGGCGAGCGGTCCGATGGCGCTGACTTCGGTGATCGCGTCGATGTCGTTTCTGATTCCCGCCGGGTACGCGGTGCTGTTTCTGAACGAACGGCTGTCGGTCACCGGGTGGATCGGCGTCGGGTGCGCGGCGTTGGCAGTGTGGCTTTTGTGCGGAGGGAAAAGTGAGGGAAAGGTGTCGGGCAGGTGGCTGCTGCTGGCGTTTCTCACCATGGCGGCAAACGGCGCGTGTTCGGTCGTGCAGAAGCTGCATCAGACCGCCTTCCCCGGGGCGTGGCGGCGGGAATTTGTGGTGATTTCGTTTTTCGTCGTTCTCGTGCTGCTGCCCTTTTTGCCCCGCAAGGACGGGGAAAAGCCGAAATCGCCCTTCACGGTAACGGGACTTCTGGCGGGCGCGCTCAACGCGGGCGCGAATTATATTGTGCTGGCGCTTGCCGCGGCGCAAAAAGCGGCGGTGCTGTTTTCGACGGTCGGCGTGGTCAATGTGCTTGCCGTCTGGATGGTGGGCAGATTGGTGTTCAGGGAAACGCTCACACGCCGTCAGGTATTCGGCGCGGCGATCGGCGTCGCGGCGGTGCTGTTTTTCGGACTGTAACAAACGCGCCCGCGGCTGCCTGTCAAAGAACACATGCTTTCGTTACGTGAAAACATGAGTTCTCTTTGCAAC
>ERZ808245.674-NODE-674-length-15997-cov-4.528353_pt1 | contig 15997 bp, 9 predicted proteins | sample MGYA00521243_ERZ808245 | MGnify/ENA primary metagenome ERZ808245 (study PRJEB31516, sample SAMN03275576) | gut metagenome | biome: mammalia-associated habitat; material: feces | host: Papio cynocephalus | place: Kenya | collected 2012-07-07 ... | reverse complement strand
TAGGCTCTGCTGTATCTGGGGATAACTTTATCCACGGAACTATGCAGGTACGCCATAATACAACCTAAACATCAACTCTGCCACACCGCTTCCACCTGGCGTAGGACTCAAGATGGAAATCATCCACATCACCCACTGCCTGCACCAAGCCACCCACATGTTGCCATGCACTTGAAAAGCCAAGAGTATCGCCACCACGATGCCAAACCTCGACAACCACGCCATCGACGTATATCCCATCAATCTTGCCCAAAAGCGTGTGCCTTCCTGCTTGGCCTCGATGGAAGCCATCGTCATATCCTGCGAAAACTTCTCCACCTTAGCCTGGAACCTACGAAGGAAAGGTATCTTGCAGCACCATTTGAGCACCCATCCCAACATCTGTGGACGATGCAACAACAGCAGATAAAGAATGGCTGTCCATACGGCAACTATCAAGGTACTGCCCAAGAAGACAAGATGGATGCCGCCCTTAATCCATTCATTTTCTACCTCCATGTTCACGCCCATGTTATCTGCCATGCAGAAAAGTACATCGGAGGGAACCAGAAGATAAAGCAAGAAACTGCTGATGGCAAGAAAGGCTTCATCCGCCAAAAGAGCGGCAAACATGGTAAAGATGCTCCTTCCCATGGTCACCTATCTTTCCAAGGGCATCCACATCAAACTCCCGAACCATCATACCCACGATGACCACCAGTCCGATGGATGCCGCCAACCATAAATGCCATTTCTTCATAAGTATATAACGGCTAAATCGCCAATCTATTTTCTTTCCTGGCAATTAAATGACGGTATCGGTCCAAAACTTCCGCCGCAATATCATCCCATGGACGTACCAAAGTCTGAGCTGCGCCACTCGCCGCCCAAGTAATGATGACGGGACGCTCCAAGATGTAACGCAACCTCATGGCAAAGGCACTTACATCATTGTCTGCCAAGAAACCATTGAATCCATCACGTATCACCTCCGCAGTGTTGCTACCCCTCGTCACCAATGAGGGTGTCCCCAGGGAAGCAGCCTCTCTCACTACTAAAGGCGCATTGTCATACAGGGAAGGAAAAAGGAAAAGATCAGAGGCAGTGTAAATGGTCTTCATCAACTCACGGCTCTTGACCGCCCCGAAGAACGTCACCTTATCCCTGCGATAATCTTTGTTGCCAGACAAGCCCAACTTTTCAGCCAAGGCGAGCATCTCCTCCTTGGCATAGCCCTCACCAACGAACAAGGCATGGTAAGGCATGTCCTTGACAAGAGCAAGCGCCTCTATGATGAGCTTTACGTTCTTTTCCCAAATATGCTGTCCCACAAACAGAAGCAGCGGCTCGTCTTCACGCAGGAACAATTCCTTCTTGGCACCAAGTTTATCTGAATCCGTAACATGAACATCGGAAAACTCCGTACCATTGTCCACTACCTCGAACTCTCCTCGATAGCCATAAGAACGCAATGTCTCCCCAACAGAAGCTTGTGGAACCCATACCTCATCCACACTCTCATAGAACTTCACCACTCGGCTCACCAAATAATCCACCACTTGCTTGTTGGGTATCACACGCTTGAAATCATCACGATACTTGGAATGGAATGTTGCCACCAAAGGTATCCCTCTTTTCTTGGCCATCTTCAATGCGACATCACCGGAGGAAAAAGGGCAATGGGCATGCAGGATGCTAAAGTCCCAATTATCCATCTGCCTCTGGAACTTGTAGTCAAGCTGAGGAACACCTGAGCGATAGGGATAACGACCAGGCACAGGGAATGAGAGATATTGGTAAATGGAGTAAGGATACTTGGTAACATCCAAACCAGGTATCTGAGGGGTTACCACACTTACTTCTGCGCCACGCTGATAAAAATGACTAGCCAAGTTGCTCACCGTCACAGCCACACCATCCATGATGGGAGGAAAACATTCATTGAATAATCCAATCATAAACAAAATATTTTTATCCTGTAACTATTTGAGAATCTTATAAATCGGTCTGCCCATATCGCTTCTTTCGCTAGTAAAGGGGATATGAAGAAGACTCGCCACCGTGGGAGCCAACTGCTCGGTGTAGATGGTCCTGCCGCCTTCCACCTCACCCAGATGCTGGATATTCTTGCCGAAGGCAACAAGCCAAGTCTGGTTGCTGCCAGCTATCTTCCTCCCATGCTCATGCCATGAAGCCAGACTATCCACCTCGCCACGATTGATATGATTTCCAAGGCTCTCTCCCCTTCCATGGTCGCAAGTAATGATAAAGGTGGTATTGCCACGATAGTACTCGTCACTTTGGCAATAAGCCCAAAGTTCCCCAATAAAGCTGTCATTCAGGTGGGCAGCGTTCAGATACTCCTTCCATTTGCCCTGATGCCCATAATAGTCGGTCTCGCAAAACTCCACAAACAATAGCTTGGGATGCTCCTCCTTGAGTTTTCGCAGGGCATGGCTGAAGGTTACGCTGTCGCACCTTACCTGTTTGCTCACCCGATGAGAGGACTTCCAGTCCACATCTAGACCACTGCGCTTCGTATTCAAAATATATGGTATCACATCCCAACTTGCCACAGCCGAGACACTTCCCTTGTATGCACCGCTCATCTCAGCCATCTCCAAGACAGAAGGATTCGGATTGGGCTGCTTGCGATTGTCAAAGATATGGGCATCATCAGTTACACCACAAAGCATCTCACTATAGCCGGCATAAGATTTCCAAATACCGTTGGCTACCTCCATCCGACAGTTCTTGTTGCGATTGCCCAGCATACATCCCTTGTCCTTTCCCATCTTCCACAGAAAAGGCATCAGACTATCACGCCCAGCTCCCTCAAACACCTCCTGCCATCTCAATCCATCAATGGCAATGACCACAACACGAGGTTGCTCCTTCTGGCTATCCCTGCCATACACGGCGAGCAGGAACAGCAAGGGAAGAAGCAACAGCAAAGGAATCATCTTCTTCATAAGCCTTGTTCTTCTTTCTATGATAATAATCCATATAAGTGCTTTCCAATGCAGCAACGATGCGAGTCTCCGCAAGGTTCTCCCACATACGGAACTCCACGTCCTCTTCATAACCATGGGCAAAGGCTGAGAGCTTACCCATGTCGAAGCTCTCACTTGCCACGCCTACCATCTCCCTCTCGGCATCCAAGGCATTGCATTCCTGTTCCACATGCGCAGGTATCATCATGCAAGGCTTGCCCATGTAAAGTGCCTCGCAAACACTCTCAAAACCAGCAGTGGTAGCAAATGCCTTACACCCTGCCATCATACGAAGGAACTTATCGTCATCAATCCTGTGGAAAATTAAATTCTCATCAAACTTCATTTCTTCAGAAACGGTCTTTTTATCCCAAAAGAAATGAAGTTTGATATTCGGATGTTTCTCGTGCCACGCCACAACATCCTGATAAAAGCCTGCATTAAGAATGTAACCAAGGATATAATCTCCATGGTGACGGATCATTGTTTTTGCACTTTGACGAAGAAGCGGTGGAACCACCTTGATGTGCTGCCCTCCATCATCCTCATAATCTCTAATCGACAAAGCAAGCTTGCTGGTGGCACCCATGCAGGTAGCTTGGGTGAAAAGACGAAGCAAATCTTCCTGGGTAGGATATTTGCCAGGAATCCGGAAAGATGGATGAAGAAAGAGATATTGATGGCCGATGCAAACCTCTGGTATATCAAACTGGAACAAGGAGAAAGAAAGACCGCACAATATCTCATAGAAATTAACCACCATCTCAGCCTCACTCTCCTTGACATGGCGGCGAATCAAGAACAGACTCTTGAGATAAGAAGGTGACAAGAGAAGATTGTAAGCCACAGACTTGCACAAGCTGAACTTGCGATTTTCCTTGGAAGGAACAAAATTAGGACTATTAAATAAGGTGATAGGCATGCCTATCTTCTCCTGGAAGAATCCAGGAATCTCGCGGTTCTTGCTTTTACCTACCATCACATCCACTACTTCATGACCGCTACGAAGAAGCATTTCCTTCAAAGCCAAGGCCTGGGTGAGATGCCCTCTACCCTCGCCTTGTATGACAAACATTACCTTCATTTCTCTAAATCTTATCTTCTAAATCATATAACATCGTTTTCTGCGTGCAAAGTTATATGCTTTATATTGCAAAACTATGATAGAGAAATGAAGATAATGTGAATGTTAACCAAGGGGTCTATCCCTCTATTGCTGAACTATCATCTTGCGCATGATCAAAGTACTTCGTGCTTCATCAATAGACAAAGACATCTCTACAGGGATTTCCCGCAGCAAATTCTGGAATCTGTCACTATATAGCCCATATTCATGCTTCACCTCTAGGGCAAGGGAAATATATCTATTGATCTTTTCCCAAGCCTGCATCTGACTATCCTTGAGCATATCAATGGACACAAAGGTCCTATTCAATATAACCCCACGCTTCTTGTCATACTTTCCGAGACAGATACCCTGCTCACAAGCTGTCACGAAGAAATCACCATCAGAATACAAACAAGATGAGACATCCTGCTGGGTAAACTTTAGCAAGATTTTACGCATGGGCAAAGAGGTATCATGCAAGGCACGCTCGGCAAAACGCCTCAAAAGATGCACGGAATAAGACACAATACCCTTTAAACCTCCTACGGTACCGATGGTCACATATTCCAAAGACTCCTTGATGAAGGCGAAGCGCAACCTACTCACATATCCATTCTTCAAACAGCGAAGAACCAATACGTAATCTGCGTTAGGCGTATGATAATCATAAGCTTGAGACACCATGTCCCTTCTGGACTTGCGAAGTTCACGAGTTAATTCCTTCTCCCTATGAACCACGTAAGCCCTGATTCTATCCAAGTCTTTTTTCATGAGATTGAAAATCTCAGTGGAAGTCATTGTTGCCACTATCATACGCACCTAATTTAAAAATCAACAGCAAAAGTACAAAAAGGAAACGAAACATACAAAAGAAAATAACAAAAAATGCTATATATATTCAAAAATAAAGTATATCTTTGCACCCAAACAATAATATGAACCTACAAAATAGCATAAACATGAAACAACTGCTCTTATCTTTCATCGCTTTGGCAGCAGCAACATCCACCGCTGCACAAAGTCAAACTACAGTCAAACAAGACATCTCACCCAATCCCATCAAGGTGAACCAAGTGGGCTACATCACCATCTCCAGACGAATCCTATCAAGACCATGAGGGCAGCTATGCCTCCAACGAGGTTGCCATCAACTGGAATGCCTACCTCGTGGCATTGCTTGGATGGATGAAATAAAAAATGGCAGCAGACCAACAATGAGGGTGTTTCATAGGTTTTATAAAACACCCTCGTTTTGAATCAACTACATTTCACTCCAATGTTTTGAAAACGCAATCTCTGAACTCGTGTCAAGATATTCATTCAAAAACTTGAATGGAAAAGGATACGTCATTTGCTCTTTCCAACGTCCCAATCCTACCAGCAACATACTTTTCAACTGCTGCATATCATCCCACACTCGTTCTGGATGGTTCTTCTTCAAGATAAAGACACGCCTTACTCTAGGTATCTTGTCTATGCTAGTACTTGGCATCAGCTTGAGATTATCACTATTGTAGCCAGATATATAAGAGTACGCCTCATTGTCCTCTCCCTCTAAGCCGTCTGCTTTCCAAATATGGAAACCCATACAACCACGCAAATACATGTGATTGATACCGTCCTTCTTTCTCTTGAATAAAGACAAAGTCTTAAAGTTATCATCATTACCTCCTATGATTTTACCATAAGCTTCATCTATCAGGTTCACATCAAGAATAGGTATTTCATCCGTATCAAGGATAAGATACACGTTGCCATCTTTGGACATAACCTTGTAATCATGGCTTCCTCTGAGCTTTACAGGAGAATGAAAACCGATAGTGTTAGACACAAATGTATCATAATTGACACCCAATCCACTATCAAAACCATATTGGGTAAAATGAATTTGACTATTATCATCAACATTCATTGAGGCACCCAAAATCGTTTGCGAGTCTTCTCTATCTATCTTGTAATTATAAAAAGTCCAACCAGTCAATAGTTCTCCAAAGACAGGAGGCATCTTCTCAGCAACAATACTATCTTTCACTAGTAGTTCCATCAAGATTCTAGTAGCCATGCAAGATGCTACCTTATCTTCTTTTGGATTTCCAGTATGTATCACATGTTGAATAGCCATAGTACTTCGAGCCATTCTATCCAAAGACTGAGAATAAGACATGCCGTGAATATCTTCATTTTTAGGTTCGCAAAGTCTTATGACCATGTTTGCCTTGGATGGAGTTTTTGTAAACTTCAGCCCATCTTCAATGACTGCCGACATCTCTTTTTGAAGAGATGAAACATGCTCTTTTGATGACTTGGTGTCAAATTTGTCCTCAAACAAAATAGTCTTACCAGAAAAGTATTGACTCAAAAGAGACAACATTTCTTTCTCAGGATGTCCCTCTTGATAATCCAGCACCTCATAATCAGCAAAATCAAGATGAACCATTCCGTCAAACTGCTCATTGATCAACTCCTTCATCTGACATATAACAAATAATTTGCCATGATTATACTTCTTGGTATCAATTGGCCAGTAAGGAACGATATTATGAGTAGCATCAAATCGTTTTCTCTGAATATAGAAATCATTTAAGTCCAGACCGCTCTCTATGGCTTTCTTTAAGATAACAGGCTTTAGAGACTGTCCTATCCAAAGCATGCTATCCATCTCCTTACCAACTTTAAAGACACAGTTGTTGTGAGCATTTAAGTCCTTATAATTTTTGGGATGAGAAAAAGTAACCGTTTTTGCTAAAAGGTTCATATATTTGTTAACCTCCAGCTTCAAGCATACTAATTCCTGACGAGATGAAGAACATCCGAAATTATTGTCATCGCAAACCAGCAACATGCCATTATTATACATAACACCCTTATTCCCTTTCTTCCCCAAGGAATTAAGAGCTAGCGACACGACGATACGCTCCTGGAGTTTAACATCATAATTTTCCAAGTTATCTAATTTTGATGCCACATACGGATAACCTCCAAGACTAGAAAGCACCTTATCTTCTTCACCCTTGTTAACCAAGACAAAGAAACGAGTATAAGGATATGAACCAAAGACCTCATATTTGGCATAAATTCCCACCACTGATAATGACGGTGTATCAGAGAGCTGCTCATAAGAAAGATTCTTACGAGCCTTGTCCTTAGTCACCATCTTATATGACACGATGGAGTACTTATCAAAAAACGCCTCTCTGTTCCATGTAACCATCAATCTATTGGTTGTCACTGGCAACTGTTTGATTTCATCAGCTGTAATATGTATCATCATAAATCCTTTCTTTTATTTTTCAATTAATGTTTTAATTAACTCAATGGCTTCCGGCAACACATGGCCATGCTCATCTATGATACCACAAATCTCATGTCTATCCATAGACTTGGACGGCATCTTGAGCATATTCACTGTATATAGCGGACAACCTAACCGTTCCTCTTTAATCTTACGCTTTTGGGCTGTTGGCAAATCACCTTCTCTATCATTGTGCTCAATATCAGGATTCATGTTCTTGACATCAAAGGCTACTTTGTGAGAACCATCAGGGTTATTGATGACAAAATCCGCCAATTCATAATCCTGGTCTTCCAAATGTGCAAATGACTTTTCGGTACAATCCGCATATCTGAGAACCAAAGCCTTAAAAGCTTCCTCACCGATTTCTCCAGCATAATCTGCCTTCAAAATATCAGGATGCAAGATCAGGCCACTCGGTTTCCACTCTGTTGCATAACCATGATTCGCAAAATACTCACGGATGACATCATTTCGCATGAGCACATCCAAACGAACAGAAGATGAAGATAACAAAGCATCTGCCAATTCTCCTTTTTCGCCTCTAGGCCAAGCCCCATAACACTTATTCAAAAATGGCACCATCTGCCCTACTTCACCTAGCTCCTCCAATGACTCTATCACAGGCATGGATATGATAGCCTGCTTATAGCGCTGGTTCATGACTTGTGCCATCTTCACCTTATATGCTACACCAGACTCCTCAAAATCCTCGTCCATATCATCCTCGACCTCATAAGGATGAGGTGTATATTTCAATGCCATACGACGCATTCTGTCCAAAAGCCTTTGAGCCTCTTCTGCTTCATTAATCAACTTGACCTTATGAGCAGGAACCTCATGTTGTCCGCCTAATTTACCTAATATGTAATTAGATAACGCCTTGAACTCCTTAGTTCTAGACTTTGATGTATTGCACGCAAAGAAGTATTCCTCCATGGTCTCATCAAAGAGAATGTAAGTCGTTTGTGGTTTGTTTCTTGTTCTACAGATTCTACCCACTGCTTGCTCCACTACAGTTAGCGCCCATGCCGCCTTATCAGAGGCAACGGACTCTTCGTTGAAATAGAGCTTGCCGCTCACAATAGCTTTATTGAGCCATTCTTGTACTTTGCTTCTGGAGAGCCAACCACGTTCCTTGAGCATCATCAGCGACATCATCACTTGATAAATACCTTTCTCATGAGCCTGCTCATCACTCACATCATTCAAAGTGAGATAAGACGTAGGACTCTGCAAATAGATGGCATCCCAGTCTTTCTTCAACTTGGTTTCATCTGTCTCCCAGTTGTCTCCTTTCTCAAATCTCAATCCTTGCGGAATTTGATACTGTAAGTTAGCACCTGCCTTAAAACTACCATAAGCGGTTACTAGCATGACCTTGTCTATAGTTCCATCGCTTAATCCTACTAACACTGTACCTTCTACCTCAGATAAGCTATTGGAGAAAGCCAGGTGTTTATTAGTCCATTCCGGCAAAGCATCCTCAAAATCCCCCTCCTTCACCTTATCTTTATAAGAACCATCAATGAGGCTGGCAATAACATTCATCTGCACCCTATCCTTTGAAGCAGCTCTATTCTGGAAATAGAGCATGCTGTGAATATCATGATGAACATAGAACCAGTGATAGGCCTCAATGAACTGATATATTCTATAAAGATAGAATGTTGGATCATTGTTATCCAATGAATAGGCAAACACATTCTTCCTGGTTAGCTTAAACCACTCATCCACAAGTCCATCTAGAATTGCTGATTCACAGAACATCTGTCTATACTTATCTGGCAAGGATACTCGCTCCTTACGTTTGTCCACATACTGATAATGCTCTATAGGAACAGGACTGACCTCATGGTTCTTTGGATAAGTTGCAGCCACCAAATCATCAAATCTTATGCTGTTTTCCTCTGAAAGCTGGCAAACTCGATTGCCCAAAACATGTTTAAGATACTCAATGTCAAAGTTGCTGATAACCGATGCACTAGAAGCTGTCGCCGAGCATAACACAACGGTAACATTACCAGAGATGACGAGACTATACAGTATCTTTTCAGGAGTAGAAGAGATTTCTCTACAAGACAGGCGCACACGATGGGCATTGTCACGCTCATCTATATCCTCTTGAAACAGCAGACATCCTTGCATATAGAAGGAAGTGTCCTCCATTTTGTACTTTCTGTCCTCAACTGTTACCTCTAAGTTCCTGCGAGTTGTGATATAATCCAACAGTTGTCCTTCAAAGAGTTTCTCTGATACCGTCTCAAATCGAGCCAAAAGAGTATGCGTCTCACTCTCCTTGGTAGGCCAACCCATATACTGGTCTCCTTCATCTATACCTGCCTTAAATCCCTCCTGTCTCTGCTTTAGGGAAGACTGAACAAGTCCACATAGGTATTTCTTGATTGAGGTTACATTGCCACAAACCAGACGTAAGAATCTGTCCAAAGGAACCACAAGGTCATAAATCTCTTTTAGCTGACTATCATCATCGCTATGGGCGAGTTGAAACTCTTTCTCGCCATTTTTGTAACAGACGAAAGTATGCCTCTTGTCCTTACAGCTACCAATATCCAACTTAAATGTAGGACCGGAAAAGAACACACCACGGCGGAATGTCTCAATAGGCTCAGAACTACGAAGGAAAATATTCTTGTAAGGATAAACCTTACCCCACATACGCTTCCAGTTATTCTCCATAACCTGATGCCCTTTCGACAAAGCTTCCACAAGCTTGCCTCCATAATACTTATCAGAAATCACATCCTTGGTCTGAACTAAATCAAGGTAATGGAGATAATTCTGATAGCCTCGACTGAACTTGTTCTGTCCACTTAGCTTTTGACAAGCCTGGTCAATGATGACACCACGCATCGCAACGGCAGCTTGATCGCTCTCATCAAAGATAATAAGCGTCTTCTTATCTGTAAAATCACGGATGTTTACACCCTCAGACAAAATAGGGTCGATGCCATACATTGCTTTATGTACGGTCATAATAAGTACCTTCTTGGCATGCAAATTTACCTGAGGATAGACTTTACCCAAAGATGGGAAATGACTCAAGATATACTTAATACCCACATTCTTCAGAATACCTGAAGATTGAAGCAACGTTTTATAAGCCACAAAAAAGTTTCGTACATTACGTCTCAATACACCTTCGGCCTTCTCAATCTCCTCTTTTACATAAGAATTACATGAATCATCACTATATATATTGATAAAACTCTGTATTGTAATGACGTGCGCTTCAACCTGAGGGAAATATTTATCTAAAGAACTTACGGAATAGCCCTTGTTACGCAGCTCCCCAGTCTGATATTTCATTTCCTGCACAAGCTCCTGCAAGCTGCCATTTCTAATAGCTTTGACGATAACTTCAAAATTGTTCTCAATGATAAGCTTGTCATCATGTTTCAGCCCATCCTCCACATCAATGAACTTATCTATCTCACGGTTCATACCCTCAATCAGCTTGTTCTGAACACATAAAATGACAATGCGCTCAAAATACTTGGGATAATACTGACATGTAAGCTTACCTATGGTATATGACTTACCGCCACCTGTAGCCAAGTCACAGATGAAAAGTCCAGGATCAACATATTGCTTAAATATGCTCTCCACATGGTTACTCAATAATATTTTTTTGTCTTCCATTATTAACAATTTAAATTTTGAGTGCAAAGTTAGCTCTTTCCTAAGCAGCTTATCTGCACAGGAAAACAAAAAATGATAATTTTAATCCGTTTAATTAATGAACTTAAGATTATTTCCCACAAAAAGGCAAAAAAATCCGCATTTTGTGCACATATCTCGCACAGATTATGTATCTTTGCAGAAGATAAGCTGCATTCGGCAATTTGAAAGCGAGCTTTCATTGCGCTCATTTGCATTATCTTTGCCATAAGAAATGATAATAAAGTATAGCGTATGCCGACAAACAAGAACGCTTCAATTAGATACCAAGCATTAGACAGATGCTTTAGGAGAACTACAAAAAAGTATTTTATGGAAGACCTCATTGAAGCATGCAATGAGGCCCTCTACGAGTTTAATGGCCTTTCTAAAAAGACAGGTGAAAGACCTGAAGTGAAAAGAAGACAGGTGTTTGATGACATTAAATACATGGAAAGCGAAGCTGGCTGGCAAATCCCCCTGGAAAGAAAACGAGAGGGAAAACGCATTTATTATCGCTATAATGACCCAGATTTTAGCATCAAGATGCAACCTCTGACCCAAAGAGAAGCAGAGCAACTTAACACTGCCATTCAAGCTATCAGCAGATACCGTAATCTACCTAGCTATGGATGGGTGGAAGAGATTATTGCCAATCTTGAAAATAGGTTTGATATAAATGACAAGAAAACTAATGTCATAGGATTTGAGAAAAATGACCGTCTAAGGGGTATCTGGAATCTCAACAATATCCTCGATGCTGCATCAAGCCATATCGTTCTAAAGATAAGATATAAATCTTTCAAGGAACAAGGCAAAGAGCAAATCATCACTTTCCATCCCTATTATGCCAAACAATACAACAACCGTTGGTTCGTATTTGGCAAATGGGATGAGAGGAATACGATTTCTAACCTAGCCCTCGATAGAATCATCGACATTGAGAAAAGGAAGGACTTGACTTATGAACGGAACACGACCATCGACTTTGAACATTACTTCGACGATATTGTTGGTGTAACTCATCCTAGCAACAGAGAAAAGGAACACATTATCCTCAGGGCGACTAAAGGAAGGTTCCCATATATCGTGTCCAAACCTATCCATGCCTCACAAAGGGTAACCAATGCAGAAGAGTACGAACTAAGTCTTGACGTTATCCCAAATAATGAGCTTGACCAACAGATTCTATCTTTTGGCTCCGACTTGGAGGTCATCTCACCCGATTGGTACCGAGAGCGTATTGGTAACAATGTCAAAGAAATGTTTAATAAATATTTTCCTATGCAGATTGACCGCATAGCAGAATGATAATTTTGCAATAAAATGACAAAACAATGATAAATGACGCAGACATAAGTGAGAACCAACTCCTCCACAGCTACGGAGAGAAGGTATGTATGAATCTTCTGAAAGATCACACCACCCAGCAGAATATCTACTGGGCTACGGATTCGTATGCTGACTACGGAGAGGATTTTACTTTCTTTGCACCTATCACGCTCGACAAGATAGAGATTATCCGACCACGTGCCGTGAAGTCGAAAGAAGAACAGACACAGCGTGCAAAGGATAAGGCAGAGGTATTTACTCCTGCATGGATTTGTAATGCACAGAACAATCTCATTGATGAAGAATGGTTCGGCAGAAAAGAAGGTCTCTTCAATTCGCCCGACCCTGAAAACCCTCAGAAGTGGATTAACAATGAGGAGAAAATTGAGTTTCCAGAAGGTAAAACCTGGAAAGACTATGTGGCAGATACCCGTCTGGAGATTACCTGTGGTGAAGCTCCATACCTCTGTAACAGATATGATGCAGTTACCGGTGAGTATAATGAGAATGTGAAATATCGCATAGGAATGCTCGACCGTAAACTCAGAATCGTTTCCGAGAATACGAAGGATTCCAAGGATTGGATTCTTTGGGCTAAGATAGCTCTCCGTGCAACATACGGTTTCGAATGGCAAGGCGATAACCTCCTACTTGCCAGAGAAGCTCTCTTCTTTACATTCGAAGAGCATTATATCGCTCAGTTTGGTGAAAAGAAGTTCAACCAGAACAAGATGCGCATGATGCCAGGTGCTGCTTACATCATCTCCTGGAACGTGTGGCAGATGGATGGATTGATATACGGACTTCCTGGGCATACGCCTAAGGAGTTGTCTTCAGAAGAGAAAAAACGGATCATTCAAGACTTTGAAAAGAAAAAGTCTGATTTGGGAATATTCAGAACTCCAGAAGCCGAGAAAAAATTGGATGCAGAGAGAGATAGATTAATCCACAAAGAATATCCACCCTTTGAGCGGTTCTGTCTTATCAAAGACTTCCTTAAGGGTATCAACCTTCAGAAGTCAACGCTAAGAAATATAGACTTTCACGACAAGTCGGCTATCAAACAGACCTTCGAGTCGTTAGTAAACAAGAATAATAATAAATAACATAATTATGGCAACGTACTCAACCCTTGAAGAAATAAAGACCGGCATGCAGGATGACCTGTTTGCCGACGACCTTATCACTCTTCGTTCTGAGCAAAGGGACGCAATCGACCAAGCGAAGGAGCGTTTCTGTAAAAGAAGTGGAAGACGTGGTGAATACCAGTATGAAGTTCTTCCAGAATATCGACAGTTCCTCTGGAACGCCAAGATGCGTTTCGGCAAGACCATCTGTGCCATGCAGCTCATGCGAGAACTGGATGTAAAACGTACCCTTATCATCACCCACCGCCCTGTAGTAGGAGAAAGTTGGCTGAAAGCCTTCAAACAGGTTGTGGGCAGCAAAAGTTCTGAACCTAAGGTGAAAGGCAACAGCGATATTCATAAAACCTATGCCTTCGGTATGCGTTCGGACGACGAGAGTGAGACCGTGGGTAACTTCTATGATTTACAAAGTTTTATCGAGACTCCAGGCAATCACTATGCCTTCTTTGTTTCGATGCAATATATTCGTCTCTCTGAACTTGTCAACAGCAAGACACAGGCAAAAAACGCAGGTAAGGAACTGGGCAATGGAAACTCCACATCCAAGGAGAACGAGATGCTGAAAGCAGACATTCTGAAAACCGACTGGGATTTGATCATTATTGACGAGGCTCACGAGGGAACACTTACCTCATTGGGCAAAGGCGTCATCCAGGACTTTCTGAAGAAAGAGAAAACCAAGATGCTCTATCTCTCTGGAACTCCTTTCAATCTCTATGAGGATTTCAATGGGGATGAAATCTACACCTGGGACTATATTGCCGAGCAAACAGCTAAGCATAACTGGAGTTTGGAACATCCCAACGAGAAGAATCCATACACCGAATTGCCGAAGATGAATATCTTCACCTACGACATTACCAAGAATATTGATAATATTCTGGACCAGACTGGTGTATTCTCGTTCCCAGAGTTCTTCCGTACATGGACAGGTAACCCTAAAGCCGATAAAGCATCTATGCCAGAAGGTGCTAAAGGCCGTTTTGTGCATGAGCCAGAAGTATCTGAGTTCTTGGATTTACTCTGCAAGAAGGATGCTGAGAATAATTTCCCATTCTCTACCAATGAATATCGCCAGATGTTCCGTCATACACTTTGGGTAGTTTCTCATGTCAACGAAGCGGCTGCTTTGGAGCAACTGCTGAAAGAACACAAGATTTTCCGTCACTTCGATGTAGTGAATGTTGCAGGTAGAAACGAAACTGACGAGCAGAATGAGAATGCGCTCGATAAGGTACTTAAAGCGATTGGCGACAATCCTGAAAAGACTTCTACCATTACCATATCCTGTGGTCGTCTGACTACAGGCGTTACTGTTGCGCCTTGGACTGCCGTGTTCTATCTGAAAGGTGGCGACCGTGCTGCCACTTACATGCAGACCATCTTCCGTGTGCAGTCTCCATACAAGACTCCTGATGGTAAGATCAAGAAAGAATGTTATGTATTCGACTTTGCGCCCGACCGCACCTTGAAGATTGTGGCTGAAACTGCTAAGTTCTCTTCTATGGCTACAGCCAAAGAGAAGAAAAAACAGGAAGGTGATGAAGAGAAGACACAAGAAATGCGTGACAAGGAGACTGTTCGTGACTTTATCGAGCTTTGTCCTGTCCTTTCTATGGATGGAGGCAAGATGAGCCCTATGGATGTCAACGACATCTACAAGCAGTTGGAGAACGTCTTTATCGACCGGCTGGTGCGCAAGGGCTTTGACGATCCATGCCTCTATAACCAGGATGAACTGAATAAGGTGAATCCGGAAATCATCAATCATATTGGTGAGAATGGTGGCAAGGCTCCTGACGAGAAGCGTAAGGATGCTAAAGATACCGTTGATTTGAGCCACATGACTGATGAACAGCGTGCCGAATGGGAGGAAAAAATTCGCCAGAAGAAAGCTGAAGCCAAGAAGAAAGCAGAGGAAAAGCTGAAGAAGGATGAGGAGTTTAAGGCGCAATGGGAAGCCATGTCTGATGAAGAGCGTGAGGATTGGCTGAAGGCAGAAGCTGAGCGTATTGCCCGTCGTGAGAAGGCAAAGGAAGAGCGTGAGGAGTTCAAGAAACGTATGACCAATATCCGTGGTATTGCGCTCCGTATTCCTTTGCTGATGTATGGCGGTGCTGATGCCGGTGACTCAAAGGACGAACTGACAGTTGACAACTTCACCCGAAAGATTAAGGATGAGTCTTGGACTGAGTTTATGCCGAAGGGAATCTCGAAGGAAGATTTCAACAAAATTCGTAAGTGCTTCAATGCTACCCGTTTCGAGGAAGCGGGTAAGAAATATCGTGCCCTTACCCGTGAGGCTGACTTTATGCATATTGATGAGCGCATCCGTCAGATTACGGAGATTTTCTCTTATTTCCACAATCCTGACAAAGAGACGGTGCTTACTCCTTGGCGTGTGGTGAATATGCACATGAGTGACACAATTGGTGGTTGGTGCTGGTACGACGAAACCTTTGAC
>ERZ808245.673-NODE-673-length-16021-cov-3.182763_pt1 | contig 16021 bp, 19 predicted proteins | sample MGYA00521243_ERZ808245 | MGnify/ENA primary metagenome ERZ808245 (study PRJEB31516, sample SAMN03275576) | gut metagenome | biome: mammalia-associated habitat; material: feces | host: Papio cynocephalus | place: Kenya | collected 2012-07-07 ... | reverse complement strand
TTGAAGTATCGTCGCCGATATTACCGAGCTGCGATGAATAATCGGTAAGACCGTAATCTGATACAGCACTCTTTGAATTACCGAGTAAAGAATCGATATTAAAATCGGCAATACCAGAATCAATATCCTCCCCAAGCTTATAACCGGCAGACCAAGCGTCTGAATATGAAATGCGTTTAAGCCCTAAACCTTCAACCGATAAATCTAAGGCACCCATAATCTCTTCGTACTGACCGTTTCCGTATTGTTTTGCTTTTGTGTCTACTAAGTCTGACAAACCGTTTCGCCAATTCTGTACGGTGTCTGCCATATTAGAGCCGAATACAAAATCAAGTGCAGAAGCAATCTTTTGAAGGACTGCCAGCACATTATCGGCCAAGTCACCGAATAGATCAATAATTGAGCCTATCGGGTCATTAAACACATTACCAAAAAAGTTTACAAATGCAATTATCGGGTTCACCAAGTAGTTAATGACTCCTAAGACCAGTTCTAACAAACCTAAAATCAAGTCCCAAATAAAAGCGCCTGCTGTAGCAAGAGCTCCCATAATTACGCCAGTAGCGCTAATCGTTGAGCCAGTCACTTTATTTATTGCGGCGATAATGCCATAAACTGCTGCGATTACCGCGATGATAATTACTAAAATCCAAACAAGCGGGCAGCCAAATAGGGCTGTATTATAGAGCCACTGCGCTGCCGTAGCTATCGCCATACAGGCCTTATATACCAAAAAGACGCCAGCTAAAAGAATTAAAGCCATTGTTACCGCGCTTATTACAGGTGCAACAGTCGACCAGTTGTCGCTAATTCGCTGACCTGTTTCTGCAAGCCATTGATTTATCGGTGCGGCTGCTTCTTGCATCCAAGTAAAACCTGCAACAATGAGGTTAATCGCAGATAATACCCAACCGGCCAAAGTGCCGACATTCGCAATTATGTTGTCAATGGCCTCTTGAAATTCTTTATCATTTGCAAGCGAGTTTATTTTTTGTAAAACAGGGTCAAGGGCAACAGTCGCTTTGTTTTTCATAGAGGCCCATACCTGCGACCAAGTCATAGGCATTTGCTCAAAGCGGGATTCAACTTCGTCAGCGGAACGGAAAACGGCCGCCTTAATTACGTCGGCCGTAAGCATGCCCTCAGAGGCCCAATCCTTCATTGTACCTTCTGCCTGCTTAACATTGCGCATATAGTCCTCAATGCTTTTTGCAAGTAAGGGAGCATTTTCAATTATGGAGCGATATTCATCACCCTGCAAACGCCCTGAGCCCAAAGCCTGAGTTAACTGATACATTGCGCTGGATTGCTCAGTCGAGGATGCGCCGCCTACAACAAAGTTTTTATTTACAAGCTCCGTAAATTTTACGAGCTCTGCGTTATTTGAAAAGGCTTTACCGGTTACCAGACCTAACTTAGCCACCGTTGACATTGTATCGGTGTAGCTTGCACGGGCGCTCTGCGCCGACGCATAAATTCGTCTTTGCAAGTCCTCAACGCTGCCGCCGTCGTCAACGATAAGCGAAAGACGGGCCTTTGTACTTGTCAATTCGTCTGACAAGTTTGTAAGCATTTTAAGCCCCTGCGTACCAAGGTAAGTAGAGGCGAGCCTTTTTACTGTATTTAATAGTTCATTTGTCCGCTTTGTACCGGTTACGGTGCTGCGGTTGCTTTTCTCTTGCTGGTCATGAATCTGCTGCCATTGCTTCTCCATTTGCTCAAGATTTGCATTAGCCTTGCCGATTTCCGTACGCGCGGCTGAAATACTGGCGGTGTTAATGGCCTTGCCAGAGGACCGCTGCATAGCCTCAAAGCTGCTTAACGTCATATTAAGCGCTTTGGTAATGCTCCGCAGCGTACCGGTCATGCCATCGTGGAGTACCAGTTGCGACTTAATAGAAGCCATAAGCACCTTCCTTTCTGCGAAATAATAACGCATATCCGAGGGACCAAATATGCGCTATCTTTTCCGCCGAGCTTTACTTTTCGCTTTTTGCGCCTCTTTCTTTTCGTTCTCAACCTTTATATCAATAGCCGCGATAACATAGGCCTGTTCGTAAGGGTCGAGTGCCAAAAATTCAGAAGGCCGCCAGCGAAATTTATGGAGGCAATAATAAGCGTAATTCGCTTCCGGGTCGCCTCCGGTGATTAGTTTTTTGCTTCGTCAATCAGCTCATCCGAGCCAGAAAAGCCGTTGAGTTCAAGAATCTTTGCGGAATAGTCTTCAAATTCACCCGCGGTCAGCATAGTAGTAATAAGGTTTTCTGCTCCCATTACACCGTAGCTTGCCTGCAAATCGGCGTCATTAAGGTTCGGGAATACCGTACACCGTGCCGAGATTTTAGCCTGATAGGCCGCGGCGTCAAAATCCTGTGTATACTGTCCGCGTCTGCCGGGAACGGGGACGCTGCGCATACAGGATTTGCGAATCTGCGAATTTTCATTTGCTGTGATACAACAAATTTCCCATTCCATAGGCTTACCGTCCTCACCGACAAAACGGGGCGAGGCAACAATAAGCTGATTGTCAATCTTTTTTGCATTTTGCGCAAGGAATGCGCTGAGTGATTTAGCCATAATCAAATTCCTCCGTTATTATTTCATGCCGTTAAGAAGCGCAAACTCCTCAGGCATTTCCCAATCGTCGAATGTACCCTCAATATCCTCGTCGAGAGTATCGGAATCGGCGTCAAATTTAGCGAGGATTCCGCCCTTAGACAAGCAGTTTTTCAAGATGATTGTCTGACGGCCGACCGAAGCGGTCGGGTCCTCATTTGTTACCTGAATATCGAAAAGCGGCATAATGCCGGTTTTCTTGTATTCAAGCCACATTTTTCTCAAAATAGACTGATTGTAATGCGCGGTACCACTCCATGTTCCGGTCCAGCCTGCGGGCTTATTGCCCTTGCCGGTTTTACCGAGAATCGGCACCTCAACAACATTGACTTCAATATTAGACTCAAAAGAGTAGAGCTGCATGAAGCAATATCTGTTACCGTCAGCCATTGTAACGAACGCGCTCGCCTGAGAGCCGGCAATCGCATCCATAGCATTCATAATAGCCTGCTGCATAAATCGTTACCTCCTTTAAGCTACGACAACGCTCATATAGAGCTGACTCATAGCGTTAATTACATTCAAGCCGGATATATTGCATACAACGGCCTTTTTGCTAACGCCTGCCTCAACCGCCACGGAATCGGTGTCAAAGTTTTCGATTGCACGAATTGCTTCAAGTTCCTGATGAAGCTTGCAAATGTCATTCCACAAGCTAACACGGCCGGAAGCGTCATTAGGTACAGTACCGAGATAGCGCGTAGCGAACATAACCGCCACGTCGTTTGCAATCTGGTCGCAAACGCGGAGCGTCTGATTCGACTGAAAATCTGCGCCCTTTTCATCAGAAATAGTGGTAAGAGAGTTAATATCCTCAAGTACACGGATTTCGCCGTTAACATTATGGAACATAAACTTGCCGGCTTTAATACCGGCTTCAAGCTCAGCCTGAGTATAGTCCACATTTACGGTCAATTCACCGTCATACTGCTTGTTTGTGTTAGACTTGTTTACGGCGCAGCCCGCTTCGGCGCCGGCCACCCAATAAACAAGACCGTATTCGTTTTCGGTCGCCGTATTTTCAACGTTAATAACGCCTTCATAATCGGCAGCAGTCTTATATACAACTGTCTTAAACTTCGCACCGACTTCATCACGCATACGCTTTGTAAAGGCGATAAAGGTCGAAATAACCTCGGCCGTTTTAGTCGGGCAGCCGAGAGCGTGAAAGCTGTAGGACTCAATTTTATCAAGGAAATTCTGATACTGAGTACCTGTTACAGTCGAGCCGTCCGTACCGCCTGTAAGCGCTGTTCCCGCTGTTTCAGCGAGAGTAGCGGTTGTCTTAAAGGTGATATAGTCGTTATCCGAAAGAGCCGCTGCTGTTTTTACAGTCTGCGTATCTACGAGCGCAGTACCGAGATATGTTTTAACGTCAAAATAGGTCGTATCGTCGGCGTTTTTCTTAATAACGATTTTAATATCGTTTCCGCGGGTTCCGGGATATTTTGCAGTTGCGTAGGTATTAGCTGCAGCAACTGAGCCGTTATCAAGACGGTAGACGAGTACCTTATTTGCATTTTTGAAAAGTTCCCGCATGGGAAGCAGCTCCGCCGAGTCAATGGCGTAGCCGAAAATTTTCTGACAATTTTTCTGGAAGTCCGCACTTGTTACGGCGAACACCGTTCCGGTCGGACCCCATTTAAGAGCCAGAGGGATTGCTACCGTACCGCGTTCAGACAGCGCCGACACCGCACGGGAAGCACTTGAGAAGTTAACGTAATAACCGGGCAAAACTTTATTCTGCGCGGTCCAGATTCCTCCGCCAAGAGCCATATTATTTCACCTGACCTTCCATAAATTTTTTGATTGCGGAATCCACCTCAGCGGCGGTATATTCCTTTGTGTTCTCTAAAATCGCGGTAAGCAAGTCGCGACGCTTAGCGTATTTTGCGGCCTGCAAAATCTGCTCTTTTGAAAACCTTGCGGCTTCGGTATTTTCTTTTGCCATAAGCCTTAACCTCCTTGCTTGATTTCGAGAGTTTCCATAGGGTCGCCGATTTCACCACGACGAACAAAATGGGTATAACGGACGTAAAAATGCAGCACACCGTCAACTACTTCAAAATCAAGCCCTGTGCCTCTGAGCAGGTCGCCCTCAGTTAAGGAAATGACATTGAGCAGCAAGCTTAGCGTATCTGCAACTTTATAGCAATCCTCGCGTCCGTTTTTCGGGTAATACAAAACATCGAAAAGCGGCGTCCGTTTATACCGCTCTCCGACGATTTGCTGTTGCGAGGAGGTTACTAAAATTACATTAAAATCACCGGGTCGTAAGCCGTGTTCTATTTCGTCGTCGAATATTTGACTCTGCAGCCATTCGGCGCTTATTGCCCTTGTGATTCCGTCAAGAATTTTTTGCGTATTTATTTCAGACATTGTAAACCTCCTTGAGCTTAGCTTGTAATTTTCTTTCAAGGATAGCCGGCGTCATTTGCTGTAGCTTTTCCTCAGATATGGTAAGCATATATCGGCCGTTGACCCAGCCCGCACCTCCGCGGGTACGGTGTCCGTACTCAACATACGAGGCGTATTCGACCGGATTTATAATTTCAATCATATAAGAGTTTCCGACTTTGCTTACTTTAAGGCTGTTTGCGTAGCTTGCCGCTTCGGCCCCGTTCTTAGCGCCCCAGCCGCGTCTCAGCGTGCCGCCTTTTTTACCTGACGACTTAGGATATTTACCTACGGGAGTCCTCGGTATTACAAGCGCTAACAGACGCGCGGCAAGTTCCTTGCAGCAGTCCTCACAAAAGGTAGTCATATCGGCGTCAGATAGCCGGCGTAAATTCTTTTGCAGGTTTTTAAGCTGCTGAAAATCGCAAGAACCCCACTTAGCCATTACGCCCACTCCTTTACAAGTTCAAGCATAATTTCCTGATGAACGCTGTAAACTGCGGGCTTGCCGGCGCGGCGGTATTTCTCTGTACGGCCTTCCTGTGTAATTACAAGCTTTGCGCCTTCGGGTATTTTTACGTCTTTTGAAATAAACAGCTTTATAATTTGCCGCACGTCAGCGGCTTCACTCTGAGGACTTGCTGAGGCTATGCTGCTGTATGAGACGCGGCAAGGCTCGTTACGAAACAATACGGTCTCGGTTTGGACCGTTCTGCCTGTGTCTTTATCTTTTACCGCAGTTACGGTAAAAGCGTCGCAGAGGCCGTCCCAGAGCTTCATAATCGCGTTTCTGTAAGCACTCGTCACCATACAAGCCTCCTGAATCTGGCAAGCTGTATATTATCAAGCCTTGTAAAACTGTCAATCAGTATATCGAGCCGCTGTTCCGGTGTTGCGCCGGAAAGGGAGACGGTCGTGTCGCCCTCTTTAATAGATGAAGCGACGGCGGAAAGGTCAATCTCAAAGCCTTGTAATGCGCCCATACCTTTTTTAGCCTTAAAAAACTCGCCAACCGATAAGCGGACCGCAAGCTCTTTCAGCTCGTTAGGTATAATATCAATATTACAGTTGTTTTTGATTTTCGCTTCCGCCGTCTGTACGCAGAATCCGAGCAGCCAATCGTCGCCCTCCTGCATTTCATAGCCGAGAGCGCTTAACAGCTTACCGACATCATAAAGGAAATGAGGGCCGAGGCTTGACATATTCTGCGCCGTCTGAACAAACTGCTCAATACGCTCTTGAATAGTAGCCATAGCCTAAGCCTCCTTTAGCCCTTAGAGATAATACGAACGATTGTAATTGCCTTGTGATTGATATACGAGCGGTTCGCTGCGGTGGATTCGCCGGAATGAACGAGGTCCCAGTTAGCACCGTTTGCAAGCTCATCATCAGTCGGTGAAAGGCTTGCCTGCGAGGTCTTTTCATAAGAAATGCCGTAAGGCGCAAAAACTTTGCGCTGACGCATATAAAGAGTGTCCTCGCCGCCGTTAGTTGCAGGATTGCGGTTCATCTCATACGGAACCTTTGCACCAATATCCTCATAAGAGAATGCGCCGTTACCGAGAGCGTAGGTAATATAACCCGGAGCCTTAACGACATAATCGTCAGCAGCAAGAGTCTTTTCACCGAAATAGGGAGCTACACCGCTGAGCTTAATTTCTCCCGCAGCCGGCGTTGCAGAATTAGCAACAATTTTTACAGCTCCCGGAGTAGCGGAAGTTGCGTCAAAATAACCTTCCTCAATCGGCATGTCGTCGTCGATAACGACAATTTTACCATTCCATGTACCAAGCTCAAGCTCGCGGGTAATACCGTCTTTATCGGTGTATTTCAGGCGCTCAATAAGGTTAAGGTTTTCAAGTCCGGTAGAAACATCGGAGTGCATGAAAACGAGGGCAAACTTTTTCTTGTTTGCACCGCAAGCCTTGTTTGTTGCGCTGTTGAGGGTTGTCGCAGTCATATTGCCGTTTTCAACGGTAGTATGCTTAGCAACAAATTCCTTACCCTTAGCGCTTGTCATTGCGAAAATACCCTTGAGGATAGCAAGGATAGTATCTTGGTCGAGACCGTCCTTATATTCGCCGACCTGCTGACTGATATTCTGCATAAAGTCAACGCCGCCGGTTACGTCATAAGAAAAGTCCTTTTCGGTCCATGCCTTAGCACGGCCGACTACAACCATACCCTGCTCAAAGGTCTTTGTCGAGGTCGCGGTAATATCGGTCTTGCCGTCATAGTTTACCGCGTCGCCGTCAATAAGGCCTCTCATAGCAAGGCGTGCGTAAGCTACGCCGTTCTGGCTGGAGAATACTCCGCGAATATCCGGATTGCCCGCAAGAGCGCGGGATTTCTTGAGCTCATTCATTTTCAGATTAGGAATGCGCTCTACCATGTATCTAAAAGCTTCCTGATTGAAACTCTTAGAATCAAATTTTGCATTTGCCATTGTTGAATCTTCCTTTCAATATTTTTACTGACTCAGCATTTAGAGCTGAGCGTCTGGATTGTCGGCAAGATAAGTGCAAAGCTCGTCGTAAGTCATTTCTTTCGGGTCCTTTGCGCCACCGGCAGCCTTGCCGTCGCTTCCTTCTCCGGGTTTTACGCCTTTGAAAGAGCCGGATTTCTTTGAGTCGGTATCAAACAGAAAACCGGTATCGGGACTCTCTGTAAGCGCTTTAAGCTGCTCTGCAAGACCTTTTACCGTTCCGTCCTCGGCCAACTCAGCTTTGTCCAATTCAAGAAGGGCCTTAACAGCCTTAATGTTTTTTGCCTTAGCACCAACAAGCGCGGCTTCGACTGCGCTATCGAGCTTGAGCTGTTTAATTGCTGCGGCGTGTTCTTTTGCCTGCTCGGCGTTCTGAGCCTGTAGCTGAGTAATCTGTTCTCTTAACGCTGCGGCGTCGCCATTGCTTTTCTGCAAGTTTTCAAGCTGCGTATCGCGCTCTTTAAGGCTTGCTTCAAGCTGTTTCTTAGCTTCGTTTGTTGCGTTAAAATCGGACCTCGCTATAAAGTTCTTGCCGATTTCGGTCGCGACCTTTTTATCAAGGTCCTCGGTGTAGGCGTCTCCTAAAATTGTTTTGAGCCAGTCTAACATACGTGTCTCCTTTTCTCTGACTATCCTTTTTATCCGGCCAGTCCCGGTATGTCAGCGTCTTTTTTATTTTCCGCTGGACTCGCGGTAATTTATATGAAAAAAGCACTGCTTACCCGTTAAGGTAAGTAGTGCTTTAATCAACATATTGTGTTTGCTATTGACTTTTACAACAATATATTGTAAAATATTAGAAACAGAAGCGCCTCGCAAGCAGAAGGGAGCTGATAATATGGCGAAAAGAATTACAGTTACGAGTGAATCCGCAACGGGTCGTAATATCTCATTCAGAGATAACTACACCGGAGCGTCCTATACTCGCGCTCAATTCGTTCGGCAAATAAAAGCCGGCAATTATGAAAACTACCATATTCGCAATATAAACGGACTTGATACCCCCGTATCAAATCCAGACAAATCCACAAGGAACAATTTAGACTAACTTGCGGTGCGCTTCTGTTTTACAACTGAAAGAGGGTGCTTATATGAAAGATTTTTCGGACTTCAGAAAAAACTTAATAACTTATTCCGATAAAGCGTTACAAGATATTTCAACTGCTGTAAGTAAAGCGTCAAGCAATAATAAGGTTGACACTCATAAACTCATTGCTACGCTTTACTCTGAGCAAATTAAAAATACAGTTAATCTGCTTGAGCTATATCATGAATGGCTGAATCAATAGAAGTCTTAAGCTCTTTTATAACAGATTCAGCATCAAGGTCATTATCGACCAAAACCTCATAGCCGTCTTTAACGATAATATCTTTTTCGCTGACAGACGCAATAAGCTCTTTTGTTTCCTTGTTAATTACCGTAATAGTCATAATATCCTCCTTAGATAGCCCAAAAGCTCCCATATCGCATTTTAATCTTAAAGGCTGGTATTTTACCGCCTGAATAAGAAAACGCGATATGGGAGCTTTTGAAATTATTATATTAAGTATTTGACTTACAAGCCGCGAACAGTCTCTTTTAAGCAATTCTTGGTGGGGCATTTGACTTCATAAGAATTACCAACGGCTTTATAAGTTAACTCTTTTCCGCAGCGGGGGCAAATAACAATGCTATCGGGCTGCATAGCCTTTTTATCAAGAGCTGTGAGCTCTTTTTCACTATATGCCATACTACTGTGTCAAGTCCTCCTCAGAGCCTTCAACAACTTCAAAAACTTTCGGAGGGAAAAGGTATGACTCGTCAAGTTCAGTCATAATACGATACCAGCCTTTTTCAATAGAAAGGACATCGTAAACCTTATTTTGCTCAACCGAAACAAGGTCAGGACCGATATATTTTACTTTCACTCAAGCCACTCCTTTACAAAAAACTCAAATTTACCAATATCGGCACATTGTACCCAATGTACCTCCGCCTCGCGATTGCCGTCCAGCGTATCTAAAACACCGAAGCCTTTTGCGTGTTGCCAGTCAGCTGCTTTACCGCCATAGCGTGACGCAAATTTTTCAGCTTTTCTAAACGTGACGCGGGTACCTTTTCCGGCAAAGACTTGAACATTTTGAATTTTTGTTCCTTCAACAAAATGAAAGATTTCGCCGGTGTCAAGGTCCATAACATCATAGTTAAGAGCCTTTGCGCCCACGGACCTCCCTATAATTATATCACGACCGGGTATGCTTGTAAACGCCCTTTTAGCGTTTTCATTAGTTTTTAACGAGGGAGTAACTGATTTTTGGTACCATTCCTTGTAGGTCATGCCTGACGGAACATTATAAACTTTACCGGAATCGTCTCTTGCAGTGCGGTATGTATCCCAGTCGTCCATATCCGCGAAATAGGGAGCCGTGCAGCACCTGCACCACGGATGAAACGGCGGCGCGGTAGTACCGACTTGATAATCGCTCATTTTATAGACCTTACCGTCAAGCTCGCCACACAATTCGCAAGTCTCGCTGTCAAGCGTTCCGATTATTCTATATTGCTGTACGTCAAGAGAAGTAAAGCAATCTTTTTGTGCAGCAGATGAAAAAGCGGCGGATTCGGTCATAACCAAACGTCCTGCTTTATTCTTTGCAACATTAAACTGCTTAGCTATTGCCTTAATAGCTCTGTCGGGGGCTTCGCCGCGCATAATCATCTGAGTAAGGTTTGTATTTACGCTGTTTACAAGCGCTTGCTTATTTACCCATACGCGGTCCCTGAATGTTTGTCCGTCTGCGGTCCACGGTCTTGACAAAACCTTTTGAATTTCTGTGCCGGTCAAGCCGTGCAGCGACCAGCCGACGCCTAAGCCCTTTTGAAATTCAAACGCAGTATGAAAATAACCTTCTCGGTATATATCGCTTAAGAGGCTTTCGGTCGCTTTTAATTGACTTCCGTGTAAAGCCTCAGCTTCTTGCCTTAGCTGTACCTTTAAGCTGTCTAAACGCGAAATATGGACGCGTGAGGACGCATTTTCAAGCTGCTTTTTCCATTCGTCTGAAAGTGACTCACCGTTTTTAATATATTCCTCAACGGTCCAGCGAAATTCTTTAAGCTCGGTAGAGTTTAAGAGCCGCTTAGCCTCGGCAAGTGTGATTTCATTGTTTTTTGCAAAACGCTGATACCACGCTGCGATTTTACGGTCAATCTCAGCTATTGCAAGCTCGTATTGCTTTTCAAGGTTTTGCGCGTACTCATAACCGGTATCAAGTAAAGCTTCCTCAAGGATTCGCATTCGGTTATTCCAGTACGCGTCATTTTTCATCTTAAACCTCCGAAAAGCTTTGATTTAATAATACACCAGACTTGCCGCCAAGAAGGAAGGGGCTTATATTCGCATTCCTGCTGTGCCGCATATTCGCACTCAGTACATACCTGACGGCCTTCGGGAACATACCGGCCGCAGCACACGCAACGGTCAAGCCCCGTCGGGATTCTGTTCATTTGTTTTTCCTCCCATAACAAAAGCATTTCGGTAAGGGTCGGTGTCCTGAGCTTTAACCTTTTCAAGCTCTTTTTGCGGGTCTCTGACCCACGGATGCTGAGCAATAATCGTTTCATCTGAAATAATGCCGGACGATTTACCGCAATTTTCGATTGCCTCGGACTCGTTAACCAGCGTATCACGATTGAAAATAACATTTATTTCGGTGCCTTCATAATCACCAGCGCCGGTATTTGCAAGGTGCTGATTGATAAACCAAAGGATTTCCTCAAAGGCAGCTTGCAGCTCGTTTTCCATATCGTTAGCGTCAAGGTCAATATCCATATAAAGCGACTGAATATTCATCTGATTAGGAGTACCCTTTAAGCGCTCGTCTTTACCGTCGAAGCTGCGCATATTCTCAATGAGCGCGGATTTAAGCCCTTCCAGTACGGTTTTGTAATTTTCGGCGTTAACCTCAATCGTCAAAGTATCAACGCCGCCCTGAACACCTTCGACCGAACGCACCTTTACAGCGCCGTAGGTCGCGAGGTTCTGCCTGAACTCGCCAAGGTCCTGTCCGTCGTAATTTTTAAGAACGAGGATTGTTGTATGAATATCCTCCTCCATGTTGTTTACAAAATCAGACCTCAGGCGGTTAATAGCGTCCTGTAATGACCTCGCACGGCGTATCATGGGAATTTCCTGCGCGTTACACTTAATAGGAATCAGTGGAAGCCGTTCCCAGTTATAATACTTTTTATCGTCCGCGCTGAGATAGGAAACAGGAGGCTCGTCGGGGTCCGGCGTCAGCACACCGTTCTCAAATATATAAGTGAAAAGGCCGTCTGTCTTAAAGATATTGACCTTTTTAACAAGCTTCTTTTCGGAGCCGATATAAGTCTCTACAATGTAAAGACGGCATGCGCAGTCAAGCTCGGTATGTGCTGCGTCTTTCCAAAACGGCAAAATCTCATAACCTGAGAAAAACTTAAAAACCAGCTCACCGGATTCATTATAGTAGGGGTAAAGCCATGAAATACCGGTATTGAGGGCGTCAAGCCCTGCGTTTTTCAGAGTGCGCATAAACTTTTTACCGAGAATCGCTTTAACCTTTTCTACATAATCGGTTTTGCTGCTTTCAAAGGTGATAGGCTTGCCAAGTAAATAATTTTTCTTTTGGTCGACGTGCTTTGCGTACTGATTATCAACAATTTTATTATTCGGCAGGTGCTTGACCTCAACGGCATTACCGTCTTTTCCGATAACAGTACGCTTGCGCTTTAATATGTCATGCGCACCGTTATAATATCGGTCGCCGTCAATCATTTCTGCGCGCTGCGGGGAGCCTTCCCAATGGGTAAGCTCAGTCGCAAAGAACTCAAGCTCGGTCATAGGCTTACCGGCTTTAAGCTGAGCCGTAAAAAGCTCCTGCTCTAAATTTTTCTTAAACAATGGCATATAGTCTCACCACCTTAAAAGCTGAATTTCATAGGCACGAACACCGCACGGACGAAATAACGTAAATCGTCCATTGAGTGGTCGTCGGTTTTTAGCGGTCGGTCGTCCGGAGCTTTTTCGTCCCAGCGGTACAGACCGAACTCGCGAATGCAGTCGGTGCAGCAGTCGCAAATAAAGATATTCCCGGCTCTTAACTGCGACGCTACTTCACGAATACCGTCAAGCACGCGGTTAGAGGCCGGGTCTACATTAAATTTATTGTGTCTGCGTATGCACTCGATAAAGCTCGCCGCAGAGGGGTCGACGATAACCTTATAGACAGGTAAGTCTCCGGCAAGCTCAAGCAATGCCGCGTAATGCTCCTCGTCGGTCCTCTGTTGCTGCTTTTTCCTGCTGTCAAAATAATATTCTTTTATACGGTACCACTTACCGTCTGCAAGACCCCAAAGGCCCATAGACGTAGGATTGATAGTACCGTAATCGCAGGAAATATAATATTTTTCATACGGCCGCTGAATACTCGGCACGATATGAAAATCAGGATTGAACATGCTATAAATCAATCCTTCGGCAACCACCCAGCGCCCACGGATATACCGCTCGTAAAACACGCCGGAATAAAGTCCCTCGTAGCGCTCCTTAATACGCGGCGAGAGGCTTAGGTTGTCGTCCATAGTAAAATGCAAGTAGAGTACATTCTTTTCCTCTTGCTTACATATCCACTCTTTATAAAACCAATGACCCGGCGATTCCGGGTTGCAGTTGAACCAGAATTTTGAACCGGGAACCGAACAGCGGGCCATTGCCTGCTCGACGAATGACCGCGGCATAAGCGCGACCTCGTCAAACAGAACACCGGCGAGGGTAATACCTTGAATCAGCGTATAGCTGGATTCATCACGCCCGCCGAACAGATAATAAGTGTTTGTCTTGCCACCCGCTGTTACAATTAGCTTGTTTTCGCTTCGGCGTTCCGTTACGTCGAAAAGCCCTTCAAGCCATGTAGGTATATGCACGATAACATTACGCCGCAAAGCTTCAATAGTACGTCCGCATATAGCAAAACTCTGATTATCAAAACAAGACATACTCCAAAGAATAAAACCGACCGCCATAGAAACGGTTTTACCGGAACGGATTGACCCGTCGCAAATAATACCGTCTTTATTCTTGTGTGCTGTCATTTTCCACCATTTCAGCACTGCGCTCTGACGCCTGCTGAACTTCTGGTAAATCATTGAAGTCGTCCTCCTCCCAAGCGTCCATAGCTGCAAAGAGGTTATTCGCTCTTGAGTCTAAGGGCTTTAAGTTTTCGGTAGCGGTGTATTTATCTATGACTATACCCATAGCAGTGGCAAGTTGACTAAGGGGAGTAGCAGCTATCTTTTGCGGGTCATTCATTGCTACGAGTAGCTTTTCAATCAGTCCGCAAACGTCATTTTTCTTAGAATCCATAAAGGCCAAAACGCTTTGAACATTCTCCTCTTTTTTATGCGTAATTTTCTGTTCAAGGTTTTTATCGCTATCCAGAATAGTCTTGATAAGGTATGTAGAACAGCCGTATTTTTTCGCTAATTTGCGTAGAGAAGTACCGCCCTCAATGTATTCCGCAAGTATCTTTTTTCGCTGCTTGTCGCTTAACTTAGCCAATGTCACCACCTCTCTTTTGACATAAATAAGCGGTATAGCATTAAACCGGAGGCCCGTATAATGCTATACCGCTAAAAGAATCTCCACCTGAGATTCCACTTTGCAATTATAACGCTGTTGAGCTGCACTTTAAGCGGCTTTTCGCCGATTGCTTCATTTGCTTTAACGCTTTTACATGCAGTCGCATAACCCAGCGATAAGCATAATTCATATCTACGGCGATTTCCTCCCAGCGCATATCCGATAAATACCTCTTTTCCATAAGAGTAATAAGCGTAATATCGTCAAGCAATGTTTGAATAGCTTCCGCAGTTTCTCGCTGCGTACGTTTCAGCTCTGCTATTTCCCGCAGTATCTCTGTTTCAAGGTCGATAGCCTCTGACATACACCGTTCAATTTTATTTGACGGCCCAGTATAAACGACTACCGGTTTCAGCTCCTGCGTAGTAGCCTGACAAATATTCTGTAAATGCTCGATTCTGTCTCGCTTAGACTTTATTCGCATTTCGATTTTATAATTACGGCTTAAAAACTGCTTAGGGTCGTCGGCTATCAGCCTTAAATATTCCTCTTGCATTTATACAACCTCCTTAATTCTCGCTTTGACCGCTTCAAGTAACGCATTCTGCTGTTCCTCTTTAGGCAGCAGATTTGACTCTAAAACCGGTATATCCCAAGTATCTTTTGCGGCGATAGTAAATATTGAAACGGGATATTTTTGCCCCGGACGGTGCAAGCGTTTATTAGCCTGCTGATAATACTCTAAATTATCGGTAGGTCCGAACCATATTGCAATATGCCCGCCTGACTGTAAGTTAAGGCCGTGTCCGGCGCTTGCGGGGTGTGCTAAAAGAATCGGTATCTCTCCGAGATTCCAACGCTCGACCGCGTTATCGTCTTTTACCGTAACCGCTTCCGGATAGCGTTCAAGAATCCTATCCCGCTCATGCTTATATCCGTAAAAAATCAATACCGGCTGACCGTTAGCCTCCTCAATAAGCGAATCCAAAACAACCAGCTTTTCATCATGCAGAATTTTGACCTTGCCGTATTCGTCGTAAACTGCGCCGCCTGAAAGCTGCAGCAATTTCCCGCGTAGCACCGCCGCGGTGCTTCCGTCAATATCTCCGTCCGCAAACGGTAAAAGGGTATCACGCTCAAGAGTATCATAAAGCTCTCTCGCTTTAGGAGACAGCTCAAATTCTCGACGGATATATCGCCGCTCAGGTAATTTAGAATATAAAGACGGGTCAAGACTGATACATAGTCCTTCAAGTCTTTTATATATTTCCGCTTCCGCGCCTTCTTTAAGCTTCCAAGAAAAAACGGTATGTGCATTACGCTTGTCCGGCACGAAAAAATTATCGCGATACCCCGTCAGCGTTTTGCCGAGGGCTTTTCCGCCGTCAAGCACATAACACTCCGCCCATAAATCCAGTAACCCCTTCGGCGCCGGCGTTCCGGTAAGTCCGACAATTCGCTTTATGTAAGGTCTTACCTTTTTAAGAGACCTAAACCGCTGAGCCTTATTCGACTTGAAGCTTGACAGCTCGTCAATCACTACCATATCAAACGGCCATTTCTTTTTATAATACTCTACCAACCACGAAACATTATCACGGTTTATAATATAAATATCTGCGTCGCACTCAAGCCCTTCGATTCTTTCTTTTGCAGAACCTATACACATACTGAACGTAAGGCCCCGTAAATGGTCCCACTTTTTAATTTCGTCGGGCCATGTGTTTTTTGCAGGCTCAAGCGGCGCTATAACGAGAGTTTTCCGAATCTCGAAATAATCTCGCATAAGCTCTTGTACGGCCGTCAGAGTTATACTTGTTTTACCGGACCCCATATCAAGAAATATACCGGCCTCGGCGTTTTCTATAATAAAGTTTTTTGTAAATACTTGATACTCAAACGGCTCATATATCAAGCGGCTCCA
>ERZ808245.669-NODE-669-length-16136-cov-3.448915_pt1 | contig 16136 bp, 15 predicted proteins | sample MGYA00521243_ERZ808245 | MGnify/ENA primary metagenome ERZ808245 (study PRJEB31516, sample SAMN03275576) | gut metagenome | biome: mammalia-associated habitat; material: feces | host: Papio cynocephalus | place: Kenya | collected 2012-07-07 ... | reverse complement strand
ATAACTGCTCTCTTTGCAACTTTGGTTTGGACTGCCGCAACAATCCGATTCATTACTCAGACACCGAGGATGATGAAGAATAAAGGAAATGCTCTGACGATTGGTTTCGTCAGAGCATTTCTTGTTTTCTCTGAAAATAAGTTGCGTCAAATTCGCGTCAAAAGGCGATTTTGACAGCATCGAAATCCGCAAAATCCTTGTATTTCAAGGCTTTTCAGGCTTCCGCAATCATTCCCACTCAATGGTGGCCGGGGGCTTGGAGGTGATATCATACACAATGCGGTTGATATGTTTTACCTCGTTGACAATGCGAACCGAGGCACGATCCAGAATCTCGTACGGAATCTTCGCCCAATCGGCGGTCATGAAATCCGTCGTGGTGACGGCGCGCAGTGCCAATGTATAATCATACGTGCGTTCGTCGCCCATCACGCCCACCGAGCGCATGGAGGTCAGCACGGCAAAATACTGATTCACCTGACGGTCGTAGCCTGCTTTGGCAATCTCGTCGCGGAAAATGAAATCGGCATCGCGCAGAAGATCCAGTTTTTCTTTGGTAATTTCACCGATCACGCGGATCGCCAAACCTGGACCCGGGAACGGCTGACGGTTAACCAGATAGTCCGGCAAGCCCAGCTCGCGTCCCAACTGCCGTACCTCATCCTTGAACAGCAGGCGCAGCGGTTCGATGATTTCCTTGAAATCCACATAATCCGGCAAGCCGCCCACATTGTGGTGACTCTTGATTACCGCCGCATTTCCTGCGCCGGACTCAATCACGTCGGGATAAATCGTGCCTTGCGCCAAAAAGTCCACGGCACCGATTTTCTTGGCTTCCCGCTCAAACGCGCGGATGAATTCCTCGCCGATAATCTTGCGCTTTCTTTCCGGTTCGCTGACGCCCTTCAGCTTCTCCAAAAAGATGTCCTCGGCATTGACGCGGACAAAATTGATATCCTTGTCCGAAAACGCCTGCTCCACTTCGTCGCCTTCGTTTTTGCGCATCAGACCGTGATCCACAAAAATGCAGGTCAGTTTATTGCCGACCGCTTTGGACAGCAATGCCGCTACCACGGAGCTGTCCACGCCGCCGGAAAGCGCCAGCAGCACTTTTCCGTCGCCAATCTTTTGACGGGCTTGTTCGATTGCCGTTTTCGCATAGGACTGCATCGTCCAGTCACCGGTGCAGCCGCAGACATGATAGAGGAAATTTTTGAGAATCTGTGTACCGCTTTCGGTATGGCAGACTTCGGGATGAAACTGCACCCCGTACATTTTCTTTTCCTCGTTCTGCATTGCGGCAACCGCGCAGGTCGCCGTATGTGCCACGGACACAAAGCCTTCCGGCATACGGGAAATCTGGTTGGTATGGCTCATCCAGCACTGTGCCGACTGCGGCATTTCATGAAACAGCACCGAATTTGTATCGTACTCAATCTGCGTTCTTCCGTATTCACGGACGGGTGCTTTGAACACATCACCGCCGAACGCCACCGACATCATCTGGATGCCGTAGCAAATTCCGAGAATCGGAATCCCGAGATGAAAAATTTCCGGATCGCACTTGGGTGCGTCCTCGGCAAAAACATCCGCGGGGCCGCCGGTGAAAATAATGCCCGCAGGATTCATCTCACGCACTTTCTCTGCGGAAATCGAAAAAGGGTGCACTTCACAGTAGACATGACATTCACGAACACGGCGCGCAATCAGCTGATTATACTGCCCGCCGAAGTCGAGAACCAAAACAGTTTGATGATTCATAAGCAACCGACTTTCTTTTGAGATTAACATTGTTATTATCTCATTTTTTCGCAGAAAAAGCAAGAGATAAACACAAAATTCCGACAAAAAACCTCATTTTGTAACCGGTTCATAAGCACCCAGCCGCGACATACCGAATTGAGCGGAAAATACAATCAACTCCCGATCCTGCGTCAGGAACATATCCAACGGCTGTACACCGCCGGAAAACACGGAAAACAGCTCGTTGTCCGCCGCCGCAAACGAAACGACCGACCAATCCTTTCCGCCGTTTTCGGAGACGATGACCGAACAACGGTCGATATATCCGTTTCCTCTACCGCCGACATATACAACATCGGGATATGCGGGATCCACCTCGACAAGCAGCACATTGTTTTCCCCAAACTGATTTTTCACAAGCGAAGCCGTAATGTCCTCCACGCTTCCGTCCGAGAGCGAAACCGTGAGCAGACGGTCGCCGACCGCCGCGTAAAGGACTTTTCGGCTGTAATCGTAGGATAGACTTCCCGCCTTCTCGCCGATATCCGCAATCCGGTTCCAGTTTTTCCCGTGGTTATAGGACACGACCAGCGTCGTTTTGTACACGCCAAACAGCTCGTTGGGAGATACGGGATTATGCGCCAGCACGCAGTGGCACAGTTCCATTTCTTTCCAGCTTTTTCCGCCGTCCTCGCTGCGCATATTCGACGCAAAAAGAATGTTCGTATCTGTGGGATCGGCGTACATTTTGGCATAAGGCAGACAACCGTATACGCCGATCGGGTCGAACGTCTCCCCGGCATTTTTGGAGATGCGGATTTCATATTGCCGATTTACCATATCGTACATCAGCGCAATCAATCGGGAGCGGCTGCACGGGTAAACGCTTTTCAGCTCCATGTTTTCATCCCCGTGCACGCGGATATCCCAGAGCCTTCCGCCGTCGGTGGAAAAAGCCAATGTTTTTCCGTCAACGGCAAATGCCATAAGATCGGTGTTTTGAATATTGACGCCGACGGGACCTTCCATAGAGAAGCTGCCGTCGCCGTTTCCGCTCCAGGCAAAGGACGCGCCGCCGTCCGTGCTTCTGAACACGGCATTATAAATGACCGCATAAACCGTTGATTCACTGTCCCAGCAAAACATCGTTTTTCCGGCATTGTCGGAAAGGCGGAAGGCGCTGTCTTCCACCGTGCAGGTTCCCCAGGAAAAACCGCCGTCTCCGGAACGGAAAACCGCCAGTTTTCCTTTTCCGTCCACGAAATAGGTCAGAAATTTCTGCGGATCATACGGGGAAACAAACAGTTTCACCGCCTCAACGTCCGGCATCATAGCAGTTTCTTCCTCAAAAGACATTCCGCTGTCGGTGCTTTTGTAAATTTTTGCATCGTGCACCAGCAGCACCGTATCGGGAGCCGCTTTGGAGACACCAATGGCGTCGCATTTTCCTTCAAAAAGGCTGTCATAGGCAAAACCGCGGTTGATGCTGCGGTAAAAGCCGTAATCATCCGCAACATACACGTATCCCTTGGTCGGATGCACGGCAACGGACGCGTTTTTGGCAATTTCACCGGTCACACGAAACGTCTTTCCGGAATCTTCCGTCAGCAGCAGAAGGTTTTGCTGGGCATCCTCGGTCAGACTGATGCCGCTGATATACGCCACCGCGCTTCGCTTGGTATCCGCGCGATAGCTGGAAGGATCAAACACAATGGAAATCTCCGCGCCCTCCACGGGCGTCACGGAAGCCTCTGTCCGTGTCCACGACATCCCGCCGTTTTCCGAACGGTAGATTCCTCCGCCCTTTCCGGTGCTTACCGCAAGAACAAAATCGCCGTTATTCGGATCAATTGCCAGCGCCTCCACGCCGAGCGCGTCCAATCCGTCAAACCGACCGATCCAGAGATCTTCCTCGCTCCCACGGCGCAGGATTCCCGCGTCACGCGTGCCGACAAGCATAGCGCCGCCCGGGAAAACCGACAGCGCGGTCTTTTGGTTGTCGCCCGTCGCGGCGACGATTCCCTGCTTGCGCATTGCCGAAGTCGTCAGATACAGCGGAACCCAGCTGAGCGCATTGTTTCCGTCATACTCCGGATATCCGATAATTCCTTTGTCCGAGCTTTCGGAGGGTTTGGGGTCGATCACCGGCGTGGTGGGTGTGCAGGCAGCCGTGCAAAAGCAAACTGCCGCCAGAAGTGCCGCAAGCACCCGCATTTTTTTCATACAATCCCTCCGTCACAAATTTTTTCTCCATCTACTATTATAGTACAAACGGACGTAATTTCAATAGCAAATTCCCGCCGCTTTACAAAAATCGAGAAATATGGTACAATACCGACAGGAGGATCTATGGATTTTCGCGAAATTTCACCGAAGCAGCTCACCGATAATCTGTTTGAAAAAATTTCGGACGCCTGGTTTTTGATCGGCGTGGGCGAAGAAGGTCACGCCAACTGCATGACGGCAAGTTGGGGCATGGCGGGGGTTCTGTGGAACCGCCCGATGTTTACGGCGTTTATCCGACCGCAGCGGTACACCATGAGTTTGATTTCAACGCACCCCGCAGCGGCGTTTTCCTTTCTTCCGGAGACGTTCCGTCCGGTGCTCTCGCGCATGGGAAATATCAGCGGAAGAGACACCGACAAAATTGCCGACAGCGGACTGTCGCCCGTATATCGGGACTGTGCGGTGTATTTTCGTGAAGCCGATCTGGTCATCCTCGGAGAAAAAAGATATCTGCATCCGATGACAGAAAAGGAATTTTTGTCGTCGGAAAACGTGAAACGGTATTATCCCGCGCGTGATTTTCATGTGGCTGTCACCTATGAGATCACGGCGGTTTTAAAAAAAGGAGAACCAAAAAATGAGTAAAAAAGTCAAACTGCTGCTGATCCCCATCCTTCTTGTGTTGGTCATCATCATCATTTCCCTGTCCTTTGTGACGATTCCCGAAGGATATATCGGACTGCGGTATCAGTTCGGAAAGATTGTGGACGTCAACACCGAAGCGGGACTGCATTTCAAAGTGCCGTTTGTGGAGACCGTGACCCTGGTGGACATTCGCGAGCAGGTGCTTCCGCTGACGACCACCGCCTACACCAGCGACACGCAAACCGTCGAAGCGGTGGAGTTGAAGGTCAATTATGTGGTTTCCAAAAGCAGCGCCGCGGAAATTCAGCGCACCGTGGGTATTGCCAATGTCGCCGACAAACTGATTCTCCCGCGCGCTAACGCGATTCTGAAGAACGAAATCGGTCATTACCGTGCCGAAAACCTCATCCAGAGCCGCAATGCCGTGCAGGAGCAGGTGGAAAAACTGCTCAGCGACGAATTGTCCGCCTACGGCGTGCAGATCATTTCCCTTTCCATTGTCAACATCGATTTTGACGATTCCTTTGAAGAAGCGGTCCGCGCCAAAGTCGTGGCGGAGCAGGACGCGCTGAAAGCACAGAACAAGACCAAGGAAAAGGAAGAACAGGCGAAGCAGACCGTCATTGAAGCGCAGGCGCAGGCAGACAGCAACAAACTGATTGCCGATTCCGAAGCCTACGCCATCCGTGCGGTGCAGGAAGCACTGGCGCAGAATCCGCAGTACATCGAATGGGAAAAGATCAAGAAATGGGACGGAAAACTCCCGCAGGCAGTGGGAAATGAGGTCAATCCGTTCTTTGCCCTTGATTCTGCCGAATAATCATCCCGAGCGTTTTGTGCGGGCGCGGGCTTTCGCCCGCGCCCGCTTTTTCGGAAAGGAAGTCTGTATGCCGCCGTTTCTTTTTTGGACGCTTTTTGCCCTTCTTGCTGCCGCTGCGGCGGGGATTGCCGTCTGGTTTTTCCTTATCCGCCCGCGGAGAAAACTGCCCTATGAGCGCAACCCGCGTTTTTTTACTCCTGCCGAAAAGAAGTTTTATCTGCGGCTCCGACGCGAGCTTGACGACGAACTTCTTCTGTTCGGAAAGGTGCGCATTGCAGACGTTCTGCGCGTGAAAGAGGGAACGAAAAAGTTCCTGTCGCATTTTTCAAAAATCGCGCAGAAGCACGTGGATTTTGTGATTGCCGACGAAGCGCTCGATGTCCTCGTTGCCGTGGAGCTTGACGACAGCACCCATGAACAGAAGGACCGCCAAAAACGCGACCGCTTTGTGAACCGTGCGTTTTCTTCGGCGCAGGTGCCGCTCATCCATGTCGTGCTGAAGAAAAGCTATGACGACGCCGATTTTTACGAAATCCGCGAATCTGTCCGACAGGCGCGCTCGGACTCGCACTGATTCAAAACTTTTGCCGCTCGATTTTTTTCGGGCGGCATTTTTTTGCAAGCCTCACATTTTTGAAATTTATTATTATTTAGTGAACATTATGTATTGACTTGTGGCTGTGAATATGATATCATTAAACCGTAAACTATACATTTCCCGTGTTTTTTAGAGGAGGGATTCTATGAAAAAGCATATTCTGACAGTATTTCTCGCTGCGCTGCTTCTCTGCTCCTGCGCCGCGCCCGAAAAAGAGAACACGTCCGACACGGCGTCCGCGCCGGTCACTTCCGAGGTCGTCCGCACCGTACCGCAGGACATCACGCCTGTCGGTGCACAGCTTCGCCGCTACATGACCGAAGAACACGCCAAACCGATCGTCACGGAGTTTTATTTTTCGGACGGAAAAGCCACGGGCTACGGGATGTACCTGCAGCCGACGGCTTATCTTCCCGAATCCCGCGCCGTGAAAATCGCCTATCCCGAAACCGTTCGGGAATACGGCTGGGGTGAGGACGCAGTCGGGAAACCTGTGCTGGTTTCGGTCGATCCCGCCGAAACCGTGAAGCTTCTGCTGGATGAACCCGTGCTTGCCGTGGCTGCGGGAAGCGATGCCGCCTATGCGATCGGTATGGACAAAAGCACCCTGTGGCGGCTCCCTTACGGCGACGAAGCCCCGCAAACACTTTTCACCGATCGTTTTGCCCGCATGGACGGCGCTTTGGAATTTTTCGAGGACTGCGTTTATTTCACTGCCGGCGCGGACGACACGCACAACGGCATTTACCGTCTCTATCTTCCCGACGGCTCTCTGACGCTTTTGGTCAGCGACCTTCCCTCCGAACCCATGGCAGACGGCAAAGCGCCTTACCGTTTCACCGTCGTTTCCAACCATGAGCTCGCCTGGGAGGTGTACTCCGACCTTCCCCGTTTGGGAAAAGAGCAGTGGGAACAAGCAGTGCTGACCGACAAAAACGGCGCTGCCGTCTCGCCGAAGGAGCTTTACGGCGGAAGCTATGACGAGCTTGCCGAGCCGGAAGAATATCTGTCGGCACTGGAACGCGAAATGCACCGGAAGGACGGTTCTTTCTCCGCCAAACGGTTTTATTATCACACGGAAAGCGACGTCACCCTGACGTGTTTCGGTTTTATGTACGACATGACCCATCTTTCGGTTTTCTATCCCGACGCGAGTACCCGTCCCGAGAGTCAGCATTGCCACGAGTCCCTTTGGTGGCTGGATGAATACTACTACCGCGAAGGAACAATAAAATCCCGATAGGCTTTGAGGAGGACAGCTATGAAAAAATCCGTTTGCGCCTTGCTGAGCATCCTGCTTTTGTGCGGATGCACCGCACAAACTCCTGCCGACGTCTCTTCCGATGTATCGCAGACCGTTTCGGAGACACCGGTTTCCTACGCTGCCGAAGCGTACCGCGACCGTAAACTGTCCTCCTATGCCCTGAGCACCTATTTGCAGCATCGGGACGCCAAAGAGATTATGGCGGTCGTTGCCGCCAATGAGTTTGAGCTTTTGGGCATCTATGAGCTTTGCCTTGTGCCGCCGCAATACCTGCGCGAAAACCTTGATGTGTTCCGCATTGCAAAAGCCGACGCCGAAGCGCTGAAGCTCAGTGAATCGGACATCGGCAGCACCGCGCTGGTCGATAAAAAAGCAGCCGCCGTTCTTTGTATGCTTACCCGCGAATCCCTCGTCTGCATTTCTGCCGGTCCCGAATATGCGGTCGGCGTGACCGAGGACGGAAAACGGCTTTTGAAGCTGCCGTATGACGGCAGTGAGACGGTTGAACTTTTCAACGATCCCCACGGAAAAATCAAAACGGCGGAGTATTTCAACGACTGCGTCTTTTTCACCGCCGCCACGGACGAAACCCATTTGGGAATTTATCGGATTTTCAACGGTCAGACCGATCTTCTGATCGGCAATCTTCCGCTTGATATCACGAAATTCACCGTGATTTCCAACGGTGAGGTTGCTTGGACGGAGCGCCTGTCCGATGCCGATGAAAACGCCCGAACCTACTGGGAGACGCCGCTCGGCAACGGAAAATCGCTCAAAGAAACCGTCGGCACACCCAACGGATGTGCGCAGTACGACGAGCTGAGCGACGACCTGAAAAGCACTTGTGCGGCGTGGCTGGAGCCTTGGCTGTTCCGTGAAAAGGGAATTTTCACCATACAGTACCGCTACTACAATGCCCCGCAGAATCAATTGCTTTCTCTGTATTCTTACAGCTCGTGGGAAACCTTCCCTGACCTTTACTATCCGGACAAAACTGTCCGCGACGCCTCTCTTCGCAGCAGTTGGCGCGTCTGGTGGCTGGACGAATACTACTACCGCGACGATACTGTGAAATCCTGAAATTTTCTCCATACGCCCCTGCCGCCCCGATTTTGAAAATCGGGGCGGCAGGGGCGTAAAAGAGCCGTTTTCCGATCGGAAAACGGCTCTTTTCTTTATTTTATCCCAAACGGATCATTTCATCAATGCACACGCGGGCGGCGCGGATTTTTTCGTCGCTCATGACAATCTCAAACGCCTTGCCGTCGTCCAGATGCACCAGCGTTTTATACACGTCCATCAACGATGTCAGCTTCATATTCGGGCAAACAATTTTTTTAGAGAGCGCGTAGAAATCCTTGTCCGGGCAAGCATACTGCAAATGCTCGGTGATGCTGATTTCCGTGCCGATAAGAAACTCTTTCGCGTCGGACTTTTTGGCATATTCTATAATTCCCGAAGTGGAACCGACATAATCCGCCCGCTCGGCAATCGCGGGAATACACTCCGGATGCACCAGCACCAACGCGTTCGGGTGACGGCGTTTGGCATCCTCAAAATCCTTAAGCGTCACCGACGCATGAACCGGGCAGCCGCCCTGCAGCAGCTTGATATCCTTCTCGGGCACCTGCTTCTGCACATACGCGCCGAGGTTGCAGTCGGGAATGAACAAAATCTTTTTCGCATCCATCGCCCGCACGATCTTTACCGCCGACGAAGAGGTGACACAGACGTCGCACACCGTTTTCAGATCCGCTGTCGTGTTGATATACGCCACTACCTTGCGGTCGGGTTCCATGGCTTTCAACTGACCGATCATGTCGGCTTCCATCTGCTCCGCCATCGGACATCCCGCCAAAGAATTGGCAAGAAACACGCGCTTGTCGGGGGACAGCATTTTTGCCGTCTCCGCCATGAAATGCACGCCGCACATCAGAAGATTTTTCGCGGGAGCGTTCTGCGCATCCACGCTGAGTTTGAACGAATCGCCCACGGTGTCGGCAATTTCGGTAATTTCCTTGCCCTGATAGCTGTGCGCCAGAATAAACACGTCTTTTTCTTTTTTCAGACGCAGAATTTCTTCCTGAATGTTCTTGATATTTTCCATCATTTTTCTTCCTTTCCGTGTTTTACCCGACGGATCGTTCCGCCGCCCAGCACCACGTCCCCGTCGTAGAAGACCGCCGCCTGTCCCGCCGTGACCGCCCGCTGCGGCTCGTCCAGCTCGACATACACGCCGTTTTCCCGCGGATAAATTGTCGCGGGCTGTTCGGTTTGTTTATACCGTGTTTTCACCAACGCGCGAAGCGGCTTTGTCGGTGTTTCTCCCGACACCCAATTGACCTCATCCGCCTCAAACGCCGAAAAAAACAGATCTTCGTTTTTCCCCAGCACCACCGTATTATGCGGCACATCCTTTTCCACCACATACAGCGGCTCTTTATAAGAAATGCCCAGTCCCTTGCGCTGTCCGACCGTATAGCGGATCATGCCCTGATGCTCTCCGAGAACCGTGCCGTCCTTCAGGCAAAATGCCCCCTTCGGAAAGGTAATTCCGGTATCCGCTTCAATAAATCCCGCATAATCGCCGTCCGGCACAAAGCAAATGTCCTGACTGTCGGGCTTGTCTGCATTGACAAAACCCAGACCATCGGCAATTTTGCGAATCTCGTGTTTGGTGAATCCGCCCAACGGGAAAAGCGTATGACTCAGCTGTTCCTGGGTCAGCGAATACAGCACGTAGCTTTGATCCTTGCTGCTGTCCAGTCCCTTTTTCAGCAGAAATTTTCCCGTCTGTGCGTCCTGTTCCCGCCGCGCGTAATGTCCCGTCGCCACATAGTCCCGCTCCAGCACCTGCGCCCGTTTCAGCAGGGCGTCAAACTTGATGAAGCGATTGCAGTCGATACAGGGATTCGGCGTTTCGCCGCGCATATACGCCGCATTGAACCGATCGATCACACATTCCCGAAACCGATCGCCGAAATTGTACACAAAATAGTCAATCCCCAGTTTTGCCGCCACACTTCGGGCGTCCTGAATATCGTCCAGCGAACAGCAGGTTTTCCTGCGGTCCAGCTTGATGTCCTCATTGGAGAAGAGCTTGAGTGTCACACCGATGACGTCATAATCCTTTGCCAGAAGAGCCGCCGCCACGGAGCTGTCCACGCCGCCGCTCATTGCCACCAGCACTTTTTCCATACAAAACACCCCTTTCTCCCGATTAACATCATACAACAAATTGCGTTTTTAGTCAATGTTTTTTCAAAAGGAAATGTTTTTTTTGAAAAAATGTGCTATAATGCTTGCAGAACCATTTTTTGGAGGTCCTATGAATTCTTTTTTCGTTCGTGAAACGCTTGACGGCATAGGCTTCACCACCGTGAAAACCTACCGTTTTCATACCTCGCGTCTTTCGGTGAATCTGATCGTTCCCATGACGCGGGAATCGGTGACTGCCCATGCGCTGATTGCTTTTTTACTGCGCAAGGGATGCCGGAAATATCCGGATTTTTCCTCTCTCAACCGTCATCTGAACACCATGTACGGCGCGGTGCTTGACACCGACATCCGCCGATATGCCGATTCACAGATCGTCTCTGTAACGGCGACCTGCATCAACAGCCGCTTTTCTTTGAGCAGCGAGGACATCCTTTCCGATCTTGCCGAGCTGATCTGCGACCTGCTGACCGAGCCGACCGCCCTTTTTGACGAAAAGGAAATCGCGGTGGAAAAGAAAGTGCTGAAGGAAACCATTGAATCGGTCAAAGACGACAAAAGCGCCTATGTTATCGACCGTCTGTTTGCCGCGATGTTTGCGGGAAAGCCCGAAGGCATCCCGAAATACGGCTTTGCACAAGATCTGGACGCGATCGACGCCGACGTGCTGAAGCGACAATGGGAAAATCTTCTGAAAAACAGCCGTGTGGAGATCGTCGCAAGCGGACAGGCAGTAACCAGCCGATTGAAGGATGTTTTTGCCGAACGGCTTTGCGGCTCGCACAAAAAAGCCGCCGCCCCTGCGTTTCTTTCGCCGCGGGAAAAGCCCGTGTTTGCCGAAGAAGCCTCGGACGTGATGCAATCGAAAATTGCTGTCGGATTTACCGTGCCGATTGCCCCGACCGATCCGGATTTTCCCGCTTTACAGCTGTTCAACGCCGTGTTCGGCGCGACCACTTCCGCCCGGCTTTTTCTCACCGTGCGTGAAAAAATGAACCTTTGCTACTACTGCTCCTCCGCGCTGGTGTCGTCTTTGGGCGTGCTGATTGCTTACAGCGGCGTGGAAGAACAAAACCGCAAAAAAACCGTCCGTGAAATTCTTCACCAACAGCGCCTGCTTGCCGAAGGGACGCTGTCAGAGGAAGAATTACAGAACGCCAGGGGTGAACTGCTCACGGGAATTTCCTCTGTGACCGATTCGCTCGCCGCGATGGAAAACTGGGCACTCGGGCAAATTCTTCAGGGTACCGACCGCACACCCGCCGCGGAAGCCGAACAGCTCAAGCGCGTCACTGTCGATGACGTCACCCGCGCGGCAAACAGGCTTTTGCCGCACACGGTCTTTTCGCTGATTGCCTCGGAGGAATCTGTATGAACATTTTCAGAAACGAACGTCTGGACGTGACGGTGAAATCCTTCACCCACGCTTCCGGACTGACCGTCAAGCTCTGCCCGAAGCCCGATTTCGGCAACGCCTATGCGATGATCAGCGCGAAATTCGGCTCGGACAACAACCGCTTTTTCACCGAAGAGGGCGAAGTGACCCTCCCGGACGGCACGGCGCATTTTCTGGAGCATAAGTTGTTTCAGAACAAAGACGGCACGGATGCGTTTGAACTGTTTGCCCGCACCGGTGCCAACGCCAACGCCTATACGTCCAACGAAAAAACGTCCTATCTTTTTTCCTGCACCGACCGTTTCCGCGAAAATCTCTCGATTCTGCTGGGGTTTGTTTTTGAACCGTATTTCACCGAAGAATCCGTGCAAAAGGAACGCGGGATCATCGGACAGGAAATCGCCATGTACCGCGACGACCCCTCCTGGCAGGCGCTGTTGGGCGTGCTCGGCGGGCTGTATCGGAATCATCCGCTGCGTCTGGACGTTGCCGGGAGCGAGGAATCCATCGCTCAAATTACCCCCTCGACGCTCTATCTCTGCCACCGCACCTTCTACCGACCGGAAAATATGGTGCTGACCGTGGTCGGGAACTTTGACGAGCAGGACGTGTTTGCCGTCTGCGATGAAAAATGCCGCACCGTCCCGCCGCTTTCCGTGCGGCAGCCCGAAATTTCGGAGCCGCCGGAAATCGCGCGGGAAATGACGACGCAGACGATGGATTTGTCAATCCCCTATTTTCAGATCGGGTTCAAGCTGGACAGCCGCGGTCCGCGGCAAAATCAATCGGACACCGACACTGCCGAAATGCTTGCCGACATTCTTGCCGGCGACGCGTCCCCGCTGTATCGCCGTCTCTACGACGAAGGGCTGATCAACGACGTGTTTGACAGCGAAGTTTTTTCGGGAAACGACTATTTCTCCCTGCTGTTTTCCGGCGAATCCCATGAACCGCAAAAGGTGCAGAAAGCCCTGCTGGAAGAAATTCTGCGCATCAAACGCGACGGATTTTCGGACGAAGATTTCATTGCCGCACGCAACGCGCTGTACGGACGGTATGTCCGTTTGTTTGACAGTCTTTCCGCCACTGCCGAATGGATCACCGACTGTCATTTTTCCTCTGTGGGCGTCTTTGACGTGATCGACCGTCTGGAGAACGCCCGCCAAAGCGACGCAAAAGCGCTTCTGGCGCGTCTTTTGTCCGAACACTGCGCTTTATCCGTGATAGAACCGAAAGGAGTCTGAATTTATGAACACTGTTTCTTTTCCCCTGTTGGGACTGACCTTTGACATCAACCGAGTGGCGTTTTCCATCGGGAATCTGACCGTCTACTGGTACGGCATCCTCATTGCCCTGGGCTTTCTGCTTGCCATGGTGTACGCCTCCCGCCGCGCGCCGCAGTTCGGTGCAAAATCCGACGATGTGGTGGAAGCCGCGATCTGGGGAATCATCGGCGGCATGATCGGCGCACGCGCGTATTTTGTTATCTACAAATGGGAAGATTTCAAGGACAATCTGCTCAGCATTTTTGAAATCTGGAACGGCGGAATCGCCATTTACGGCGGACTGATCGGCGGCATTCTGGCAGGATTTATCGTCTGCAAGGTGCGCAAAGTCAAATTCACCGCCATGCTGGATCTCTGCTCTATCGGCTTTCTGATCGGGCAAGGCATCGGACGCTGGGGCAACTTCATGAATGTGGAAGCCTACGGCGAACCCATGACCGTGAATCTCCCGTGGGGCATGACCTCAGAAAAAATTCTCCGCGAGCTGTCCAATAAAGGCTATGCCGTCACCGAAGGCACGCTGGTGCATCCGTGCTTCCTTTACGAGTCGCTCTGGTGTCTGCTCGGCGTGTTGGTGCTGCATCTGTTTTCCAAGCACCGCCGCTTTGACGGCGAGGTCGCGCTTTTGTACTGCGTCTGGTACGGCAGCGAACGCTTCGTCGTCGAAGGACTGCGCACCGACAGTCTCTATTGGGGCAATGTGCGCGTGTCACAGGTGCTTTCCGCCGTATTGGTCGTGGCGGCTGTGATCGTCTGGACTGTAGTTCGCGTGAAAATTCACAAAGCGCACGATCCGCTCTACCTATGCCCCGTCGGAAAACTCCCGGCACCGACCGAAGAGCCTTCGGAGCCTGAAAATGAACAGGAGAACGACCATGGCGAAAATCATTGACGGAAAGGCGATTTCCGCCGCACTGAAAGAGAACCTCCGTCGGGAAACCGACGCACTGCTTGCCGAAGGAAAACGCGCGCCGGGACTCGCCGTGGTGATTGTGGGAGACGACCCGGCTTCCCGCGTATATGTGAACAACAAGCACAAAGCGTGCGAAGCGGTCGGATTTCATTCCGAGGAATACGCCCTCCCCGCCGCGGCAACACAGGAAGAGCTGCTCTCCCTGGTGCGCACGCTCAACAAAAAATCGGACATTGACGGGATTCTCGTCCAGCTCCCCCTCCCCAAACACCTTGACGAGCGCGCCGTCATCGAAGCCATCGCCCCGCAGAAGGACGTGGATGCTTTTCACCCCGAAAATGCCGGTCGGCTTCTGATTGGACAGCCGGCTTTTCTCCCCTGCACTCCCGCGGGTGTGCTGGAGATGCTGAAAGCCGAAGGAATTGATCCGAACGGCAAGTCCTGCGTAGTCATCGGCAGAAGCAACATTGTCGGAAAGCCCATGGCGCTGCTGTTGCTTCAAAAAAACGGCACGGTGACGGTTTGTCATTCGCGCACCGAAAATCTCTCCGAAATCTGCCGTCGTGCCGACATTCTGGTCTCCGCCGTCGGCAAAGCGAAGTTTGTCACCGCCGACATGGTGAAGCCGGGTGCTGTCGTGATTGACGTCGGCATGAACCGCAACGCGGCGGGAAAGCTATGCGGCGATGTGGATTTTGACGCTGTGGCGGAAAAAGCAGGCTGGATTACCCCCGTTCCCGGCGGTGTCGGACCGATGACGATTGCCATGCTGCTGCAAAACACAATGACCGCGTATCGAAAAAACGGGAAATAGGAAGAAAATTTTCCAACAGTTTCCATATTTTTTATTCAATATGCACAAAAACAATTTTCTTCCTTTAGCAAAACAGTCAGTTGACAAAATTGACTTTATGTTGTATAATATGCGATAGTGATAAAAGTATAGGCTTTTTACGGGTGATAAGGATTAGTATGCAGGAAAAACAAGGCGATCATCAGAACTCTCTATCCGACGAAGCGTTGGTTTCACTGGCGCAATCGGGCGATGCTGGGGCTTTTGTGACGCTTTCCTCCCGCTATGAATCTTTTTTTGATATCAAAATCCGCAGTTTTCCCGAATCTCATCTCCACGAGGACTTCCACTCGGAAGCCATGCTTGCTTTTTTCACTGCGGTACGGACGTTTGATCCGTCCCGTGCCTCTTTCCGCACGTATCTTAACTTATGTGTCACGCGCGCACTGATTTCTTTCCAAAGAAAGCTGCGTGCCGATGACCGCAATCATATTTCTCTTGACGATTTCGAGGACGCCGCTTTTTTGAACGACGCCGACGCGGATCCGCAGGTGCTTCTGGAAGCCCGCGAACGCACCGATCTGAGAATCGCCGAGATGAAACGGAAGCTTTCCCGATTCGAACTGGACGCGTTTTCTTCTTTTCTCCGCGGCCGCAGTTACGGACAAATTGCCAAAGAACTGCACACAACAGAGAAATCGGTGGACAATGCCCTGCAACGAGTGAGATTGAAGTTGAAAAAATCGGATCTTTTCCGATGAAATATATGGCCGGTAGCTCAAAGGCAGAGCGTTGTTGTTTTACAAAGGTGTCGGTTCAACTCCGTCCGGGTCAAAAACCATTTTAAGCGAGGTAAAATCATGTACGAGGACAAGACATTAGTTTGCAAAGAGTGTGGAAACGAATTCGTTTTCACCGCAGGCGAGCAGGAATTCTATGCTGAGAAAGGCTTCGTTAACGAGCCCCAGCGTTGCAAAGCTTGCCGTGATGCCCGCAAAGCGGCTTCCAAACCCGCAAGAGAGATGTTCACGACTGTTTGCGCATCCTGCGGCAAAGAGGCGAAGGTTCCTTTCAAACCCAGAGAGGATAAGCCTGTATACTGCAGCGAGTGCTTTGCAAAAATGAGAGGCGAAGAATAAGCCAATCAGAAGTCGGGAGCCGAAAGGTTCCCGGCTTTTTTTATGGTTCTATAATAAATGTTGGGGTCAGGCAACGAGCCTGGCCCCTTAGCTATAA
>ERZ808245.668-NODE-668-length-16138-cov-5.036125_pt1 | contig 16138 bp, 11 predicted proteins | sample MGYA00521243_ERZ808245 | MGnify/ENA primary metagenome ERZ808245 (study PRJEB31516, sample SAMN03275576) | gut metagenome | biome: mammalia-associated habitat; material: feces | host: Papio cynocephalus | place: Kenya | collected 2012-07-07 ... | reverse complement strand
CTCACATGCGCTTGACGATGTTCACCGTCAGCTTCGCCGCGGTGTCGGCGTATTCGGAGATGTCGAATTCCTTGAATTCCTCGTAATCGGTGTCGGCGTTGTCGCTCAGCGCGCGGATGACGAGCGCCGGCACGTCGTTGCGCGCCGCGACATGCGCCACGGCGGCGCCTTCCATCTCGACGGCGTCCGCGCCGGTCTCGCGAATCACCTGTTCGACCTTGCGCGGATCGTCCACGAAGTAGTCGCCGGTGGCGATGATGCCGACGATGTGGTGGATGCCGAGGTCGTTCAGCGCCTGGTCGGCCAGTTCGATCAGACGGTCGTCCGAATGGAATTCCGTGACCGGATGCTCCGCGGTGCCGGGCTTCCACTGCCCCACCAGACGCATGTCGGTGTCGAGGTACCGCAACGTGCCGCCGAGCACCACGTCGTTGATGTGCAGATGCGTGTTGAGGTTGCCCGCGATGCCGGAGAAGATCACGGCGTCCGGCTTGTCCGCGTCGATCAGATGCTGCGTGGTCGCCGCGATGTTGACGGTGCCCATGCCGCCGACCGTCGCGATGACGTTCACCATGGTCCCCTTGTTCGTCTCCAAGGTGCCGCGCGTCACATTGACGCCGGCTTCCTTGGTGACGGCGACGTCGTTCAACGCCGCCGCGATATTGGCGACTTCCTCATCCATTGCGCCGATGATGGCGATTGCTGTCATGTTCGTTCCCTTCCGATGGTTCCCGATGTGTTTGATGCATGATTCCGATTATTTCCAGCGGCGTTCGTTCACCGCTTCGGCGAGGCCGCGCAGCAATCGCTCCGTGGTTTCCCAACTCAGGCATTTGTCGGTGATCGACTTGCCGTATTCCAGTTCGGCGAGCGGCGCCGCGGGCTGGTTGCCACCTTCGATGAAGCTTTCCATCATGACGCCGCTGATGCCCCGCTCGCCTTGTGCGATGCGACGTGCGATGTCGCGCACCACTTCGGCCTGACGATGCTCGTCCTTGCCGGAATTGCCGTGCGAGCAGTCGACGATCAGACCATGCGCGGCCGCGGAATCGGCCGGCAGTTCCTCGCGGATGAGCCGCATGGCCTCATCCACGGACGCCGCATCGTAATTCGGACCGGAGCTTGAGCCACGGAGCACGACATGGCAATCCGGATTCCCCAATGTCTTGACGACGGCGGCACGTCCCAGATGGTCGATGCCGAAGAACGTGTGCTGCCGCGCGGAGGCGAGGCAGGAATCGGCGGCCGGCTTGACCGAACCGTCGGTGGCGTTCTTGAAGCCAATCGGCATCGACAGGCCGGAGGCGAGCTGTCGGTGCACCTGGCTTTCCGTGTTGCGCGCGCCAATCGCGCCCCAGCTGATGGCGTCGGCGATGTATTGCGGGCTGGTCGGCTCCAGGAACTCGGTGGCCGCGGCCAATCCGGCGTCCAGAACCCCCAGCAGCGTGCGGCGAGCCAACAACAGTCCCTTTTTGATGTTGCAGCTGCCGTCGATATCCGGATCGTTGATCAGACCCTTCCAGCCAACGGTGGTGCGCGGTTTTTCGAAATACACACGCATGACGATCAGCAGCTCGCCGCCAAGCTCGTCCTTCAATGCGGCGAGACGATACGCGTAATCGAGCGCCGCGGCCGGATCATGCACGGAACATGGACCGACGATCACCAGCAAGCGGTCATCCTGGCCGTACAGGCAGGCGCGAATCTCGTCACGCGAATAGGCGACGATCTCCTGCGCCTGTTCGCTCAACGGCAGATCGCCCAGCACCTGCGCCGGCGTGGGCAGCACTTCGAATTCCAGCACGCGACGGTTCACGATGCGGCTGATGCCGACCTGGTCCTCCCAGCGCGGCACGTCGGTTTCGACCAGCGGGTTCCTACCCTCATCCATCGCCCGCCTGATGGCGCGAAGATCTTCCGGCGTATTCAGCTGCTGCATGGCACTCGCTTCCCTCGGTTCGCAATCTTCCCCAAGGATAGCAATCTTCGTCAACAGCGGAAAACATCACGCCGGCCGACGACCGCTCAGCGAACGGCCGCCAATGACCGCGGCGAATCCGCCGATGGTCGTCGGGCAGCCGGCCATCGGTATGCGTGGTCGGTGGGCGCAGCCGGCCATCGGTATATGCCGGTCAGCGGGCGCGACGGGCAGTGACCGCGTCGGCAAGCGTGTGCAGCAACTGTTCGGTGCGGTCCCATGGCACGCATGCGTCGGTGACGGACTGGCCATACACCAATTGGTCGAGCGGAGCCGGCTTCTGATGCCCCGCCTTGAGGAAGCTTTCCATCATGACGCCAAGGATGCCCTGCTCGCCGTGAGCGATACGGTCGGCGATCTCCTCGACCACTTCGGCCTCGCGGACCTCGTTCTTGCCGCAATTGCCGTGCGCCGCATCGATGACGAGTCCATGCTCGCTCGGACCGGACGCCTTGGACGCCTTCAGGTCGGCCAACGCCTGCGCCACGGATGCGGCATCGTAATTCGGACCATGCGAGGAACCGCGCAACACCAGATGGCAATCCGGATTGCCCTTCGTCTCCGCGGAAATCACGCGGCCGTCGAGGTTGATGGACAGGAAGTGGTGTTCGAACGCGGCCGCGAAACAGGAATCGGCCGCCGGCTTGATCGAACCGTCGGTGGCGTTCTTGAAGCCGACCGGCATCGACAGGCCGGAGGCGAGCTCACGATGCACCTGGCTTTCCGTGTTGCGCGCGCCGATCGCGCCCCAGCTGATCAGGTCGCAGATGTACTGCGGGGTGATCGGATCGAGCCATTCCGTGGCGGCGGGCAGACCGAGGTTCAGCACGTCGGTCAACACCTTGCGGGCGAGCCACATGCCCTTGCGGATATTGAACTGGCCGTCCAGGTCGGGATCGTTGATCAGACCCTTCCAGCCGATCGTGGTGCGCGGCTTCTCGAAATACACGCGCATGACGATGACCAGACGATCCTCGAGCTCCTTCTTGACCGCGGCGAGCTTCTCCGCATATTCATGCGCGGCCTTCGGATCATGGATGGAGCACGGGCCGACGATGGCGAGCAGACGGTCGTCCCTGCCATGCAACACGTCGCGAATCTCCTGACGGGACCTGAGCACCAGATCGCTCATCTCGTCGGAAAGCGGCAGCTCCTTGATGAAATAGCGCGGAGCGGGAATCGGATCGAGCTGACGAATGTTGACGTCCACGGTCTCAGGAAACACGGCATTCTCATCCAACCGCTGTGCATCCTTCGAACTATCCGGACCGCGAAGACCTGACATCGCTTCCACTCCTTGCTGCTATCGCTCTCAACATCTGACATCGACCCCAATGGGTCACCGAAGTCACCTTAATGGATGGGGCGGGAATATGAAAAACGCCGACTGCATGGTGGAACGGATTCCACCGGCAGTCGGCGCATTCACGCGTGGATGGCGCGTGTTGGCCACGCGCGCTTCGCGCGCTACTTGGCCAACGCGCCTTCGGCCCCGCAATCAAGGACTCGCCTTCGGCGAGGCTCAATATTGCCTTCGCCGTGCCTTCGGCCTCACGGCCTCAGCCGCGCCTACAGACAGTCCGCAGGACTGTCTGCTTGACGGCGCGTCGGCTCAGGGAGCTTTGGCGTTTTACGCCAAAGCTCCCATCGGATCCCATGCGGGGAGCATGGTGGCGGGCTCTTCGAGGGCCTTGAGGTATTCCTCGGGAAGCAGCGCCTTCGGAACGGCGACCTCGTACACGTACTCGGTGAACCAATCGTCGCTCATGGTGAAGTAGCCCTTGTCGGCGATCTTCTCGCCCCAGGAGTTCTCCACGCGCCAGCGGCGGGTGGTGTGGCCGTCATCCGCCACATCCACGCCGACGAACGCCATGGCGTGGTTCATCGCGGAATCACCGTAGCGGACGCGGTCCTCCTTGTTCAGGTCGAAATCGAAGCCATACACCTTGCCGTATTCGAACAGGTCGGTGGCCCAAGCGCCGTTGTCGCGATCCATCATCGGATGGCAGTCGGCGCCGAACCACACCGGAATGCCCTGCTCCTGCAGGATGCGGCGCACACAGTCCTTCATGAACTGGTTCGGCACGTTCAGGTACTCGGTCGCGTCTCCGCCTGCGACATTGCCCAAGTGCTCGATGCCGATCTTCTTGCCTTTGGCGTGCTCCTGGCGTGGATCGTCGACCAGGCAGACGTAGCTTTCCAAATCGGCGGATCCCACGTACTTCTTCCAGAACTCGACCGGGGTGATCTCGCCGTCGCGGTAGAATTCGCCGTCCTTGTCGGTCCATTCCCAGTCGAAGCTCTTCGGCGGCTCGCCCAAATGGATGGTCAGGATGCGATGACCGGCGGCAGTGGCCTCGGCGATGATTGAATCGATCGAGGACGGATCGGCGTACATATGCGCCACAGCGGTGTGCAGCATGCGGCGCAGCTGCGTGTTCATCTCGCCGGTGTTCTTGGAGGACGCCGTCTCCGGGAAGAGGTCCTTCGGCACCGCGCCGTACTTCTTGTACACGTTCATGGCCATCGTCCACTGGCCGCCATCGCCCATCACGTCGGCGAGCAGATGCTGCACCAGACGGGAATCGGACGGTTCGCCGGCCTCGACCAAAGCGGCCATGTCCTTCAGGAAGTAGTTGACGCGCTCGAGCTTGTCGTAGTACATGGCGTAGTTCTGGGAGAACTCGAACTCCTTGAGGCCCATGTTCTTCTTGGCCACGAAACGCGCCACGTTCAGCGAACTGAACAGCCAGCAACGGCCCGAACGGTCCTGGTGGGTGACGGTGCCGTTGTCGACGATCGTGGAGAACCGGCGCTGCATCAGGCGCGCGCGATCATAGTTGCGCGCCACGTTGTTGATGCCGGCCACCGTGACGGCGTTCATCGCCATACGGTTGTGGTCGCTCGCCTCGAAATCATCGACGAGCCTCGTCAACGCATCTCCGCTCAACGGCGTGATGTCAGTCATTCTTGTGTTCCTCCTGTGCTTCATCCTCTGCGGAAGCGGACTGCGCTTCCTCGGACGGTTCTTCCGAAACGTCATCATTGTGCTGTTCGGAGACGACAGCATCGTTCTGTCCGGCGTCGGCGGCACGCTCCTCAACGGATTCCTCGGATGCCGGAACGCCATCGGCCGCGCCCTGTCCGTCGGATGCCTCGCCGTCCACGGAATTCACCACGGACAGTCCGTTCGCGCCGAAACCGGCGAATGCGTTGGCGAACATCGCGCGCAACTCGCTGACGCGTTGCGTGATCTGCGCCTCGCGCTTCTGCAGCTCGGCGATGCGCTTCTGCACGCCTTCCAGTTCGTTCTTGGCGGCCTCGCGACGCTCCTCGACCAGATGATCGGCCTCTTCGGTGGCCTGCTTGACGATGCTCGCGGCCTGGCCGTCGGCGGCGTCACGCTTGTTGGCGGCGTATTCATCCGCCTGGTCGCGGGTGTTCTGGGCCTCCTCGATCAGCTCGTCGGCCTGCTTGCGTGCGGCCTCGCGACGCTCCTTGAGGTCGTTGATCAGCTCGTTGACCTTCTTCGTGGCCTCTTCCTGCTGCGCGGAGATGTCGGCGCGAATCTGCTCCACCTCGGCGTTGACCTGGCTCATGGTCTTGGTGCGATGCACCTCGGCCTCATCGGTGAGCTCCTGAGCCTTGGCCTTGGCGGTGTCGGTGATCTCGGAGGCGCGGCGCTGCGCGTCGGTCATCATCTTGGACACCTGCTCGCGCACGTCGGCAAGCTTCTTGTTGGCCTCGGCAAGCGCGTTTTCGATCTGGTCGTTGGTCTCGCTCTTCAGACGGGAGATCTCCTCATTGGCGCTTTTGCGCTGGGCCGCGATCTTCTCCGTCGCCGCTGCCTGCATGTCGGCAAGCTCGCGCTCCTGCTTGGCGCGCTCGACGGCCAGACGCTTGTCATGCTCCTCACGGGAATTCGTCAGTTCCAGATCGACCGTCTGACGCTGCGCCACCACGGACTTCTGCGCGTCGGCACGCAGATGGTCGGCCTCGCGCTTCGCCTTGGACTTCACGGCATCCGCCTCTTCCGAAGCCTTGGACAGCAGACTTTCCGCCTTCGCGTTGGCCTCGTCGGTGATGTGCTTGGCGTCGATCTTCGCGTTGTTCAACAGGGTTTCGGCCTGAAGCTGCACGTTCGCACGCACGGCGGAGGCGTCCTTCTTGGCACGGGCGAGCAGTTCGGAGCTCGTCTGCTCCGCGCTGGCGAGCATCTGCTGCGCGTTCGCGCCCAGGGAAGCGAAGGAATTCGGATTGGCCTTCTTGTTCTTCTCCTCCTGCAGTTGGCCCTGCAGTTCGAGAATCGTCCGGTCGTTGGCCTTGACCTGTTCACGAAGACGGTTCAGCGTCTCCTGTGCCGAGGCGAACGCCTCGTCGACCCTTTCCTTGTCATACCCCCTCAGCACGATTGGGAACTGATCCACCATAGTGATTCCTTTCGAGAATTCCCTTCCATGCGCATCTGCCAGCGCCTATCCGATTGAACTTTAGCGCACATGAAATGCACGACTCACGGCAGTCCCATAATTCTCACAGAGCGCACAGAAATCGTTCGAAACCATCGAAAGGAGGAAACGGCCCCTTTCATCAATCGCCGACCTATGCCGGAACCATGGCGCAGAGGACAGGCACATGACGGAATCTACGCGGAATCTACGCGGAACCGGCGCAGAACCAGAATCACAGAAGACGGCCCATCCATCCAACCGGCGACGAGCCATAATCAGTCCAGCAGAATATCGCCCGACGACGGTTCGAGGAAGTACCGCACGGATTCGCGCACCACGTCGTAGCCGGCCTCGATCTGCTGCGCAAGGGGCAGTCCATGCTGGGAATGCGGCCGCTCGTTGACGATCGGCAGACTGACGAAACCGGAAAGCACGCGCTTGTTCTGCGCCGCGGACCAATCAAGCAGATGATAGAACAGCGAATTGCATACGAACGTGCCCGCATCGGAGCTCAGCGAAGCGGGAATCTCATGCTTGGCGAAATCCCGCAATATCGAACGCAGGGGCAGACGGGTCCAATACGCGGCCGGCCCTTCCGGATTGATCGGCCGACGCGGCGGAATCACGTTGTCCGCGTCGGGCTTCGCCGCATCCATGAGATTCGTGGCGCAGCGCTCCAGCATGACGCCCCGCGCGGAACGCTTGAGCCCGGTTGCGATGACGATGTCGGGATTGGCCGGCTCTATGGCCTCCAGCAAGGTGGGCCAGGCCTTGGCGAAGCTGACGGGCAGGGTCACATTGGTCACCCTCACCTCGACGTTGTCCGGGATGCCGTCCGCTTCCGATTCGCCACACGCGGTATCCGACCACCGTTGGGCAAGCGCCTCAGGCACCCGCAAGGCCGGATTCACGTCGATGCCGTCATATGGCGCGAATCCGGAAATGACGATATTGATCTGCTGCATGGCTCCCAGTGTACGTGGTCGATGTGTATTCATCGCGTACCGACATGTCAGACGAGCCGTCGGCATGGTCCAAAAACGTCTTGGAACGTTCCCGGACGCCTCACCGGCGTCGTGGAGAACCCACTGCATGAGACTAAGACAGAAATCCAAAACAAAAAAACGGGAATCCTGGGCGGATTCAGGATTCCCGTATGCCGCCGCTACCGGCGATCGCGTCTTTACCGGCGGTGCATCTGCGAGAACGCCTCGGCGAACACAGCATGCATGCGCGCCTTGGCCTCCTCCTTGGCATGTTCCGGATCGAGGCCGCGCGCGATGCCTTCCGCCACCGGCATATCGGCGTGCGTGGTGATTTTGAGGTTCGTCTCGGAACCGTCTACGATGGCGACCGGCTCGTCAGGCAGATAATCCACCACCACGCGCGTATCGTCGGTCGGATGGAAATCGGGATCGGCCGCGGCCAGCGCGTAGGCCTTGGTGATGGTGCCGAAGCGGAAGGCCTGCGGCGTCTGGGCGCGGAACGTATTCGCGCGCTCGGGAACGGAACGCACCACCTTGCGGTCTCCGAGATCGTCGGTGAGCAGCACCGTGTCCGTGGAAGCATAGGCGACGGTGGCCGCATTGAACCGGTCAAGGCTGTCGATGCAACCGTCGATGGAACGCTGCTCCACGAACGGGCGCACCCCATCGTGGATGAGGATCTTCGCCTCATCGGGAATGCCGGCCTCGCGCAACAGCTTCAGCGCGGCCAGCGTGCTGTCGACGCGTTCGGCGCCGCCCGGCACCACGGCACGCACCTTGGTGTATCCGCCCTCATCGATCAGCGAATTCACCACGCCGCCCACACGCTCGTTCACCACGACGATGATGTCGCTCACGCGGTCGTTCTTCTCGAACGCCTCGATGCTCCAGCACACGATCGGCTTCTCCCCCACCGAAACCAACTGCTTCGGATTGTCCTCATCGAACCGCGTGCCGAAGCCAGCGGCCAGCACCACGGCCACGACCGGCATCCTCTGCTCCTGCATTGTTCTCTCCTCTTGTTTTCCCATTCCAGTTCCGCCGGCCGACGTGCCGTCGATGCCCGTCAGACCGCCAAGTTCATCCGTCGAATCATCCGTCGGCCTCGCCGCGCGAATCGGCGAATATCCGCACGACGCCCGTTATTCGCGCACGATCAGCGCCAGCATACGGCCTTCGTGCTTCTTGCCGGCGAGCGATGCGCGACGGTGGGAGAACCACAGCGGATTCTCCAACGTGCACAGGCTGTGGCGAATCTTGCGGAAACGCTCTGCGAGCCGCGCGTCGCCCTCGCCGTCGGTCCGGCACAGTCCGGCCAATTCCTCGTCCTCGTCCAGATACTGCGTGGCCGCGTTGACGCGGGGCATGGACGACACGACGTTGTCTTGGGGAACGCCGGCCTTCGCGAGCTCCTGCAGGGCCGCCGCGGCGATGTCGATGCCCGGCTGGCCGAAACGGCTCAAGGTGAACGTGCCCGGGAACTGCGCGTCGAACTCGTCGGCGATGTCGCCACCGACCTCGTAGCAGTCGCCGCAGATGCACGGACCCAGCGTGGCAACGATGCGCTCGGTTCTGGCTCCTTTGGCGGTCATCCTGTCGATGGTCGCACCGATCACACCGCGCTGCAATCCGCGACGTCCGCAATGCGCGGCGCCGATCACGCCTGCTTCGGGATCCGCCAGCAGCACCGGCAGGCAATCCGCGGCGAACATGCCCAAGGCCACGTTCCTCTGCGCGGTCACCTGGCCGTCCGCTTCGATGACGGACGGCTCCTCGTCCGATTCACCATCACCGGCCTTCGTGCCGGACACGTCGAAGCCGAACGGACGATTCAGCACGAACGAATCGTCCACATCGACGGCCCTGCCGGAATGCACCTGGCTGATCAGCGAGATCTTCGCGCCAAGCACGCCGGCGAGCGCCACGCGGTTGGCAAGCACATGCTCGGGATCGTCACCGGATTTGCCGCCGAGGTTGAAATGCGCGTAGTCGCCCTCGCTGACGCCGCCGAGACGCGTGGTGTAGACCACTTTGATGCCGGGTGCCAGCATGATGGGGATGGTGACGGGAATCGGATTGCCGTTCTTGTCGGTGGGCGCGATCGCGTTGCTGTCGAGGATCGCGTCGTCGTATTGGGTGTTGCTCATGGTCGTTTCCTTGGTGTGCCTTCCTTCGATTATTCGGCTTTGAGCGTCGGCTTCTTGGTGCGCGACCGGATGGCCGCGTTGACCGGCACTTCCTGCGGGCATGGCATGGAGAAGACATGCGCCGGATTGTTGATGGACTCGACCCAGTGGCCGTCGGCATCGCGGAATCCTCCGTCCGGGACGGTGTAGGCGAGCGGGGCTTTGCCGGGCAATACGAATTCGACCTCCTGGCCGGCTTCGATCTTGTTGCGGCTCATGATGGTGACGCGTCCGCCTTCCTCCGGGCTCCATGAGAGCACTTCGCCGACGACCAGCCATGCACGGAAGTACGCGGACCGGTCGGTGCTTTGCTGGACTTTGTGCTCCGGGTAGTAGAAGCCGGTGGAGTAGTCGCGGTGCGCCACTTTGTCTGGTTCTTCCAGCAGCCATTGCGGCAGGGTAATGTGCTCCGCGGGACGCACGCCGGCATGGTACCAGCCTTCCGGCAGTATTTCCGCGGCGGTGTTCGATTTGCGGCGGGTGCTGCGCGCATGGTAGCTGAGGTTCTCCGGCTCCTTGTTGGGTTCCCGGTTGGCTTCAGCCGTGTCGATTCCTGCGGGGAATTCGTTTTCGATGTCCGGCTTGCCCGCGAACGCGCCATCCGCATGGCGCATGATCGCGTCCGCGGACGCCGGCTTGCCGTATTCCGGATCGCCCGGACGGATCACGCGGTCGTGGAACGGCTTGAGCGTGTTGCCTTCGGTGTCTTCGAATCCGCGCTGCACCATGTATGCGTTGACCGCCGTCTTGTAGGCGTTGGTCATCGCGGCGATGTAGTAGGCGCTTTTGGAACGTCCCTCGATCTTCAGGCTGGTCGCGCCGGAATCGATGAGGTCGTCGACGTGCGCCAGCATGTTCATGTCCTGCGAGTTGAACAGGTACGCGCCTTCCTTGGTCTGTTCGATCGGGAAGTACTGTCCGGGGCGCTTTTCCTCGACGATGGAATACTTCCAGCGGCATGGCTGGGCGCATTCGCCGTGGTTGCCGTCGCGTCCGGTCAGGTAGTTGGAGAACAGGCAGCGGCCGGAGAACGCCATGCACATCGCGCCGTGCACGAAACATTCGATGTCGAGGTCATCGGGGATGCGGGCGCGGATGTCGCGCACCGCCTGCAGATCCATCTCCCTTGCCAGGACCACACGGCGCGCGCCGAGTTCGTAGAACGCGTTGGCCGCCTGGTAGTTGGTCACGCCGGCCTGGGTGCTCACGTGCAGTTCGAGGTTCGGGGCGATCTGCTTGGCCATAAGCATCACACCGATGTCGGAGACGATAAGGGCGTCCACACCGGTGTCTTTCAATCGGCCGAGGTATTCGCGCATCGCTTCGACCTCGTTGTTGCGCGGCAGCACATTGAAGGTGACGTACACGCGGGCGCCATGCTCGTGCGCGTATCGGCTTCCCTCCTCGAAATCCTCGAGACTCAGGTTCTTCGGCGCCGAACGCATGCCGAACGCCTTGCCGCCGCAATACACGGCGTCCGCGCCATAATCGACCGCGGTTTTCAGACCCCTCAGATTGCCTGCGGGGGCCAATACTTCAGGCTTGCTTCTTCTTTGCACGTATGTTCCTTTTATTCGCCGGCTCTGCGGTTATTGCTGTGATTCAGACCGTCTTTCATTGTCGTAGATTCACGGGACAGCCGGAATATCCCAAGATGATCGGCTTACCAACCAATCCGAATCAATCCAACCCCGGAAGAACCTAATCGACCGAACCAAACCGGAACGGACAAATCCCACCAATCAATCCACCCCCCCAAAAAAAACTCTCGATCCCATCCTCGGTGCCAATTATGCCCGTACCAAATTCTTTGTGCGAAAGATGCAGAACACGCCCGGATTATTCAAGTCGAAACTGCATGTTCGGCACAACAAATTATCCGAGGTGGGTCATAACTGCATAATTGGCACGGCAAACCACAGGACTCGACAAACCAAAGGACTCGACAAACCAAAGGACTCGGCAAACCACGAAGCACCAACCCGAGTCAGGCCAATTCGCGTGCAATGGCGGCGAGCACTTCCACCGCAGCGGCGAATTCCTCGGGGGTGGTGTAGGAATAGCTCAATCGCAGCGAATTGTTCGCGGCGAAATCATAGATGTCTCCGGGATTGAGCAGAACGCCGTGCTCCACGGCCAATTGGAACAACCGGCCCATGCGCATCGGACGGTCGAACGTGAGCCAAATGTAGAAACCGCCCTTCGGCACGTTCCAATGCGCGCAATCGCCCAGTTTCTCCTGTAACACGCGCATCGCGCAATCGCGACGCCGAAGCAGTTCCGTCTTCAATCCGGCGACATACTCGTCATACAATCCACTTGACAGGAAGCGAGCGAACGCCCACTGGCTCAAAACACTCGCGCCATAGTCCACCTGCATCTTCACATCGGCGAGCCGTTGCACAATCGGTTCGGCAGCAATCATCCATCCGATGCGCAATCCGGGTGCCAACGATTTCGACGCACTGCCAAGGGCAATCACCATGCCCGTCTCGTCAAATGCCTTCAACGGCAGCGGCGCGTCGTCCTCGAAATACAGATCGCGGTACGCGCCATCCTCGATAATCGGCAGACGATTGGCCACGCAGCATTCGATGAGTTCGCGCCGGCGCCGATCATCCATGGTGATACCGGTCGGATTGTGGTTCGTCGGAATCGTGTACAGGATGGCGTCTCCCCTGCGCTTTCGTCCGATTCCCGATGGCCGGCATTCCGCGGATGCCGAAGACGGCACGGGCATCACCGACATGGACGCGTCCAATGCATCCGATATTCGTCCGTCATCCGAAGTCGAGACGGTCGCAGAAACCGACGATACCGACGAAGAGGATCGTCGACCGGTCAGCGAATCATTCAACGCATGCACGTCGATGCCCCCACCATCCATCGGCACACCTTCGAGATGCATGCCCGCGGATTGGAACACCTGCAATGATTTGATGTAGCTCGGCGCTTCCGCATACACGGTGGAATTGGCCGGCAACAGGCTCACGGAAATCAGTTGCAACGCCTGCAACGCGCCGGACGTGACCAACACCTGCTCCGGCGCACACTCGATGCCCGAGTCACGCATATGATTCGCAATCGCTTCACGCAGCTGCGGCAATCCTTCCGGAGGCGGGTAGCCCAGCGAATCGATTTCATTCGCGGCTTCGCCCAGCACATGCCGCCACATGGATTTCGAGAACAGTCGAGGATCGATCTCACCAGTACCAATCCGCGTCATGCCCGGTGCGAATTCATATCGGTTGATGGCCTGGATGGTCGCGTTGTTGGCCTTGAAAAATCCGGAACCGACATAATCCGCCCAATCCGGCGCGCCCGGCAGCATCAACGACCATGTGTTGCTGACGATTCGCGTTCCACCGCCCCGCCGCCCTTCGACAATACCGTAGTCGGACAGTTCCGCGACCGCCGCGATGACGGTGGACCGGTTCACGCCAAACCATTCGGCGAGCGCGCGCTGCGACGGCAGCCTGGAGCCGATCGGCCAATTGCCGCTCGACACTTGCTCGCACATATAGTCGACAATCTGCTCGGTCACCGGCTTGCCGGATGCACGATCAGGCTTCCAATCAATGTTCAGCGGCACGATACGAGCCATAACATTCCTTATCTAATCATCAAATCCATACATCCATCCAACCAAAATTGCTGATTGGCTGAGTGAATCCTGCTTATTTGGCTGGTTGATGATTGTACTCACAGCCATACAATAAATCCTCAGATAGTAGATGTTTCTTCGTATTACAGGATTCATCACTACAAATTCATTAATACGGAAACGATTATTTGGCTGGTTTGGATGGTTATAAAGGAATCCAACCAAACTTGAACGACTGACGAAACCAGGACATATGGGATTTTTCCTGCAGGGATTGACGTTGGGATTGGCGTACGTCGCGCCGATCGGCATGCAGAATCTGTTCGTAATCAACTCCGCGTTGACGGAACCCCGTAAGCGCGCGTTGCGTACCGCGCTAATCGTCTTGCTCTTCGACATCTCGTTGTCGTTGTCGTGCTTCTTCGGTATCGGAAGGCTGATGCAGCGTTACGATTGGTTGCGCCTGGGTGTGTTGGCTGTAGGCGGAGTCGCGGTGATCCGCATCGGCGCACGGCTGCTGTTCGCCAAGCGCACCGATACCAAACGCCACGATGAGACACGGAACCTCGCCCATAACGTACCGATGGAACCGCGCAGCGAATTACTGCATACCATCATGACCGCAGGCGCGGTGACGTGGCTCAATCCGCAGGCCATCATCGACGGCACATTGATGCTTGGAGCGTTCAGCGCCACGTTGGACGTCGGCCAATCCACGCCGTTCATCACCGGTGTGGAAACCGCCTCTGCATTATGGTTCTTTGGTATGACGTTGCTGGTGTCGCTGTTCAGCCGCCGATTCAGTCCGAAACTTGCCATCATCCTGAACCGCGTCTGCGGCGGTATGGTGATATTCTACGGTTCCAAGCTGCTCGTCGATTTTTTCTTCGCCGTCCTCTGATGTTCTCCGATGTCCACTGGAGACACTGGAGAACAACCGGTATTGCATGATTGCCCCGTCCTCGGTGCCAATTATGCCCTTGCCAAATTCATTGTGCGAAAGATGCAGAACACGCCCGGATTATTCGAATCGAAACTGCATGTTTGGCACAGCAAAACCATTGGACGCACGGGAACTGCGGATTTGGCACCAAGGATGGGCCGATCTGTGGTATGCCAGTATCCCAGACTTATTCCGACAGAATCACCAAGAATCGACGGAATTCCAGATTCATGCCAGCAAACCCACCAAGATTCCAGATTCATGCCGGCGGAATCATGAGGATTTCGTGGGACGGCACTGGAATCTTGGGATGGTGGGAAATCAACCGAGGAAGGCGAGCTCCTCATCGGTGAGTTCGAGTTCGTCGGCCTTCAGGGAATCGAGGATGGTTTCGGGACGATGGGCACCCGGAATCACGAACATGTGGTCGCCCTTGGCGAGTTCCCAAGCCAGGACCACGCGCTGATAGCTCACGCCATGCTTGGCCGCGACTTCGCGGAACGGATCGAACAGATGCTCGTCATACGGATGACGGTAGCCGCCGAGCGGGCTCCAGCACACGAAGGCCAAGCCCGCCTCCGCACAGTATTCCAGCGTGTCCTGGGTGTCTTTGTGAATCGGGGAATATTGGTTCTGCACGGCAACGAGCCTGTCTCCGAGCACGTCCTGTGCGATTTTCAGCTGTTCGATGCTCACGTTGGAAACGCCGGCATACCGCGCCACGCCTTGGTCGAGCAGCGCCTTGATGCCTTCGCAGGATTCGTTGTACGGCACTTCGGGATCATGACGGTGCAGATACAGCAGATCGATGGAGTCGACGCCCAATGCCTGCGCGGACTGCTTGCCGTATGCGATGAGATGTTCCGGCTTGCCGTCGCGCGGCCAAATCGGTTTGTCTCCGTCCCAGGCGCGACGCAGTCCGACCTTGGTGGCGACGGTCACTTCATCGCGCGGGCCCTTCCATGTCTCCAATGCCTCACGCACCAGCTTCTCGCCGGTCTGTTCCTCCTCGCCCGGCGTGTAGTACGCCCATGCGGTGTCGATATGCCGGCATCCGGCATCGAGCGAGGCGTGCAGGGTCTCGATGCCGACCTCGTGGCCACGGTTGTTCTCGATGGTCAGCGGCATCTCGCCATGGCCGATGGCGGTGGTACGGAAAGGTCCGAGATTGCGGAACAGCGTCATGTCTTCTCCTTTGAACGGTTTGCTGAACGGTCTGCGTCCCGGCCCTTCCACAGACCGGAACCCGTCTCCAAGCTTAGAAGGACGCCCGGCCTTTCCACAGCCCGGACGACTCCGCCTGAATGGTACGGACCGATATCGGGCATGCCATCGATCCGTTGCGGTCAAGGACGCGGTCTCCTTCCGGACGAATCTTCCAAAACGCATCCTCCGGCTCAGCGGCCGATAGGACCTAGACACCCGCCGATACGGAAAGAGCCCACCTCGCAAAGAGGCGGGCTCTTGGCTCACAGCCATCGCGGCTCAGCCACGAAGCATCCGAGGGAAGACGTCGGCATTATCCGCGACGCTGCACGTCGCAGCCGACGATGTCATCAGTCCTCGAACGGGTCGAAGTCGCGGCGCACACGACGGCGCGGACGCTCGGAACGCTCTTCGCGGTCCGCGCGGTACTCGTCGTAGTTCTCGTCGGCCGCATAACGCGGGTTGCGGTCATCGCGACGGCCACGGCGGCGGTCGGAACGACGGTCGTCACGGTCATAGTCGCGATCCGAACGACGACGACGCGGACGATCATCATAATCACGATCATCACGGCTGGAACGACGACGGTCATCACGGTCGTAGTCACGGTCATCACGATCGTCACGATCCGAACGACGACGACGCGGACGATCATCATAATCACGATCATCACGATCATCGCGATCCGAACGACGACGACGCGGACGATCATCATAATCACGATCATCACGGTCATCGCGATCCGAACGACGACGGCCACGGCCACCACGGCGGTCATCGCGGT
>ERZ808245.666-NODE-666-length-16156-cov-2.979070_pt1 | contig 16156 bp, 15 predicted proteins | sample MGYA00521243_ERZ808245 | MGnify/ENA primary metagenome ERZ808245 (study PRJEB31516, sample SAMN03275576) | gut metagenome | biome: mammalia-associated habitat; material: feces | host: Papio cynocephalus | place: Kenya | collected 2012-07-07 ... | reverse complement strand
GCATCACCGTAAGCAACTAAACGTGCTGATAAGCCGATAGCATGAGTACCGGTAGCACAAGCTGTAACGGTTGATAAGTTAGGACCACGTAGGCCTTTCATGATTGATAGCTGACCAGAAACCATGTTAATAATGGTTGATGGTACGAAGAATGGGCTGATACCGTGAGGACCACGATTTGCTAAACCATTGATGTTCTTCTCGATTAAGGTTAAACCACCGATACCAGAACCGATCATGGTTCCGATTCTGTCGCGGTTCTGATCATTAATTTCGAGACCAGAGTCATTGATAGCCATGACGCCTGCAGCGATGCCGTACTGGATGAATAAATCCATCTTACGCTCATCTTTACGAGCAATGCCCCACTGCTCAGCATTAAAATCTTTAACAAGACCAGCGATTTTAACTGTGAAATCTGAAGTATCAAAGTGATCTATTGTGCTGATACCACTTTTACCGGCTAATAGGTTCTTCCATGATTCTTCAAGTGTACCGCCAACAGGGCTTAACATGCCCATACCGGTAACTACAACCCTACGTAATTGCACCGTTGGATCTCCGTAAATGTATTTGAAAAAAGAATGGAGATGAAATTCATCTCCAGTCTATTTATTAAATAACAGAAGATGGGTTCCCCATCCCTATTGATGGATAATAACTAAAAGTTATTATTCCTTGTGATTGGTAATGTAATCAATAGCAGCCTGAACAGTATTGATCTTCTCTGCTTCCTCATCAGGAATATCAGTACCAAACTCTTCCTCTAAAGCCATAACTAGCTCTACAGTGTCCAGTGAGTCAGCGCCTAAATCATCTACGAAAGATGCCTCAGGTACAACATCTTCAGGCTTTACGCCTAACATGTCTACGATAATCTTCTTTACGCGCTCTTCAATATTGCTGTTGCTCATTTCTTTCCTTGATCAGACTGCAAAATGCAGATACTGTCCTATTCAAATTAAAAGGGCCAGCCCAATGCTAGGTCCCAAACAAACTTGTGCTAATTATATATGTTTTCTTTCAGTTTTGGTAGTAAATTATGCTTATATTTACAATAAAAAGTGACAGATCACATTATTAGCACAAAATTAACTATATTTGGTCAGCGTCAAACTAGACACTGACCGCCTAAAATACTAGTTGCAGTGTAAGCCGCCATTTACATCAATGGTAGAACCAGTGATATATGAAGCCATATCTGAAGCTAAGAATACAGCTGAAGCTGCAATATCATCAGCTGTTGCTGCTCTCTTTAAAGGAATGGTGTTAGTCCAAGCCTTTAACTGCTCTTCGTTTAAAGCAGCTGTCATATCAGTTGCTACAAAACCTGGAGCAATGCAGTTTACGGTAATGCCACGTGAACCTACTTCTTTAGCTAATGATTTGCTAAAGCCAATTAAGCCAGCTTTTGCTGCTGAGTAGTTACACTGACCTGCGTTACCATCCTGACCTACGATAGATGCGATGTTGATAATTCTACCAGCACGCTTTTTCATCATAGGAGTTACACATAACTTAGCTAACTGTACACAGGCAAATAAGTTACACTGTAAAACGTCATTCCAGTCATTGTCTTTCATTCTCATGAACAGACCATCTCTGGTGATACCTGCGTTGTTGATTAAAACATCTGGGCAAGTACCAGCTTCTGCAACAACTGCATTGAAGCAATCTTCAACTGACTGCTTATCTAATGAGTTCATTACAAAGCCTTTACCATGACCGTTTAAGTACTCGGTAATACCCTGTGCACCTTTTTCTGATGTAGCAGTACCGTATACAGTTGCGCCTAACTGCTCGAAGTTCTGAGCGATTGCCTTACCAATACCACGGCTAGCACCAGTTACGAAAACTACTTTGCCTTTAAAATCTAAATTAAACATGTCTTCTTACCTTTAAGCTAATTCTTCTAATGCTTTCTCTAAGGTAGCTTCGTTGCATACGTTAGCTGTACCTAAAGATCTGTCGATTCTACGAGCAAGACCGCTTAAAACTTTATTAGGACCAACTTCAATTAAAGCCTCAACGCCTTCAGCCTTTAATGCCTGAACGGTCTCAACCCAGCGTACTGGCTGAGTTAACTGCTTTACTAAAGCATCAATAATGTCAGCTGCTTTTACAACTGGCTTTGCATATGCGTTAGCATAAACAGGGATCTGTGCATCCTTTACGTTGATCTCTTTTAAAGCTGCTTCTAATCTGTCAGCAGCTGGCTGCATTAGAGGGCAGTGTGATGGAGCAGATACAGCTAAAGGAACAACTCTCTTAGCACCTAAGGTTGTAAATTCAGCGCATGCCTTATCTACAGCTTCTTTGTTACCTGAAATTACTACCTGACCAGGAGTATTGAAGTTTGCTGCCCAAACTTTTGACTTATCATCAGATACTTTCTTGCAGGTATCGATAATTACCTGATCTTCTAAACCTAAAATAGCAGCCATTGCACCAACACCAGCTGGTACAGCTTCCTGCATTGCCTGACCACGTAATCTTACTAACTTTACAGCATCCTTAAAGTCAATTGCACCAGCTGCAACTAAAGCACTGTACTCACCTAATGAGTGACCAGCTAAAGCTGCAGGCTTCTCAGCCTTTGACATTAAAACTCTAAATGCTGCAACAGAAGCAGTTAAAATAGCAGGTTGAGTTACTTCAGTCTTATTTAACTCAGCCTCAGGGCCGTTTAAAGTGATGTTCTTTAAGTCATAACCTAAAGCTTCATTAGCCTCAGCATAGGTCTTTACTACAATTTCATTGTCCATGAAATCAGCGAACATACCAACACTCTGGGATCCCTGACCAGGAAATACAGCTGCATATTTTTTCATATTTATCTCCTAAAAAAAGCACAGTAAATTATCACTGCGCTTTTGATTGAAAAGATTAGTAGCGGATGAGAGCAGAGCCCCAGGTAAAACCACCACCAAAAGACTCTAGTAACAGAACGTCGCCACGCTTAATTCTGCCTGAACGGATACCTTCATCTAAAGCTAAGCCTACAGAAGGAGCTGAGGTATTACCCTGTTTATCTAGAGTAACGATAACTTGAGACATGTCCATCTTCAACTTTCTTGCAGTAGCTGCAATAATTCTCAAGTTAGCCTGATGAGGTACTAAGAAATCAAGATCTTCAGCACTCATGTTACCTTTCTCTAAAGTCTTGGTTACAAGAGATGCTAAAACTGTAACTGCATGTTTGAATACATCATTACCCTTCATGTAAAGCCATGAGCTGTTAGATGTATCTTCACCACGCTTTGGATATGCTAAAGAAAGTAAAGGACCATACTTAGCATCAGCTGACATATGAACAGCAATGGTTCCTTCTGTCTCTGACTGTCCTAATACGCAAGCAGCTGCACCATCACCAAATAGAACAATTGTTGTTCTATCATTTGGATCACATGCTCTTGACATTAAGTCAGCTGCAACTACTAGCACTTTCTTAGCCTGACCAGACAAGATCATAGAATGAGCTAAAGCGTAGCCATAGCTGAAACCTGAACATGCTGCAGCAAGATCAAAAGCAGGACAATCGGAAATTCCTACAAGTCCAGAGATCTCACAAGCTGTTGAAGGGAAAGCATTCTGTGATGATGTAGTAGCACAGATAACTAAATCAATTTCGCTAGGATCTGCATTGGCTGCTTCTAAAGCTCTACGGGCAGCGATTGCGCCCATAGTTGCAGCTGTCTCGTCAGGAGCAGCGATTCTACGCTCGCTAATACCTGTACGTTCTAAAATCCACTCGTTTGATGTGTCTACCATGCGCTCTAAATCAGCGTTGGTACGTATCTGTTCTGGCAAGTAACTGCCTGTTCCAAGAATTCTGGTAAACAATGAATTCTCCAAATAATGCAATTAAACAATTTGTCTATTTTATACAAGATGAGGCTAAATTTCCATGAACTAGACGGATTTTTTCAGCTCTTCCTTGATAGAATCAATAAGATTAAGCCTTGCAAGTTTTACTGTACCTGCCAGAGCTACAGCCACAGCTTCTTTACCTGCACTAGCATGGCTCTTAACAACCAAACCGTCCACACCTAAAAGTAATGAACCGTTGTACTGCCATGGAACTAGCCAATCAGGTCTTGCTAGCTTTGAAAAGAATTTTTTGATGCCAGGTGCATTTAAGAAAGCAGATGCCACACCTTCTGCTGCTTTTAGAGCAACATTGCCAGTAAAACCATCAGTTACAATTACATCAGCTTCATCTGTAAAGAGTTTGTCTGCCTCGACAAAACCGCAACAGTTGATGCGTTTTACCTGTTCAATGAGATCACGACCTTCTTTAACTAAAGGATTGCCCTTATTGCGCTCAGAACCTACATTGAGAACACATACACGAGGATGCTCCTCTTTGTACATTACTTTATAGGCGGCATTACCTAACAGAGCAAATGACAGAAGATCTTTACTCTTACTTTGAGCATTAGCACCTAAGTCTAACATCAAAGAATACTTCTCAGGACCTGCAGGAATTCTTGCGCATAAAGCCGGACGCATATTATCAATAGTTCCTAGAATGTGTCTTGATAAGGCTACTAATGGACCTGTACCACCACTTGAAACTACTACATCAGCTTTTTTGTCACGCACTGCTTCAATGGCTTTGCGCATTGCAGAATTGTAATATCCTTCTAAGACCTTACGTGGGTCTTCATCCTGAGGAATACATTCTGGTGCTGAGAAAAACTCATAACGCTTAGCGTCGATTTTTTCTTGAGTCAAAGCCTGCTTAAGTTTTTGACTGCCAAAAACCAAGACTCTTAAGCTAGGATTTAAAACCAAAGCGAAACGAACAGCACTGGCAACGCTTCTTGCATCAACGTTGTCACCACCGGTTCCATCTAAAGCTACAGTTACTAAATTCTGATCCTGCACAATTTAAAAAGGGCGTAGCGAGACCTAGTCTCGACGCCCTTCTCCATAAATTACTTAATAAGAATTATTTGTTCTCACAAATTATTTCTTTGATGCTAAGAACTCTTTCTTAGACACTAAAGGCTTTGCTGGGGTAAGATTTAACTTCTCACCACGATAGTAACCGCCCTCGGTAACATTGTGACGAATATGAACTTCTTCTGAAGTCTTATCTACTGATAATGCTAATGCTGATAAAGCATCGTGTGAACGACGCATGTCACGACGTGAACGGGACTTATGGGTCTGCTGAACAGCCATGTTTTTGTCTCCTAAATATTACTACTTTTGCGGAGATCAATAACCCCGCTAACTTTATTTATTAACCAACTGCAGCCACACTCTGTGGCACTAATCGCGGTATTATACTGATAATGATTTACCATTTCAAGCAAAAATTGAACATTCAAAATATTAATGGCTTATGTTCAGTCTGTACCGTAATCAGCAATGCAATTAACCTATTAATAAGCTCCGATTAATTGAACTTATTAATTACCTTTTAACTGATCCTTTAATGATGCTAACTTGGCAAAAGGGTTGTCATCATCGCTTTTTTCGATTTTACCAAAAGACCAATCACTGTCCTGAGATACACAATTCTCATCACCTTCTTCATGTGAAGTAATGTATGGTATTTCAAGTAACAGACAATCTTCTAAAAAGTTTAAAAGATTAAAGGTTCCATCTTCGTTAAGCTCAACGATATCTAACTTTTCATCAATCTTTAAGCTCTTAGCTTTCTGCTCATCACAGGTAGATAGGAAAGAACTCTCTAAATCTTTATCAAATTCTTTTTGGCATCTTTGACAAACAAAAGTTACATTTGCCCTAATGTTACCTTCAATGGTTCTCAATCCCTGCATATCAACATAGAATTTGAAGTCTGCCTGAACAGGACCATTTACCTTAACACAAGCTGTCTGCAGTCTTTTTAGGTTCTCAGGATCAATTTTGGTACTGTAACTAGACTCTTGAGAAGCTAGCTTGTCAAAATTAACATTTTCGGTAAATGACAAATCTGTCATATATTCGTGTCTCCTGACCTTTATTTTTAAAATTTGCGATACAAGTTTAGATACAAACTATGTATATTGAACACAAAAGTATACACTAGTGTTATGTATTTATCGAATTTTGGGTGCATTATGTTTTCAAAGGCTCTCTTAAAAATCTGCATTACTACCTCTGTACTCTTAGGTGCAAGCTTCAGTTTTGCTGCTAATGCTTACACTCTTACAGAAAAAGTAGCTACAAAACACTTTGCTTTATATGAAGTTATTTTAGGTAAAGGTGAAGTTTATGACAGTAGCTTAAAGAACATAATTGCCAATGATGTTGCAAGAAAAGGCAAATACCAAGCAACAGCTGCTATCTTTAGTAATGGTTCTAGAGGAATGTCTGGCACTATTGCAGAACCTATGCTAGGCGTAATCACCACTGAGAACTACTCACAAAACGCAAGTTCTAATATTACCTTTGATGATAACGCAAAGCATGCTACCTATGCAGGTATCTACCTTACCTTCAAACAGTTCTCAACCATGGCTGATAACAAGAATTTAAGTCAGCTTATCTCTGAATTAGTATCTTTTCCTTTAGTTATCTCACAAGTACCACTTGAGATGGTATCTAAAAACTACAGAGGAGAACTTTTCTATACCACTGACAGCAGAGCTTTAATTTTTGACTTTGCACCAATTGACAGTGTTTACTATACAAAAGATCAGATGGCTAAAGTAAAGAAGACTTGTAAAGTGAACATTCTTGCTATTGCAGACAGAACTGTTAATAGATTACCTTTCTTTATCAGCGCTCATGGAGCTGTAAACGATATTCTTTGTGAATAGCAGGTTAATGAAGAGAATTAAAAAAGCAGATCAGAACGCTCTGCTTTTTTTGTTTAATTGAATCTTTTTAATTGAAGTAGGATGTTAAATCACCAATACTCTTAATTAGCATGCTAGGCTTTAAGGTCATTAGAGCATCTCCACTCCAAACGCCTGTCTGAACACCTAAAGATAGAGCTCCTGCGTTTTGATACATCTTTATATCAAGACCTGAATCACCTACGCCTAAGACATGCCCTTCTTTAACATTAAGTCTCTTACATAGAGTATGCATCATGGTAGGATCTGGTTTTGATGGAACCTCAGATCCTGCGCAAATACCATCGCAGTAGTTACCTAAAAAGGTAGCATTCATGGTTCTTTCAATGCCCTGCATGGAACGACCTGAAGCATAACCAATCTTGATATTGAGAGATCTTAATTTTTTCATTAAAGGCTCAATACCTGAAAAGAGATTATCTAACTGAAAATCGCGTCTTGACTTAAAGATTTCGCGGTAATCTTTAGTGACACTAGCTCCCAAGTGCTTTTTATCCTCAGGTAATAAGCTCGTTAGAGCCTCACCTAGCTCAAGACCGATAGTGCTCATAATGGCCTTATCTTCAGGTTGAGGAAGACCTAAATAATCAAAAGTTGCATGTGTACAGCTTAAGATCTGCCCGATACTGTCGGTTAAAGTGCCGTCTAAATCAAAGACTACTGCTTCAAGATTAGACAGAATTTTTTTAGCATCAGCATCAAAAACAATGTCACGACGACCTTCTATGTGAGCAAAACGAGAATTATCTGACATAAAAGTTATTCCTTGTCGTCTTTTTTAATACGTAATGCTTCTACGGCTGCCTCTAACTCATCAGGCAGTGGAGCTTCGATTTTTAAGACATGGTTATCAGCTGGATTTAAGAAAGTAATTCTAAAAGCATGTAAGAACATTCTCTTTAAACCAATTTCTTTTAATCTTGCATTGAACTCTTTATCGCCATACTTTTCATCACCGCCTACAGGATGCTTTACATAGGCTGTATGTACTCTAATCTGATGAGTACGTCCTGTATGAGGCATGGCAGCAACTAATGTTGCTCCATCTAAAAACTCAACTACATCAAAACCTGTTGACGAAGGAGATCCGTTCTTAAAGCTTACCTCCACCATTCTCTCGCCTGATCTCAGTTCGTTTCTAACTAGTGGAGCATCAACTAAGTGAACTCTTCTATCCCATTTACCAGGAACTAAAGTTAAATATCTTTTTTTAACAATTCTCTGTCTGAACTGTTCATGTAGATTTCTAAGAGCAGAACGTCTTTTAGCTACAATTAAACAGCCTGAGGTTTCTTTATCAAGACGGTGAGCTAATTCTAAGAATCTTTGCTCAGGTTTTAATGCGCGCAGAGCTTCAATTAAACCAAACTCAATACCACTGCCACCGTGAGCCGCAAGACCTGCAGGCTTATTTACCACCAATAAATCGTCATTTTCAAATAAAATGCGATTTTTCAAATCCTGAACTAAGTGCAGATTTGATGAAGGAATAGTTACAGGACCTTCGGTTACTTTTACAGGAGGAATTCTGATAGTGTCACCTTTCTTTAATTTATAAGAAGGAGTAACTCTACCTTTGTTAACTCTTACCTCGCCTCTGCGCAAGATTCTGTAAAGCATGCTACGAGGCACCCCTTTTAAGATGCGAGCTAAATAATTATCTAGTCTCTGACCGTCATCATTTTCATCTGCGGTTCTATATGTAACTGAGTGGGATACTACTTGCTTTTCAGACATTGCATTAACCTTGTTTGTGCTGTTTTACTCGCGGTATTTTAATAAAAAATAAGGCTAAAAGGTGATTTTTAGAAAAATTCATTTTAAATTTAGCCAAACGTACAATAAATTCACTCTTGATGCAGTTCAAATTATCAAAAATATTTAGCGTCCATAAAGACCTGTGCATTAAATATTAATCTGATTTATGGCATAATATGGTCCGTCGGGTACGGTAACCCCTTTGTTCATGGTTTCTACTCGATTTTAGTTAATCTGACGTCTGTAGGGGATGCCCTGCGGTCACTGCTGTGGATGCGTAGCATTCTGTAAAAAGCAGTGGATAAAGATTGAAGATTACGGTTGTTCTTAAGATTAACCCCTCTTTAAAGAAAGTATTGGCGCGTTGTCTTTTGAATGTAAGGAAAAACTTGTTCTCTCAGAGCTGGGGCTTGGACGGTTTCTGTCTAAAAAAGCTAAGAGCCCTCGCAAGTCTTGTATTGCCTGACAGAACTTAAAAAAGGAATTTTTCTCGTGAAGAGAATGCTTATAAATGCGACCCAACTTGAAGAGGTTCGCGTTGCCCTAGTCGATGGTCAGAAGCTGTATGATCTCGACATTGAATCACCACAGCATGCAAACAAGAAAGCTAATATCTACAAAGGTACCATTACCCGCATCGAGCCTAGTCTTGAAGCAGCCTTCGTTGACTATGGTGTTGAAAGACACGGCTTTCTTCCTCTAAAAGAAATTGCTAAAGAGTATTACCCTGCAGGCACTAACTTTAGCGATCATGCACAAGTTCGTTCTGCCCTAAAAGAAGGTCAGGAAGTTATTGTTCAGATCGAAAAAGAAGAGCGTGGTCTTAAGGGTGCAGCTCTTACTACTTTCGTTTCTTTAGCTGGCAGCTATTTAGTTTTAATGCCTAATAACCCTCGTGCCGGTGGCATTTCACGCCGTATTGAAGGTGAGGACAGAACTGAATTAAAGGCTGCTCTAAAAGGTCTTACTGTACCTGATGGCATGGGCGTTATCGTACGTACTGCAGGTGTTGGTAAGAGCGCTGAAGAACTTGAGTGGGATTTATCAATTCTAACTAAGCTATGGGGTATGATTAAGCAGGCAGCTGCAACTCGTCCTGCTCCATTCTTAATTCATCAGGAATCAAACATTGCTCTAAGAGCAATTCGTGATTACTTACGTCCTGATATCGGTGAAATTCTGGTTGACAGCACTGATGCTTACAAGCAGATCCTTCACTACATTGAGTTAGTTCGTCCAGAATTTGCTTCAAAGGTTCATCTGTACAATGGTGATATTCCTTTATTCAGCAAGTTCCAGATTGAAAGCCAGATCGATACTGCTTACAAGAGAGAAGTAAGACTTCCATCAGGTGGCGCTATTGTGATCGATCCTACTGAGGCTTTAACTTCAATCGACGTTAACTCAGCTAAGGCTACTCGTGGTGGTGATATTGAAGAGACTGCTCTTCAGACCAACATCGAAGCTGCTGAAGAAATTGCCCGTCAGTTAAGATTACGAGACGTTGGTGGCTTGGTTGTTATCGACTTTATCGATATGAGCCCATTAAAGAACCAGCGTGAGATTGAAAACAGAATGCGTGAGGCTGTTCGCCAGGATAGAGCTCGTATTCAGTTCAGCAGATTATCTCGCTTTGGTCTTTTAGAAATGTCAAGACAGAGACTGCGTCCTTCATTAGAGGAGAGTAGCTCTCACGTATGTCCTATGTGTAACGGACAGGGTACTTGCCGTGATACCTCATCATTAGCTCTATCAATCTTAAGACTGATTGAAGAAGAGGCTCACAAAGAGAACGCAGGTGACGTATTTGCTATTGCTTCAGTTGAAGTTGCAACCTTCATTCTAAATGAGAAGAGAGCAGCATTAGCTGCAATTGAAGAGAGAACTAAGACTCGTATTACTATTGTTCCTGAAAAGACCTATATGCCTCAGGAATACACTGTAAACCGTTGCATTCAGACTCCAACCAGTAAAGAAAGCAACATCAACAGCTTAGAAGTATTACGCGATCTTGATAAAGAGAACCGTAAAAAGGCTGAAAACTTCTTAGAGAATCCTTTCTTAAAGAAAGTTGTAGAGAATTCAGGTATCACTCAGAATACTAGTGACACTCCTGCTATCAATGCAGACATTCTCTCATCAACCATGTCAACTCCTAAGGTTGCACCTAAGAAAGAGACTAAGCCACAGCGTAAGCAGGCTAAGAACAGTGAGCCTTCATTAATTGATTCTATCAAGTCATTCTTTGGCACTATCTTCGGTTCAAATGAGAAGAAAGAGCCTCCAAAGAAGAACAGCAGACAGGGTCAGAGAAAGAACTCTTCAAGAGGTCCTCGTACTACTGAAGGTCAGAAGAATCGTCCAGCTCGCAAGCCACGTCCAGCTAAGACTGAGCGTCCTGAAAGACAGGAAAGAGCCGAGAAGGCTGAAAAGCAAGAACGTACTCCACGTAATGAAACAGAGCGAGAGAATACAAAGCCTCAGCGTGCTCCTAAGCAGTCTCGTCAGAAGAGAAATGCAGAAGAGTCACAGCAGGTAAAAGAGCCTCGTTCACGTCGTCAGAACAAGGAAAATGCTCAGGCACAGACTCAGGCTTCAACAGAGCAGACCACTGCACCTGTAAAGCCAAGAAGAATCAGCACTCCTCCAAAGGCTGCAACTCCAAAGAGCAAGATTGTTGAGGTAAAACCTTACACTCCTGTTGAGAGAGTTTATACAGAGCAGGAGATGGGTCAGGGTGAAGACTACAACGTAGACTTCTCAAATGTTCCATCATCAAAGAATGAGGATTCAATCTCTGTTGAGCATTCTTCAAAGGCTGGCGGTCTTCGTGATGTTACCTTAGCCGGTATCGAAGGCATCTCAGAGCCAAATGTAGAACCAGTTGATTACTCAAATGTACCATCAGGCCGCAACGATGATGAAGCTAAGCCTTTTGAGAAGAGTGAGAGAGCTGGCGGTTTTGCTCAGAGAACAGCTACAGCTGCAACTAAATCAATCGACACTCAGAGAGATTCAGATCCATTTATCGACTAATAAAATCGTCAACAAAATAGATCATAATCTTTGATTGTTTTAAATACACCATCAACTAAAATTGATGGTGTATTTTTTTATGATTGTCATCAAAAATTTAAAGTCTGTCTCATTAACATTCTTCCGATTTTCATATACTTAAAGATTATAAAAACATAACAAAATACATCTTTATGAAAAGCGATGTTTTATTTTACACCGCAGGATAATGAGGTCAGTCATGGATAAATCATTACTTCCGAACATATACGAATTCATTTCACATACCTACCCTTTTTCTCAATTAAACGATCTTGAAAAAGATGCAACTGCCACCAAAATTCAGATCACTTACCATACTCCAGGTGAGGAGCTTGATAATGAAAGCCTGGCAGGTGCCGGCCTTTTCATGATCCGTACTGGTGTAGTTGAAGAGCGTAATAAACCTGATGGATCACTGCGTGCAAAATTTGGAGCAGGAGACACCTTTGGTTTTACCCAAATTGATAAAGAAGGTGAAAGTGACTATAAGGTGGTGTTCTTAGAGAATACCCTGCTCTATCTGTTACCAAAGAATGTTCTGCACTTTTTAATTGAAAAGAACAAAGAAGTTGGTGAATACTTCAATGCTAAAGAATGGGTTAGATTATCCTCTTCTCATAACTATGCCGATGAGGTTACAGCTGATGAGAAAGGCTCTTCTAATAAGAGCATTGAAAAAGTATGTTCTCATGATTTAGCTATCGTCACAGCTGATACCACAATCTGTCATACAGCAATTAAATTAGGCGAGAATAATACCGATCTTGCCATGGTAATGGATGGAGATACCCTTTTAGGTATCGTAACCAAATCTGACATTACCTTAAAAGCTGTAGCAAAATGCATGGATATCAATGCTCCTATATCCAACATCATGACCTCTAATGTTATGACCATTGATGCTGATAAGACCATCTTTGATGCTCTTGAGATCATGGTGATGTATAACATTAAAAACTTACCAGTTCTAAAAGACGGTAAGGTCTTTGGTACCGTATCTACTACAAGTTTATTACAGAATTCTCAGTTGCAGGCAGTTTACCTCTGTCAAGAAATTGCAAGAGCTCATACTGAAGAGAAGATCATTGAACTATCAAGTCAGAAACAGGAAATTTTCCAGACACTGGTACAGACTAACGTAAAACCTCACACCATCCAGAAAGTTATGAGTCATATTGCAGATACTTTCTGCAGAGCTTTTGTAAAGATGGCTGAAGAAAAGTTTGGTATTGCACCTGTAGATTTTGCCTTTGTAGCAGCAGGCTCTCAGGCTCGTTCTGAAGTTCAGTTCTTATCAGATCAGGATAACTGCATTATCACCAAGCGTGAACTTACTGATGAAGAGCATGAGTACTTTGCAAAACTTGCCGACTACGTAAATCAGAATCTGGCTAAATGCGGCTATTCACTTTGTGAAGGTCATTTCATGGCAAACAATCCACGTTGGCTTGCAAGTTTGGATAAATGGAAAGAGTACTACAGTGACTGGGTACTAAATACCACTGAAGATGCTATCTTATGCAGTTCTGTATTCTTAGATATGAGATGCCAGTACGGTAATACCTCATTAGTTAAACAGTTAAGACAGCACTTAATTGAAAAAGCTAATGACAACAGCAGATTCTTAGCAACCTTAATTAGTATTTCCACAGCTGTAGCTCCTCCATTAGGCACCTTCAGACAGTTTGTTCTAACCAAAGATGGTGACAACAAGCCATATCTTAATATCAAGAAACAGGCTATTAACCTTATCATTGAAATTGCCCGTGTTTATGGTATTGCTGCAAAATCTGACAGTACCGATACTTACGAGAGAATGAAGGCTGCTGTAAAAGCAGAACTTATAAAAGAAGATGATTATCAGGAGTTAAACGAAGCTTATACCTTCTTGAACCATGTAAGATTCAAGCATCAGTTAAGAGCAATCGAGCATCAAGAGAAGCTTTCAAATAACTTAAATCCTGATGAGTTATCTCAGTTTGAAAGAAATCACTTAAGAGATGCCTTTAGAATTATTGCAAAACATCAAAAAGCTGCTTCTTTTAGATTTGCTTCAGGCAGAGGTGTACTATAAATGAGCCTCTTCTCAAGATTTACACCTATTGAGATACATAGAAGACGCTGTTTAAAGTTTGCCAACTCTAAAAATTGCCCTGATTATTTAAAGGCTTTTTATCAAAGGGAATTGCCAAACGCAAATAGCTTTATTGATGAGTGCCGTTTTACATCCATTGACTTTGAAACCACAGGCATTGATCCTAGTAAGGACTATGTTCTGTCTATTGGCGGTATCTGTTTAAGAAAAGGTGCAATCGATTTTACAACCTCATTTCATTACTATGTGAATAACTCTAAGTTCATCAAAAAAGATTCTGCAGTGATTAACCAGATCACACCAGAACAGCTAGAGCAAGGCAAAGAGCCTGTTACAGCTATGATTGAGCTTTTAGATAAGATCTCAGGTGGTTTAGTTTTAATGCACTGTATGTATATTGAAACTAACTTTATTAAAAGTACTTTAGGTCTTAAAAGAAAAGATCCATTGCCATTTCTCTCTTTAGATACAATGGCAATTGAAAGAAAACTAAATCATGAAATTACATCTGTTGAGGATGTAAGATTGTCAGCTATTAGAGAAAGAAGAGGCTTTCCTGCTTATGAAGCGCATAATGCGCTGGTTGACAGCCTTGCTACAGCTGAAGTGTTCTTAGCTCAGGAAAAGGATGTCTTTAAAAATAAAAGACCTTATTTACTGCCTTTATATAAAAGATCATTGTAAATAAGGATGTAAGATTGCAAAGGGCGCCTGTGGCGCCCTCTTTTGTGTTCTAAAAAGAATTATTTTAAGATTGCAGGTAAGTTCTGAACGTCGCAGATCTTTAATAATGCACGTAGCATCTTAGGGTTACCTGATACTAAGTTACCGCTCTTAACGTAACCAGTCTCACCCATAAAGTCTGATACGATACCGCCAGCTTCACGCAGAATTAAATCACCTGCTGCAAAATCCCATGGCTTTAAGCCCTGCTCTAAGTAGCCATCGAAACGACCACATGCAACGTAGCATAAATCTAAGCTTGCACTGCCCATACGACGTACGTCAGCACAATTTGCGATTAGTCTTGAGAATAGTTCAAGATATGCAGGCATTCTGTCACGATATCTTGTAGGGAAAGCAGTACCGATAATAGCTCCGTCTAATGAATCACGAGGAGAAACACGGATTCTGTGGCCATTTAAAAATGCACCTTCACCTCTTGCTGCTGTGAACATCTCATTTAACATTGGATCAAATACTACGCCAACCTCAGTCTTACCATTGTGACGTAACGCAATTGATACTGCGCAATGAGCAATACCCTTAACAAAGTTAGTAGTACCATCGATAGGATCGATTACCCACTGATACTCTGAATCAGGATTACCAACAACACCAGATTCCTCAGCTAATACACTGTGATCGCGATATGACTTTAACAATGTGTCAATGATTACCTTTTCACACTGTTTATCAATAGTTGTAACTAAGTCGTCCTTGTTCTTCTCTTCAACTTCAAAAGAACCTTGCTGACCTAAGTTACGAGCAATTAAATTACCGGCAGAACGTGCAGCGCGGGCTGCGATATTAAGCATTGGATGCATCTTTAAATTCCATTTGTCAAAAAGCATTGCATCGCGAAGTGTCTCATACACTCGGATGTCTGAAAAAACTTCATGCATTATAATATAAAAATGCGAAATTTATGCATTCTTTGGACACTATTTTCAAAACTTTTAAGAAAGCTCCTGGTTAAAGTATAATGAGTGAATTAACGAGAGCAAATAAAACAGTTCAGATGAGCATGCTCTTACTTCATACAAGATAGATTTTAAAGATCTAGTAATTATTACAGGATAGAAGATGACTGTTAAGAACGGAAATTATAAGAAAGTATTAGACGATTTAACCAAAGCTGGTGTTACTGAAAATCAGTTCTCATGGTTTTCTTTAATGATTGGTGTACTTGCTAAAGGTGTTGAACCAGGCAGCAGGATCTTTATCAGTGTCTTCTCAAACCTTTTAAATGACGGTCAACCATTACCTGGTGCTTTAGTTGCTACTCTGACCAATCTTGCAATGGATACTAAAGAGAAATTAGAAAATGCTGATGAGGATTTATTTGCAATGCCTGATGACTCTTATGAAAAGAAAGACAGATTAAAGACACTAGCAGATTTATCTTATGGCTTAAGCTTGGGTCTTACCGTAAATGCTAAAGACGGCTCTTTAGAGAAAATCACTGATCGTGAAGTTTTAGGCGATCTCAACACCATTTCAGAAGTTGCTAAAGTTGATGTTGACGCTGAGCTTGATGAAGACGATCTTGATAATGTGCTTGAGTTTATGATTGATGTAGCTACCAAGAACTACCAGATCCACTCAAAAGAATAATCCGCACGTAGTCGACCGCACTTTATAAAATTCAGATCTTTATCGAGTAGGGAGGTGTTTCCACCATCCCTCTCACAACACCGTACGTGCG
>ERZ808245.664-NODE-664-length-16198-cov-7.052097_pt1 | contig 16198 bp, 9 predicted proteins | sample MGYA00521243_ERZ808245 | MGnify/ENA primary metagenome ERZ808245 (study PRJEB31516, sample SAMN03275576) | gut metagenome | biome: mammalia-associated habitat; material: feces | host: Papio cynocephalus | place: Kenya | collected 2012-07-07 ... | reverse complement strand
TCATTTACGATGATTTTGAGAGCCTTGTCTTCAACGGACACCCTCTCGCAATGCCTATTCTCGGAACCAAAAAGACACTCCGCCGGATTGCCCAATCGCCCGCCACGCCCCTCGCATGGATGCAGACGCATTATCGCCCCGACCGTATGGTGCTGTTCGTTTTGGGCGACATCCCGCCCAAACAGGTGATAACTTTTGCCGAAAAAGAGGTAGGCAACCTGCCCGCAGTCTCCCCCGACATTACCACTGTTTTACCGAGAGAATACCGAGAGAACTCCGAGCCAACCACGGTCACTTACCGCCGTCATACCCACCAGACGCACGTTATGATAGGCGCGCGCGCGTACGCGATAGGACACCCCCGGCAATTGGCGATGTACTTGCTCAACAACATCCTTGGCGGCGGCAGCCTGTCCTCGCGCCTCAACCTCAGCCTGCGTGAGCAACGCGGCTTGGTCTATACCATCGAGTCGCAATACACGCCCCTCAGTGATACGGGCTATTGGAACATCTACTTGGCGTGCGAACCTCAACATAAAGACGAATGTATCGACCTGTGTATGAGGGAGTTGAAGCACCTGCGCAACACGCCCCTTACCACCATGCAGTTGCATCGCGCACTCCGGCAACTGCAAGGGCAAATGGCTATCTCTGCCGAGAACCAAGAGAACAACGCCCTTGCCATGGCAAAACAAATGCTCTATTACCGCCACGCGCCCGTATGGCAAGAAACTTTCCATAAAATATCACAAATAACACCCATTATGCTACAGGAAGTAGCAAATGAGTTGTATAACGAGAATATATTAAGTATCTTGCAGTATGATTAGTCATTCATAATCAGATAGAAACATCCCTCCTTGCCGAAGAAGCAGAATGCGAGCACCTGAACGAACAAATTTGTCAATGATTTGTGTATATCACCTATTTATATTACCTTTGCGCCATAGATATATGTTCGTAATTCGCGAACAGCAAACAGTACAGTATAAACAATTGATATAATAGCGTATGAAGCCACAAGATATTGTCGTTTTACTAAAGAAAATAACCACAGAAGGGCAGTCATTATCCTGTCGGGGGCTGGCAGAGGCACTTGGTATGAGCCCGTCAAGCGTGAGCGAGAGTTTGGAACGTTGCCGAAAAGCACAATTGGTGGATAGAAAGAAGCAGCGGGTAAACACACTGGCACTGCAAGAGTTCCTGTTGCATGGGGTGATGTACGTCTTTCCCGTAGAGATTGGGCGCATAGTACGTGGTATGCCTACATATATCAGCGCATCGCCCATCAAGGAGCAAATCACGGGCAGCCAAGAAAACTACGTTTGGCGATACACGCAAGGCACGGCACGCGGACAACAGATAGAACCGCTATACTCCTCTGTACCGGAAGCCACCGCACAGGACGAGGAACTATACCGATTATTGGTTATTGTGGATACGCTTCGTATAGGGCGCACACGGGAAAAAGAGATAGCCGCAACAGAACTCAACAAAATCATACTTCGCTATGCAGAAAACCAATAATGAACGCCTGCAAGAGGTGGCTGATGCCATGCAAGCCTTTAATGAGCGGATTGTTTATGTGGGCGGTGCGATGGCAGGTTCGTATGCCACAGATGCCGCAGCTGCGGAACCACGCGCCACATTGGATGTGGATTGCGTGGTGAATTCGGGTTCGTATGCAGAGCATGCCGCTTTTGAGGACTTATTGAGAGCACAGCATTTCCAAAATGACCGAACATCTGATGCTCCACTATGCCGATGGTGGTACAAAGACGAAATAGTGGACGTAATGTCTATTGACGAGAGCAGCCTGTCTTTTGGCAACAAGTGGTATCGACCGGGGTTTGAGAAACGGGAACGATACACACTACCGTCCGGAATGCAAATTTATCGATTGCCCGTAACCTATTATATTGCCACAAAAATCGACGCTCTAAACTCGAGAGGCGGTGAAGACTGGCGTGGTGCCAAAGACTTTGAAGACATTATATATGTGCTGAATTATTGCCCTGAATTTACAAAAGTATTTCTTGCAGCAGACGTCACGGTGAAAACATTTATCGCAGAGCAATTTGCTATAATGATAGAGCGCCCCAATATAACAGAGGAAATAGAATGTGCCTTATCCCATGACGAAATAGAGCGTACGGACATACTTCTCGAAACCATACGTACAGTGGCGGCATATTCGATAACACACAGTCCGCTGCGGATTCAGTTTGTCAGCGATTTGCATTTGGAGTTCCACGACAATAGTCTGTATTTGAAGCAACACCCCTTGCAAGCAAAGGGAGATATATTGCTTATAGGCGGAGATAGTGCCTACTTGGATTCCATAGAATATGTGCGCCACCCGTTTTGGCAATGGGCATCGGAGCATTACAAGGAAGTGATTGTAGCATTGGGTAACCACGAATTTTACAACCATTACGATGTAGCCACATTGCCCGATGGTTTTGTGGGCGAGATACTGCCAAATGTACATTACTATTACAATGCGGTAGTGCATATACAGGATGTAGATATAATTGTTTCTACATTGTGGGGGCATATCGAACCGCAGAACATTTATGCCACAGAACACGGAGTGAGCGACTTCTATCACATTCTGTACAATGGGCATCGACTTACTGCTGAGGAGTTCAGCAGGGAGCACGAGCGATGCCTGAAGTTCATCAAGGAGGCAGTGGTTCATTCACAAGCACAAACAAAGATTGTGCTGACACACCATGTGCCGACTATGTTGGCTACGGCACCGGAATTTGCAGGCAGTCCTATCAATGGGGCATTTTCAGTGGAGTTGAGTGATTACATCGCGCAATCGGGAATTGACTATTGGATATACGGACATTCACATCGAAATATCAATTGCCAAATAGGCAGTACACAAATAATCAGCAACCAATTAGGTTATGTATTTCAAGGCGAGCACTTGCGGAATGGATTTGACAATGGGAAGATAATAGAACTATGACATCATCCTGTAGCACTTAAGCGGCATTAAAATTACAGCGCCACGCGCCCGTATGGCAAGAAACTTTCCATAAAATATCACAAATAACACCTATTATGCTACAAGAAGTAGCAAATGAGTTATATAATGATAGTATATTGAGTGTTTTTACAATACAATTAGTTGCGAGTAATTCCGTCGCAACATACATTTTATCCGAAAATACGCAAAAAAGAGATAAAAAATATCCCGTTTCTTGTATGTATCGATTTTATTCATTACCTTTGCGCACTTTTTCTATAGTGGACTATTGGATTTGAGCGAACAGTAAAGTAGCATTTTGCTATAGAAAGAGCCATAGTTGAGCGAATAAGGTTACCATAGCCGAGTGAGTTGAACTTAACTTAATGTAGAACTAATACAAAATAAAAAACAAATGAAAAAAATCTTTATGTTTTTGGTGCTATGCTTGGTCAGCCTCGGAGTGATGGCTGAGAAGCAGATTAGCGGTGTAGTCGTCGATGAGAAGGGCGAACCTATCATCGGTGCTAGCGTGCAGGTCAAAGGCACCACCACGGGTACCATTTCCGACTACGATGGTGAATTCACGTTGTCCGTACCGGACGACGCTACGACTCTGACGGTCAGTTTCGTAGGTATGCAGACACAGGAAGTGGAAATTGCCAAGCGAATGCGCATCACCCTCCACGAGGCTTCCGAGATGATTCAGGAGGTGGTTGTTACCGGTTATGGTAGCGTAACCAAGGGTAGTTTCGCCGGTTCCGCGCAAGCCATTGATGCCGAAAACATTGAGAAGAAAAGTCCTACAGAAATCTCCAAAGCCCTTGCCGGTGAGGTAGCCGGTGTGCAGGTTATCAATACTTCCGGTCAGCCGGGTACGAGTGCTACGATACGTATTCGCGGTATCGGTTCGGTGAATGCTTCTACTGCACCACTGTATGTGGTGGACGGTGTTACGTACGATGGTGACATCTCGTCTATTGACCCGGGCGACATCGCTTCCACCACCATATTGAAGGACGCTACCGCTACTTCGCTCTATGGTAGCCGTGGTGCCAATGGCGTCATCGTCATTACCACCAAGAAAGGTTCGTCGAATGAGGATGGCAAGATTGAGGTGGACGTGAAGTACGGTGCCAATATGCACTTGCTGCCGATGTACGAGGTTATCACCAACCCGCAAGAGTATGTAGAGATGGCTTGGATGAGTTTGTATAACGCTCAAAGTAGCCAATATACTGCATACGAGAAGGGTGTGGAGGCATCGAAACAATTGTTCAGCACGACCGGTGCAGGTCTTCCTGTGGACTACAACTTGTGGAACCAAACCGGTACAAACCTGATTGACCCTGTTACAGGTAAGTTCCGCAGCGATGCTACGATGAAAGATGCTTACAAGAATATGGAGAGTTGGGAGAAGAGCATTTTCCGTACGGGGCAGAAAGCCAACGCTACCGTGAAGATATCCGGCGGTAACGAGAAAGTGAACTACTATACCAGTTACGGCTATCTGAAGGACGAAGGCTACTATATCGGCTCGGATTATGACCGCTTCTCCGTACGCGGTAATATAGACTACAATGCCAAGAAATGGCTCAAGGGAGGTTTGAATATCGCCTACACGTATTCTAACCTGAACAATCCGGGTCAGGGTAGCAATATGAACAACGGTTTTGCATACGTGAATGGTATCCCGCCCATCTACCCTGTGTTTGAATATGATGAGAATGGAAACAAGAAGATTGATAGCAAGACCGGCAATTATGCATACGACTATGGTATGCGTGAGGGTTCGGGTCGTGGCTTCGGTGCCGGTATCAACCCCGCGGGTGCCTTGCTCTATGACAAGCAGAATACCAAGATGCACCACGTATCCGCAGCCGGCAACTTGGAGTTCAAGTTGTACAAAGGCTTGAAGTTGGAGATTACTATGGGTGCGCAGTATGCAGGTGCCAACACCTCGGAGTTGACCAACAAGTACTATGGCGATGCTGCGGGTATCGGACGTATCTACAAAGCGCAACAAAACTACTTTGTATTGGAGGCAAAAGAGTTGCTGAAATACAACACCACGGTAGGCGACCATGTGATAGATGTGTTGGCAGGTCATGAGACATTGCTCTCTACCTCCTCGGTGATGTACGGACAGAAAAACCGTATCAGCGACCCGAACAGCCTGGAATGGGGCAATGCGGTACAAAACAGTTATATGTCGTCCTACACCAGTACGCGTGCTATTGACAGTTACCTGATGCAGGCTTCGTATTGGTATCATGACCGCTATGGCATCACGGGCAACTATCGTGCCGATGGTTCGAGTAACTTTGCCAAAGGACACCGTTGGGGACATTTCGGTTCTATCGGCTTGGCATGGAAGTTCACCAACGAAGACTTTATGCAACCCGCATCGGATATTCTGAAAGACGGTAAATTACGTTTCAGTTGGGGTATGCTTGGTAATCAGGAGGTAGGGTCGGACTACTACCATGATATGTGGAATATCCGCTATTCGGATGGTATGATTGGTTATGTATGGGCAAGCAATGGTACACCTGACCTGACATGGGAGCGCACCAGTCACTTCGATGTAGGATTGGAGTTCTCCATTATGAAGTACTTGGATGTGGAGTTGGATTATTTCCACAAGACTACAGACGACTGCTTGATGCCGCAGTATGTAGCCCCCTCGCTCGGATATTCTTCACGTTGGGTGAACGCCGGTAAAATATCCAACCAAGGTTTTGAGTTCCAACTCAATGTACATGCCGTAGAGGCACGTAATGTCCGCTTGGACATCCGCTTGAATGGCGGTTTCTACCGTAACATGGTATTGGCACTTCCAAAGAACTTGGACGAGAGCGGTCAAGAGGAGAGCGAGATGACCACCAATGGCGGTTTGGTAGTAGGACATAGTATGTACGACTACAAGATGGTAGAATATATCGGTGTAAACGAAAAAGGAGAAGCTGTATATGTAGGTTATTTCGACGCGGACAAGGGTACTTTTGGTACTAAGAATGCGACTTTGGCAACAGAAGGTGAAAAAAACTACATATCGGATGTAAATGACTATCGCTTGAAACACCCGGAAGCACGTATAGACACTGTACACACTACGGACTACAACTACTGCGGCGCAGATTATATCGGCAAGAGTGCAGAGCCTGCGTTGGACGGCGGTTTCGGGTTTGACTTGGAGGTATATGGTGTTACTTTGAGTGCTACGTGCAGTTATCGTATCGGTGGCTATGGTGTGGACTACACCTATATGCAACTGATGGGGAATGACCGTATAGGAAACTACAACTGGCACGTGGATATGCGCAATGCATGGACAGAGAGCAATACCAATACCGATATCCCTCGTTTGAACAACGGTACCGACCTATACTCCAATAGTATGTCCACCCGTTTCTTGACAAGCAACTCGTTCTTGAGTCTCAACAATGTACGCTTGGGCTATACATTCCCCAAGAAGTTGTTGGACAAAGCGAAAATCAAACGTCTGGAGGTATATGTACAAGGCGACAACTTGGCACTCCTGACTGCACGCAAGGGCTACAACCCGACCGTCAGTGCCACCGGTAGTTCCAACTCGTACCGATATACTCCGCTGTCCACAATAGTAGGTGGTGTGAAGATTATATTCTAACTAATGCGGCTATAAGAGAAAGAGTAATCAATAAAAGAAAGGAAACAAAGTTATGAAAAAGAATATAACAGTAGTATTGGCAGCAGCATTGGCAATGGTCGGTTGCAGCGACAGTTGGTTAGACCGCCAATATGATGGTGCCGCTATGAGCCAGGAGAAATATGAGTCATTAGGTACTGCAAAACTGGAAGGTACACTCAATGGTCTCTACACAATGATATACACGATGTCAAGCGATTACCACGATGAGTTCGGACAACGTGCCATAGACCTCTGGGGGGACATTTGCAGCGGTGATATCGCAGTTACCGACAAGAAATACGGGTGGCTTTATACGGATGAGAGTATGAGTACTATCAACCGAACCGGCACTATCTGGTATTTCTACTACAAGATGATTCACAATATCAACTTGACCATTCTCAGTATCGAGAATAGCGGAGAGATACTGTCGTTGGTAGAGCAATACGGCTATCCGAGTGCAACATGCCAACACAAATACACCGAGGAGGAGACGACGTATGCTATGTATTTGGCACAAGCCTTGGCACTGCGCGGTTACTGCTATGCCAATTTAGTACGTTGGTACACGCCTGTTGAAAAAAGTTCTATTATGAATGGACAGCGAATCGACCAGTTCCTTTGCGTACCCGTTTATACAGAGGACAATATGAACAATGCGCAACCGCTCGCTACCAGTGCAGCCGTCTATAACCGTGTCTTCAACGACTTGAAGAAATCCATTGATATGTTCGAGTATTTTGGTGCGTACTACAAGGATTCTATCAGCGGTGCCGAGTTCAAACGTATGAGCAAGTTGGCAATGGATATCAATGTGGCACGCGGACAATTGGCGTATGCATACCTGAATGCGGCCCCCTATTATGCAAGTTTCGATACGGAAACGGCTAAGAACTATTACAGGAAGGCTTATTCGTATGCGAATGATGTGATAGAAAGCGGCGCATACAAAATCATCCCGCAGGCAGAACTCTATTCCACAGGTTTCAACAATGTGGAAAATACCAGTTGGATGTGGGGACAGGATGTGGTTACGGAAACCACAGGTGGATTGCGCTCATGGTTCGGACAGATGGACATCCACTCGTACAGTTATGCATGGGCAGGAGATACCAAGGTGATTGACGGCAACTTGAAGGCTGAAATCCCTGCATGGGATGGTCGTAGTCGTTGGTTCAACGATGGAGAAAAGAACTCCAAGTTCAAAGACTGCCCCGATGGCAAGTTCTTCTCGGCAGCATGTCCCACATCCACCAACACCGACGATATCGACCGCGAGTGGCTTAGTGACAATGTCTTGATGCGTTTCGAAAGTATGTATCTGATAGCAGCAGAGGCTTGCTACGGTTTTGACTCTTTGGCTGCATCCGCCAACTTCCTGACCACCATTACCGACCAACGTCTCAACGATGAATACCCATTGGCTCAACAGAAATATGATGAATTCAAGGCAACTCTCACCAATCCAACTACTCTGTTAACTGCTATTGAGTACAACTGGCGTATAGAGATGTGGGGCGAAGGCTATGGATTGCAGACCTTCCGCCGCTTGGTGCCGCAACTGCGTTTGTCGGAGGCACGTAAACGCGGAGGAAACCACCTCGTCTATAAGACTGCAGAGATAAAGCCCGAGGATCGTGCGTTCAATATGACGATACCAAGTTCCGAGACAACCTATAATCCGAGAATTGACGATAAATAGAACACCAGAGTTCTATAGATAGTTTGAGTATAATAAATTAAAATTCTAAAAGTATGAAGAAAGTATTATTTTTAGCAGCCTCCGTATTAGGAAGTGCTTTGCTGCTGACAGGGTGCAAAGAGCACATTGAACAGACAGATTCTGTAGTGACAGGCATCACCATTACGCCTGCATCGTACACCTTTGCAGAGGGAGATGCTCCACTACGATTGAGTTACACATTGACCCCAAGTGGTGCAAAAGCCACTATTGAGTGGGCTTCCTCCAACGAAGAAGTTGCTACCGTAGATGGTGTCGGCAGTGTTACACCTCTGAATGTTGGCGAGGCTACTATCACGGCAACCGTGAAAGGTACTGACATCAAAGGCGCTTGCCAAGTGTTTGTTAAGCCATTGGAAAATACGCTCTCATTTACAGAAGCATACATTGGTTTCACAGACTATGACTCCATCAACACTGTTGTGTACGAGCATGGTTCATTGGGCAAAATCAACGTGCATATTGCTACCGGTCGTGTGCAACTCTTCACAAAGGGATTGTTCTTCGATGCAAATGGTCAGTTAAATGGTGTTGAGCGTGGTGGTTGGATATATATCCAAACTCCTATCGCATTGGCTTATGCAGACGAGAACAAGGATAACCCCAATATGGCGCAATACAGCAATGGCGTATCTTTCAGTTTAGGTAGTTATGCGATTGACCTCGAACCCGCTGACACAGTGGAAGTAAAGTGGCATCATGCGCACAAAGGCTATGCAAACAACGAAGTATTCATGAAGTATATGAAGCAGTGGTTGGATAGTTTCAATATCTCAGGAGGGTTCACTCAAGGCAATTATCAAGACTTCGCTTATGCAGGTATCTATGGCTTTGAAGGAACCACACTCACTCTGAAAGAGTATGCTCTTGACGAAGAAGGAAAAGGCAGTTACGAGGCATATCCAAACTGGCTGTGGGAATATACCCCCAATGGTATCGTTACCGGTGGCGAGTTGTATATTACCGGTCAAAAAGGCTCCAGCAAGTATATGAACTTGATTGATTACATGAATGTCAATGTGAAGTTCGTTGCTACCGATGACTCAATAGGAATACCCGGTGTATATACTACAGCCACCAAGAATGGTGATAAGTATACGTATGCGTTCAAGAGTACCGGCGTAGAGTTTGGCGAAGAAGTGAACTACACCACCGGAACAAAACCAGCAGAAGCACCTGCCGGCATCAGCATCTTCGTTGACCATATTGTTCCTCGCGTAAGCAGTGATATGAACGAGGGCAAGGCTATTGTACTGCCTAACGATAAACTGGCTATCAAATAAGCGATTATTTATAGATATTTTGTAGTGAAGGTGACATTCGGAAACGAGTGCCACCTTTTTCTTTCCAAAAATTAACACGAATGACCATAAAGTGACCAAGAATTGGCATTATCGAGGTTCTATGGAACGGACGGCTACGCCGTATTATCACCAATTAGCCACAAATTATATATCCCCAAAATTATATCAAACTGATTGTTTTTACTCTTTCAGGCAACCTATCGGTACCACCCATACCCCGTCTTTGCGTTGGTATGCCATGGCTCCCACCGCCGTCAGCACCATCAGGAACGACGGAGTTTGCATTCGTGTGGTATCTATCAGTTCTGCCAATTTATGCAATGTTTTGGCTCCTTCTTCGATGGATGTTTCCCCACCCAACTTTATCTCTATCAAACCATACTGCCCATTCTCGCGATGGAGTACCGCATCACATTCCAACCCGTTCTTGTCGCGATAGTGGTACACGCTGCCGTCCAACGCATCGGCATACACACGCAAATCACGGATGCACATCGTCTCAAACAGGAAGCCAAACGTATTCAAGTCGTTCATCAAGTCATTCGGACCAATACGCAGAGCAGCGGTTGCAATACTCGGATCTACAAAATAGCGCGTATCTGCAGAACGAATAGCCGTTTTCGAACGTATATTCGGGTTCCATGCCGGCATATCTTCCACCACAAATATACGCTCCAATGCATTCAAGTAACTATACACACTGCGTACGTCCAATGTGTCCTGCGCATTGGCAGCAATGTCCTTGGCTATCTCAGCCACCGAGGCCTGCGACCCTTGCAGACGGGCATACGAATGCATCAATCGTTTCACCTTACCAGGATGACGTTCCACACCATCCACGCGCTGAATATCCGAATTAACCACACCATCATAGTAATCTTTGGCAGGATTCAACGCCAAGTCCCCGCTGAAGAACGTGGCTTGCGGCCAACCGCCACGGCATAACAGGAACGCTACTTGTGGCAGTTTCAACGCATTGTCCACGATATGTACTTTCTCACCAGAGAACAACTGCCCCAAACTGATAGCCCCATTCGAGTCTCCCGATTCCCACAAACTCATCGGACGCATTTTCAGGCGTGCAAAACGTCCCGTACCGCTATGGTGTACAGCATCCAAGTTGGCAGGGACGGCCGAACATGTCAGGATAAACTGCCCCCATCCTTCTCTGTGATCCACCTTGAAGCGTATCATATCCCATAATTGAGGTGCAATCTGCCATTCGTCTATCAGACGAGGAGTCTTACCCTCTAAAAGATAATCGGGATCGGTTTCTATTGCCAACATATACTGCTTGCTTCTGGCAGGGTCAGTCATATAGACCACACTACCTGCGTGTTGCTCTGCAGTAGATGTTTTTCCGCACCATTTAGCCCCTTCTATCAGCACGGCTCCGATAGTCTTCAATTTATTCTCTAGAAGTGCATCTGCAATTCTGCTTCGATATTTCTTTGCCATATATCTTACTTGTTGATTTTCAGCCGCAAAGATACTGTTTTTTTTGAACCATACAAGTTTTATGCGTTCATATTACATAATTTGGCGCGTTTTCATTACATAATTTGGCGCATTTTTATTACATAGTTTGGCGCATTTCACTTTGGATTTGTTACAAATATCTCTCGGTTTTACTTTGGATTTGTTACAAACAATCACGATTTTTACTTTGGATTTGTTACAAGACAGACAACAACCACTTGCATATCTCATTGAAAAGCAGTACCTTTGCAGGCGTGGATGTACCGCCATATACTATGCGCGATATAATATTATAAATATCAACGAATTAAGAAATGTATTTGAGAATTTATCACATATACTTTGAGAATTTATCAGGATAACTTTGAGAATTTATCAAGGTGACTTTGAGAATTTATATAATACATTTTGAGAATTTACCAATAAAGCAAGAGAGACAAATGATAATAAGACCACAACTACAAATACTGCAAGATAGGATGGAAGAACCACGGCGGTTTATTCAAGTTCTCGCCGGTCCTCGGCAAATAGGAAAAACCACCCTGATAGACCAATTAATAGAACAATTGACAAAGCCTGTAACGAATATCTCAGCCGACACCATTGCGCCAGACAATATGGAATGGATTGCTGACCAATGGTCTGCCGTGCGTCGAATGATGAAACTTCGGTCGGAACAAGAGCATATACTTATCATTGACGAGATACAACGCATCAATAATTGGAGCGAGGTAGTAAAGCGCGAATGGGATTCCGACACACACACTCACACCAACATCAAGGTCATTCTGCTTGGCAGTAGTCGGTTGCTGATTCAAGACGGACTGAACGAAAGTTTGGCAGGTCGTTTCGAATTGGTACACATGCCACATTGGTCATTCTCTGAGATGGAAAGGGGCTTCGGTTTGACATTGGAGCAATATATCTATTTTGGAGGCTACCCCGGCGCAGCACCATTCGTGAAGGATGAACGACGCTGGCGATTGTATATGAAACATTCCATTGTCAATCCGTCCATTGAAAAAGATGTACTTTTCACCAAGCGTATTCTGAAACCTGAACTTATGCGTCGTCTCTTTGAGTTAGGAGCAAGTTATAGCGGAGAGTTAGTATCGTTCAACAAGTTGATAGGGCAACTACAAGATGCAGGAAACACATCCACTATGGCTAATTACCTCAATACCTTACAAGAAGCCGATTTACTATGCGGACTGCAACAGTATTCGCCGGACAAAGTGCGCCGTTATAAATCTATACCCAAATTCCAAGTGTATAACACGGCATTGCAATCTGCGTGCCAGGACTACGATTTTCAATCTGTTTATATCGACAGGCAACGATGGGGGCGTTGGGTGGAAAGTGCCGTTGGAGCGCACTTGGTGAATGGAATGTTTGAGGGTGATTATCAAGTATTCTATTGGAGAGAAAAAGATGAGGAGGTTGATTTCGTACTTGCACAAGGATGTCGCATTTTGGGAATAGAGGTCAAGAGCGGACGACGAACCGCAGGAAAAGGACTCCTAACTTTCCGGCAGCGATTTCCCCAAGCACAGACATTAGTTGTAGGAACAGGAGGTTTACCGATAGATGTATTTTTACGTACAGAACCACGGGAGTTGCTCTAAAGTTCATGTTACTTTGGATTTGTTACAAATACCTCTCGGTTTTTACTTTGGATTTGTTACAAATAACCGCGATTTTTACTTTGGATTTGTTACAAAGCAATAGTTAAGGGGGAAGCAAGTATCGACCACAATTTAAGCATATACGACAACGGTTCCTCTGTATTTTGTCAGGAATTGCACATTTATTCCTCTGTATTTTATCAGAAATACAACGATTATTCCTCTGTATTTTATCACACATCTTGTGTATGTCATTGAAAATCAGTTGTTTGGGAGTAGAGTTATCTATTAATAGCACAAAAGACCTATCACAAGCCCTGACAACCGCAACCTCCAAAAGAGAAGGATATTTTGGCGGTCAACAACAGGCAACAACTATTAAACAATAAAACATATAGTTTATATAACATTATCGGGGCTTCTCTTGAACAGACGACTGTGCCGTATTATCACCAATTGGTCACAAATATGGGATGAACCAAAAATTCCATACGCTCCAATTATATAGCACTGACATTCATAACGATTATGGGGCTGGTTATTGGATATTGAATACCCAAGGACACAAGAGACCACCTGCGGCATTGTGGCAGGCGGTCTCTAAGAAAGAGATGTTTTGTCGGATAACAAGACAAACTATCTTGCTATGAATTTCTTGCCGTTTTTGATGTAGATATTGCCGGGTTGCATTTCATTGACACGGCGACCTAAGATGTCATAGATAATATCGTTCTCGGGTTGGTTTACAACCACATTCTCTACCGGTGTATAGCCATTGGGACGGATATTGTAAATAACAGATTGGTTATATTTCAAATCTGTAAAGCCCTCGGGATTGTCTTTCCCCGGTGTTAACTCATTAAGTATAAACCAACCGTCTAATTGTCCGTTCCACCCCCAATTCATATGGTAGAATGGATATTTCTCCATTCCCTTGGTGATTTTATATCCATCGCACACATAGGCATGCCCAGAACCTGCTTTCTGCTGCGAACTATAGTAAAGCGGATATTTCGCTTTCAATTCGGATTGCAGCAATTCGTGCCATTGTGAATCCGTATATCCGTCTCCGTCTTTACTGACACGCTGTAAATTAATATCGTAGTCGAAGTAGGTGCGCAGGGCACTAACTACGTTATCAGAGTTGGCACCAGACCCTCCCTCATTGTAGTCCATCCGCACCGCAGCCCCACAATAGTACACCAATTTTGCGACAGCATTGGCTTGCTCCGCTGTGTAGTCGCCTTTATATGTATGTAATATATTGTCCCAATCAAAACGTTCGCCCTCCATATTGACGTCTATCGTTTTGCTGAGGGTAGAGGTCTTGTAGTTTACAGAGCCCTTGCAACCGTCCTTGGGGTGTTGATAGAAGGTCATAATCTGCGCCATGGCAATCGCAACACAACCTGCCGGACATCTTTGACCGCTCACCCTCGGTGCCAAACTATTGTATGGTGCACCTTGGTCAAACTCAATGTCTCCCAACAGAGGTCCGACAGAGTCTGTAACCTCGGCAGTGAGCATTGCTTCAATGTGTTGCGGTGCCATTTGAGGAGTGGACTGAACATCCAGCCCCATATCCTTAAAGGCATCTTGCACATACGTTGAGATGTCTTGCGCATTCGTCTTATCCGAGAATCCGATAATACTGCCTTGCGCATTCACCATTACATAGCCGCCATTATGGCGTGAATACACCGTTACGTGTTGAAGATTGGACTCTGCCCAAATCGAAACGGAAGCCAATACGGCAACCAATAAGATAAATCCTTTTTTCATGCTATCGTAGTCTGTATTAAATTGCTTGCAAAGGTACTACAATTTCAGCAAAAAACAAAGAGTAGGAATCAAAAAACAAGAAACTCACCGAAAAGAGTTGCATAAGCAGTATAGTTTTTGTAACTTTGCGGCGTAAACATATCTATATAATGAAAAAAGGAAACCTTATAATCGTACTTTTGAGTATTGCCTGCGCTGCAGGCGCTGTAGTTGCCACGCCTTATCCTGTGGAGAAACGTTTGCCGGATGGTAGCGTACAGAAAGTGTATATCCGCGGTGATGAGCATTATCACTATCTGACCTATTTGGACGGTACTATGGTTGCGGGGTCGGAAGTGGGCATCCCCGCTGCTGAAGCCGCAGCAAAGCATCGTGCTCCGGCGAGAGAGCAGTTGAGTTCGTCGGTTCCGAACAAAGGTACCGTGCGTATCCCTGTGATATTGGTCAACTTTACAGATTTGAGTTTTACTCTGCCCAACGCGCAAGAACAGTTTTCTGATTTATACAACGGGAAAGGAGGCTCTAACCCGAATGCTACGGGGTCTGTGCACGACTACTATATCGCTTCGTCGGACAGTGCATTGAACTTGGTATTTGATGTATATGGTCCTTATGACTTAAGCCACAACATGGCATACTATGGTGCCAATAGCGGTAACAACCACAATGTGCGTGCCAGTTCGTTAGTGATAGAGTCTGCCACGTTAGCACGTGCGGCAGGTGTGGATTTTACACCTTATGACAATGATGGGGACGGCTATGTGGATAATCTGTCAGTGGTAGTGGCAGGCTATAATGAAGCAGAAGGCGGTCCGGAGAACTCCATCTGGCCGCACTACAGCCGATTGACATCGCAGGAATTGTTCTCAGGGAAGCGTTTGGGCGGATACTTGGTGATATCGGAGTATCGCAGCAACAAAGATGCGACACAGGCGGGGATAGGAACATACTGCCATGAGTTCGGGCATGCGCTCGGATTGCCGGATATGTATGATACTCAAAATAGTAGCAACTATACCGTAGGCTTTTGGGATATTATGTGTTCGGGTCCTTATAACAACAACGGTTCTACGCCTCCCACATATACTGCATTTGAGCGATTTATGATGGGATGGCTGGTGCCGGAGCAACTGCAACACGCCAACAATTATGTATTGGAACCGATAGAGACTTCCAATCGCGCCTTTCTCGTGGCAGATGCTACGCACAACATGTCCACACACTCCCCATCGCCAAGTGAGTATTTCTTATTGGAAAACCGCCAGAAGGAAGGGTGGGATGCGAACAAGGATGCATTGGTAGGCACAGGATTGATGGTGACACATATCACATTTTCGTTAGACACTTGGAACAACAATACGTTCAACAACAAAGAGCCTCTCGGATTCCGAGTGGTGAGCGCGGGATTTGTAATCTCCTCGTATAGTTCACCCTCAGACCTGTTCCCTGCACAGACCTCCGCGGGAATGGTGACAACATGGGTGCCAACATTGAACAATGGTACCAAGTTGATGAGCCAGATGGTGATGAATATCACACAATTGGCAGGCAATGACATCTCATTCCATTATGGTATGAATGATGATGAAGGTTTTGTATTCCGGCCTCAGGCTC
>ERZ808245.663-NODE-663-length-16229-cov-6.916656_pt1 | contig 16229 bp, 11 predicted proteins | sample MGYA00521243_ERZ808245 | MGnify/ENA primary metagenome ERZ808245 (study PRJEB31516, sample SAMN03275576) | gut metagenome | biome: mammalia-associated habitat; material: feces | host: Papio cynocephalus | place: Kenya | collected 2012-07-07 ... | reverse complement strand
TTTGAAAAACACCATAATGCAAAGTGGCAGTTGTACGGTTACGACTATGACCTATACGGGCTTACATACAATGACGAACTCAAAACGTATTATTTGTTCGACGTGTTGACGAACTATGTAAAGTTGTACTTTATATACGTCATAGAATCCAGCCTTATCGTGTCCAACTATTCCGTGCGAGAAGACAGCGTGCTTATGGACGGTGGCAATTTCCCGATGTGGAGTTCAGACTTCTTTGTAAAGCGGGATAAAAACCTAAGTCATAATGCGCATATTCTCGACTTCGATACTTTGCGACTCGGACGAAAGGTCGTTGCTGACAATATCAACAACGGCAGTTTTGAGTTCGGAGTTGTGATTATAACGGAAGTCGGTAAAGAGCGTGGCAACAACCTTGAATTGAAAGAAGTCAAGAAAGGCACGCTCGAAACAAATCAAAAGAACGACCTTTTCAACAACTGGCTCAAAATGTGCAGGCACTCGGCAACCGTTGAGAACTTTCCGTTCATAAAAGTTTTCACCGACGAGCAACGTCCTGAAAGTTGGGGCGCAGACGCACGAGATCTTGCCGACATCGTGACGATTATATCAACCGGAGAAACTCATGTTGCATTGCCGTTCTATACGCTTGAAGAAATGATAGCGGAAAAGGCGTTCAAGTGGTTTATAAAACTGTATTACGATTTTCGATATAAGCGTGGCGACAACACGCTTTTTATGCATACGCTCAAATGGCTTGCGAACTTGCTGTATCAGCGCAACTTGAAAATCTATAACAAGTACGGATACTCAACCGTGTTTGTACAGACGGAGCAAGGCACTATGGACGGAAAGAAACATCGTGAGAGATACAACCTTATGAACTACAAGATATATAAGGAGCGTTTCTCGACAGACTGCTTTTCGGATTATTTCAGCGATATGGCGATAAAGGCAAAGGTAGGCTTGAACGACTATATCACTTATGCGACAGAGAAAGCGAGCGTGGAAGAACTCAAACAACAGCATAGTTATTTCATAGACGCGCTCTATCGTGATAGGGGGTGATGTATATGTTTTATAAAGACGCAAAGGTTTATAACGACGGCAGCCACTATATTGCTATTCCACATACGAGCAATCCGTGTAAGCGTAAGCGAGTCGTTGAAACGCCCGTCGAAGTGCCCGATGAAGAACAAACTTTAAGCGTATCAAGTGGCGAACCTGAAACGCAAGAAATTATGTCACAAGAAAATCAAGATGAGTGGGATTTTACGGATATGACACCGATTGAATCGGACGAACTACCATTTGAAACCGAACCAAATAAGCCTAAGAAAAAGTATGTGAAACGGAGCGAAGTTTTTGAAAAGTTATATGCCGAATCAGACGGTATGAGCAAGAAAGCGCGTCGTAAGTTTTTGTGCAAAGGTATGCTCCCGTATTTTACAAAAGAGCAAGATGCGGACGCTTACGTCGATTCAAAACTCGATGCGAAATTAAGGAATCTCATTGCCCGAAAAACGCGTTTCATACGCAAGGCATATCTTAACGATTTTAACTGCTTTGTGACGTTTACATACGACGATGCCAAGCACGATGAAGCGTCATTTAAGAAGAAGTTGAGCATGTGTTTTAACACATTTCAAAAGCGTAAAGGTTGGCGCTATATGGGGGTGTGGGAGCGTGCGCCAAAGACAAAAAGATTACATTTTCACGGACTGTTTTATATACCCGAAGGCACTATGCCAGGTGAAATGATTGAGAAGAAAGATTTCAATCTCAATACACACAAAATGCAGTTAACGTTGCAAAGTGAATACTTTAACTCTCGTTTTGGGCGAAACGACTTTGAGCGCATTGACGATAATCTTGTGAAAATGGGAAACGCAATGGCATACATTTTGAAGTACATAGGCAAGACGAATGAGAAGATTGTTTATTCTCGAGGACTCCCCGTCTATGTCATTTCAGACATAGATGAAAACGATGTATTATGCGGTATTGGCGTTGAGGAAAAGAAACTGCTGTTGCAAGACAAATTTATGTGTTACAACGAAGGCGAACAGATTGGCGTAATAAGCCAAAAGACAAAATCGCGCCTACGAACTTCCAACTAAAAAACCGAAGATTCCGATGGCAAGGCACCAGCAACGGCATGACGGATAAGCGAGGATTTCGCCAAGCGGGTTAGCGCGAAACCTCGCTCCGCTCCGTGCTGACCTGCTCGGATTGGTTAGTGTTTTAGAGGAAGGCGTGCCGTAGTCTTTGGCGACGCGCAGCGGCGCCACTTGTATCAAGACTACGGCACGTCTAACAGGCAAACAGATGGCATCTCTGTTTCCCGTTAAAGAATATTGATATCAGTAGAACATATATTTATGGCACTTAACTATTTTGTTATTTGCGTTTTTAAAGTAAAGATATCTTTGGCCTCTATTGTTTAAATCTCTATTGACTTATAAGACCCAAAGTGTTATATTAACTAATAAATATAATTATACCTTAAGGAGTCTCAGGACATTACAGATGATAAAATATAAATGCCACAAATGCGGTTTAGAAACTCCTTTAAGCGAGTGCCCACATTGTAGTGATTCTAAGAATGTGATTAGAACCGAGCTTTTAAGTAGCACTCTTTATTGGTGTTCTCATTGTAATACACCCATTTTTGATGAAATATGCCCTATTTGTGGAAGAAAAGGGAAAACATTTACTTCCGATGCTCGTCCAGTATTCCCTGAAGAACGTTTGCTATTAGAATTAATGCTTGGAAAGCCGCTAGCTTTTTTACATGATAATGTTTGGAACGGTGCTGGAAATAAGTATTTTGTAAACGGAGAACGAGTGAGTTTGATTTTAGGTGATTTCAGCCAATTCAACATTGAAAAAATAAAAATGCAGTTGGATGAATATGCACATAAAAACACTTACGACTATTTCAATGAACACCTAAGAGTTTTTTTAACAGCGAACAAGCAAAGATATGATTATTTGCTGACTGAAGCAACTCAATGGATAAGAAATAAGGCAATCGGTTTTGATAGCAGCTCTATGTTTGTATCGTTTTCTGGCGGAAAAGACTCCACTGTTGTAAGCAGTTTGGTCACAAGGGCGCTGGGACGTTCTGATATTATACACATATTTGGAAATACAACTCTTGAATTCCCAAGCACGATAGATTATATAAACCGTTTTAAAAATGCAAATAGGCATACGCCTGTACTAACAGCACAAAATAAGGAGCAAGATTTTTTTAATTTGTGCGAATCCTTCGGACCGCCTAGTAGAATGCTTCGTTGGTGCTGTACAATATTCAAAACTGGTTTTATTGGGGAAAAAATACAAAAAACATTCAAGGACAAAACCAGTGTGCGTACATTTTACGGAATACGCAGAATGGAATCTACAAGTCGGAGTAAATACGAGCGAGAAGACAATAGTCCCAAAATAAGCAAACAGCGGGTAACATCTCCTATTATTGATTGGACTGATTATGACATATGGCTATATATTTTAGCTTCAAGAATAGATTTCAATGATGCATATCGATGGGGTTTTACCCGTGTTGGCTGTTGGTGTTGTCCAAATAATAGCAAATGGTCTGAGTTCTTAACCAAAATATACATGCCGGAATTATATGCAAGATTTCACAATATGCTTATGCGATTCGCAGTAAAGATGGGAAAAGACGCCCCAGAAGAATATATTTCATCAGGAGGATGGAAGGCACGACAAGGTGGCGCGGGGGTAGAATTAAGCAAAAATGTAGTAGTAGAGTTTAAACCCTGTGCTACAGACAGTAGAAGTTTTAATTATAGCTTGAACAAACCCATAGACTTATCGCTTTACGAGTTTTTCAAACCCTTTGGGACATTAAATTTTGAGATGGGTAATTCTCGTCTTGGCGAGGTCTTTGTACTAAACAAAAAAGGCTCTCCGATTCTAAAAATAAAGGGGCGTTTGGGGACTAGGGATTTAAGAATAACAATCCTTGACACGCCAATTGCGCTTAAAACTCGGACAACCGATATCGAGTCAAAAATTAAATGCCAAATCACAAAATATCAGCTTTGCGTCGGTTGTCATGCGTGTGAGAATGCTTGTAGATTAAATGCTATACGTTTAATAAAAAAAGGAGATGGCGATAGTGATTATTCGTATGTAATTGATGCTGAGAAATGTATTCACTGTTGCGAATGCATAAGTCATTATCCTGGCGGATGCTATATGAAACGAGTTTTACAGCCTCGAGGGAAAAAGAATGATGGAAACTAAAATTTTAAAATTTAGATTAAAAGGAAATGCTTCGTTCAACATTCGAGAAGGATGGTTGCACAAAGGCATGTTAGCAGTAGAGAAAAATCCCTACGTCTTTACTAGTTCTGATGCGTCTGAAGTTTTAGGTGTTGGAAGCAAAATGGTGACAGCTATCAAATATTGGTTGTTGACAACAGGACTTTGTGAAGAGCGTATTGTTTCCAATCGAAAAGGACTTTATATTACCACAAATTTAGGAAAGATAATACAAGAATATGATCCATATTTTGAGGATATGTTTACGCTTTACATTTTGCATAGCAAAATAGTAGCAAATAAAGAAAACTCAATAGTATGGAATTTGTTTTTTAATAACTTCAATGTAAAAGAGTTCACAAAGGATGAAATGTTTTCAATGTTGCAGCATGAGCTTGAAAAAGTCCTTGGCAACAACTTGCATTTTTCTCAATCACTTTTTATTGATGATTGTAACAGTGTTTTGAAAATGTATGCCGATAGCAATTCAGAATGCTTGGATCCAGAGGAAAATCAATATTCTCCTTTTATTGCTCTTGGATTACTGAAAAGAACAGGCACTACCCAAGATTATTCAAAGCATGCACCCAAGTTTGGCGATATAGATAAGCTTGCAATCCTTTATGTAATTATGTCTAAAATGGAAGATTCAAAACATTCAGTTAATTCGCAAGATTTATTAAACCAAGATAACAATATCGGACATGTTTTCAATTTGACAAGACCGATTATAAATGAATATTTAGATCAATTAAAGAATGCAGGATTTATTGAGCTAAATAGAACCGGAAACATAGATGTTGTATATGTAAAAAAGAGTCTTACTCAAGAATCAGTACTTCGCACATATTATACACAGGAATAATACTATGGAATTAACATCCCTCATACAAATAGATAAAAAATTTCAATCTTCAGTGAATCTTGAATTCGATTTGAATGATGTCGAAAAAGTGAATGGTTATATACCCACAGCCCAAGCGACATCAATTATCGATACATATTTACATGCAATACATTCTCCATCATCAGAGAAGCATTCAACTGTGTTGGTTGGTCCCTATGGACGTGGCAAATCACACTTATTACTTGTATTGGCTGCATTGGTGTCTTTAGATATAGAGCACAATAATCTCGAATCAAAACATGCTATTTCTAACTTGATAAAAAAGATTGCCCGTATAAATCCAGAGACTGCTAATATAGCAAAGAATATAGTAGACAAAAGAATCCGACTCCTTCCCGTAATACTTAACAGCAACAGTGGCGATATAAATCAAAGTTTGATTATGGGATTAAAAAACGCTTTGGAGCGTGCAAATCTTAATAGTCTATTACCGGCAACGCATTTTGATGCGGCTATCAATACAATAGCGCTATGGAAATCGGATTATCCAGATGCATATTCTGCGTTTTCAAAAGAGGTAAGTTTGCGAAAACACAATGTTGAATCTTTGTTAATAGGTTTGCATCAGTATAGTTCGGACAGCTATGAGGAATTTTGCGACATTTATCCACGCGTTGCCGTTGGAGCAAAATTTAATCCATATGTAAATATGGATGCTATTAGATTGTATTCATCTGTAAATAATGCTCTAAAAAATCAAACTGCATTTAGTGGAATGCTTGTTATTTTTGATGAGTTTAGCAAATTCATCGAATCAAATTTAGATGAACGAAAGATGAATAACTTTAAGATTATTCAGGATTTGGCTGAATTGGCAGATAGAAGCTTTTCGCCTCAGTTGCATTTCGTATGTGTAACACACAAAACAATATTAGATTACTCTACATCGGATAGTTTTAAAACAGTAGAAGGACGATTCAAAACAATTGAATTCGTAGCTTCGTCGGAACAGAGTTATGAACTCGTTGCTAATGCGCTAATAAAAACAGACTTGTTCTGCGAATTTAAAGAGCAGCACAAATTGGAGTTTAAACACCTATATGAACAAACTGTTAATACAGGATTGTTTTCGGATTTATCGAACACGGCTATACAAAACACTCTTGTATACGGTTGTTTCCCTATCTCCCCTCTTTCCGCATATTCTTTATTAAGGATAAGCGAAAAGGTAGGACAAAATGAAAGAACACTATTTACATTTTTGACGCAATCAGACAAGAACGCTCTACCGTCCTATTTGAATCGCAATCAGGGTTTTTCCCCTGTAACCATAGATTATGTATTTGACTACTTCAGCGATGTTTTTAGGAAAAATACTTTTGATCAATCTACTCATAGCATGTGGTCAAAAGCGTTTTCTGCTATAAAACAATTGGGGGATTCATCAAACGCAATAAAAATTGTTAAAGCAATAGCTTTAATAAAAATAATTTCAGATGACAGAATAAAGCCAATCACAACTCATATTAAAGCATCTCTTAATATGAGCACCAGTGATTTTAATCAAGCATTAGGATTATTGCTTAAAAAAGAAATTGTTGCGCAACGAGATTCATCGGAATTTGTTTTGCTAACTGCAAATGGCGTTGATGTCCAAAATAAAATCAACAATTATCTAAATGGCTCAATTGTTCATTTTGATAAAGAGCGCTGCCAAATCCTTGGCGATATTTGTGCGGAAAAGTTTATTCTTCCCAGGCAGTATAATGATGAGCATGGCATGTTAAGATATTTTTCTGTGCGTTTTGTATCGTCATCTGAATTGCTACGTGCTTCTAGCCTATTGTATCTTCAAAACTCAACAAACGCCGATGGTGTTTTAATCAATGTTTTGTTGGATGACGAAAATCATATTGTTGAACTAACTAACAAGATATATGCATCAAAATGCAGCATGTCTGTTTTTTGTATTCCCAATAAAGTATTTGACGATACTATATGCAGAAAGTACTATGCAATTCAGCAGTTGAAGAATTCAGAACAAGCAAAAATCGATACGCATTATTATGAGGAATTATTAATATTTGAAGAAGATGCACATGCGTCGATACTAAAAAGAATAGGCGATTATTTTGGCGCAGATAGTCTTATTTGTGATTTCTATACTATTAATGGGAAGGAATTGTTCATTCACAAGCAGGCTCATCTTAATAAGCTTGTCTCCGCTATGTGCTATACGACTTATTCTAAAACTCCCAGTATAAACAATGAACTTGTTAATAGACATAATCCATCAACTCAAATAAAAAAAGCACGCGAAACTGTGATAGATTATATATTTCAAAATGCTTCAGCTTCATCTATTCCCATTATGAAAGGAACGAGTTCTGAAGCTACCTTGTTCAGGTCAGTATATTGTTCTACGAATATTATAACAGGACAGTACAATGCAGAAATGACGGACGTTTTAAATACAATTCGCGATTATATATTGTCAGCTGAAGGGACAGCTGTTGAGTTGAGCAATCTCTATAAAACTCTTATTTCGGCACCATACGGCATGCGCGAAGGCGTTATTCCTATGCTTATTGCATTCGTATTAAAAGACTACATTGATAAAACTGTAATTTATTTTAAATCTAGTGAAATAGAATTATCATCACAAGTCTTATCAAGTATAAATGATGCACATGGCGAGGGATACTATATACTCATAGAAAGCGGTACGGCCATAAAGGAACGTATTCTTAATTCGTTAGAGAGTCTATTTTCTGCGTATTTTGATAATTATAATGAACACAACAAAATTTATTCCATTGTTAGAGCCATGCAAAACTGGTTTCGTGGATTGCCCGAGTTTTCAAAAAAATGCAGACAAACTGTTTTGAACAACAAATTGGTTAATCTATCTGACAAGGATATCTCAATTCGTAAAGAATTGTTGCGTTTTGAGCTTAATGCACACTCTTTTATTTTTGAGAAATTGATGCCATGTTCTAATCAGGAAGAATTACATGCGGATATTGAATGGATTAATTCCTTTAAAAAGAAACTCGATAATCATGTTTTATCAATGACAAACTATGTCCGTTATGTCTCCATAAAGGAAATCCCAGGCAACTACAATGGTAGTTTGACTCAGGCCTTGAAAAATTGGTGCGACATATTATCACAAAAAACGAAGCAGCATATGTTCTCAACACTGACAAACGAATTGTTGTCTTATGTCGTAACGCTATCAACTTATGACGACGATAAAGCTTTAAATGATTTGTGTAAAATATTTGTTGGCATTAGAATTGCCGACTGGTCTGATTCGTCTTTTGAACAATATCTTGCAAATATCCGTTCTGCAATCGCAGAAATATCGGATTATGAGAATGCATTTAAGACCGAACAAAAGGTTCAAGATGAAAACGGAATTGAAATCACGTTCAACGGAAAATCCATAAGCAAGACATTTTCTGCAATGCAAACTTCGCCTCTCGGAAAAACACTTTACAACAATCTACAATCTGTTTTTGAAGAGTATGGCGATTCTGTTGCCCCAGAGGAAAAATTAAACATCATAATTAATGTGCTAAAAAGCATCTTGGAGTAAAATAAATGATTTATTTGGATAATGCAGCTACAAGTTTCCCAAAACCAGAGATGGTTTATTTGGCTTTAGATTTGGCCAATAGAAATCTTTCATTCAATGCTGGACGGGGTGGGTATTCTGCGGCACAATCTGCCACAGATGCCATTGATTGTGCAAGACGCGCTGTGGCGGAAATAGCATCATGTTCTTCATCAAATGTTGCATTTACCCCATCCGCAACGATTGCTGCAAACATGCTTATCAATGGATTAGATTGGACGGGAAATAAGACCGTTTATGTTTCGCCATATGAACACAATGCTATTATTAGGCCTCTTCATTATTGTAAATGCGACGTAAAAATACTTCCATTTAATGAAAAGCATGTCTTTGATCTTGAAAAGGCAGAGATGCTCTTTTCTGATTGTCCTCCGGATTATATTTTTGCTACACACGCAAGTAATGTAGTCGGGTGTAAACTGCCCATAGAACAAATCTCAAAATTAGCAAAAGTATATGGTAGCAAATTGTTTGTCGATGTATCTCAAACAATTGGCGTGTTCAATTTATCAGATTGTCAAGCGGCAGACTGTTTAATATTCGCTGGACACAAAAACCTTTTAGGTGCATTTGGTGTTGGAGGGTTAATAAATAATAGCAATTTGAATTTAAATGTAAGCATTTCTGGGGGAAATGGAAGCGATTCTTTAAACCATGCTATGCCCGATAAATATCCGAGCAGGATGGAGCCTGGGAGTGCGAATGTAGTTGCAATATCATCTTTGAGTAATGGAATAAATTGGATTTTAAATAAAGGCCTTGATAGTATTCAGGCTCATAAAGCATCATTAATAGAAATGTTGATTGATGGCTTATCTAATATTCCGTTTGTTCATGTATATGATATTAAAAAGGAGGACTATTCCACAGGCGTCATATCTTTTGTTGTAGATGATTATGATGTTGCAGATGTCGGTAGCATTTTAAATGATGAATTTGATATAGCCGTAAGAACTGGCTACCATTGTGCTCCACTTGTTCACGATTTATTAGATTCAAAAAAATATGGCGGCACTGTTCGTGTGAGTGTTGGTTGTTTCAATACGGACGCCGATATTCTAGCAATAATTAATGCAATAAGGAGTTTAGAACATTAATGTCATTTCAGGATATTGAAATTAAGGATGAATACAGATCAGGACAATCTGATGTCGTTAGGGATTTCTATATCCCTGTTTTATCAAAAGCTGTAATGTATAAACGTGCGGTTGGATTCTTTTCGTCCACTGCACTAATTCAAATATCGAAAGGACTTTCTGGCATAGTGGCAAACGGGGGGAAAATACAACTTATAGCATCCCCACATTTATCTGAAGAAGATATTAAAGCTATAGAGATTGGTTATAAAAGTCGGGATGAAATAATAGCGGATGCATTGGTAAGAGAGATTTCTGAACCAAAGACTTATTTTGAAAGCGAACGTCTAAATATGTTGGCGACCCTAATTGCAAATGGACAATTAGATATTAAAATAGCATTTACTATCAATGATAGTAAATTAGGCATTTATCATGAAAAAATGGGATTAGTCTATGACGATTCTAACAATGTAATAGCATTCTCAGGGTCAACAAACGAATCAGAGACTGCATTTGTGTTTAATTATGAAGTAATGGACATCTTCTGCTCTTGGAAAACTGATTTTGAATATAAAAAAGTAGTGCAAAAAGAAACAGCATTTCACTATCTTTGGACAAATGCAGATTCGAATATCGAAATTGTGGATTTTCCCAAAATCGCAAAAGATAAGATTTTAAAATATCAACGCCCATCACTTTTGCCAATCGATTCTATTGAATACCCTGCAAAAACAATTGAAGTTCAGAAAGAATACTTTTGTGTTCCAGCTGAGTTTCGATTTTTTGATTATCAGCAAAAGGCAATTGATACATGGATGTCTGAACATAGTCAAGGAATTTTTGATATGGCTACAGGGACAGGAAAGACATATACTGCACTGGGCGCTATATCTGCACTATCTAAAAAACTAAATGACAAGTTGGGCGTAATAATTCTTTGCCCGTATCAACACCTTGTAGAACAATGGGTTGAAGACATTAACAAGTTTAATGTCACACCACTTGTGTGTTATTCAAAATATGACTGGAAAAAAAAGTTTAAATTCTTGTTAAATGATTATAAATTGGGAGTCAAAAAGAATTTTTGTGCCATTATGGTAAATGGCTCATATTCAACTGATTATGTGCAAGATTTATTAAAAACTGTTAATAAAGATATGCTACTTGTTGTTGATGAAGCACATAATTTTGGTTCTAATAAACTTAGACAGTGCATGCTACCTAATTTCAATTATAGACTAGCACTATCTGCTACTTTGGAGCGGCATAAGGACGAGGATGGCACACAATGTTTGAAGGAGTATTTTAAAAATAAATGCATTGAATTCACTTTAGATGATGCAATTAAACAAGGTTTCCTTACACCATATGAATATCATCCTGTTGTAGTAAATCTTGAACCAGATGAACTTGATGAATATGTCGAAATAACAAAAAAAATCATTAACATTATAATGCATAATCCTGGGGACGAATTGCCCAAAACAGCAGAAATGTTATTAATTAAGAGAGCTCGTATTGTTGCTGGGGCGCGAAATAAACTTCCTATATTAAAAGAGTTGATGGAGAACTATAAAGACGATAATAATATTCTAGTATATTGCGGTGCAACAAAAGTGTTTGAGGACAAAAATGATGATTATGATGAAGATGACAAACGTCAAATAGAAAGAGTCGTTGAGATACTTGGGAATGAATTGGGCATGAGAGTGTCTATGTTTACTTCAAAAGAAGATGCAAAAGAACGTGAACAAATAAAAGAAGATTTTTCTGATGGTGCTATGCTGCAAGCATTGGTTGCAATAAAGTGTCTTGATGAGGGTGTTAACATTCCTGGCATTAAGACAGCATTTATCCTTGCGAGTAGCACAAATCCAAAGGAATATATTCAAAGACGAGGACGCGTGCTGAGAAAAGCAAAAGGTAAAGACAAGGCTGTTATTTATGATTTTATTACTCTTCCACGCCCTTTAGAAGATAATTGTTGTTCTGCAGAAGATGTTGACAGCGAGATTTCCTTATATAAACGAGAGAAAGAACGGCTGGATGATTTCGTTAGATTGTGCGACAACCCATCTGAATCATTTCAGTTGATAGATAAAATAAACGAATACTACAAAATCAATTACATAGGAGGAAAAGATTATGGTATTTGAGCAAAATAAAGCAAATGAAGATGATTTCTCTATAAATCAAGACAAATTAAAGCGTCTTAAAACTCGCGTGTTTTTAATAGAGAGAGATAACTACAAAACTAAAAAACTAAAAAACAATGAAATTGTTGACAGAATAATTAAAGAAATCGAGCAGGAGGTAGATAATGTTAATTAACAAGATTACGCTATCCAATTTTAGACAATATAAAAACACGCAAACTATCTTGTTTTCATGCGACCCCGAAAAGAACGTCACTGTAATTCTTGGAGATAATACCAGCGGGAAAACGACACTAATACAAGCATTTAATTGGTGCCTTTATAATAATACTGCTTTTAAGACCAAAGAATTGCTTAATGAGGATACCTTTCAATATATGCCGATTTCAACACCAATCAATGTGTTTGTCGAAGTTGAACTTACCCATGAGGGACGCATTTATGTAATTAAAAGAACTCAGACTGTAATTAAAAATGAAGTTGGCACTGCAATATGCAAACAACCCGTTTTGCGAGTTGAATATAAAGAACCAAATGGGGAAATGCAGGCTATAACACCTTTTGACTGTCAAAGCACTGTAAACAAAATTCTTCCAGAAGCATTGTCATCATATTTTTTCTTCGATGGTGAACACATCTCTGATATAAATGAAAAAGGCAATGTTAAGGCTGCTGTGCGTGGGTTAATGGGGTTGGAAACGATAAATGAGGCGGTGGATCATCTTAATCCGGCCAAACCAAATTCTGTTATAAGCAAGTTGCAACATGAACTTGATCCCGGACAAGATAGAAAAGCTCAACAAACTACTCTTAACCTTATAAGTGCCAAAGAATCATTGGAGAAGTTGCAAGATAGACTTGCAAAAATTAATGGTGAAATAGAGTACTTTGAGCGACGTGGCGAAGATTTGCGCAATAAAATACTAGAACACAAAGACACAAAGAATAAGATGAGACAAAAAACTGATCTGGAAAAAGATATAAGCTATCTAACAGGGAATCAAATCTCCATCGAACAAAGGCTTATTGGCGATTTTACAAAAAACGCATATAAGTTTTTTGCATATCCGTTATATGCTAAAGTTCAACAGGTGCTATCTGATGCAAATACCGATACAGAAGGTATTCCTAAAATGCATTCGGACTCTATCGATTTTATTTTAAAAAGAGGTCGTTGTATCTGTGGAGCTGATCTCTGCGATAATAATGATGCTATAGAACATATTAAACACGAGCAAAGCCTTTTGCCGCCTCAACATATTGGGACAACAATTCATGATTTCAAATCAGATTGCAGTCATTATATGCGTGACATCGATGGATTCGTTAAACTAATAATGGATGACTATATTCGTATTCGTGAAAATGCGAATCAAATAGACGAAAAGAAAAGCCAGATGGAAGAATTGAGCAAAGAGCTTATCGGTGATATAGATGTAGGGAAATTCGAAGCTGAGAGTATTGAAAATGCAAAGCATCTGAAAGCCAAAAAAGAGTTGGCGCTGCAATTGGCATCTGAAATTGGCGCAACCAAAAACCAAATTCAATCATTAGAAGCCACTCTAAATAGTTTAACGTTGTCTACGGAAAAAAATCGTCGCGTCTCTCGTTATATTGCTTATGCTACAGAGATATATAAATGGTTTAAAGAAAGTTATGATGAAAAAGAGAAAGCTGTAAAAACCGAGTTGTATTCAAGTATAAATTCTCTTTTTACACAAATGTATCATGGCAACCGAATTGTTGAAGTTGATGACAACTATCGCATTTCTCTAAAAGTTAGAAGCAGCTCTAGTTCTAGCCTGTTAAGGCCCGATACATCTCCTGGATTGGATACGGTAAAAAACTTTGCTTTTATTGCAGGAATTGTCGATCTGGCTAGAAAAAAGGCAAAATCGTCTTCAGATTTTATTGATGACAGTGTTGAATATTCAACAGAACCATATCCTATTGTCATGGATGCACCTTTTTCTAATGCAGATGAAACACACATTGCTCGCATTTCGAAGGTTCTTCCCCAGGTCGCAGAACAGGTTATTTTGGTAGTTATGAATAAAGACTGGGAATACGCAAAAACGAATATGTCGGATAAAGTTGGGACGGTTTATCAGATTGTAAAACAATCCGAAATAGAATCTGTGTTAAAAAGGAGCTCATTATAATGGCAAGAGATATTTTTACAAGTGACATTTATATAAAAGGAAAGTATGCAACTTATCTCAAATTTTTGAGTCAAAAAACAGAAAAACTAGATCATAGAGAAAAAACCGCAGGTGTTTTGGAAAGACATATTGATGTGTATATGGTTGGTGCTGTTATTGGAGCCTGTAAGGGATTAATGCGAGGAGAAGACAACATTAGTTCAGACACTGTCAAAATATTTTCAGATGTTGTTAGCAAAGAGCAGTCTAATTTGAAAACCATATTTAGAATGGTTTTGCTTGTCGATAATAGTGGAAATCTATCTGCTGACGAAAAAATCCATCGTGCGTTTAGGACTCCTGAAGATCCTGAAAATATGAAAATATTTAATTCATATGTGCGCGGAGGAATAGAGTGGCTTTACGAACAGGTTACATACAGTTCAACAACAAAGGACGAATATTTGGAGAAAATCTATGACATAGTTACTTCGTTTGCCGCTGAAAATGACATATCTATTGGGGATTAATCCCCAATAGATATCCATTTTGCATTGGCCATTTGGTAAATAAAAATGAAGCGAGATGAAGATATTAGATATAAACAGTTGATGCAATTACAGTATAATAAACTGTGTGAAAAACTTTACGATTTGATAGCAACTAAACCTGCTTCGTATTTTGAATCAGATAAGAATGGAATAGCTTTACTGAATGAAATATCAAGATTACATAATGAACTTAATGAACTCGTTAATGACAATAAACAAAAGAGCAAAAAACTAACATCTAAACAAATGTTAGCCTTTATTAAACGAGAAGATAAACAGGTTGAGAAATACTATGACGAATTAGAACGTGAGCAATTCGGCAATCAGGAATTGTGGCTTAACACAAAAAATGATTATGATATTATTGATGGCGGATGGTATCCAGATTATTACTATGATTCCAACGGAGAGTTTCATTTTAGTTCAAACGATTTAGAAATGTATGGCGCAGAATACTTAGGCAATAATATTGTCCCTAATGGCTTCCATTTACATACAGACTAAAATGACATATTTCGATTAGTCGGTATAAAAATATAAGATAAAACTTATAAATATCAACATCTACTGTACATATTGTATAAGCCATAATGAAGCTCGTTAAAGTAGTTTGTTTGACGAATAATGAATAAAGTGCTATTATGAGTCTGCGACACTATTATAAATAAACAAACGACCACAGAGGACTATCTTTAGATAGTCTTACTCCCTTGCACGTAATCTCTGTGGTTCCGTAAAAATAGTGTCGCAACTAGCGAGAGGAGTTGGCTATGGTGTCGTCTCTCGGGGCGGCACCTTATTTTTTATGGAAAAAGTTTTATGTTGTACAGGGCATCGTCCGTCAAAGGTCCTATGGCTAAATGAACAATCAAGTGACGAATACATCTCTCTTTTAGAAACAATGGGGTATAAGTTGCAAACCTATTTGAATGAAGGCTATGATTATTTCATTTCCGGAATGGCGCAGGGAATTGATATGATATTTGCCGAAACGGTCATTCAGTTTAAGGAACATTATGACTTGAACATAAAACTTGAATGTGCTTTGCCGTGCCTAAATCAAACGGAAAAATGGAATAACGATGACATTCAAAGATATAACGCTATACTTTCCAAAGCAGATATAATTACGGTTATTTCAGAGGAATATAATGAAAAGTGCATGATGGAAAGGAATATGTATATGGTTGACCATTCAGATACAGTATTGGGATTTTGGAACGGAAAAAAGAGCGGCGGGACGTGGAATACCATTCACTATGCACAGTTAAGGCATAAAGAAACAGATATTGTTAGAATATAAACGATAATAGCATAGAAATAGCCGAGCATATGCCCGGCTATTCTTATGTTTAGGGCATATAAATTTTGTCGTTTACTTGTATTGCGTTGTGTTGCTCGTTTCCTGCCGATTGGATAATTCTCGAAGGTTCTCCCATTGAACAAGCCCTAAGAGTTAATTTATCTTGTTTTGGTTCGTTCAATCGCTCAATGTTTCCGTCAAGGAATTGCGTATCGTCGGATACTTCGATAATGTCAA
>ERZ808245.662-NODE-662-length-16240-cov-3.988817_pt1 | contig 16240 bp, 9 predicted proteins | sample MGYA00521243_ERZ808245 | MGnify/ENA primary metagenome ERZ808245 (study PRJEB31516, sample SAMN03275576) | gut metagenome | biome: mammalia-associated habitat; material: feces | host: Papio cynocephalus | place: Kenya | collected 2012-07-07 ... | reverse complement strand
AGATGCCTTGCAGCCGATGGAGCAGAAAGTGGGGCAGGTGTTGGACTTGATGAAGGGGTCGATGTAAATTCCAAGTACGGATAGTTGCCGTAAGTTGCCAATCATAAAGTTTAAATCTCAAAGTTCAATATATAACTATGGTGAATGAGAATAAATGGGGACTACTCTATTGTCCACGTGGAGGATGGCGTAGTAACAAGCGATGGGAAAAAATAGCGAAAGTGCTCAAGCAGCAAGGTGTGGATTATGACTTTGTGCAGAGCGAGAATCAAAAAAGCGTTGAGCGTCTGGTTAAGATGTTTATCAACAATGGCTATCGTACGATAGTGATTGTTGGAGGAGACTCTGCACTCAATGACGCTGTCAACTGCTTAATGCAAGTGAGTGAAGCCGAGCGTAGTCAGGTGGCACTGGGAGTAATACCTAATGGTTTGATGAATGATTTCGCTCATTTTTGGGGATTTGACGATAGTGACATCGAGCAGACGGTGGCTTGGCTCAAGCAGAGACGTATTCGAAAGATTGATTTGGGCTGTATTAGATATACAAACAAAAAGGGTGAGAGATGTTTGCGCTATTTCCTTAATTGTATCAACATTGGTCTTATTGCAGGCATTATGAATTTGCGCCGCCGGACCCATCATTTCTTCGGATCTCGCACGCTTTCATTCATCTTTTCTTTCATCTTGATGATATTCCAACGTTTGGACTACAAGATGCACATCCTAATCAATTCTGATGAAATAAAACGAAGAGTGATGACTGTGTGCGTGGGGAATGCGACTGGCTATGGACAGACCCCCAACGCAGTGCCTTACAATGGATTGCTAGATGTGTCGGTGGTTTATCATCCACAGATGACTCAACTTTTCGAGGGTATTTATCTTTTTGTGAAGGGTAAGTTCCTTAACCATAAGAGTGTACATCCTTATCGTACCCGAGAAGTAGTGGTGGAGGAAGCTTCACATGCTATGATAGGTATAGATGGCAGGTTGATGAATACCCCTGTTGGACCTTATAAAATCACAGTGGTACAAGAAGTTGTTAATTTCTTGATTCCTGCTTAATAGAAAATAGCTGAGTAAGGCGTTAACCTTGCTCAGCTATTTTCTTGAGTTCTTCTTCTTGGATAATCTTTATTTTTCTTACATTAGTGCTGATAAGTCCTTCTGCGGAAAATGCGGATAGAGTTCGAATGCAGTTGCTCGTTGTCATATTGGCAATGTTAGCTAGATCTTCACGACTCAGACTGCAATCTAGGGTGATTCCATCTTTTGCCAATCCGTATGAGTCTTTCAGAAACAGAAGAGCCTCAGCCAAGCGTCCACGTATGTGTTTTTGGGTAAGATTGACTGTTCGGTCGTCCGATTTTCCGATTTCCACACTCAGGTATTTGATGAAATAGTAGCCAATGTTATAGCTTTTCTGAAGCATTTTCATCAGTACAGGCATAGGGAAATGAGCTACGGTGCAAGTATCTAAGGCCATGGCTGCTGTCTTGTAGATTTCGTCAGCAAAGTAAGCGCGGAACCCAAAGAACTCATGGGGTTTGATGACACGAATGATTTGGCTTTTGCCATTTATCCCTTCCTTGAAAATCTTCACTTTGCCCGTAAGCAAGCACATCGTATCGGTGGGAGTTCCCTCGTTCTTGTAGATTATTTCCCCTTTTTTGAACTTGGTGATTTCGAGGTGTTCTTTTAGCATCTCAAACTGTTCGTCTTCGATGCCACCCCATAAATTCGCAATCTCGCGAGCCACTTTTGCCTTGTTGCTATCTTTCTTTGCAGCCATTACCTTTGTCTTTATTGTGTATCTGTTTCTTTTATTTGACTGCAAAAGTACACAAAAAAACTGAGAAAGCTCAACGAAAATGGCTTAAAATGTGCTTTATAACATAGAAAAGTAAGTTTTTTTGAAAATGTACCACTTTTTCCTTTGTTATCCCACAAAAAAGTGTTACCTTTGGATGCAATTAAAATAGTCAACAAAAATATAAAACCTTAATATAGATCTATGAGTTATCTAAAATTCGAAAAGGCCCTGATGACTAATTTACAAGAGTCATTGCCTAAAGAGTTGTTAAGGACTAATCGTTCGGGCGCATATTCGTGCTCTACGATAGTGGACTGTAATACCCGCAAGTATCACGGATTGCTTGTTGTGCCAGTTCCAGAACTGGACGATGAGAATCATGTGCTCCTGAGCTCGCTGGATGTTACAGTGATTCAGCATGGTGCTGAGTTCAATCTAGGATTGCACAAGTACCAGGGCAACAACTATAGTCCTTTGGGCCATAAGTACATTCGTGAGTTTGATTGTGATAAGGTGCCTACAACACTTTACCGCGTAGGTGGCGTTATCCTCAAAAAAGAGGTGGTTTTCCAGCATTATGAGAATCGAATTCTGATTCGTTATACGTTGGTTGACGGGCATTCTGCCACCACCCTTCGTTTCCGTCCATTCTTGGCTTTCCGAAGTGTTCGCCAGTTTACCCACGAGAATGCTACAGCCTCTCGTGATTACTTTGGCGTGGATAACGGAATCAAGACTTGTATGTATGCGGGTTATCCAGACCTCTATATGCAGTTCTCTAAGAAGAACGAGTTTAAGTTCTGCCCAGATTGGTATCGTGGGGTGGAATATCCTAAGGAGCAGGAGAGAGGTTATGCTTCTAATGAAGACCTCTATGTGCCTGGCTATTTCGAGATGGACATCAAAAAAGGCGAGACCATTGTCTTTGCTGCTGCTACTTCCGAAATCAAGACAAGCAGCTTGAAGAAGCTGTTTGATACGGAGGTTAACGAGCGAGCTCCACGTGACAATTTCTTCCATTGTTTGGTAAATGCTGCCCATCAGTTCCATCGTCGTGAAAAAAACGACGACCGTTACATCTTGGCTGGCTACCCTTGGTTTAAGTGCCGTGCCCGCGATACATTCATCGCTCTTCCTGGTCTCACCCTCTCCATCGAGGAGAACGATTATTTTGAGTTGGTGATGAAGACAGCTATGCGTGGCTATTATGAGTTTATGGAAGGTAAGCCTATCACGGCCCACATCTATGAAATCGAGCAGCCGGACGTTCCTCTTTGGGCCATTTGGGCGTTGCAGCAGTATGCCAAGGAGACCAGTAAGGAGGAGTGCTTGAAGAAGTATGGACAGTTTATTAAGGACATCATCCATTTCATACAGGAAAACAAGCATCCTAACTTGGAGCTAAAGGAAAACGGACTTCTTTATACCAATGGCAAGGAAAAGGCCGTAACGTGGATGAACTCTACCGCCAATGGTCGCCCAGTGGTGCCTCGTACGGGATATATTGTGGAATTCAATGCCTTGTGGTACAATGCTCTGTGCTTCTGTGCATCCTTGGCTTCCATCGAGGGCAATGATGAGGCTCAGCAGAGACTTCTTGCCCAGGCTGAGATTACCAAGAAATCGTTCGTCGATACATTCCTCAATGAGTATGGCTATCTGTATGATTATGTGGATGGCAACATGATGGACTGGAGCGTGCGCCCGAATATGATTTTCCCAGTTGCTTTCGATTATTCCCCATTGTCGCAAGATCAAAAGAAGAAGGTGCTCGACATCTGTACACGTGAACTTCTTACTCCAAAGGGATTGCGTTCGCTCTCTCCAAAGAGTGGTGGTTACAATCCTATCTACGTGGGTCCTCAGACCCAGCGCGACTATGCTTACCATCAGGGTACGGCGTGGCCTTGGCTCGGTGGATTCTATATGGAGGCAAGTTTGAAACTCTACAAGCGCACTCGCCTGAGCTTCATTGAGCGTCAGATGGTGGGCTACGAGGACGAAATGTCCTATCATTGTCTCGGTACCATCAGCGAGCTCTTCGATGGCAACCCACCGTTCATGGGTCGTGGTGCCATATCTTTTGCCATGAATGTGGCAGAGATTCTCCGTGCGCTCGAATTACTTGAAAAGTATCAATATTAATAAAGGAGGACTGCTATATGAAAGTTTTAATGTTTGGATGGGAGTATCCTCCTCACGTATTTGGTGGCTTGGCTACTGCCAACTTTGGTATCTCCCAGGGCTTGCACGCCCAGGGTGATGTCGATATTACTTTGTGCCTACCTCATCCTTTCGGTGATGAAGATCAAAGTGCTTGCAAGATTGTGGCTATGAACAGTGTGCCTATTGCTTGGCGCGACGTCAATCGCGACTATGTGCAGCAACGAGTGGGCAACATCATGAATCCTGACGACTATTTCCGCTACCGTGACCACATCTATGCCGACTTTAATTATATGAACGTGAACGACCTCGGCTGTATGGATTTTGCCGGTGGTTATCCTTCTAACCTCCACGACGAGATCAACAACTACAGCATCATCGCTGGCGTTGTAGCCCGTAGCGAAGACTTTGACATTATCCATGCTCACGACTGGCTTACTTTCCCTGCCGGTATCCACGCTAAGAAGATAAGCGGCAAACCGCTGTGTATCCATGTGCATGCTACCGACTTTGACCGTAGTCGTGGTAAGGTGAACCCTACCGTGTATGCTATAGAGAAGGACGGAATGGACAATGCCGATTGCATTATGTGTGTATCCGAGTTGACCCGACAGACCGTCATCAACCAGTATCACCAAGATCCACGTAAGTGCTTCGCCATGCACAATGCCGTGTATCCACTGAAGCAGGAGTGGCAAGACATTCCGCGTCCTGACCATAAGGGTAAGGAGAAGGTGGTCACATTCCTAGGACGTATCACTATGCAGAAAGGCCCAGAGTATTTCGTAGAGGCTGCCAATATGGTTCTTCACCGCACCCGCAACGTGCGTTTCTGTATGGCAGGTTCGGGCGATATGATGGATCAGATGATTTATCTCGCCGCCGAGCGAGGAATCGCCGACCGTTTCCACTTCCCTGGCTTTATGCGAGGCAAGCAAGTATATGAGTGTCTGAAGGATAGTGATGTATATGTAATGCCTTCTGTGAGCGAGCCATTCGGTATCTCTCCTTTGGAGGCGATGCAGTGTGGAACGCCAACCATCATCTCTAAGCAGAGTGGATGTGGCGAGATTCTTACCAACTGTATCAAGGTAGATTACTGGGACATTCATGCGTTGGCCGATGCCATCTATAGCATCTGCCACAACGAGAGCCTCTTCGACTATCTCTCCGTGGAAGGCAAGAGGGAAGTTGACCAGATTACCTGGGAGAAAGTGGGAGCTCGCATCAGAGATCTTTATCTGAAGACCCTGGGATGGAAGTAGAGTTTAGTTAGAAGTTAGGAATTGTTTCTTTCTTCGATTACTAATCATAAAGTTCAAATTTCAATTTTCAATATTTATGAAGACAATTTGTTTATATTTCGAGATACATCAGATTACCCATCTGAAACGCTACCGCTTCTTCGACATAGGTACCGATCATTATTACTACGATGACTATGAGAATGAGCGTAGCATCAGCTATATTGCCGAGCATTCCTATATGCCTGCTCTGAATGCCATTCAGGAAATGATAGAGAAGAGCGACAAGGCTTTCAAGGTAGCTTTCTCTCTCTCCGGTGTGGGAATGGAGCAGTTGGAGCTTCATGCTCCTCAGGTGTTGGAGAAGTTGCAGGAACTCAACAACACGGGTTGTGTGGAATTCCTTGCCGAGCCTTATTCTCATGGTCTTGCTTCTCTTATTAATGAGGAGAGTTTCAAGTCTGAGGTGAAGCGTCAGTGTACAAAGATTGAGGAGTATTTCGGCAAGAAGCCTACCGTGCTTCGCAACTCTTCGCTCATCTACAGCGATGAGATTGGCGAGGAGGTAGCCAATATGGGCTTTGTCGGTATGCTTACAGAGGGAGCAAAGCATGTGCTGGGCTGGAAGTCGCCTCACTATGTTTATCATTGTGCCTTGGACCCAAAGCTCAAGCTCTTGCTTCGTGACATTCGCTTGAGCGATGATGTTTCCTTGCGATTTGCCAATAGCGACTGGGAGGGTTATCCTCTCTTTGCAGACTACTATATGAACGAGATTGCCGCCTTCCCAGAGGAGGAGCAGGTGATCAATATTTTCATGGAGCTTTCTGCCCTGGGAATTGCCCAGCCATTGTCTAGCAACATTCTGGAGTTTTTCAAGGCTTGGCCTCAGTGCGCCAAGGAGCGCGGCATTACTTTCTCTACACCTACAGAGATTTGCAAGAAAATCAAGAGCGTAGGCGAGATTAATGTGCCAGACACATTGAGTTGGGTAGATGAGGAGCGTGACGTTAGCTCTTGGCTCGGTAATCCTATGCAGCGTGAGGCTTTCAACAAGCTTTATAGTGTGGCCGATCGTGTGCGCATCGCCAACGATCCTCGCATCAACCAAGACTGGGATTATCTGCAGGCTAGCAACAACTTCCGTTTCATGACCACTAAGCCTAGCAATGTGGGTCTTGACCGTGGAATTTACTCTAGTCCTTTTGATGCTTTCACCAACTATATGAACATTCTTGGTGACTTTATCAATCGTGTGAACGACCTTTATCCTGCTGATGTGGATAACGACCAGTTGGAAGGTCTCCTTACCACCATTACCAATCAGGATGAGGAAATCGAGATGAAGGATAAGGAAATCTCTCGTCTCCAGGCTAAGATTGAGAAGATTGAGGCAGAGGTTACCAAGCTTCGTGGTGAGAGGTCTGCCAAGAAAGCTCCTGCCAAGAAGGTAGCTGCCAAGAAAGCTCCTGCCAAGAAAACTCCTGCAGCGAAAGCCGATGAAGCTCCTGCTGTGAAAACAGGTGAGGCTCCTGCTGAAAAGAAAGATTAGAATTTAGATTACTCATAGCTATTAATCCCCCTTGCGGCTATTTAAAAGGTTGCGAGGGGGATTTTTTTTACTTTTGTTTATTCAAAATATATTACTGAACTTTCGCATTTGGGAATTTAAAGAAGTTAAGGGAAGTTAAGAGACAACTGTTTAAAGAATCTATCCTAAAAAAAACTGTTGTCCCTTAATTTCCCGAACGACCGAAGGGAGTGATAACTTCTTTAACTTCAATAAATTCCTATACACACGAACTTGAAATATATTATATTTTAACGATGTATTGGAAGGGTTTCTTAAAGGGACGTGAAGGGGTTTCTTAAAGGGACGTGAAGGGGTTTCTTAAATGGATGTGGAAGGTTTCCTGTAAAGCTATATATAAGGCTATCAAATGGGCAAGAAGAAAGGCTGTATCCATCAGGATTTCTCCTCGGGATACAGCCTTCATCTTTTAAGGGATGTATGAACTAGTAAATCTTATTCTGCAGCATACCACTTCTCTGCACCTACTTTGAGCTTGCTTACAGCCTCGTTGCCTACAGTGAAGTCGCCCTTGGCAGCATTCTTGTACTTTGGATCTAAAACAGTTGCTGAGCCATCGTTGAAGGCGTTGTCGCCCTTGCCATCTGCCCAAACTACTGTGTTCAAGTTAGCACATGCGTTGTAAACGTTGTTGCTGAACTCCGGAACAGTGGTAGAAGACTGGTTGCTCCATACGGCGAGTGTGTTAGTCACAATGTTGTTGCTCCAAACTATCTTGCTGCAGCCATTGCGAACATAGAGTAAGCGTTTGCCCTTGGTGTTAGAGATTCCGTCGATAGTACAGTGGTTTACTGTAATCACGGTCTCCTTGTCAAGCTTAGCATTGTCGTAGCGGATGAAGTCACGAGCTGCACAGCTATTGTAGAATGTACAGTTGATGAGGTTCAAGGCTCCCATGTAACCTTTGCGGCAATCGAGGAAGTCGCCACCATCACACTCGATGTCGTGGATGTCACAATTGTTGAAAGTGATTTCTCCAACCTTGGCAGCCACGTTGATGTAGTAGAGACCCTTGCCGAAGTTCTTGATTTCAGTGTTCTCAACAACCAATTTTTCCAAGTCGCCTTTCTGCTTGAAGTTGAATGCCTGGTCTGAAGAGTTGTTGAGTGAACCGTCGAGAATCACATTGTCAAGCTCAACGCTTGTGGCACCATTGATTTCGAAGCGGCCCTGGATGACTGGCTTTTCGGTAGGGTAGATACCCTTGATGACAACGTTGGTCTTCAAGGCTGCTGATGAGGTGGTTCCGTCATCTTCAGCTGCTGGAATCTGATACGTTCCAGGCATTAAGGCAAATACTTCGCCATCTGTGGCCTTTGTGAGAAGACTCTTCAGGTTGTCACCTTCCTTCACCACAGTGGCGCCATTGAGGTCGGCGATGGTCTTGAAGCTCTTGCTTCCACGCTCACGCTCTCCAAAGTAGAGCTTGCCAACATAGTCTGTCTCTGGACTAAGGCCAGCTACAGTTGCCTTTCCTGCCGCCTTATCCTCATCTGTCAAGGTGTATGTGGTGACAAGTGCTCCAGCCTTGGTGAAGATTTTGATGCTTGTTACGTCTGCTTCACCTGCTGGCCAACTCAAATCCACGGTCTTGTCGGCTACATCTTGTGTCTTCATCGACTTGAAGATTTGCTGTGCGTTGGTGCGGAAATATACGTTGCTCCACTTAGAGTTGCGGCTTGTGTTATTCTCGTCGAGAGCCATCACGCGTGCAGAGTACTTGGTGTCGTAATCCAAGCCTGACAGAGTGTAAGGGATGCTTTCTGCACCGATTCCTGTCAGAGTTTTAACGGGGGAACCTTCGAAAGTCAAGCTATCATTGGCAAACAGTTCGATGGTGTATGATGTTGCACCTGCTGATTGTGTCCAGTCCAGCTTGGCAGATGTCTCTGTCACATTGCTGGATTCCAATCCTACAGGGGCAAAGTTGCGGTCGAAGACGAGGCTGGTCACCTCGTCGGCAACGTCACCGCAGGATGTCAGGGCTACGGTAGATAGCCCCAACATACATGCTGTTAATATATTAATCTTTTTCATTGTTTCAGATGTTTTATTAAAGTCTGAGAACTTTTCAGATAACGTTTAAATGTTTAGTCAGACAATTGTCCGTAGTTACCGTCGTTGTTGAGGTAGCCGTTAGACTTGTCGATGAATGTCTTCCAGATAGGCCACAAGCAGTGGGTACTTGGTTGCTCTACGTAGAGGCCGTTGATGTAGTCATCGGTCAAGATGTTTGCGCCATTGCTAACAAACCAGTTCTTGTTTTCCCATCCAGCTTCTTTCAACTCCTTGATCTTGTCTGCGTTGTCCTCGCCCTTGTTGAGACCGTATAGCTTCAAGGTCTCTCCATCGGTGTCGAGCGTGTAGTAAACCTTGTCAGGAAGACCAGCGTATTCGCCTTGGCGGTTGGCGAGGTCAGTGAGTTTCTGCTTAGCCTCTGCCATCTTGGTGTCGATGATTCCCCAACGGATGAGGTCTGCCTTACGAAGCTGCTCGCCAGCGAACTCCAAGCCACGCTGCTCGATGATTCCCTGCTGGAAAGCCTCCTTACTTGCGCAGTACTTAGCCTGCAACTCGCTCACCTTAGCAGCTGGCAATACGCGAGCCAACACAGGCTTCAAGTAGTTCCAAGCTGTAGAAGTATTGCCCAGCTGGTTTTCAGCCTCGGCAGCCATCATATATACGTCGGCGAGACGCATATACTGGAAGTTTACACCATCGTCGTTGGTAGAAGTTACGATACGCTTCATCCACTCGTAGCGCAACTTACCGAAGCACCACTGTGAAATTTTGCGCAACTGCTGGTGAGATTTGCCGTTGGTCAACTCCTTGCTCCACTCGTAAGGTACGCAAGTAATGTCGCGACGTGCATCCTCAGCGTCATAGTCGTAGTACAAATATGGAGTAGGACCATTCACACCACCCTGTGCTTGCTGGGTGTATTGGTCTTTGGCCTGGTGCTTGACGCCCCAGGTGTAGAGTACACGGCCACGACCCTCAGAGAATGGGATTTCCCAGATGCTTTCGCCACCGGCTGTTACGTTGTCCTCGCAGAGCTTGGTGAAGTTCTCCTTGAAGCCGCCGAGCTTGTTGTAGCCAGCGTTGATGATGTCCTCGCACTCTTCCTTGGCGATTTGGTACATCTTCTCAGGAGCCAACTCAGGGTCCTTGCTCAGACGATAGCCGTCGCCACGGAGACCATAGCCGCCAGCGTAGAGGGCGATGCGGGCACGTAGAGCCTTGACGAAGCTCTTGCTCACACGCTCTGTGGTCTTGGTGATACTGTTCTCGTTAGGCCAGTAGCAGTAGTTTTCTGCTTCCTTGAGGTCGGCGAGCAACACCTTGTAGATTGAGTCGCGGTTGCAACGAGGCATGTAAATGTTGTCGTTGTTGTTAGGAGCGAAGCGAGCTGGCACGTCGCCCCAAGCCTTGGTCAAGTCGTTGTAGATAACGGCACGCAAGGTGAGTGCTTCGCCGAGCAACTGGGCCATGTTCTTGTTGTTCTCGATGTTGCCATACTGGCGGATTCCCTCGATGGCGAGGTTGGCGCGCTCGATTCCCTCATAGAACTTAGCGTAGGCGTTGTTGTCTGTGTTCATCTGTGCGTTGCTCTCGCTTGGAGCATAGTTTACCAAGTTTTGCTTGTCTTCGTTCTTGCCGGCGAATGAAGGAGCTGTTCCACTAGGAACCTCCACGTCGGTGTTCAGTCCGTACCAAGGCAAGAAACGTCCACGATAAGAGTTGGTCTCGCCGAAAGACTGGTGGATTGACATTACCTCGGCTTCAGCCAGCGAATAGACTGAATAGACTGAGGAACCGTCAAGAGTTGACTGAGTCGGAGCCTCCATGTCGCAAGATGTCATTCCGGCAACCAGAGCCATGGAGAATATTGATAGTTTTATATAATTTTTCATATTCGATAATTCCTCTTTAATGTTAGAAATTCAAATTTACACCCACCAAGAATGTGCGGCTTCTTGGATAACCAGAGTAGTCAACGCTTGGTGTGAGGGCTGTCTTTGTGATACAGTCTGCCTCTGGGTCGAAGCCAGAGTAGCCTGTGATGGTGAATACATTGTAAGCTGTCACGTAGAAGCGCAGGTTTTGGATGCCCACCTTCTGTGTGAGTGTCTTAGGCAATGTATAACCCAATGACAGGGTGTTCAAGCGGAGGAATGAAGCGTCTTCGATGGCCCAGTCGGTGAGGACCATCTTGCTCATATATGGTGACCACATGGTGGTGTTGGTGTTCAGCTCTGCCAAGCGCACAGGGTCGTTGCTCAAGAGACCTGTCTCTGGGTCGAGGTTGGTCCAGCGCTTGCCGTCTGCCATGATGGTGCTCATGTTGCGGTACTGATACTTACCTGTGGAAGTCCACTCTATCTTGTTGGCGTTATACACCTTGTTGCCGATGGAGTAGTTGAAGTTTGCGCTCAGGTCGAATCCGAATGCGTGTGCATTGAGCGAGAAACCACCGAATGCCTTAGGGTTCACGTCGCCGATGATGGTGTTGTCCTCGTCGGTGATGATGTGGTCGCCGTTCTGGTCTTTCAGTTTGAGCGAACCTGGGCGGATGGTGCCTACTACGCTGCTACAGTCGGTTACGCCTTCCTTCAATGTCCAAGTCTTGCTAGCCTCGTCGTAACCAGAGAAGTCGCTTACCTCGTAGCGTCCGTTGCCGTCAAGCTGGTAGCCGCGAATCTGTCCCAATGGCTGGCCTACTGCAATCCAGTAGTCCTGTCCGATTTCTGTGGAAGCCCAGCGAGAGTCCTGGCCGAAGTCGTTCATGATGCCGAGGCTCTTCACCTTGTTCTTGTTGAAACCGATGTTACCTGCCAAGTCGATTCCCCAGTTCTTCTTTTCGATGGCGTGCCATGTGAATGAGAACTCAAGACCCTTGTTCTCGGTCTTACCCATGTTGCGGTCCTGGGTGTCGTAGCCTGTACCTGCCACAGGGAATTCGATGAGCAAGTCTTTGGTGGTGTTCAAGTATGCTTCCACGCTACCGTTCAACTTGCCTCCAAAGAGAGTGAAGTCGAGACCGATGTTACGGGTGATGGTAGTTTCCCATTTCAAGTCTGGGTTAGCCATAGTCTTGGATGGTGCCCAGTAGTTGGCGAATCCATTAATCCAAGTTGTCGCCTTGTTCTCGTAAGCTTGTACGAGCTGACCTACAGGGATATTGTTGTTACCAGCGGTACCATAGCTCAAGCGGAGCTTCAAGTCGTCGAGCCATCCCTTGGTACCCTTCATGAATGGCTCAGAAGAGATACGCCAAGCAAAGGCTGCTGATGGGAAGTAGCCCCAACGATTCTCCTTGGAGAACTTAGAGGAAGCATCGGCACGGAAGGTTGCGCTCAGCAGATAGCGATCCAAGTAATTATAGTTGGCACGACCGAAGAATGACAACAGCTTGTCGTCTGCGCTGTAAGCATCGTCGATGGTGTATGGAGTACCCTGAGAAGTAAGCTTCCATGCAGTCTCAGAGTTATAGTCAACAGGGAATCCGTGAACCTCGTCCATGTTCTCACGCTTCTTGGTAATCACATACTCGTGACCCAACAAGAGGTTGAGGCTGTGGTCGTTGTTGTTGAACAACTTCTTGAAGTCGTAGCTGATGGTGTTGGTGCTGCGGAAACGATGGCGGTCGGTCTGGGTGAGACGGATGGCTGGATGGTTCTGGTTGTCGCCAGTAGGTACGTTCTTTACATAATAGGTGGTCAAACCCCAGAAACGCTTGTCGTACTGGTTGTAGTAGTCGTAACCGAACTCAGTCTTGAGCTTCAGGTTGTCGAGTACTTCCCATCCGAAGGAACCGCCCAAGTTCAAGTTCTTGCGCTCCTTCTTGCGGTCGTTGTCGTAAGCTGATGTGATAGGGTTGTAGAGGTTGCCCAGGTCATCGTCGTCTGCACCTACGGTAGGATCCATGTTAGCTACTGGCAGAGGGTAGTAGATGACAGAGTACTTCAGACGGCGGTCGGTGTCATAAACTCCGGCAGCCTCATTGGCTCCACCACCGGTTACGTTGGTCATATCGTAACGCACCTGGAAGTCGAGTGTTGTACGTTTGGTTGGCTTGGTGTTCAATTTCAAGCCGAAGTTGTCACGCTTGTAGCCAGAGTTCACCATGATGGCCTTGTCGTTCATGTGTGCATAGCTGAAAGCATACTTGATGTTGTCGGAACCGCCCGTGATGTTCAAGTTGTGGTTGAATGTGTGGCCAGTTCTACCGTATGTCAAGGCTTGCCAGTCGTTGGTAACGCCTGTGCTATACATGTCCATGTCCTGGTACTCGCCGAAGTAGTCGGTGTAAGAGCTAATTTTGCTTGGGTCGTTGTTGTTCTTGAGGAGTGCCAGCTCGTACTGCCACTTCACGTAGTCGCGGTCGCCCAAAACGTCTTGCTTGTTGGCGAGTTTCTTCCAGCTGTAGTAAGCGTTGTAGCTCACGTTCACCTTGCCGCTCTTACCACTCTTGGTGGTTACGAGGATTACACCGTTGGCACCACGAGAACCATAGATGGCTGTGGATGAAGCATCCTTCAATACGGTAATGTCTTCGATTTCGTTGGCAGGGATGTTGCTGATGTCGTCAACAGGGAATCCATCGACTACATACAATGGGTCGTTGCTCTGTGTGATGGAACCACCACCACGTACACGGATTTTCACGGTTGCGTCAGGAGAACCCTCGCCTGTAGTAATCTGCACACCAGGCATTTTACCCGTCAAGGCCTCTGAAGCATTGGCAACAGGAACTGCAGCCAAGGTCTCGCTGTTTACGGTTGCTACGGAACCCGTCAAGTCTTTCTTCTTCACTGAGCCGTAACCGATTACCACCACGTCGTTGAGCGAGGTAGCGTCGTCTTCCAGCTTCACGTTGATGGTTGACTTGCCAGATACGTTTACCACCTGAGGTTTCATACCTACGTACGAAATCTTCAGTTTCTTACTGTTGCCTTTCAGTGTGATAACGAAGTTACCATCAATATCAGTTACGCCACCATTGCTGCCTGTACCTTCTTCGAGTACGGATGCGCCGATGATAGGCTCGCCTGTATTGTCGGTTACATTACCTTTGATTACTGTTTGCGCAAAACCATTGGCCGACATGGTCAAAGTTGCGGCAACAAGCGCAAATCTTAGATTTTTCAATTTACCAGACATACACTTATAGGTTAGATTTATATTATAATTGTTTGTTCTTAATAATTCGTTTGTTTTTGTTTATTCAACTTTGTTTGCAATATTAGGGTTAGCTTTTAGCGTCCTTTTTTATGCATTGTTAGTTTCTGAGTGCAAATGTATTAAAAAAAAATGAAAAACGTTCACGTTAGTTGTTAAAAACTTACGTAAACGTTTTCTTTTTTGCATTTTTCTGTGCAATTACTTAATAATCTTGTCGATGATGGTCTTGTCGCCCTTGAACGTCATCTTGCGAATGCTCACTCCTTTGCTGGGCAAGCTCATCTTGCTGCCGTCGAGGCTGAAATACTCGGTTTTCAGCAGTTCTTGGGGTTGCACGGTTGCCACGTCCTTGATAGCTGTGGTAGGCGTATAGGCAGGGTAGTATTCATCCACGGCTTCCTCAGCGTCGGCGTTCTCGGCTTTCACGATGTGCTCTACCAGTGAGTTTGCATACACCTCTATGTTCGTGTAGTATCCCTTTTTGTCGAGCGAGTGGGCGAGAGCGTCGGATGGGTCGTCGGGGTTCAGACCGTTCGCTTTTTCCCAGTCGTCTGGGATTCCGTCGCCGTCTGTGTCGAAGTTGTCTGGATGGGCGGCGGTAGGGAAGTTGTCTTCGGTATATCCGTTGACATCTGATACGAGGTCGATGATTCCGGGCGATTGGGTGATGCTTCCCTTGTAGGTGGCAGTTCCCGTCTTCGCTTCTTCCATGTATCTTGCGTCGATTTCGTCGCGGTAGAGCGATGCGCCTGCGTTGGCGAGCACTTTCTCGTAGGCTTGCTTGGCGGTGTGGGTGGTGATGGTGCCCGATGGAGCTGGCGTGTCCATCTTGATTTTCACGCACGATACGCCGTCGATGGTTACGTGCTCCACCTTGTCGCCGTAGAAGTTGTTTTCGTCGGCTGAGTATTCCTCGCCGTTCAGCTCGTGGGTGCCGCTGTCGTATTTCACGCCCTTCCAGTCTTGGTTCTCTGTCACCTTGCCTTGGGTGGTCTCGGTGGTGTTGCCCTCGATGTAGTAGCGGCTGGTCATGTTGTAGTATTCAGGGTGGCTAGAGTCGGAGTTTCCCTTTTCCGATACGGTTACGAGGGTGATTACTCCCTGGTTGCCACGCTCCTTGCCGTTGGTTACGCTCACTTTCATTCCGTTGAGGGTGGTGGAAGAGAGACCTTGGCTCGGTCCAGCCTTATAGTAATTGTTGACGATGTTCACCTGTCCGCCGCCAGGACCGCCGTAACAGGTGCCTTGTGCGTTGTACATCACGCAGTTGCGGAAGTCCACGTTCTCTGCCTGCACAGGGTTCTCCCATTTGTAGGTGTCGTAGTCGTAGTTGTCGGTGTAGCCTTTCCAGTCGTAGCGTGCCCCGTTGAAGCGAGGTCCACGGTTCTGCACATGGGCGATGAGGTTGTGGTGGAAGCTAGCCAGCTTTCCGCCCCAGATGCCTCCGTAGCCGTGTGCTCCCTTGCTGTGGCCCGGATTGGTGAGACTTTCTGCCACGGTACACCATTGCATGGTGAAGTTGTTGTTGTCGTAGAAGGAAGCCACCTCGTCGATGCTCCAACTGAAGGAACAGTGGTCTAGGATGATTCCCGTCTCGTTGTGCTGCCAGGAGGCATCTGCTCCGTCGTTGATGTTCTTTTCCTGTCCACGACGGATGCGGATGAATCGGATGATGTTGTTGCTCTTGGGGCGCACGGTGTAGTAGCGCAGGGTGATTCCTGGAGAGGGGGCGGTCTGTCCGAGGATGGTGGTGTTGGCTCCGATGGTGAGGTCGGATGCGAGGGGAATGACTCCTGCCACGTCGAATACGATGATTTTCTTGTCGTTTCCCTTCACGGCCTCACGCAGCGATCCTTCGCCCTTGTCGTTGAGGTTGGTTACATGGATGATTTCTCCTCCTCTTCCGCCCGTCACGTATCTGCCGTGGCCTTCTGCTCCTGGGAAGGCAGGGGCTTGTGCCAAGGCAGCAACACTGGTGAGTGCTGCTGCCAAGGTTATGAATGTTCGTTTCTGGTTCATTGTTTGTTTCTGGTTCATTGTTTTAAAATAGTTAGTTTGTTCTTTTGAAAATTCATTTTGACACAAATGACTTTGACACAAATGACACGCTTGCGAATTTGCTACGTTCCTTTTAGCGGATTACAAATCCGCAATAGTTACCCAAGCACCGTCGGATTGCAAATCCGACGGAACTGTGCGTGGGTGCAATTCGACGGAACTGTGCGTGGGTGCAATTCGA
>ERZ808245.661-NODE-661-length-16251-cov-6.576439_pt1 | contig 16251 bp, 6 predicted proteins | sample MGYA00521243_ERZ808245 | MGnify/ENA primary metagenome ERZ808245 (study PRJEB31516, sample SAMN03275576) | gut metagenome | biome: mammalia-associated habitat; material: feces | host: Papio cynocephalus | place: Kenya | collected 2012-07-07 ... | reverse complement strand
GTTGCCACAACCAGCGTTGCCCTTCCTGATGATAGTAACGACCGTGGCTGCCCCACAGCGCGATATGCTTGCCGTCCAAGCCCTTCTCCGCCGTATAGGCACGCGACATGTTCTGCACCCACGGCGTACCCGTCTCCACCACATAGCGGTCGCTCTTCGGACGATGACGATAGCGGGCGGTCACCAACTCGCCCAACTCATAGCCGTCCGTATAGATACTCACCTTACCCCTGTTGTTGCCGAACACCAACTGGCTGACCACTAATCGTATGTCACGCACCTCCTCTTCACTCAGCGACACCATGCTCAGTGCGCGGTTGGTATAGACGCTCACACTGCTGTTACGCACGCGGATACGGTTTACGCACACATTCTCTACGTATGCATGCTCATGGGCTATCGCGCTCAAGGTGTCTGCAATCGCCTGTCTGTCAATGGCTTGTGCCGAAACAGCCAAGCCAATCAGTAACCCGAAAAACAAAACAAATCTTTTCATAAACATCCTCATGTTGTTCTACATTCTTTTCTTGCGAAAGCAAATCTCTTCTTGCGCAAAACGGGCGCAAAGTTACTAAATTTATCGTTATCCACAAAATGGGCAATCACACTATACCCGTCCATTTATATAACGCAAAAAGGGGGTAAAAACTACACTTTGAAAGAAGAAAAATTGCATTTTCTTTGTAACAGACTGACTAACAACAGTATAAAACAAGAACTGATATGCAAGATGGATAATAGGCTTCATTTTAGCCAATCGTCGGCATAAAACTTGGCCAATCGTCGGCATAAAACTTGGCCAATCGTCGGTGTAAACTCAAGAAAAATGACATATATATTTACATAAATGATTTATTATCAGTGATTTTGCCGCCCGATTAGAGATTATGAGATTATGAGTGATTAGAGCCCCAGAATAGCCGACCTTCTATTACCCAATTGGTCTATATGCATACCAACGCACAGACGGTGTTCTGGTGGTTCCTATCGGGTGTCTCAAGCACTATTTTTTCCTCTTGTACCTCGTGTCTTTGTCGCGGGTCTATCGCGGGTCTGTCGCGGGTCACACTCATTCTTGAAAGACAAAAGTCCCGATAAACACAAAAAAGAAACAGCCCGACACATTACGGTCGGGCAGTTTCTCGGATTTGATGGAATAGGCTCATAGGTTGTACAGAGCCATTCCACATGATTATACCAACGGGGCGGCACCACGACGTGCCGGTGCAGGAGATGGTGCAGTACCTGAACCAAGCAACATAGTACTGGTAGCAGTCTGCAGGGTTATAGTCCCCATCTGTGGCTGTATATATATCAACTTTTTCATACTATAAATGTCGTTATTCCTAATTATTTATCTGAAACCATCTTTCCTGTCACGTCATACATCTTGCCTCCCCGAATGATATAGAGATTGCCGTGCAAGAGTACTTTCTCCACTAACTCGCCGTTGGTATCCATTACAGGGTTGAAATCAGTTGTTACATGAGGTGCTTTTAACAAAATGCTGTAACCATTGTTATTACCTTGCTCCAAATCAAGTGTATATTCGCCCGACGTCAGATTCCAAACAACATTGTCACCTTGCATCAAGTAAAGCGTTTCGCCCTGTGCCTCGCCTGCGGCGATAGTGTATTCACCCGCCTTGGGAGCATAGAGGTTGAGCGGGAACACCGCCTCATCATGGCTCAGCGGAGCGTGCATTGCACACAGCATATTGCCATAAGCCGCAGCAAAGATTTGTGGTACAACAGGAGCACTACTCATCGTCATTTTGACAAGGTCTTTGCCTATCTGGTAAGTGTTTGTTGCATCTTCCGATGCCGAGATATAGAGCACATCCGTATAGTCTGTATTGCCAAAATGAATGTCATACTGCGATGTTGTTTTAGCCACTTGCCGAGCAGGAGCATATAATCTGCTACCATTCTTTTGCTCTATGGTCATTGCACCATCAGCCGCAGCCTGCACAAAGAATGGAGTACCTACGGTAAACGCGATGCCTGCAATCTGTTTCACCTCATAGGTGTATGACTCAGGATTCAATACTTGTACTCCTGTAATACCATTGATATTCGCTTTTCCGTAAGCAAGGGTCATATTGCCCACGCCATTCCAACCTGCATCAGTACTTGTGCCATCTCCATTAGTGGCATATTCATGCAGTTGCATCACATTATTGGCAACCAATGCACCATCGTCGGTCTTTTTGAAGCGGTATGTGGTACGTTCTCCGTCCACCGTCATCAGATAGAATGTACCCGGATTGAGGATACCACGATACTTTTTCCAACCATATTGCCCTTTGGCGCAAATATCACCATGATAGTCCATAATGGCATAGTTCACTTCGTTCGTCAATTTGTTGTTATTCAAATCGTACACCCCGTTCATGGCATCCACAGGGAACGGAACCGTAAAGGCATGCCATTGGTTCGGGTCGCCGTTCTTGCCCAATGTGATGTCAATGTATGCATCACCTTGTACACTAAAGTTGCTATTGGTTGCACCAAGCACCTGTCCCGATTTTCCAGCACCCATAGAGGTAGAGATATAGAAGTCTTGTGCGGTTAGTTTACTTTCGCCGTCTAACTGCAATTTACCACCTTCCAAAATGTGAATATCACCCAATGTGTATTCTTGGGTTACTGAATAATACAATGTACCACCATCTCCAATAGTGACATCTGCGCCCTCCACCAACGGGGAAGTCGATATATCACGATAATCAGAAATTACTACAGCAGGGATAAATTGATATAGTTGGATAGCACTCATCTTTTGTGCAGAACTTCCGTATGTCTTAAACCGAGTCGCGGAACTATTGTATTTAATAGAATTGTCACCATTTTTGACAATGGCAACACCATTATTTATCTCTATGCTCCACTCTGTTGCATCCGTGTTCCATGATACATCACTACTATAAACCGACAGGTATTGCCCGTCTTCACCTGCCAAAGTGTAAACACCTTCTGTCTCCGTATTACCCAACGTAAACAGAATGGCATTTCCTTGAATGTCGTAAATTCGAGACTTGTCCGGTGAAAATACAGCATCTACCTTGGATAAATACTTCTTATCCTGAACATCTCCAGCCACAGCACCTTTTGTATTGCAAGCAATCACATATTGCTGCCCAGCTACCAACCGACTCTTGTCGGTTACAAGTACATATTTACCAGTAGATTTGCGTGTCCATTGAGCCGCGGCTACCACGTCTGCATTAGGCATTGTGAATGTGCCGTTTGTCACAATAACCTCTGTACCATCAGTAGTTGTTACTTTCCAACCACTAAACACATATCCTACATTAGAAAGTTTATCGGCTTCCTTAAGCGTCACTTCTTCTCCCTCACAATATCTCTTTGTATCTGTTGGCACAATACCAGTAGCCCCAACAGCAATATATGTGACAGAATGGAGAGGCTTAGTTCCCCATTGTGCATATAGCGTAACAGGGGCTGTAAACGTGTATTCTTTTCCTGCCTCATACCTACTGCCCGTACCATCTTGTTTGTCATTCCAAGATGTAAACACCTTTGCCTCTGTGGCTTGCTCAACTCTTGCAAATGCCGGTATAGTGGCTGGTATAGTCAATTTGCCATCTTTTGCCACTGCTTTAACAGGACATTCTCCTAAATCACCTCCATTAGCATCAAATGAGATAATATATGCGCCTTTGATGAACTTGTATAAAGCAACGGGAGAAGTCTCTTTGAGTGCAGATTTATAACAACTAAACAAACCACTATTGCTATTATATAGCATCATATTTCTTGTGTTTGTACCTTGAGCAACCATAGAAACTACATTGTTCTCGTCATAACTTATCTTCCATGACGCATTGTCATCCTTATTATCTTGTCCTTTCAAATAGTTGCTACCTGAACTTGCTGCATAGATATACTGGTCGGTTTCAATATCAAAGAAAGAGAATGTACCTTCTTTTGTACCATCTTGTATCTCGTAAATCGCAGGTACTGACGGATTGCCTTTCGCGTCCGTTAATTCGTAAGTCAGCACATCATCCTCTTTGGTTACGTTCACTGTCTTACAATTATTTCCACTATTGTACGATTGCATAGCCACATTTGCACTGCTTGCCGCAATAATAATGTAACTGCCCTTTGTAATATCTTCCGTAGTGGTAATCATCTGCCATACACCATATTCTTCCTGCCACTGCGCTGTAAACGTCACATCTTCCGAAGGAACAATAAACTTATCACCCTCTGCATACACTTTCTCACCGTTCTTCCAACCTATGAAAGAAAAGCCAAACTTCATCAGCGAATTAGCATCAGGTATCGTGATTTCAGTACCTTTAGGTTGTTTTATAGATTGGATGACTCCTTTTGCCCCATTAGCATCAAAGGTGATAGTGTACTCGTGCTCTTTGCCGGTACCACCAAGACGAATTACGTTATCTGTTACACCTACAGACGTGATTGTCAATACCGCTGAATGCTCCCCTGTTTCTGTTGGTTTGTAGGTAACCGTAATAGTTTGGTTTGCAATCTTTCCATCTTGTGGTGTGATTATGCTCGGGGTAACAGAAAAACAATCTGCATTCATACCACTAACAGATAAAATAACGTCTGCCGTCAAATTAGAACCTTTAATTTGGAATGTTTGTTCATCTGAACCGATTGTTTCCACATCACCAAAATCAAGTTTATCTATTGTAACATTCAATGTAGGAGAGGTTGTACACTCGGTCATATATTCCGTATTTGTGGTACTTTCACATATAGGGAGAATCATCGTCTTGTTATACGTAGTCGAAGTCGAAGTCCAATTACTATTTAATGAATAGCCCCCAATGGTAGTGCCTTGAAACAACATTCCTCTGGTATTCGTTGTCGCTCCTCTCATTGCTGCTATCTTGATATAGCCCCCATCTGCAGTAAAACTCCAAGTGCAGGTCGTACCATCATCAAGCATGTCCGCTCCATAAAAAAGGTTAGTGCCACTTGAACCCCCATTAGAATGATAGATGTATCTTGTACCATCCCCAATCGTGTAGCCACTTGTGGCTTTGGCTATTGTCCATATAAATCCTTGAGCATCAGATGTAGCAATGTATTTTACGCCATTAGTCTCACTGACCGTTATAGGAAGAGCCGTTATTTTACCACTCTTATTAACTGTAGGATTCGTGGGCAATGCGTATGGAGCATTATCAACGTATGCTACTATAGCATATTTTCCCACATCGCCAACAACGAACTTGGAAGGAGTAGCACCTGCCGTTTGTGTAGCAAATACGGCATAATATGTAGTATTGCCTTCAGGGGTAGTCTCCGTTGTGATATATGCAGGTGCATTGTCTGTAGGGTTTATACCTATATTGGTTTCACTCCAACCCACAAAGACCTTTTCTGAACAACTGCTTGGTGCTGTTGGGTCGGCAGGTAGAGCTCCAATGGTTTTGCCCGACTTAACGGATGTAGTCTTTGTAATCACACCATTTATTGACCACTGAATAGTAAATACAGGTAATGGCTTAACAACCACGGTTACAATATCTGATATTACACTCCCCCCAGTGTTGCTCACCACACAATAATAGTACATCGTTCCTGGTTTATTGGTAGCAGGTGTATATGTACTCTGTGTTTCTCCTGTGAGCAGAGTGCCACCAATGGTAGAATTGTCTGTATTGGAGAACCACTGATATTTGGGTTCCGGATTACCTTCTGCCGTTATAGACAGGGCTACCGGTGTGTCCTCTTCGGTATAAGTTGCACCCACGGGTTGCATGGTAATCTTGGGGGCATATAGAGCCTCTATAGTAACCACAATGTCGCCCGTAAAGGTAGTTATAAGCATTAATTCTCCTTTGGTGCTATCCCATATATAGTCTTTGTTATCCTTAAGAGTGTTCCCACCCATAGTAACAACGATATTGCTTGGAAGGACATACCCTTCGGCAACCGAATACGACAATGTAATCCCATCAGCATCGCGCTTAACAACTTTTGGATTAGAAGTGGAAGAAGTGATATTGGTTACTTTTTCTGTGATGTTGTAGGGTGCCAAACCTGTGATTGTTACGTGAATATCTCCTGTAAGGGTAATGTCAGGTTGAATCATCAGTTCGCCATCTTTTTTCGTCCAAACATATGCACCAGAAGGGAGTGTGCCCCCCTCCATAGTCACTATAATATCATCAGGCAAAGAATAGTCACCAACCGCCGTATATTTCAGTTGGACATTACCATCATTGGCTTTAATAGTAGCCACATTGTCTATTGCTGCAGTTACATTTGTCAGATTGTTGTTGATAGTATAGGATTCTTTTGCAGCAGAGATAATCACCTCAATATCATTATCGAACGGAGGCTTTATCTCCAATAATCCCTCATGGTAATTATCGGATTTATCAACAACCCATGCATAGTCCTCAGTTGTCAAGGTTATCGTGCCTTTCTTTACGATGATATTTTTGGGTAATACATACCCTGCATCGGCAGTGTACGACAAGTTTACACTTGAACTTTCACTTTTTTCTATTTCTTTTGTGTTATTTTCATCAGCACTTACATTGGTCAAATTTGGTATCAAAGAAACGGTCGTTTGTTTGATACCAGATTCGTTTAATTTGTATACACAAACAAAAGAGGTCGCATTTGTTGTAGAACTTGAATACGGACGAAAGTTTGAGGACACATAGCCCATATATACGACTGTCGTCTCTGTTGTTTTCAGTTTGCCATCCCCTGTAGTCCAAGTTGATTTTGATTTTTCAGTATACGTAATCTTTTTACTACCAGAGGAATATAAGTAATAGTCAGAATTATTGAGAATACTATAACCAGTTGTCGAATAATTAGCCACACGAAGTACCGATGTTATAGGGACATTTGCTAAAGAACTTTCTGAACCTTTATAATCTGCATTCGGTGTCACGTAATTAGAGGATGCCGAATTTGTTAGAGCCCCTTGAGTAAGCACAAATACGTAATATCCCTCTCCATCAACGGCATCTTGTTTAGTAAAAGTTCCTTCACCAGTATAAGTGTAGTCCACTCCACACACATTTCCAATACCGAGTGCAAATAGCATCAGTAGGGACAAAAATAGTTTTGTTTGTTTCATTATATTGTTGTTTTTAAGTTTACATTCGCATATTATCATCGTCTTTTGATGATATACCAATTTGATAATTAACTATATAGAAATAATGATATGAAGAAAAGTTACTTTTTAGTGTTGCTATGTACACTCCTAATGTTTCGAGCAAATACTCTATGGGGAGAAACTGTTAAATATACGATTTCTGCTAAAGATGCTGTTACATCATCAGGAGCAGTCCCTATAGGCTCATCTGTTTCCTATACGCAGACTTATAGCACAGCCGGTCAAATGACAAAAGGCAATAGTACAACCCTAACGCTTTCCAGTTATGCAGGGAATAAAATCACAGGGATTGTTCTCAGTATGAAATCCAATAGATCCGATGGGGCAGGCACTTTCTCCGCTGTAGTGGGAACAACGACGATAGCAGCCATTACGTCCGCTACTACATTCAACAAGTGGTACAATAATACTTCTTTTGGTACCACCTATAGGGATGTTACGGTGGCACTAACCAATAGTGACTATATTATCCAAACAGGTGAGAGCGTAGTTATTACGATTGCAGGTACTACCAATTCATTGTACATTCAGTCTTATCAAATTACCTACGAAACCGGTACCACAAAAACGACCCTTTCTTTGACACCAAAAATCGGGAGCATCTCATACCTCCCACGTTACTATATTCATTAACAAATTTTACCACCCATTATCCGACTAAATCTCAACCTGTCCACAATGTTACGTTTAGCGTATTCCAAGAATATCAAAATATATTTGGATTATATTCCAAGAATATCACGATATTTTTGGATTAGTCGCAGAAAAGCACTATCTTTGCACTTTCAAAAATAGATGCTTATGATTAAACGAACATTGCAATCCGTCCTTGCCGGCTATATCAACAGTGGGAAAGCCATCCTCTTGGTTGGAGCACGGCAGGTGGGCAAATCCACGTTATTCCATCAAATAGTCGATGGCCTTTCGCAACGAATTCTTTGGCTCAACTGCGATTTCACGGAGACACGGAAGATGCTCACCAACCCTTCGTTTGCGGACTTACGGCTGCTCATCACTAACAATCAAATAGTTGTCATTGACGAGGCGCAACGTGTAGAGAATATCGGGTTGACGCTCAAACTAATCGTTGACAATTTCCCCGAAGTGCAACTTTTGGTCACCGGTTCATCCGCATTGGGGCTGCACGATAGTATCAACGAGCCAATGACGGGCAGAAAAATCGAGTACAACCTTTTTCCTGTTTCTACAGAAGAGATTTACTATGCCGAGGGCTTGATGGCAGTGCGTGAGCGATTGCCCATGCGTCTCATTTATGGTAGTTATCCCGATGTTCTATTCGGCAAACTGCCACCTGAAAAAGCATTGCGCGAGTTGGCTGACAGTTACTTGTACAAAGATGTTTTAGAGTTGGAAGGACTGCGTAAATCGGCAGTTTTGCAAAAATTGCTCACGGCATTGGCGTTGCAAATCGGTAGTGAGGTTTCCTACAATGAACTCAGCAAGACTGTCGGTGTTGACAATAAAACGATAGAAAAGTACATTGATATTTTAGAGAAGTGCTTTATTGTTTTCCGTCTTAGCAGTTATAGCCGGAACATCCGTACCGAACTCACCAAAGGTAAGAAAATTTATTTTTATGATTTAGGCATCCGCAACGCCATCTTAAATAATTTTGCGCCGTTGGACACGCGTTCCGATGTGGGGGCACTATGGGAGAATTTCTTCATAGTAGAGCGTATGAAGTACAACCACTATGCCGACCGTGGGGTGAAACCCTATTTCTGGCGAATTGCCAACAAGCAAGAGATTGATTACATCGAGGATAGCAACGGCGAACTGCATCTGTTTGAAATGAAATGGAATGTGAATAAGGCGAACACCAAGTTCCCCAATGTGTTTCTGACTACCTATCACCCTGTGCACACAGCCGTCATCACTCCCGACAACTATCTGCAGTTCCTCATCTCCCCCTCTTAACCCCGCTCATTAGCCCCCAAAAGCCAGCCGCCAAAGAGCAATCTGCCCCCCTGCCTACGCTCCCGATTTGTTAAGTTTATATTATTTCTTTTCTCCCTCTTGCGTATTTCCATAAAAAGCAGTACCTTTGTGCGTCAAATCAAATGAACAACGGTTAAGACACTCTTTTGATGAGAACAAACCTGCAAATATGCCATGTTTCGGCTGCCCTTCCCACATGGTGGGCGGGTCGTTTGTCGGCACCTTGCATCTCCCTTTGTCTTCCTCAATCGAATTTTCCACACACTGTCTGTAAAATGTTCGCAGGCTGATTATCAGTCTGTTGTATGGTAATGTACGATATGATAGATGGGAAAGAGATATGAGAATCAATGGCTAATTATATGGCAATTAATGTTTTAATGGTTCTTTAACGGCTTTAATGGAGAACCAAAGGCGCGGAAAGCCAAAGAAGCCGGCTGCTGAACAGGTGTCAAACAAACGACCGTTTCTTTGACACATTGAAATACGAATCACTGCCTGACAGGCAAAGTAACATTTTTTGACCTGCCGGACAACGATATTCAAACGGTGGATTTTGTGCAGAGGAGGCGATATGCCGATGCGACCTTTGAAATAATGATATGATGAAACGTGTTATTGTGCAGGCAATTAACATTCCTGTGCTGTTATAGCAATAGTGTTAAATGCTTGTATGGTCGTGCCAAACAGCAAGGGATACGCAAGGGATACGCAAGGGTTAAGCAACCTTTTTGCGGCTTGTTAGTAATATCTATTAACAATCTATTCTCCCCCTCTTTTACCCCGATTTTTGGTGTCAAAGAAAGGGTCGTTTGTTTGATACATGGTAGTAGTGGTGCTTTGGCTATTGCGCGAGGTGCTTCTGTTACTATGTGAACGATGTTTCGGCGACAAGGTAAGGCAAAGGCACGTTTTTTCTTCATATCGTTGTTTCTATATAGTTCATAATCAAGCATACCCGCGCCCACGGCAAGCAATAGCAATGTGCGAATATAAACTTAAAAACAACAATATAATGAAACAAACAAAACTATTTCTATCCCTGCTGATGTTACTCACATTCAGTATCGGGAACGTGTGGGGAAGTACTGGAAAGGCGACTATTACATTCTCTGATGCGGGATTATCCAATCAACAAGATGTTTCAAACATAACATTTAGTATTGGTGAATATTTCACAGTTTCTTTCACTAAAGGTAATGCCAATACTGCTCCTACATACTACAATTCGGGTACTGCTATCAGATGTTATGCAACAAAAAACACGGCTAATGGCAATGTTATTACAATCTCGCGCAGTGATAAAGGAACAGAAAGTTCTGCTTATATTACAAAAATCACCTACAATGGCACGAACGCACAGGGAACTACAAGTTTTGTATATAGCGGAACAACAACATCAGCGACTTCTAACACTGTAACTTATGATGTGTCTTCTAAAGTGACGACTGCTAATGCAACTCTTAAAGAAACGGACAATAGCAAAAATGGACAATTCAGATTAACAGGAATAACCATTGAATATGTTTATGAAGGTGGCTCTACAGAAGAAGCGACTCTTTCTTCCATTTCTATTTCGGGCACTCCAACGAAGACTGAATATGTTGTAGGTGAGAAGTTTGACCCTTCAGGCTTGGTTGTGACAGGCACCTATAGTGATAATTCTACCCAAACGATAACCGATGGCATTACTTGGATATGTGACCCAGAAACTTTTACAGAGGCAAATGACAACGCCACCGTTAATGTAACCGCGAAAGTGGGTGAGGTATCAGGTTCTCACATTATCACAGGAATTAAGGTTAACGCTCCTACAACATATACTTACAACTATGATTTCTCAAAGATTAGCGGTCTTGCAGATTGGGGAACTTCTTATAGCAACCATAGTGTGGATTATAGTGAAGCAAAGACAAAGATTGTATTTGAAAAGGCAAATAAATCAAATCAGACTATCACTAATGTGCCTGTCACGAAAGGAGAAAGTGTAATAGCCTCATTAACAGATGCCAACAAATGCTTTACAGGTATTAAGTTTGTCTGCAAACAATGGGGAGACAAGAAACAGACCATCACTTTCAACTACTCAACAGATGGAGGCTCTACTTTCCAAACGCTAACACCAAGTGTTACATCTGATAACTTTACACTTGCAGTTGATGCTGATGTAATGCCCCTGAATGTTGATGCAATTAAGTTCACATTCAGCAGTAAAAGCGATCAAGTTGGTATCGCAAGCGTTCATTTTAATACAGCAGATAAGTATTGTCAAGAGTATGATATTACAGTAAATGTAACTCCTGAAGAAGGAGGTTTAGCAGAAGCGGATGTCACCAAGGCTACTGAGAAAAAGACTATTACCCTGACTTATGCCGCTAATAACGGCTACCGTTTCGACGAGTGGGAAGTAAAAGCGGGAGAACAAACTATATCTACGACCCAAGTAGAGGGGCAAGACAGTTATACATTTGTTATGCCTGCCGCAAATGTAATAGCAACTGCTAAATTCATAAAGACCTATGAGTTAGCAATTTACTCGCAGGAAAATGGTACAATTAACGTTAAAGAGGGACTTTATGCTGAAGGCGATAAAATAGCAGTCTCTTTAACACCTAATGCAGGTTATGAAGGTGGTGCTCTGTCAATTATGGATACTGATGGGAAAGATGTTACAACTACCTATTATGATGCAGAAACGGGGCAGATTACTATGCCGGCATTTGACATCTATGTTTCGGCTACGTTTACGGCAAAGTCATGCACCCCACTAAGTTCTCCTGTCATCAAGGTTGATAAGGGTGGTACTACTTACAATACTATCAAAGTGACTTGGGATGCGATTGAAAACGCAAGCAAGTATGTCGTTTCTCTCAGAGATGAAAATGAAACAGAGGTAGTTGCTCCTACAGAAACGGCTGAATTGTTCTATGTATTTTCTGCACTCAAAGTAAATACAGGCTATTATTGTTATGTAAAAGCACTTCCTGCTGATGAATCAACCTACTGCGAAAGCGAGGAAGCAAGGGAGGTTATTTCAACTACCGATTATCCTGCTGCCACTCTGACCTTGAGCGAGAATGGCAATGAGGTACTTTGGGATGGTACACACAAAATCAATGATGTGGTCACTCTACCCACGGACATTGACAACCTCTGTGTAGGCAAGCAACTTGTCGGTTGGAGTGAAGTGAAAATAGAAACGCCATCTGCAACCGAACCTACGTCACAATACTACAAAGCCGGTACCCAATACACACTGAAAGTCGAGACCCAAACACTCTATGCAGTATATGCAACGGTTGATGCAGGAACAAAAGATATTAAACTCAATATAGAAAGTTATGCTACAACAAATAATTGGTCAAATGGTACCGCTTACACTAATGTAACTATTGATGGTGTAACATTTTCTGTTGCTGGCGGAGGAAACAATGGAAAGTTCTATACATCGAATAATACTTGGAGATTCTATGATGGTGGTAGCCTTACCATTTCGGCAACAGAGCAAATCGCATCCATTACAGCAGTTCCTTCATCTGTAACATTCACCCAACAAAAAAATGGCACTTATAAGTTTAGCGGAAAGGCTGAAATTAAGGAAATTATTGTACGCATCGCCTACAGTAATATCGCAGGATTCACAACTACCTGCACAGCATCTATTGCCGCACCAACATTTACACCAACCTCTGGCATAGTGTTCAATACGGAAGATGTTGTTATGCTCGAAAATATCATTAATGGTGCAACGGTTTATTACACTATCAATGGTGAGGACCCAACCACTACTTCTGCCGTTTATGATGCTGATAATGGTATTGAACTAACTGAAAGCGGTGAATATGTCATTAAGGCAATTGCCGTCAAGGGTGAGGCGCAAAGTGAGATGGTTACAGCCACCTATGGTGTGCTCAAGCCTTTCGCCAGTCTTGACGAACTTATTAAGTGTCAATATGCCGAGGGGAAGAATGTAACCGTATCTTTCTCAGATATTGCCATCACAAAGATTTCCGGCAAGCAAGTAACCCTTGATTGCAAAAAGGATGAGAAGAATGTGATGATTTATAATTCCACAGAAATCCCCACAGAATGGAATGCCAAAGAAAAGGGCAAACTCTCTGCGACCTCGATAACATGTGAGTGGAAGAAATATATCAATAAAAAAGATGAGTTTATCGGGTGGGAGTTAACTCCATCTGATTGGACTGGCTTTACATACGAAGATCCCGAGCATATCATCTCCCTTGAGATTACGGGTGATGTAACCGAGAAATCATACTCCGCAGGTCAGCAATTGAAGTCGGATGGTTTGATTGTGACGGGTATCTATAGTGACAATACCACAGAAAATCCCCACACAGAGACTATCACAGAAGGACTTTCTTGGAGCCTGCCCACTTTAACGGAAGGTCAAACAGATGCCAAAGTGACTGTCTCCTACAAAGAACCCATCTTGGACAAGACTGTCACAAGTGAGGAATATACCATTACCGGTTTGAGTGTTTCCGCTCCGCGTATTCTTGACCATATTGAGATTTCGACAGAGAGTACACAGCAGACTGATTTCTTTGTTGGTCGCCCATTCACACATGATGGACTGAAAGTGCTGGCTTATTACAGCATTAGTGGTGTCATCACGGGTGACCCTGTAGATGTGACTAAGGCTTGCACCTGCACTACTCCTGATATGACAATAGAGGGGAAACAGACTATCACCATCACCTACGTGGAAAATGAGGATTCCAAGACGACTGCTTACGACATCAATCTCAAGTACATGAACCTTACAGACCTTGTCTCATCCACAGAAATAAAAGATAAGGACTACGTATATGTAAAATTTGAGGATATGATGATTACAAACCTATACAAGGGTAGTAGGGGTGATTATATGGGTATCTATCTGAATGTTCAAAAAGACAATAAAGATATTGAAATATACACATCTAAAAAAATTCCGGATGAGTGGAATGTTGAGATATATGGTACTGTCTCTGGCACTTTGGATAATGTAGAATGGACATACTATAAGAATGGTGATGTATGGGAGTTAAAGCCTTCTGATTGGTCATCTATCACCTATAAGGCTCCTGTTATAGAGGCTCTGACCATTTCGGGTACTGCAACCACTTTGACTTATACAGAGGGCGCAACCTTTACCCCGACCGGTTTGAAAGTGGAGGCTACCATTGCCGACAAACAATGGGATGTGACGAACCTTGTTTCTTGGACATTTAACCCGACTACACTCGCCGTGGGTACTACATCAGTAACAGCAAAAGCCACTTACAAAGAAAAGGAGGCAACAACTATTATCAATGATGTGAAGGTAATTCCTATTCCAACACCGGAAGGTGAACCTATTGTGATTGCGTTTGAATACAATGATTCATACTATGCTCTCACAACAGACCTTACCGTTTATACCTTCCCAGAAGGGGCAGGTGTGGTGGCTGGTAAGATGGTCAATATCCCCGAGGCAGATCGCGCAAACATTACATGGTACCGCGCATCAGCAGAAGGTGGCGTGACATTTCAACGTAAGAGCGATGGGCAGTATTTAACCGCAGGTTCAAGTACAAAACTCTCGGCTTCTACAACACCATGCATATGGTCATTGCAAGACGGTTATTATACAGCATCAACCACCGTCTCTGACATTCGTACACTACTCTATCAAGCAGGCAATGTAAATATGATTAGGTATTATCAAGTAAGCAGTGCAGGCGCAACAAACTACTCTGGCTACGCCATGTACCTCTCCGAGTACATTGATGGTGAGATTGCAGATGTGCGCGACCTGAACGGTAACATTGGTACACTCTGTTTGAAGAAGAAAGTGATTGCTTTTGAGGGGGCTAAGTTCTATCGTATCTACAGCAAAGACGCTGAAGTTTCCGCTTCCGTGAAGAACGTCACTTTCGAGGAAATTACTGAGATCCTTGAGGCAGGTGAGGCTTGCATCTTCGAGCCCGAAGACAACGCAACCAAAATCCGCGTGGTCTATACGGGTGATGCCGTCACCGCTCCTCTCACGGGCAATGGTCTCGTAGGTATCTTTGAGGATGTTGATGACCTTCGTACATATACAGGAAACAAGGGCGTTGATTATGCCGATGTCTTTGTTGTACAAAACAACAGAATCCGCAAGGCGGGCGAGGGCTTAACCTCTGTGCCCAACCGTGCCTATATTAATATGAGCCAAGTGGGATGCAATGTGCCGCAGAAGGCAGGTCGTCGTTACATCGTATTGGGCAAAGAAAATACAGGAACCACTACCGGTATCGACGATGTACAAACAGATAATGCTCCTTTGGGTACTTATGATGTGCTCGGTCGCAAGGTGGGTGAGACCTCTGCTGCAGGCTTGTACATCATCAATGGCAAGAAAGTGCTAATCGTGAAGTAAAACAATGAATATCAACAGATTTACAGTTATGAAAAAAGAGTATAAAAATCCCATAATTGAGGTTGCCCTGTTGGAGACATCTGTGGCAATGATGTTGAATGGTTCCATACCGGGTGGCGGCGATACACCCACAACAACCCCGGGAGTCATAGACTAATCCCCACATTTTATCTGTAACCTTTCAGCGGCGGGCTTATCCCCCGCCGCTGATTGTTTTTGGGATAGTTATCATGTAACCACGTCCCCACACGTTTGCGTACAAAAATTACCGCGGACAAGACATCCGCGTCCCCGACGGAAGACTGGTGCCAACTCCCAGGTAATCCCCCTTAAGCACCCAATATCCAAATAAGATTAACGCTACAATATCATACTAATCACATACTAATCACATACTAATCACATACTAATTGTTCATGGTTAATACGAGGGGAATGCGGGTGAAAACTATGGGAAATTTGAAAATTTATAAATAGGCTCCCTCCACAAACAAGATAATACCATTCTTACTCATCTGAAATTATCACACAAAAAAAGGACCACCCTCTCAGGCAGCCCTTAGCAAAACGGTTTTTAAGATGTGTGCGAGTGTTAGCCCAAATACGTGCGGAGCACCTTGCTGCGCGAACTGGTCTTCAGTTTGCGGATGGCTTTCTCCTTGATTTGGCGCACGCGCTCGCGTGTGAGTCCTTGCTCAATGCCGATTTCCTCCAGTGTCTTCTCGGGGGTTCCGATAC
>ERZ808245.653-NODE-653-length-16453-cov-4.742956_pt1 | contig 16453 bp, 12 predicted proteins | sample MGYA00521243_ERZ808245 | MGnify/ENA primary metagenome ERZ808245 (study PRJEB31516, sample SAMN03275576) | gut metagenome | biome: mammalia-associated habitat; material: feces | host: Papio cynocephalus | place: Kenya | collected 2012-07-07 ... | reverse complement strand
GTCTGTCTGTCTGTCTGTCTGTCTGTCTGTCTGTCTGTCTGTCTGTCTGTCTGTCTGTCTGTAAAGATTGTCGCCGACTTATTATCGAATGTCAACAGTTTTTCACGATAATATTCATATTGTTGTTGTCTTTTTTCTATTTCTGCAGGCAACCCAATCCCAAGGTCAGAACATATTTTGTCAAAGTTGTCTAAAACACTCGCAATTTTTTCTTGAATATCAAACTCTGGAATAGATATATCAAATTCCCTAATCCAACCTGTATTAAGATTTGCTTTAGGTATATTTAATGTTTTTGCACGAACTTGTTTCCAAAATAGTTCAGTATTCATCCAATGTTTTATAAATCTATTTGAAACACCATTTTTTACTCTTAAAAAACCTAAACTAACAAAGATACACAAAGGAACATCAACATCAACAATTGTTGGATGACCTAAATTAGAACCAACACGAGTAAATAAAATATCTCCTTTTTTAGGTTTTGCATTTGATGTTGAATTTTCATATTCTTTTTGCGAAATAAATTTAACATTTTTCAAATCCAAACAATCATTTGATATATTTTGAGACGATAGAAAAATTACACCTTTCTCAACATATGTTGGAGTGTAAGTTAAACCCAAATAAATATCTGCAATATCTTTTAGTTTCACTTTTTTTATTTTTGGTTCTTCAAAGGTTAAAAGCTTATCTCTGTAAAAATTATATTGTTTTTTTCTCGCTGTAAGCTCTGCTGTAAGCTCTGCTGTAAGCTCTGCTGTAAGCTCCGTGAAATTGTCAAGTACCTTGACAATTTCACTTTGGACTTCCAAAGGTGGAACTGGAATATGTAAATCCAAGACCTTAGACATATCAGGGTGTTTTATACCTGAACCACGATAAAATGTGGAAATTTCTCGCAATTTATTTAATAAACAATAGTACAAAAATTTATTATTTAACACTTTTGTATCTAATGATGTTGCAATTCTATTATCTGCTGTTATAAATTTGCCTTTATAATATTGAATAACAGGGTTGCCTCCCCATGGAATACAAACAATTTCACCTTCGGCAACATATTCTTCAACCAAATTCTCATCTGTATATAGATCAGAAATATTAGTCGTTAATATTTTTACTTTTCCGTCTTTTTTAGTTAAAGATTTTAAATCTCCTGCCAAGAAATAATGATAGTCAATAATTTTACATTGTTTACATCTATCCACAGAGTTGAACTTTTTATCCCAAGCAGTCATCTCCCAAATAGGTTTATACTCAACCCCATCTGGGCATAATTTTTCAATCAATTCTTCTATTTTACTCATTATTACCTCCATCTAGATCGGCAATAATTTTATCAATTTCTTTACGCAAAATTTCTTCGTGAGCAACGATTTCTTTTATTTGTTGATTTAACACCTTTATATCAATTTTTTCTTTTGTATCTTCTTTCTCAACATAGGTAGAAACTGAAAGATTGTAGTTCTGTTTTGCAATTTCTTCATTAGGAACAAGTTTCGCAATGTTATCAACGTCTTTTCTATTTGAAAATAATTCAAGAATTTTTTCAATATCTCCACCTTTACCTGTTCTTAACTTATTATTATTTGTAACTTTAACACAATATCTGCTTGCATCTATAAAGAGCGTGGAATTATCATTTTTAGACTTTTTTAACACCATTATACAGGTAGCTATACTTGTACCAAAAAATAGGTTATCTGGCAATTGAATAATACAATCAATAAAGTTGTTATCTATCAAATATTGTCTTATTTTTTGCTCAGCACCGCCACGATAGAATATTCCAGGGAAGCATACAATTGCAGCAGTTCCATTTGTTGCTAGCCAAGATAGCGAGTGCATAACAAACGCAAGGTCAGCCTTAGACTTTGGTGCAAGAACTCCAGCTGGAGCAAATCTTGGGTCATTTATAAGCTTTATATCATCATCGCCAGGCCACTTAATTGAATATGGCGGATTAGAAACAATCGCTTCAAAAGGTTCTTCGTCCCAATGTTGAGGAGAAAGAAGAGTGTCATCACAAGCAATGTTAAATTCATCATAATTGATGTCGTGTAAAAACATGTTAATTCTGCAAAGATTGTATGTTGTTAGATTTATTTCTTGACCAAAAAAACCTTGACGCACTTTATCTTTTCCAAGAACTTTTGCAAAGTTCAAAAGAAGTGATCCAGAACCACACGCAGGATCATAAACTTTATTAACTTCTGTTTTACCAACAACTGTTAGTCTTGTAAGTAATTCCGAGACTTCTTGTGGAGTATAATATTCACCACCTGATTTTCCTGCATTTGAGGCATACATTCCCATCAAAAATTCATAGGCATCACCAAACGCATCTATTGTGTTATCTTTATAATTACCAAGCTTCATTTCGCCAATATTGTCTAAAATTTTAAGCAATTTTTCATTTCTTTTGGCAACCGTAGCCCCAAGTTTATTTGAGTTAACATCAATATCATCAAACAAACCTTTAAAATTATCTTCACTATCACTGCCTTTAGCAGAGTTTTCAATGGCTTTAAAAACCTTTTCTAATGTCTCATTAAGATTTTCTTTGTATTTTGGATATTTATTTGCATTCGCTCTTACATTGCAAAAAAGTTGGCTTGGCAAAATGAAAAAGCCTCTACTGTTTACCATATCTTCGCGAGCCTGTTCAGCTTCTGAATCGCTTAATTTTGTATAATCAAAATTAATATCACCAGACTCATGTTCATTTTTATTTATATAATTTGCAATGTTTTCAGAAATATATCTATAAAACATAAAACCTAGAACATATTGTTTAAAGTCCCAACCATCAACCGAGCCTCTTAAATCATTTGCAATATTCCAAATCGCTTTATGTAGTTCATCTCTTTCTTGTTCTTTCATGTTATTTGCCATTGTTTACTCCTATAATTTTATTTTAAACTTATCTATGAAGAAATTAAAACCTGTTATAAATATTGTTTTTTGATCTTCAGATATTTTTTCTGAATCAATATCTGAATATTGATTATGACTATTCATATTAAGAGAATTTACAAGCATTTCATATTCAACACTATTTCTTTCTTTTAATTCAGAAAACATAGCATTCCAATGATCATACCCTAAAATAACTGCCATTTTTTCAAGTACTGATCGTAAAACATTAAATAAATTCTTAGTAAAATCATCTCTGTCTATTGATTTCTTTATCAATCTTAGTTGTTGCAGGTGATAAACTAACGATTTGTTACCTTTAACATAATAACATTTAATTTCATTCTCGTTTTTTTCCATAACATAAAACAATTTCTTTTCTTTTTTTAATTCAAGAGCATTTAGAAATTCATTTTTAATTATATTAAAAAACATTAGGTGGTGTGTGGTTATCAAAAACCTAATATTTAAATCATTTTTCCTTGAAGTTTTTATAAGGTCTATTATTTGTGAAGCAATCGAGCAAACCTTATAATCATCAAGTGAAGTTATTGGATCATCAATTATAACATATTTCAAGTTCTCGAATGCTTCAGAATTTTCACAACGTTCTTGTAAAACATCGTTTATTAAAACATAAAACAGCGCCCATTTGAATACAGATTCTTCACCCTTGGAAACTTTTATATTGTTTGCACTTTCATTATCACCAGTTGCCAATTTGAATTCTATTGTGTTTGAATTAAAATTTATATAAGGTTCTATTTTTGTTCCTGTGCACATTTTAAATACATCAACTACTTGTTGATCAAGGCCATTTTCTTCAATGAGAGAAAATACTTCATTTTTTACAAACTTCAATATTTTTTCATCATTGTCCCAAATAAATGAATCTTCAATATACGCATTATAACAAAGAGCAATTGAATCTATACTGCTGTCAAATGTTCTTGACAGTCTTGTTTTTCCCGTTGCATTGAAAGCATACAAAAGCACATCTTTATCAGAATCAAGATCATTTTTTATATGGGTTGCAATATTTTCAAAACCTATTATTTCGCTCATAATTAAATACCCAATCTTGTTCTTAATTCCATTGATAGAATTTCGCCATTATATGTAAAAACATCAGTCCCTGCAACATGTCTATTTTTGCTGCCACGTTGTACATTCAATTCTCCAGCTAATCCACTCAGAGAATATTGTTTCCCTTCATATTCAACTTTAGTTTCAGATATAACTATACATTTTATTGTTGGATCTTTTGTGTAAACAAGCTCAGCGCCAATTGGAATTCCATATTCAGAAAATGTAAGTTTTTTCCTAGTTCTTTCATAGTGTCTTTTAATCTCACCAGCTTCTTTTGTTTGTTTTCTCTGTTCTTGAGTTGGAGCAATGCGTTTTAAGTTTTTCAATAGACCATTTATCGATGCAATGTCTTCTAGCGTTTGGTATGCATCTTCAGCACTCATAATATAAAACTCTCTTTTGCGTTGTTTACCATTATTATTTTCAATTGCTCTTAAGCCTGGATTAAATCTATCAATAATTGAATGGACTTTTTTATCAGTTAAACGCTCAGCCACTTTATAAGTTGCATATACCTGGAAAGAAAAAGGAATGCATTCACTTCTATTTAGTTGTGCCAATCTTTCATCAACATCATCTGCATAACCAATTTTCACATATTCCGGGAAAGATGGATTTGTTAAAATGTAAATATATCCAGCAGCTTCTTCCATAAAACTAAAAACCTCCAATTTATTATAAATATAACATAAAATCTCTTTATTTGCATTATTTTTGAGTAAATTTAATAAAAACAAATATTGAAAATGATAAAAAAAATTAGATTGAGTGAAATTATAATATTTCCCAACAATAGCATGCAAAAGAAATATATTTAAAGATAAAACACAAAATCTCGTAAAAGTGCGCCATTTGTGCACCGTAGATTTCAAATGATTTGTGTTTAGTGTACAAAATTTAGCCAATTTAGTAAGAATGTCTGCAAAACGAATAACATTAAACACACAATGAGTGAACCTATTGTCTTATAAATTGTGAAGACTTATTAAACACTCTTAATCTTAACATTATACTGACACAAAGTCCTGCCCGAATACGAACAAAGATAAATGATCAGATCAAATAGAATAAACTTCATAAAACTAATATGATGAGTTAAAAAATAATCAAAAACATTAAAAGTAAAAGGTAAATATTAAAATCCTCAACACATCACATTTTTTTTGGAAAACACTCTATCATTATGAAGATTTAATGTGTAGATGTTCGATATTATGATATAATAGTGTCAAATATTGTTGGAGAGATAAAGTGAAATATAAACAAGAGATAATATTTGAAAATGAATCAGTAAATACTGCATTAGTAGAAAAATACAAAGAAAATATAATAGAACAAGTAAAAGAAATAGTAAAATATAGTTTTGATTTTGCCATTGTCTTAAGAATTAGTATTAGAGATATGGAAACGAAAGAAAACTATGTAAATAAAGAGACTACTTGTGGATATTCTACGTGGAGAAAGGATGGAAATTATGTTGTGTGTTTTAGTTCAGAATCATTAGAAAGGATAGAAAAAGATAATGGACTTGATATTGCCATTGCAATATGTCATGAACTAGGTCACATCTATGATATGTATCATGTTATGAACAATAAGTATTACAAGATAAATCCACTAATGTGTAAACAAACAGACATTAATGATTATATTATTCAACAGGGATGGAATTTTTGGACAGAGTTCTTTGCATATTATTTCACATTCAAAGAATTTAAGGGTGCACATGATTACCCTACATTTCATCAACTATTGATTGGATACCAACATTTGATAGAACAATATCAATATTTAGAGACTATGCTTGATGATAAGACTAAAGAAATAGCAAATCTAGCAGATAAACATATAGAAGAAATAAAACAATTAATATATGCACTGGCAAAATTTCTTGCTGGAAGTATCATGAGCACACCAAGATATTATAAAGTAAAAATTACTGAAAAAAATAAAAAATCAGTCAATGAACTTAATAAAATCATAGAAAGATTGTATAGGCTTACTATCAAAATGTTTACCAATACACATGGCAAAGGCATGGCAACTAAACTATGGAATATTGGATATTATATTATTAGAACTTTTTATGTTAAATATAACATCTACCCTGAAACAATGAAAGGTCACATAGTATTGGTTTATTATAAAAATGATTAAATTAGTGTAAAAACACTAAACAAGAAGATATGCAGTATATCACGCATATCTTCTTGTTTTTTTGTTTATACTTTTGAGATAAATTATTGTGCTTTGAGTGTTTTAGTAATTTCTTTAAAGAATTCAACGCTCCAAATATCTAGTTTTGTCTTGTCTTTTACGAATGGCAAAACATCTTGTTTTGCCTGGCCTATATTAAGATTTTCAAATCTTTCATTTAGTAATAATTTCAAATTATCAATTGTAAAATCAAAATTCTCATCAATAAATTTTGATTGAACTAATTTTGCCTTTAGATTTTGCAAATTTACTTTTGCCTCAATAGATAAGAAAAATACATAATCGTAAAAATCTCTACCTTTAACCCTTGATTTCCAATTTCTACATAAGCATGCATGAATTTTGCCTGCAAACAATGATGGCAAGTCATATAGTCTTACCTGGTATGGCGAAGGAAGCAAGCCAAATTTTGTCTCATAGGTTGCACCAACGGGCGGGTTAACATCCACTTCAAACTTAATTCTAATCAGTTCGTCCTTATTTATAAATTTTGTATCATCGCTGTTTTCATAAAAGGTCATTATATGTTCTTTTGTGTTACCTTTGAGAAATGCTGATTTAATATTTGAATCAATAGATTTGCTCTTTTCTTGTACACTAAAATCCAGCCCTAAGGATTTTGTTTCATTTTCTATATATGGGAAGTATTTAGTTAGATCAAAATTAGGATCTTGTGTTACTAATGAGAAATCCAAATCTTCGCTGAATCTATCTAGACCATAGAATATTCTAAGAGCAGTGCCACCATAGAATGCGGCTTCCTTAAAAAATCCACCACGAGATAGTCCACATAAAACAATCTCTTGAACAACTTCCTTTATTGCATTTTTTTTATCTTCAACATTGTTTATTTCATATTTTGATAACATTTGACTTAATACTTGTTGCATTTATTTTTCTCCTTTGATAAATTTTGCCAAATAATTCAGATTACTGGAATGATAAAGTGGTGCAAGTTTTAAAATGTCTTCTTTTTTAAGTTCATTAAATCTATTTTCATCAATTCTTAAATCTTCAAATAATAATGTTTTTAATTCTTTTACGCTTTTTACGGGAGATATTGTGTATAGTTTATCGCAAAGTGCTTTCTCTGGTGTCGCAACTTGGAATGAATAAGAGCCTTCTTTAATAGCATTAACACCTAAACTAAATACATCATTAGGCACATCTCTATAAATAAATGTGCCAAATTTGTTCGTATATTTTTTAATCTTTTTCTTATTATATGTGGAACATGTAACCGTTTTATAAATTGCTTCTGGAATTAAGCCTTGATCATACAAGACATAATCAAAAGATATATAAGACGGTCCATAGATAAATTGTGCCAAATATGGAGCAAAAGCATTAGGGTCAGTCTCATAAAGTCCCCTTACAAGTGGAAATAATTTTTCTTGTTTGATGTCTCTATTGATTTTTGCTATAGGATTAGAATAATTACTGTATTTTTCTTTCAATTGTTGAGTAGTTAAAATCATATATTCCCTCCAATTAATGCAATTATATAATATTGGCTGGAGTAAATCAACTACTTTTAATATTATTTTCTCCAATTAATGCAATGAATTTATATTATCTGGAGAAAATCGCATATTTTCCAAAATGACTTGCAAAAGAAATCTGTTTAAGACTAAACACAAATACATTGGAAGTGGACGCCAAAAAAGATTGACCTACCCCTTAAAGGAGATTGTATGAAAGCAAGATTTGTTTGCAATGTTTCTAATGCAATATTATCAAGAAATAGAATTGATAAATGTGAAAGATTTGAGGCTAAGTACATAGTTGAATGAGTTATATATTTAGCAACAGATTATTTATGCTAGAGAACACTTGAGAGAAGATACCCCCCCCACTAATATCGTTGCATACAAGCACGAATCTACCTAGACAACAACAAGAGTTGTTTTCATATTATTATGTTTTGTTGTTTACACAGCAATATTATACTTTTGATTTACAGCGATGGCAAAGATTATGCCAAATATGTTTCTATAATTTCAAATGGAGGTGAAAAGTTGAACCACATTTTACAACTAGTAAAAGATACACTAGAAAACGAAAAACTCAGTGCAGAAGAACAACTGCTACTAACTAAAATCTGCGAATTAGAAGATGAGTTTGTAAAAGATTTTTCAAAAGAAAAATGGCGAGAGTATTTTACTTTAGACATGGAAAAAAGGTCAACTTGTAAACATACAAATTGACCATGTGATTGAAATTACTTTTAATATTTGTAATAGTTGTTTAGATAGGATGTCTTTCTTTATAATCTCTATATTTTTCTAAATATTGATAAAGGCCTCTTTTTTTTATCTCTTCCATTAATTTGTTGTTTTTTAGTATTTCATCATTAACTATAACCACAATATCTAAGCAAGCCAATGAATATAAAATAACTTTATTAAAATTATGCAAATACATTGAAATGTTTCCGATAAAAGTATCATCCTTAATTGATAGTTTGTCCAACAATTTTTTATCAACAATCATGCCGTTATGCACTATATTGTTTCTTATAGCATGTAATTCATAATAGATTGTAAATTCATAGTCTAGCTTTCCATTTAATTCTGGAAATCTTTCATAAAAATTAGTTTTAGGACTATCATTAAAGCCTTTGGGCAAGTTTGTATCGTTTTCTATATTGAACAATAACTTAAAAAATATATTTATGTATGTATCAATATTAACAATTAAACACTGAGATGCCCATTTATAATTATCTGCAAAATCCAATATTGATTTAAGTGTTGGATCATTAAAAATTTTAATTTCTTTTGCATTTTCTTCTATAAAATTTTGAAAATTATCTAAATTATAGTTTAACAGCAAATCATTATTATTAACATTTACACAAGTTAATATTTTTGAAAATTGATTATCTGAATTATTATTCACTACATTTTGAATAGTTTTCATTATTTCTTGACCAATGGGTGTGTTTATAAGTTTGCTATTATCCATTAAAAATTTGTTATAAAAATACTTATATCTGTCCAGAATTTTTTCAAAACCTAGAATAACTTCATTTAATTTGAACGATTGATTATTATCCATACTTATCACTCCCCACTTTTTATATAGTATAACATAACTATTGTACTATTGGTATCAATTATTGCTGAAATGTTGAAAATGCCCCGCCATCAAATATTGCAAAGCACACTATTTATATACTGTAGATTTGAGGGCTTTGTATTTGAAGTATAAACTTTAGAGAAATTCATGAGGGAAATTCATAAAATCAAATATAACTTCAAAACAATTTAAATTATTGATTACTAACACATAAAAATTATAATTTACCTTTGATCCAAATATTCCAATATTTTCTTTACTTATTTGTCTCAGTTCTTTATATTTAGGATACTTATTAACAAATCTTTCGACTAAAATTAAAATTCATACTTTTATACCTACTTTTATTAGAATTTTAATTTTAATTATGTTTTACTTTATCATTGGTTTATTATATAATTTGTATTACAATATAAGTTCGATTCCCGCCGAGAACACCAGTAAAACCACGTACAAACGTGGTTTTCTTTAATAAAAAATAGAGAACATAATATTCTCTATTTTTTATATTTTATTGACATTTAATCATTATGAAAATCAAATAATATCAAAGTAAATTAATACTGTTCAATTACACTGCCTATTTCATTATTTTCTTTTGTAACAATAACTTTATTAGTAATATATTCTTGCATTTTTTCTACGTGAGTAATAAAGCCTACTGTAAAATCAAGTTTAATTAAACTATCAAAACATTCAAGAACATCATTAATATAATCGTCACTTAAATTACCAAATCCTTCATCTATAAAGAAGAAATTAAATGATTTATTATTGTTAATAGAAATACTTTGTGATACACCTAGTGCTAAACTTAAACTAAATATAAATCTCTCGCCACCACTTAATGTCTTAATACTTCTTGTCATACCACCATTAAAGTTGTCTATAGCCAAAAACTCGCCTGAATTATCACTAGAATATTTAAGCATATACTTACCACGAGAAATACTATAAACAAATCTATTAGCATACTGACTAATCAAATATAAATATTCTTCAGACACATAGTCTACTAAAGCATTTTTACTAATATATTGATTTAATTTTTGAGTTAATTTTAAATCTGCTTTCACAGCACGAAGTTCGTTTTTAACATCGTTTTGTTTGTTAAGAAGATTAATATTATTCTCTTGAATATTTTTATTAATACCTAGTCTTACATTAACATCGTTTAACTGGGTTCGATATTGTTCGACTTGCTCACGTTTGGTTTCGATATCTTCCAATGTAACATTTTTGTCTTTCAACTCATTTTCTAATGAATCATACAAAGTCTGATTATATTCTTTTAAACGTGTGAACTCTTCCAATTCTTTCTTCTTTTCGTCAAAATTATCTTCAGTAACATCACTAGAATACTCCGACGCATTAAATCCTTCTGGAATTAATTGTTTAAGTTCTTCAACTTTTTCTTCCATATACTTAATCTCTACTTCTAAAGCCTTAACGTTGGAAGTATTGTTATTAATAGCATTATTAACATCAAACTTTTCATTTTCAATTTCTTGCAACTGGCTATCAAGTTGATTAATCACATCAGTAGTATCTGTAATATTGGCAAGTTGTTTTAACTGTGAATTAAAATTGGTTGCAGTTTCGGTTTTTGCTAATAAATCATTTTTAATATGGTCAATTTCGCTTTGAAGATTGGCAGCATCGCCATTGTATCTAGATAGTAAAGCACAATTATCTGTATACTTTTTATTAAGCACATTTAATTCATTAATCAAAGTGTTTTGGCGTTTGATCATTCGTTTATACAGGTCATCTATGCCATCTTCTTCAATTTTTAAATCTTCCAAAATTAATTTACGCTTTTTAATTTTACTATTACAATCGCTTAAAAGTTTATTAATCTTGATTAATAACTCATGAACATTATTATATATTTGATAATACTTAACTTCATCTAAACTATCTTTATCTATTGAAGATTTGATATCTTTTAATCCTTTAGCAAATTCTTTACTCTCGTTATAGACACGTATTTCAGTAAGTTGTTTAAGTATCTCTTCAATATCTTTAAGTTCATTTTTAACTTTTTCTATATCTTTATTTGTTCGATTAGTATTGCCTTCTACTTTCTTTATATGTTCTGTTAGTATCAAAAGTTCGTCCAACTTTTTCGAATGCTTTTCCTTATATTCTTTAAGTTCTACCTCCAATTTAGCAAGTTCTTCGGTCATTACTTTTTTCTTTTCTATAGACAACTTAAATACATTAAGATTAACATTCTGCAATTCACGTTCGCTCTTAATATCTATATACTTTCTATCAAGATTGGCATACTTAATCTTATCAGCCGATAATTCAATATTACATGTTTTTAGTTTTGTTTTTACTTTATCTAATTCAGCAGTTTGTTTGTTTAGGAGTTCAACATTGGCTAATGATTCTTTATTTTTAGCATACTTATCTAAATCTTCACTTAATTTATCATAGTATTCAACTTTAGAGTTTATGTCAGAAAGTACAGTTTTTGCGTCATTAAATGACTTTAACTTAACAATAAACTCGTCTGCGTCTTTTACTTCATTACTTAACTTTTCTATAAGACGAGTAAGTTTAACAGATTCTCTTTCATCAGTACGTATATCATGTTCAAGTTGTTTTTGACTTTCATCAGTAATCTCATTAAACATATTTAATTGCTTTTCAAGTTCTTCGTCTTTAGTAGTAAGCACATCTAATCTAGACTTAACTTTTTTGTTAAGCAATTCACCGAAGTTCTCTATATTAAACAATCTCGCTATACTTTTCTTTCTTTCACTAGGAGTGTCAAGCAAGAATTTATCAAACTCATTTTGTGGTAAAGCAATACATTTTAGGAACTCTTTTTTACTTATACCTAATAACATCTCTAATTGAGAATTAACTATATCGGTAGAATCTCCCAAAACTTCTTTAGTATTCTTATCAGTTAAATACGCACCACTAGTTAAACCGCTAGGTCTTAATCTATAATTACGTACGACTTCATAAGAATTAATCTTACCATCACGTTCAAGTTCAAATTCGAATTTAATATATGCGTCTTTAACATTAATGTTAATTAGATTGCTTAAATTATCCCTGTCGCTAGTACCATATAAAGCAATAATAATACTATCAAGTATAGTACTCTTACCACTTCCTGTAGCACCAAATATACCAAACAGATTACCTTCAGACAATTTTTTAAAATCTACTACTTGCTGGGTAACATAACTATTAATACCACAAATTGTTAATTTAATTGGTCTCATTTGATATCTCCCCCATTAATTCTAAAAATAACTGTGTTAATTGTTCTTCTGGTTTTTCACCTGTCTTATATTCTACAAAGTTTTCAAATATTTCTTTTGTAGATAAATTCTTTTTAGATAATACCACTTGCTCCTGTATACGTTTAGGTTCAACACTAACAGTAATAACATTGGAGTAATTGTTTTTTATAGTCTTAATATCTTGTGGATCTACAAAATCCATATCCCTAAATATAATCCTGATTAACTTATCTTTGTTATTCTCTAAAAAGTTAATTGCTTCTTCCATAGAACTTACTGCTTGTGATATTAAATGCTTTGGATGGATTTCTACTTGATTAACACTCTTAACTCCATGTCTAGAATCCAAGTCAACTACATAAACCGAATTCTTGTTATATGTTTCGTCAAAGAACTTATTAACTATGCTACCCGAGTAATATATGTGATGAGCCTTATCTACTGCGATAGGTTGATGGATATGTCCTAGTGCAGTATAATGTGCTGGACTTAACAAACTGTCTCTATCCACAAAAGATATAGCACCGCCTACCACTTCATAACTAGCAAAATCTTCTGGAGTGGTATTAACCGGATATGTAAGTAAGTGGCTAACAGCGATATTAATTGTATCATCTCTAAATCCACTTAATGCTGGTTTAAACCATTCTTTAATACTATCTTTTAGTTGCTCGTCTTCTTTTTTGATTTGTTTATATCTATAGTAAGATGGGAATGGCATAGTAGCCACTACGACTTTTTCAGATTTACATCTAAATTCAATATATCCTACCCCACTTGCTACTGGATAGCAGTTTTTATTTTTTAGTTCACAAAAACTTACTTTATCCATTTCGCCGACCAAATAAATATTATGCATATTAGCAAAAACATTGGCATTACTTAATCTTTTTGGATCGTCATGGTTACCTGCCACTGCAATAACTGGACGATTACCATTATTGCAAAGTTTAAGCAAAGCATCAAAAACCACCTTTTCTGATTCAGCACTAGGTAAAAAAGTATCATATACATCACCTGCAATGATAACCATATCTACTTTTTGCTCATTAGCAATATCAACAATCTCGTTTAAAACCTGTTTTTGTTCGTCCAATCTTAACAAACCATCTGTGCGACAACCTATGTGCCAGTCTGCTGTATGTAATATTCTCATTAGCAACCTTCCTTTTACAATTAAAAGTATAACATATTTTAATAATTAAGCAAAAACAAACTAGTCAAAATTTATATGTTTTACAAAATTTACTATTTGCATATTTTTAATATTTATATTAAAATAATGAAAGCAAGATTAACATTAAAGAATTTTTAATACAATGATTATTCATTTAGTTATTAACAACTTTTGTGATATACTTAAATATATTTTAGGAGTAATACGATGTCATTCTGTAAATTATCAAGCGAATTTAATAACAATAGTTTTACACAGATAGAGAATAGTTTTATTAAAGAGTTTTTACCCAACATTAATCCTTTAGCATTAAAGGTATATATGTATGGGCTTTACTTATGTCAAAATGGTATTGAACACACTATAACTGACTTTGTAGAAACATTTAATTTAAGCGAAGACGATGTAGTATCATTGTTTAAGTCTTTAGAAGAACTTAATCTAGTAGATTGTATAGATATTGCCCCTATAGAAATACGATACTTACCTACCAAAAATTCTTCTATGTATCTTAAAAAGTTTGATGTTACTAAATACAAAACATTTAATGCCAAGTCGCAAGAATTACTTAAACGTCAGATTGATATTAACGAATACAATCAATATTATTATCAAATTGAAAAAAATCATCTTGACGAAGATATGGTAGTTAAATGCATAGAATATTGTGTAAGTAAAAAGGGAGACAAAGTGTCTGCCAACTACATTATGACAGTATTACGTAACTGGGCAACAGATGGTATAAAAACAGAAGAAGAAGCGGACGCACGTATCGTTATGGAAGAACACTACAATGACGATATTAAATTGGTTATGACTGCTCTAGGGCTTAAACGTAACTGTACTTTAGATGAAAAATCAATGTTCCTTGACTGGAGCAACAATTTAGGGTTTAAGACTGACGCCTTGGTACATTTGGCAAAAATAACAAAATCTAAAAAAGGTACATTCGCTAGACTTAACGCACTAGTTAACAAATGCTACGAACTTAACAAATTTAGTGTTAAAGAAATTGATGAGTTCTTTAGCATGGAAGACCAATATTATGATATAGCCAAAACTGTATGTCACAATTTAGGTATTAAATATGATAGTTTAAATATTGTAGTCGAAACATTTATAACTAAATGGTGCGATCTTGGATATGATAAGTCAGCACTTGAAAAATTAAGTAAATATTGTTTCTTGTCTAATATCAGAACTCTTACTGGACTAGATAATATAGTTAATAAATACTTTAATCTCGGTATTATAACCGCAGACGCAATAGACATATACTTAAAAGAACAAAATTGTTTTGATGAAAAAATTAAAGAAATTATTGATGCGTTTGGGCTTAACAGAAATGTTAACAAGTTCGACCGTAGTTTCTATAATACATGGATTAACAATTGGAACACCCCTTCCCAACTTATTGACTATGCAGTAGAATTAAGTAAAGACAAACTTCAACCTATGAATTTCTTAAACAGAGTGCTTTCAATATATCATAATAAAGGGATAACTACAGTTGATGAAGCAAAGAAAGAAAAATTAGATTTTGAAAACACATACAAACAAAAATCTACAAAGAATCAAATAGAACAACACGAATATACTAAAGACCAATTATCCAACCTATTTGACCAAATAACCGAGGTGGAATTATGATAAATAAAGATGAAATAACTTCACAACTTAATCATATGTTTTTAACCCGCCATCAAGATGCCATTAATACAGCAGAAAACAATCTTAACAACGCACTAAAAAACAAAGCCGTACATGATAGTTTTTATGCTATACGTGGTATGCAAATAGACTTAAGTCGTGCTTCAGACCATGAATCCGAACTTAAGATTAGAGAAAAAATAGAAAATGAAAGAGTTAAATTAAGAAAAGCACTAGAATCTACTCCATATAAAAAAGAAGATTTTGTGCCACACTATCAATGTGAAAAATGTAAAGATACTGGTTATATAGATGGTAAAAAATGTACTTGTTTTAAAGCCGAACAATCTAAATTGTATCTACATAATTCGGGTATTAACAAAGACAAACTACCATCATTTAGCACTGTTTCGCTAGATGTATACAAAAACAAAGAAGATAAAGAGAATGCTGAAAAATTGTACAAACTTGCTAAAGAGTTTGTTACTAAAACAGACACTACAAAAATTAACTTTATTGTTTGTGGCAAAACTGGTGTAGGCAAAACCTATATGGCAGAATGTATGGTTAATGAAGCGATAGACAAAGAAGTATATGCTATATTTACTACTGCATACAATCTTAATCAAGCAATGCTTAATTATCATCTTGCTCCACTATATTCAAAGCAATACATTCTTGAACCATATATGACTTGTGATATGCTTATAATAGACGACTTGGGCAGTGAAAATATATTAACCAATGTTACACAAGAGTACTTATACCTTATACTAGACACTCGTGCTAACAATCACTTAAAAACTGTTATAACCACCAACCTTACTCCTGACAAAGTACAAGACCTGTACGATGCAAGAATTTTTAGTCGTATGTTTAACAAACAATTGGGTATAGTTGTTAATATGAAGGGTGAAGATTTAAGATTTAATATTAAATAATTGTTATAACCAAAAAAGTTACTTGAAATTACCAAGTAACTTTTTTATTGTGTATATTATACTCAAGGAAGTTTATGCAAGCGACACGCAGTGGCATTTGACATAAACTG
>ERZ808245.652-NODE-652-length-16500-cov-2.583764_pt1 | contig 16500 bp, 10 predicted proteins | sample MGYA00521243_ERZ808245 | MGnify/ENA primary metagenome ERZ808245 (study PRJEB31516, sample SAMN03275576) | gut metagenome | biome: mammalia-associated habitat; material: feces | host: Papio cynocephalus | place: Kenya | collected 2012-07-07 ... | reverse complement strand
CGTAAGTCATGATCTTAAATACACTTCAATGACATTAGTCCCAAAGCCTGTTGTTGGCCTTAAAGCCTTTGCTCATTTAGAGCATGAAATGGATTATCTGCAAAAAGGCTGTGATGTCTGTGCTTTAGCCGGTATTGGTAATCCTAATCGCTTTTACGATACTCTAAAACAATGTGGCTTTGAGGTAGTAGACACAATCAATGTAGGTGATCACAAAATCGCTGATACTGAGGTTTTAAAAGCTAAAGCCTTAGAGCATCCTGTGGTCATGACCTCAAAAGATGCTGTAAAGTATGCTCATTTAAATCTTGAGAATTTGTATGTTTTAAATATTGAAGCTGTACTTCCAGAGTCATTTTTTGAATCGCTTAATGATAAGATTAAATCACTAGGTAAGTAAGGTTAAGTAACTAATCACAGTTAACTAATCTCAGGAAACAAAGGTAGATAATTTTATGTCCTGTTGTAAGAATAAATCTGTAGAGAATAAATCTGAATATATCGTAGCAATTCCTGCTCGTTATGCTTCAACCAGATTTCCTGGAAAGCCATTAGTATTAGTTGGTGGTATTCCTATGATTAAACGTGTTTGCATGCAGGCTTTAAAGTCTGATGCAAAGATGGTTGTAGCCTGCATTGATGATGAGCGTGTTGAATCTGTATTAGAGGGCATGGATAAGGTTCGTGTCTGCATGACTTCAACAGATTGTAACTGTGGTACAGACAGATTAGCTCAGATGATTGAAAAAATGCAGATTGATCCTGAGACTATCATCGTCAATGTGCAGGGGGATGAGCCTTTAATTAACCCAGAGCACATCAAACAGGTTGCTACTCTTTTAGAAAGCTCAAAAGCTGATATGGCAACCTTATGTTTTAAGATTGATAATGTTAAGGATGTCTTTGATCCTAACTGTGTAAAAGTAGTTTTTGATAAAAACGGTAAAGCTCTGTACTTTAGCCGTGCTCCTATTCCATACGAGCGTGAGAACTTTAAACAAAAAGATATTACTTCACTTTGCTATGATCACTACCATCACATCGGTATTTATGCATACAGAGCAGGTACAGTTGTAAAGTATTCTCACATGTCTCAAACCACACTTGAAAAGAGTGAGTCACTAGAGCAGTTAAGACTTATGGAAAATGGTATGTCCATTGCTGTAGGTGTAGCTTTAAATCCTCCTGAGACCGGTGTAGATACCAAAGAAGATCTTGAGAGAATTAACAGAATTTTAGAAAAACAGGAACACTAAAAATAGTTTTCCTAAAAAGGCATTATTTGTAATTGCATAATTTGAAAAGTAAGCTTTATTCACAGCTTCAAAAGAAATTATGCAATTTACAGTTGTAATGTAAACGTTTTAGTTAGATAATAATTTTGCTTGTCGGAGTGCCTTTACGGCTGAGACTGTTTTAAACAGAATCCGTTACTACCTGATCCAGTTAATGCTGGCGTAGGGAACAAGGTTCATTTCGGCACGCAAGTATTCCAATTACTTTAAAGAGACGTGCAAAATGGCCCATAAAACTACCAACAAGATTTTTACTCCTGATATTGAACGCATCTCTATTCAGGGGAGCTCACCTCTTATAAACGTTCCTTTTAATAAGATAAATCTTTCAAATGGTGACAGTGTATTAGTATCAACTGTTGAAGGTCCTGATGTTAATGCTAAGACCTTACCAAAGGTATCTGAAACCTATGCTCCATATGTAATCGATGGTGATGCCAGAAAAGTTAAAAAGACCATCTTAGAGAGAGCAAAGGAAGGTGAAATCACTCCTCATATGGAGTATGTAGCTATCCGTGAATCCTATAAAAACAGTGATGACATGCCTTTTACTCCTGAAAATGTAAGAGAGGAGATAGCAAAAGGTACTGCTGTAATACCAGCTAACATCAATCACACCGAATGTGAGCCAATGATCATTGGTAAACATTTCTCTGTAAAAGTAAATGCTAATATCGGTGCATCATCATTATCCTCAGGTTTTGACGAGGAAATTAAAAAGTTGCGCCTATCCTTAAAGTTTGGTGCAGACACTGTAATGGATTTATCAACCGGTATTGATGATTTAGGTGGTTTAAGAAGCGCAATTTTAAGAGCCTCACCTGTACCAATTGGTACTGTACCAGTTTATGAAGCTTTAGACAGAGCTCATGGTGATGTTAATTTATTAACCTGGGAACTCTTCCGTGACACTGTCATCGATCAGGCTCGACAGGGTGTTGATTACTTTACTATTCACGCAGGTTTACTAAAAGATCTGCTTCCACATGCTGCTAAACGTATTTTAGGTATCGTGTCTCGCGGTGGTTCTATTATGGCAAGTGCCATGATGAGAACAGACAGTGAGAACATGGCTTATGAGCATTTTGATGAGCTGATTGAAATCTGCCATGACTATGATGTAGCTTTATCTTTAGGTGATGGTCTGCGTCCTGGCTGTATTTCTGATGCTTGTGATAAAGCTCAGTACGGTGAGCTCGAGAATATCGGTAAGTTAGCTAAACGTTGCTTTGATGCCGGTGTTCAGTGCTTCATTGAAGGTCCTGGTCACGTTCCAATGAACAAGGTCTATGAGAATCAGGAGTTACAGGAGAAATTCTGTAACAAGGCTCCTTTCTATACCTTAGGACCATTAGTAACTGATATTGCACCAGGCTACGATCATATTACCTCAGCAATCGGAGGCTCTATGATCGCATCATTCGGTACAGCAATGCTCTGCTATGTAACCCCAGCTGAGCACTTAGCTCTACCAACAGAGCAGGATGTTAAGACTGGTCTTATTACCTATAAGTTAGCTGCTCATTCAGCTGATTTAGCTAAGAATTTACCTGGCGCTAAGATACGTGATGATGCTATGGCATTAGCTCGTGCCGATTTTAGATGGTATGACCAGTTTGCTTTATCTTTAGATCCACAAAATGCATACGATGTTTGGAGAGCTCAGATGCCTGAAGAGTGTGCAAACTCTCATGAGCCAGCTTTCTGCTCAATGTGTGGTCCAAGATTCTGCCCAATTCGTTTAAATCGCAAATTACAGGCAAAATACAATGCTAAATAATGAAAGACCTAAGGTCCTAGTTGTAGCTGGCTTAGATTCAGGTGGTGGTGCAGGTATTACTGCTGACTGTATTACAGTATACGATAATATGGCCTTTGCATTGCCTTGTGTCAGTGCCTTAACCTGTCAGTCTTTAAAGAACATCACTTCAGTTAAAGCTACCGATGAGGATGTCTTTAAAGAAACTTTAAGAATAGCATCCTCAGACTGGGAGCATATTGATGCTGTAAAAGTAGGTTTAATCAGTGATGACAGATTATTAACCATACTTTTAAATGCCTTAAAGACCACTTTTAAAGATGTGCCTGTGGTCTGGGATCCTGTTTTATGCGGTACAGCAGGTGATCTTAACAGTGTTGATTTAAAGAAAAGATTAGATGAGATCTTACCTTTAGTTTCTATATTTACTCCAAATCTGCCCGAAGCTTTAACATTAGCTTCATGGGATGAGGAAAAGCTAAAAAAAGAAGGAACTAAAAAGTTAGCCAGGTACTTTATTGATAAAGGTGCCAAATCTGTCATTATTAAAGGAGGTCACAACATCTTATCTAAAGATGCAGAGGATACCTTTGTTTCAGACTTTGTCTCTTTTACCATGAAGAATCCTTATATTGAAGGTAAGGGCGCTCATGGTGGTGGCTGTGCTTTATCATCAGCCCTAGCCGCATTGCTTGCCAATAAATTTGCTTTCCATGATGCTGCAGTGCTTGCTAAAGCTTATGTTTATTCAGGCATTAAAAATCCTGCTCTACGTGCAGATGATGTTGATGCCGTAAATAACAGACCGCCTGTAGGTCACAATGGCCTTGTAAATGACATGAGTTTTATGCCAAAGGTCGAAGAAGATGGGTTCCCGGTATCATCAGAACCATTTCCAGATTGTCCGTTAAAGCTAGGCTTATACCCAGTTGTAGATTCTGTTGACTGGATTAAAAGACTTGTAAATGATGGTGTAAGAACTATTCAGCTTCGTATTAAGGATAAAACCGATCCAAAGCTGTATGAAAAGATCTGCCAAGCAGTTGAGTTCTGTAATGCCAATAAAGTTCGTCTTTTCATTGATGATCATTATGAACTGGCTATCAAAGCACATGCTTATGGTGTTCATTTAGGTATGGAAGACTTGCGTGATGCTGACATTGAAGCAATTAGAAAGGCAAAATTGCGCTTAGGTGTATCAACTCATGGCAGCTATGAGATGCTAAAGGCCTATCAGTTGCATCCTTCATACATTGCTTTAGGCCATATCTTCCCAACAAACTCAAAGGTTATGCCTTCAAAGCCACAAGGCTGTTTTAAGCTCTCTGTAGAACAGGATCTGATCAAAGATAGTGTACCTACAGTAGCTATAGGTGGTATCAAACTATTTAATGTAAAAGATGTAATTGCCTCTAATGTAGGCTCTGTTGCCTTAATTACCGGCATTACTAAAGCTGATGATCCAGACGAAACAACCAAGCAATGGTTGTCTTTATGTGGAAACGGTGGTGACAGAGAATAACGGAGTAACTTGCTATGATAATTCACTACAATCAACAAGAGAATTTAGAGTTAAAAGAGGGTATCACCCTTAAAGAATTTCTTGAGTCAAAGCAACTCTCACGCGAAGGTGTGGCTGTAGCTGTTGATGAGAATATTGTTAAAAAAGCTGATTTTGACACCTTTGTATTAAAAGATGGTATGTCAGTAGATGTTTTTAATATGGTTTCAGGTGGTTAGAAATGACAGAAAAATTAGTATTAGCAGGTCAGGAATTTGATAACAGACTTATCATCGGTACTGGTAAGTACGCTTCAGGTGAAGTCTTAACAGCTTCTGCTAAAGCATCTGGTGCTCAGATTGCTACTATGGCTGTAAAAAGAGTTGATACCAAGAATCATACTGACGAAATCGTAAAGCCTTTAAAAGATTTAGGTATTACTCTAATGCCTAATACCTCAGGTGCTAAGAACAGCCGTGAAGCAATCTTTGCAGCTCAGTTAGCCCGTGAAGCTTTAGGTACAGATTGGGTAAAGGTTGAAATTCACCCAGATGTAAGATATCTGCTACCAGATCCTGTAGAAACCTTTAAGGCATGTGAAGAGTTAGTAAAGGATGGCTTTAAAGTATTCCCGTACATTCAGGCAGATCCTGTATTAGCCCGCCGTCTTGAGGATATCGGTGTTAGTGCTGTTATGCCTTTAGGTGCTCCTATTGGTTCTGCTAAAGGTCTTGAAACTAAAGCAATGTTAGAGATTATTATTGCTCAGTCTCATGTACCTGTAATTGTAGATGCTGGTATTGGTGCTCCATCAGATGCTGCTTTAGCTTTTGAGTTAGGTGCTGATGCTGTGATGGTAAATACTGCAATTGCAGCTTCTCGCGATCCTGTGGCTATGTCTCATGCCTTCAAGTTAGCTCAAGAAGCTGGCAGAACAGCATTTGAAGCAGGTCTGGCTGTAAAGGCTCAATCAGCTGTTGCAACCTCACCTATGGAAGCTTTCTTAAAAGAGGCTATGAAATAAGATGAGTTTTTATGATGAGCTGTCAAAAATCGATGTAGACAAGTTTGTCTCATTGGTTGATTCAAGAACTGATGCAGATGTTGAAAGAGCAATATATAAAACTACTCCTCGCACCGTTGAAGATTTTGCTGCTTTAATTAGTGAAAATGCCAGAAAACACTATCTTGATGTGATGGTACAAGAGGCTACACAGCTAACCAGAAAGAGATTCGGTCGCTGTGTAAACATGTATCTGCCTTTATACCTTACAAACCTCTGCAACAACAAATGTGTTTACTGCGGTTTCTCAGTAATGAACAAGTTCAAGCGTGTAGTTCTTACAATGGAAGAAATTGAAGAAGAATTACAGGCCATGAATAAAATGGGATATACCAATATCCTGTTAGTTTCAGGAGAAAACTCTCATAGAGCAGGTATGCCATATTTTAGAGAAGTGTTACCACTTACCAAGAAATATGCCGATTATTTGCAGATGGAAGTTCAGCCCCTAGAAACTGAAGAATACGCAGAGTTAAAGACCTTAGGTTTAGATGCAGTTTCTGTCTATCAGGAAACTTATCATCCAGGTTGCTATAAGCAAGTTCACTTAGGTGGTAAAAAAGCTGATATGCGCTTTAGAATGGAAACTCCAGATAGATTAGGTCAAGCTGGTATTGATAAAGTAGGTATGGGCGCACTTTTAGGTCTTTATGACTGGAAAGTTGATCTGTGTGCTCTTGCAATGCATGTACTTTACATGAGAGATCATTATTGGAAGACTTCACTTTCAATTTCATTCCCACGTTTAAGACCTGCTCAGGGTGGTTATCAACCACATTCTCCAGTTGATGACGCTAAGTTAGTTCAGATCATTAGTGCATGGAGAATTTTTGATAATGAGCTTGATCTTACAATTTCCACAAGAGAGAGTGCATCATTTAGAGATCTAATTCTGCCAATAGGTATTACCGCAGTATCAGCAGGATCTTCAACAGAACCTGGCGGATATGCCCATAAGGGTAAGTATCTTGAGCAGTGGACTGTAAATGATGACAGAACGGTAGATGAAGTTGTTGCGGCGATGGAAAAGAGCGGCTTTGATGCCGTATTCCACAATGCATCTGCAACCTACTTTAAAGCTGTTTAGATAATGTCTTGAAAAAGGTGAAATATCATCTATAATGGGAAACAGAGGTACGGAAATACCTCTGTTTCTTTGATGGTTCTATTTTACCATACTGGTGACGACCAAATTAGCAAAACTAGAACCAAAATCAAAAGACAATATTTCATAACGAAATCCTTGTTTTTAATCTATCTTAGGTTCTAGCTTCTAGGCCATTCCCAGTGGTCTAGAAATACTAGAACCATCGTTGTTACATAAGTAACTCTCTTATTTTATCATACCTTAATGCTCCTGTATATACAGCTTATTTATAACTATTAAATAGAAATTAGATATATTATAAAATTGCTTTTAACAGATTCAATGAGACTTTTTCTATTTGTTGTAATGTAATAGTGTTTTACTTGAAGATATGTAATTTTGACTGGTCTTATTTTGCAGGTTTTATGTTTGAAAATGGAAAATTATCATCTATAATGGGGAACAGCGGTAGAGGTATACCTCTGTTTCTTTGATGGTTCTAATTTACCAAACTGGTGATGACCAAACTAGTAGAGCTAGAACCAGAATAACAAAACAGTATTTCATTTTGAAATCCTAGTTTAAAGTTAATACAAAGTTCTAGTTTCTAGGCCAGACCAGTGGTCTAGAATAACTAGAACCACCGTTGTATCTTATCTAAGTTGTAAAGTTCTTTTTTAACTTTTATTGCATTCTTCAATTGAACTCTACTTTGAATTTTGATGTATCTGTTTGTCCTTCTTCGTCGATAACAGTAATACTGTAAAAGCCTTCACTTTTAGGTTCAAAATAGTTTTGTTCAAATTGTTCGTTGTTAATTGTAATAATTAGTGAACCTGATTGTCCTTTTGTTTTGATGTGAATTTTTCCAAGACTATCTGGGGACACAGTTTGCCCATTTGAAGGAAATGTGATTTCTAACTTTTTCTCATTATTAAAAGAATGACTTTGATTTGAAAGATTAAGTTCTTTTAAAGCTAAAGGAACATCAGTGCTTAAAAGAGGAGAAGTTAGAGTTTCTTTACTTAGTGTCTCATTTTTCCTTTTTGACAAGATCTCAAAAAGATAAGGTGCAGCACTATCATATCCAGTGTAGGGAGTGTTGCCTTTGATGTTGTAAGGTGAACTTATGGAAACAGCTACTGTAAGGTTGTTTAATGATCCAATCGCTAAGGCATCGGTAAACTCGTAAGCTGTCCCTGTTTTGTATGAAATTTGTTTCTGTTCAGGATATAAGTATGGTCTTGGTGTCTCTTTTAAGATTTCAAACACGGCTCTAGAACTGTCTTTTGTTAACATTCTGTATGCTGTTAAATTTGCGCTTGAGTTCTTTTGGTAAGTAAATTCATGCATCAGACCATCTTCATTTAACATGGCATACAATCTTGCTAAGTTATAAAGACTGATACTAGCACTACCTAAGATAATCGAAAGATCACTTTTATTGTGTCTTAGTTTTAAGAGATCTTCATGAAGGTTTAGCATCTTGGAAAAGTTGTTTGCTCCAACTAAATTCAGTACTTCTAAAGCAGGTAAGTTTAATGAATAGGTAAGAGCTTTTTTGGCTGTTACCTCTCCTGTAAATTTTCGACTGAAGTTATTTGGTGACCAGGTTCCGTACAGATTTTTGTTGTCATGTAATATGGTATTTGGGTGCAACAATCCTTTTTTCATTGCATAAGCATAGGCAAAAGGTTTTAGAGCAGAGCCAGGAGATCTTAATCTAAAAGGTAAACATAGTGAGCTCTTTTCATTAGATGAAGATCCTAAAACTCCTTTAATTTGATGCGATTTTACATCAAGTACAATCGCACTTAGAACATAGTTTTTATCAGCTGTATGTTCAAATTTTTCTGCAAGATTATTAAGTTCAATTTGCAATGAGTCATCAAGACTTGAAAAGATCTCTTTATCATCTGCGATCAAGCTATTACTTTTTATAAAATAGGGATCATGTTTTTTAAGATTAAGCTCATGTTTTTTTAAATTAAACAAATAGTTACCAAAAGTAAGAGCATTTTGTGAAATCATGTATCTTTTGCTAGGAAGTGTCTCTTTAAGGGATAGAGTAAGTTGCTCTTTTGTTATTACGTTTGCTTTATTAGCAAGCTTTAAAACCTCATTTTTGTAGTAAAGAGCAGTTTTCCTTTTTTTATCTGGACGAATGAGTTCAGGAGCTCTTGGCAGTGCTGTAAGCAGAGCAGCTTCTGAAGAATTTAAAGTATTGGGTAAATGATTGAACCAGGTTAAAGAGGCTGCTTTTACACCTTCGACATTTCCACCAAAAGGTGAAAGGGTAAGATACAGTGTTAAGATGCCATCTCTTTTGTACTTTAATGTAAGGTATACAGCCTGAACCATTTCCTTTACTTTATTAAAGTAGGTTCTTTTGTGTCCTGTAAGTCTTTTTGCTACCTGCATAGCAAGAGTTGAGGCTCCAGAGCCTACACTCTGATTTTTTAGGTTATAGAAGGAAGCTCTCAAAAGAGAGAGAGGATCCACTCCAAAGTGGCTGTAGAATCGCTTATCCTCGTTGGCAATCAGCATCTTTAAATAAAGATCTGAGACATCATCTTTAGTGGTTTTAAATCTAATGGATGAGGTGTCATCACTTAAAGTATAGGCAAGCACGTTTCCTTTATCTGAATATAGCACATAAGATCTGTTCTCGTACTTGTCTAAAGAAATTTCATCAATGCACATATACACGAACCCTATGCAGGCACTTAAAACACTTAGTATTAAAAATGCCACGATTGCATAGGTGAAACGTTGGTGCTTACTCATTGCTACTTATCAAAAGATACGTTTCTATTTTACTTCGATGGTATCTTGAGCCTTGTACAATACCTCTGAAGTAGTTCTAAAGGAGGTATTGTGTACAGTCAGCGCCAAAGGTACTGAAGTGCCTCTATATGCTCCTTTTAGGATATAGGCAAAAGCAAAATCATTTCTCTTACTTTGACAGGAATTTACAATTGAGCTGTCTCCTTTTATGGTATTGAAAGCATAACTGTCTGTAAGTTCGCCTAAGAAAGGATATTTCTGTGAAGCTTCATTAGCATCAATGCTTCTTAAATAGAGCATATTAGCTGGTAGTAAAGATTCAACAGAGATCTTACTTGAAAGGTTATTGAGATGAACTTTTACCAAAACGATAATATCCTCATTTACGTTAACGTGAAGAGGTGGGGCAAGCTCAGTTCCATCTGGAGAATAGTAGTTAACACTAATGTCCTGTCTATCTTTTGATAAGGCATATTTCTCTGGTACAGAGAAGATACTTGCACTGATTAAAGTGTCACTCTCTCCGTCATTGACTAAAGTAATTTCATTTCCTTTAAGAACACCGTCTGTAAATACGTTGTCATCCTTATTCTCATTAGAGATCATTTCCATCATTTTGGCTCTTTGAGCAGAAGTCTTATAGCTATAAGAGTTCTCTGTAGCTACAATCACGTATACTTCATTTAAACTCAAAGACTGGCTATTGTTCTCTTTTTGTTTTAACAGTGCCTCTAAGACACACAGACTGTCATAAGCTGTATCTGTGATATATAAAGGTTCATACTCTTGAAGAGCCTGAATGAGATTTATAAGTTTGTTATTGGAAAGGTTGCCTTTATCAATCGCAATTCTTAAGTTTTCAGCTTCTTTTAACAGCTCAACTGCTTTAGTGATAGCAATCTCCTGACGTTTTACATCACCATACAGAGCAAAAGCTTTAGCATAGGAGAGGTATGCATTGATAGCTTTAGATTTTGAATGGTCAAATCTAAAGGTAAGAGTAGAGCTTTGATTGTCACCTGATAAAGTTAGGGCATACAGGCATAAAGCAGCTGTAGTCTCATTGTCAGAGTTAGCATTTCTCTTAATATTCTGTAAAAGCTTATCTAATACATTAAAGTTTGTGTTATAGCCTTTTTCTGAAGCCTTGTTTAATATAAGGTAAGCATAAGCTGCAACATAGCCACCATCTTCATAATTGACTAAAGAATAATCAACATAGCCCTGATTATTAATAGTTGAATTTACGTAGTCGATAAGTGAACTAATCTTAGTCTGATAGGTTTTGTATTCCTGGCTGCTCTTATCTAGGAACTTCTCAGAATAATCTATGAGAGTTGAAAGATCAGATAAGGTATCAAAGTAATTACTCTTAAATGAGCTGTAAGCTTCATTTGCCATATCTTTTGGATTTGCTGATGGCAACAGACCATAGCTTAACTTTACCTTTGTTCCATCTTTAAATGTGTTCTTAAATTTAAAAGTAGCCTGCTCATTTACTTTTAATGGAAGAATAGCGCTTTCAAGTACTTTACCTTTGTTTGGTAATACGTCTATTTCATAGCTGTCATCGTAGGTATAGTCACCTGATTTTACTTTTAAAGATACAGTACCCACACCTTCATTTAAGGCCTTAAGTTTTAAGTTCTCATGAGCTTTATTCTTATCTAATGATACACTCTTATCAAGTGAGCACTCTAAAGCTCCAGTGCAGGTAACTTTAAATGAAACATCTTTTTTGTCTTTGATTAAATCGTCAAATAAGACTCTGCCATAAAGCTCATCTCCTACATGCATGTAGCTGGGAGCTGCCAATTTGGTAACAGCATCAGAGGCAATAGTAATATCTTTAGAATAGCTACCAACTCTATCCTTATTCCAACCTACAACCATCAGTCTTGCCTTACCTGAGAATTTTGGAATATCAAAACTAACTGTGGCTTTACCGTCTTTTACTTGTACTCTTGATGAACTCAAAGAGAGTAGAGCTTTGGTGGTATTAGATAAAATTTGAGCACTAGCACCTGCGAGCATTTCATCTGAACCATAGCCCTGACCGTCTTTAGATAAAGCTTTCATCACATAGGCATACATGTCATTTACCTTGGTTGAAAAAGCTCTCTTATCGGTTAAAAACTTGAATGGATCAGGGGAGTTTTGTGCGTTAATAGCAAGAATACCTTCATCGATTAAATAGGCTCTTAAATAGGTATTCTCATCGCTATTGTCTACCTCAAGATTTACATTAAGCGTGCTATTAGGTTTTACTGTATCTAAAACCTGAGCCTTGATGTTTAGAAGTCTGTCCTGATTATCAAATCTGATATAAGAAAGACCTACAGCGCGAGATGCTGTTCTGTATTTAGACTCTGTGCCTTTGTAGGTGGTAACTAGAGCGTAAGTACCTGTATCTTTAATGTCAGCAGAGTCAAAGCCAATTTCATTATGACCTTTGTTTACCTTAAAGCTCTGTTTTAATTCAACAGATGAATTACCAACTACCAAAGAGCCATAACCTTCAAACTCACTGTCAAAGCTTAAATTTACTCTGTCACCTTTGTGATATTGCTCTTTGTCCATAGTTAACATGAGCTTTTCAGGAGTCAGATCGTTATCCTCATTTACATACCCTTTTACAAAGTTAAACTTGGTAAAGGCATTATCATTTTTTATTTCAACTGTATACAGTCCATCCTCAAGATTTACTGGAATAGAACTTAACTTGTCTTTTGTAAATGAAAGAGATCCTGAGTCAACTGGCTCTGTATACTCGTTTTTAACAAACTTCCAGTTGCCGTCTACATAAGCATACTGATATGAGATGTTGCGTTTTAATAGAGTGTAACTTGCCTTACCTTCAAGTCTTTTACCATCCTGATAACATAAAAGTGAATCAAGCTGGTATTTGTTATCTGCTTTGGTGAGCTTTACACCAATTAAAGGTGAGCTGTACTTTACCTTAGCTTCTTTAGTCAAGTAAGCAGATCCGGTTACAGGATCTAGAACGTAGATATCAAATTTAACTTTGCGAGGGTAGTTACTATCCTCTGCGTTAAACTTAAAGCTAAAGACACCGTCCTCACTGGTGTTGCCAGAATCTATCTGCACATACTGAGTGTGATTACCATCATTTACACTCTCATCATCAAGGCCAAAGGAAAAGTCTTTATATTTATCAACGGTATGACTGTCTGGAAGAATGTTATAGCTTCCAGAAATACCAATGTCAGATGCTTTAGCGCCATAGTTATAGTCGGTATTAACTTTGATACTGTCTGAGGTACTTACAATATCATTTACCTTTAAGCTTGAGGTTAAAGCTGCAGGAGTAAACGCTGAGACTGTAAGATTAGTAGTACTTAAAAGATGCTTTTCATCAAAGCCCAATTCAAAATTCCAGGTGCCTAATTGAGCATTTTCAGGAAGTGTATATTCATACTCAAAACTGTTCTCAACCGCTCTTGATAGCGGAATTTCTCTTTCAATTACATAGTCAGGACGTCTTATAAAGAGCTTTAATGCCTTTAAAGAAGCAGCACTAAGATCTTTGTTTCTTACTAAAGCCTGATATACAGTTTTCTCACCAGGCCTTAAAAGAGATCTGCTAGTATAGGCATAGACTTTGTAGTCATTGCTGTCACTAATACCAGCTCCTTCTTCAAAATATAAAGGACTTGCTCTTAAATCTAATGGGAAGAAATCGTCATTATTGTTAACAGTAACTGTAGCTACACTCTGTCCATTGTCTCCTGAGCATAATTCCTTATTAAAATGAACAAAACCATTGCTGTCTGTGGTTTTAGTATCTAATACATCATTTGATAATGACTTTAGGGTAACAGTAGCACCTTGAATTGGTTTGGCATCAGTAAGGGCTCTTACATTGACATCGATGCCATCATCTCCTTTGTATGAGGTAACGCCTAAGTTAGAAACAAAGACGAGTTTTGATAATTGAAGAGCATTGTCATCATAGGAGATAAAGTCGTCAATTGTAAGATCATCGTGATCTTTTGAGTTGATAACACAGATGACATAAACACCACTTTTATCGGTGTTTACAAATTCGCTGATATCAACAGGTGTATGTTCAACCACATTTCTTTTGTTTTTAAAGTTAACTGTCTTTGAACCTAATAACTTTCCCTGATTAAAGATAAGTTTACGCATGTCATACTTATCAGGATTTTCTGAATACAGGCTGTAAAGCTCTGCCTGTGGAAGGGAGTTGTTTGAAATCTTAAACACACCTAAAGTTACAGCATCTGTGTTTACTGTCTCAAGCTCAATTACTTTGCGCTTATCCTTACCAGGTAGAATTAAGCCTTTGGCAATTTTAACAGAGCAGGTCTCATCGATGGTTGTAAAGGTAGTTTCAGAGCTTACATCAGTGGTTAAAGTTGTGACTCTGTCTTTACTCTTTTGAGTAAATTTGATGCCTTTTTGGAGCTTTAAAGTGTACTCTGTACCAAAGTTAAGCCCTGAAACGCACAGACGACCATCTTTTACAAAAGGGTAAGCATCTTTTACTTTGGAGTTTTTATTTACAAAAATTCCAACAGCTGAGGTTAAATCCTGTTCTGAAGCTATATCTTTATCAGTGATAAAACAAGTTAAGGCTTTGCCACGAGTGTTCTCATCAATAGCTCTTTTAACTTCAAGAGATAGCTTATCAGAAGCTCCATTTGTATCTTTAGCGTAAGCATATTCAGAGAGCATGACAGGAGTGGCAAAAAGAATAGTGCACCAAGACAAAAGTGATAACTTGTGATTCATAGAAGCTCCGTGTAAAGACATATAGCCAAATCTATTACTTAACTGTAGGTAATTAATCCGATTGTAGCAAATCTAACATCAAATACTTTGATACGAATTAGCAAATAAACTTTACATCGTAAAAGGTAAGGTCTAAAAGCGTAAAAGACAAGAATGCAAAAGTTGTTAAGAATATATGGTCAGAACAAAAATTTTTTACAAGGTATAAAAAATAAGAACAATTTCATATAATGGCAAAATTAAATACCAAATTGGATTGCTTATAAAAAGGGTAAACACAGATGATTTATCACTGGCAGTCTAATGTAATACATATCTTTAAGTTAAGGATGACTTATGGCAAAGGTACAGAAAAAAGGTCTAGTTAGAATTTACAATGCTGGTAAATACAGCATGAAAGGCTTTAAAGCAGGTCTTGAAAATGAAGCTGCAATCAGACAGGAGATGTTCTTAGCCGTAATTTTAACTGCTGTAGCTTTTTATTTAAGATATTTTTCAGATTTTGGCTACTCTACCTTAGAACTAATTGCTTTAATTGCAATGCCATGGATTACTGTGGTAACTGAACTTTTAAATTCTGGTATTGAAGCTGTAGTTGACAGAATCGGTACTGAATTTAACGAACTTTCAGGTCGAGCAAAAGACTTAGGCTCTGCTGCAGTATTTGTAATGCTGATCCTGACTTTAGTAACTTGGGTTGTAATTATTGCAGATCACTGTATTTAAGCCCTTAGTTCTAGCTTATGCGTGATCATGAATATTACATGACTTTAGCCTTTAAAGAAGCTTTAAAGGCTAAAGAAAAAGGAGAGATCCCTGTAGGTGCGGTTATTGTTGATCCTAATGGTGAAGTTATAGCTACAGGACACAATCAAACCATAAGTACTAATGATCCTTCAGCTCATGCAGAGATTGTCGCTCTGCGTGCATTAGGCAAGGCTGTTTCAAATTATCGCTTTCCTGACTATTCAATCTATGTAACTTTAGAGCCATGTTGTATGTGTGCTATGGCTTTAATCCACTCAAGACTTAAAAATCTCTATTTTGGAGCTTATGACTTAAAAACTGGAGCCTGTGGTTCAGCTTTTAATTTAATCTCCAATCCTAAACATAATCATGAAATCAGGGTAGAAGGCGGAATTTTAAGAGACGAATGCTCTATGTTATTGTCTAAATTCTTTAAAGAGCGCAGACAGGCTAAAAAAGAACTGAAAAAGCAGTCAACTCAAGACTCTTAAACTTATTGCATTTCAACTGACAGTTAATATCTGTCGCTAATTAAAACAATTCATACTTTTGCCTTAAAGTAATCTGAACAACTGCGTAAAAACATCTATGAACTCTGCTCAATTTGTGAACGCTTTTGTGAGATCTGACGCTAAATCAAAACTTTGATCGTTTTCATTATGCTATACTATGCAGATGAGCAGATTTAAGAATTTTCTGCATTATATAAATAATAATAACGATGTGACCTTGTTTTGAGGAGCTACAGCAGTGAAAACACGCAACAGCATTCGTGCAGAAATTAATGCACTATATAACGAAAGAGTAATAGGCTGGCTAAGTGATTCAGTCAAGTCTAAAAAGAATTTTGAAGCTGTAAGAATTTATTTGGGCGCTCCTACTCGTGATGAGGACGTACTGACAAATAAAGATGAGTTTGTTCGTTTCTGTAACGATTGGCACAAAGAGCTTAATGCAGGAAAAGTTGAGTTTTTAGATAAGACTTATCCTGACCTTGGAAAAATCGAAGTTCCTATTCATTTGGTTTTTGAGAAAGTTGATGAACTTGCTGCATGGGCAGGTCATCTTGTGGAGTTCCACTCAGCTCAAAACCGTCTTCAGACTGTAAAGAAAAATTTACCTGAACTTTTAGATTCTGCTGTAGAGAATATTCATGCTTTAACCACATTAGAAGATCAGGATTTTGAGCGTTTCCTACTTGTATGCAAGTGGTTATGTGCTCATAAAGATTCTTCATCAATGATCCGTCAGATCCCTGTACGTGGCGTTGATACTTTATGGTTTGAAAAGTACAGATTTGTTGTTCTTGCATTCATGCGCAAGTACTTAGACTTAAATCCATTAAGACGTGATTTATTACAGTTAGGTTTAGTACCACCAGCACCTACTGTACGTTTAGTTTTATTAGATAAACTTTTACGCAGTAGAGTAGGTGGTCTGCGTGATATTGGTATTACAGTAGAAGACTTAGCTAAACTAGATATC
>ERZ808245.649-NODE-649-length-16552-cov-4.895981_pt1 | contig 16552 bp, 8 predicted proteins | sample MGYA00521243_ERZ808245 | MGnify/ENA primary metagenome ERZ808245 (study PRJEB31516, sample SAMN03275576) | gut metagenome | biome: mammalia-associated habitat; material: feces | host: Papio cynocephalus | place: Kenya | collected 2012-07-07 ... | reverse complement strand
TCGCGCAATAATCTTGCCATTGATGGAGGCTTGGACTGGAACTTCGAATTGCTGCCTAGGAATAATGTCTTTAAGGCGAGAAACAATTTTTAAGCTACGATTATAGGCGCTTCCCCGATATACAATCGTAGATAAAGCATCAATGACTTTTCCATTGAGCAAAATGTCCATTTTGACAAGGTCACTTTTTTCGTAAGAGCCAATTTCGTAATCTAAAGAAGCATAACCCTTCGTCGCGCTTTTTAAAGTATCGAAGAACGAATAGATGATTTCGCTTAATGGAAGACGATATTTCACAACAACACGCGTGTCATCAAAATAAACCAAATCTTCATAAATGCCTCTGCGTTCTTGACAGATCTGCATGACGCTTCCGACAAACTCCTTCGGTGTCATAATTGAAGCATTCACAAATGGCTCGCGGATTTCTTTAATTTTGGTCAAATCCGGAAGGGCGCTTGGGTTATCAAGCATAAAATGCGAACCGTCGGTGAGATAAATCTCATAATTGACGCTAGGGGCCGTAAGAATGAGATTTAGTCCATATTCTTGCTCCAATCGTTCTTGGACGACATCCATGTGCAATAGTCCCAAAAAGCCAACGCGAAAACCAAATCCGAGCGCTTCACTAGCTTCTGGCTCATACACCAAGGCGGAATCATTCAGCGAAAGTTTTTCTAGGGCGTCTTTCAATTCAGGATAGTCATCACTATAAACGGGGTATAACCCGCAATAAACCATCGGAGACATTTTTCGATATCCAGAAAGAGGTTTATCCGTTGGGTTAGACGCGCTTGTGATCGTTTCGCCAGGAATAACGTCTTTAATATCCTTAATTGTCGCAGTCAAATAGCCAACTTCCCCACTATCGAGTTCATCGATAGGAACTTCATTCGGTGTACGAATGCCGACTTCGGTAACCGTATATTTTTTATTCGCGGCCATAAGCAAAATCTCATCGCCGACTTTTACGCAGCCGTTTTTTACGCGGATTAAAACGACAACACCACGATAAGAATCGTAGTAACTATCGAAAATCAACGCTTGAAGAGGGGCGGAATTGTCGCCTTTAGGGGGAGGAACCATTTCAACGATTCTCTCTAAGACTTCCGCTACGCCAGCCCCCGTTTTCGCGCTCACGGGAAGCGCATCAGAAGAAGGAATGCCGATCTTTTCTTCGAGCTCTTTCTTAGCGAGAGCTACATTCGCGCTTGGCAAATCGATTTTGTTGATGACGGGGATAATCATTAAGTCGTTATCCACAGCCAAATAGGCATTTGCGAGGGTCTGGGCTTGTACGCCTTGGGTTGCATCAACAAGCAATAGCGCCCCTTCGCATGCCGCTAAGCTGCGTGAGACCTCATAAGAGAAGTCGACGTGCCCAGGGGTATCGATCAAATTGAAAATGAAATCTCCGTATTTTGGAGAATGGTATTTCACCGTAACGGCATTGAGCTTAATGGTGATCCCACGTTCTCGCTCAAGTGGCATATTATCAAGCATTTGGGCTTTTAAATCGCGTTTTTCCACCGCTCCAGTTAATTCAAGAATTCGGTCACAAAAAGTACTTTTCCCATGGTCAATATGGGCGATGACGGAGAAGTTTCTAATCTTATCGATATCAAATGCCATAAATACGGAGGTTATTATACTAGATTTGCCGTGATTTTATAGATATTAGCGAACGAAAAACCTACAAAGCAAAAGGACTATTCTTTTGTTTTTCATAAATCGCTTTGAGCTTTTCTTTCACTTCGCTAGACGAGGTAACGACTTGGTAATTTGGGTAACGCCTAGCGAAAATTTCATGATATTCGCTAGATAAATACCGTTCATCAATGAGTAACGCTACCCCTTTATCGCTTTCACTACGGATAAGTCGCCCTACCGCTTGCATGACGTGATTAATGCCAGGATCCATATAAGCGTATTCAAATCCTTTTCCTTCTTTTTCTTCAAAGAATTCTTTCATTTTGTTTCGCTCATAAGAGATAGTTGGTAAACCGATGCCTACGACTGCCACACCTTCTAGACGGTTCCCGACCAAATCTACTCCTTCGCTAAACGCGCCTCCAATCGTTAATAAGCCTACCGAAGTATGCGTTGGATTTTTCTCAAATTGACTCAAAAAGAGATTACGTTCATCTTCGTTCATATTCTTCTCTTGCGTAAAAACGGCCGCGTGCTTAAAGGAAAGTTTTTCTTTGATAGCAAGCAAATATTCGTAACTTGGAAAATAAAGGAAGTAATTACCGATTTTCTCATCCACAAAGGCTTCCAAATATTTTGTTACTTCGTCCATCGTTTTTTCTCTATCTTTATAACGAGTAGAAACCATCGGGGCTAGTAAAAGAGAAAAATTTTCTTTTGGGAAGGGGGAAGGAAGCAGTAAATATGGCGCTTTTTCGTCATTGATCTCATCCATATAGAACTCAATGGGGGAAAGAGTCGCGCTAAATATCGCTTTGCTTTTTACTTTGTCGAGTGATTCTCTTAAATATGAGGAAGGATCTAAGCAAAGAAGCGACAAAGAAGGGTCGTTCCCTTTTTTAAAATATAGGAGCGAATTTTGGCTATAATCCTCAAGCAAAGAGAGAAAGCGATATGCTTCGCGCGAGAAGTCCTTATAGTCTTTCCCTAAAGAAACATGCTTTTCTTTGATAATATCTTTTCGGTGATCAAGAAAGGAATTTAAGGCGCTTTTGGCTACTTTTGGCAAAGTTTCATAACTAATCCATTCTTTTTCGCCAGCTTGATTTTCTTCCTTTAAGAATTTTTCAAATTTTCCGATACTTCTTTTTAAGCCAACTAGCTTTTTGCTTGGTATTTCTTTTTTGGCTTTCTTTGTGAGCGATAGAGACAAAGAAGCGCTATACATATCGTTCGCTCGTTCAATGAGGTTATGGGCTTCATCAATCAAAACGATATAATCGCTGCTATCGGTCTCTCCCCCAAAATACCGATCTAGATGAACGAATGGATCAAAAAAGTAATTAAAATCGCAGATGACGATATCGCTATAAAGAGATAAATCGAGCTGTAATTCAAAAGGGCACATTTCCTTCTTTCTAGCAATTTCTTCCACGTAATCGATAGAAAAACGATGGGAAGAAAGAAGTTCCTCGCGAACCACTTCCCTTAGCTTTTCATAATAGCGTTTCGTAAATGGGCATTCATCGGGATTACAGGCTTTAGAAGGAGAAAAGCACATCTTATCCTTCGCGCGAAGAAGAGAATCGCGGAAAACAAGTCCCTTCCTTTTTAATAAAGAGAGGGCCTCAAAGGCGCTTTCTCGCCCTGTTGATTTCGCGGTGAGATAGAAGATTTTGCTCTTCTTTGAGTAAGCAAGGCTTTTAATCGCAGGATATAAAGCGCTCATTGTTTTCCCAATTCCGGTAGGGGCCTCGCAAAAGAAAGTGCCTTCGTTTACGCAAACCGAATAGATATATTTGGCCATTTCTCTTTGCCCGGCGCGAAAAGTCGGGTAAGGGAATGTCAGTTTTTCTGCTGATTCCTTAACCGCAATTTCATGCTTTTTTATGTTTTCATAAAAAGAAAGGTATTGGTCGATATAGGAATAGACTTTTGCTTCTAATTCTTCGATAGATAAGACATTTTCTTTTTTTATTTCTTTTCCATCGATTTGTGAAATGTAAGTAATACGAACCCCCATTTTGTCTTTCTTATGACTGTGCCCGTACATTAAGGCATAGCAATAGGCTTGCCCGTAATGCCATTCCTTTTGGGTTTGGTAAAACTCTTCTAAAGGAGCAACCGTGCTTTTGATTTCGTCAATAAGAGGGTATTCTCCCCCTTCAATAATTCCATCCGCTCGTCCCTGTAAAGTAATCGTTCCTAGTGGTCGAAGGAAAGTTTCATTTAAAGAAACTTCGCTTAAATATTCTTTCCCTTGTTTTTTCTGAAATGAAGCGTGGATTTTGCTACCTAACGCCATTGTTTCGTCGTTATAGATTCTACTATCAATATCCCCTTTCCTTAATAAGGGGTCGACAAGCTCATGGACGTTCAAGGAAAGATGAATCAGTTCGCTCATATCACTAATTATAATCAAAGAACGCAAGAGGAAGAAAAAGAACTATTTTTTAAGCGGAAGAGAGAAGAATTTATTTTTTCTCGTGATAGAATAGCTCCATGAAAAAAGAGAAAAATTATCACGATTATTTAATAAGAGCCTATACAGGAAACGGTGAAGTACGCGCCTTTGCGATTACATCTAAAAATCTCGTGGAAGAGGCGAGAGCTCTGCATAATAGCTCGCCCATAGCGACTGCTGCATTAGGAAGAACATTGTCAGCTGCTTTAATGCTAGCGGAAACATTAAAAGGCAAAGAAACGTTAACCTTGGAGTTTAGAGGCGATGGACCTTTAGGAGAAATTATCGCAATCAGTGACGCAGACCATCACGTAAGAGGCTACGTAAGAGGAAAAGATGTCATTATGATGCCCAATAAAGAAGGGCATTTAAATGTCGGAGGTGCTTTAGGAAAAGGAACCTTGACTATCATTCGGGATATGCACTTAAAGGAGCCTTATATATCAACCGTCCCCCTACATAGCGGAGAAATCGCCGATGACCTTAGCCACTACTTCCTAGAAAGCGAGCAAACCGCTACCGCAATCGCTTTAGGCGTACTTATGAATCGCGACAATACCGTAAAAGAAGCGGGTGGCTTTTTTGTGCAGCTTCTTCCTAACGCAAGCGAAAAGACAATATCGACCCTCGAAACAAATATCAAAAAAATAACCGCGGTGACTGATTTATTAAAAGAAGGGAAATCGCCAGAAGAGATTCTAGATATCGTATTGAAAGGACTAGAACCAATTTTTATCATAGAAACTAGCGATGTGAGTTACAAGTGCACTTGCAATAAAGAACGCTTTGAACGCGTTTTATTGACACTAGGAAGAAAAGAGCTATTGGAGATGATCAAAGAAGATAAACCCATCGAAACGACCTGCGAATTCTGCAACAGAACGTATTCTTTTAGTGTTGAAGAGCTCAAGTCTTTATATCTTTCTTTAACAAAAGGCGATAAAAATAGGTAAAGTCAGCCATTTTCAAAGTCCCGACAATTGAAAAGAGATCCGGGAAAATAGATTTTATCTTTTTCCACGGATCTCCGGTTCTCTCTTAGGGAAAGGAGGTGCTAAGAGAAACTCGGTATTTCTCAGAAGTTTCGAGGAGGTCCTCCGAGAATATTAGATAGCTTAAGGAGGTGCAAAGGAGAAGACCTCTCTTAAGGTATGTCTAATGTTAGCGCTTTCATTCGACTAAAATCAAGCCTTTTTTTAAAAATATTTTTTTGTTCAAAATTAATTATTCGCTTTTCTCATCCTCATTGAATAAGGACAAAGCGTTGTTTTTACGCTCGCGGCCTTCTTCGTAATATGTCGCGCCTTTGTTGATAAGATAAATAGAGGCGGCAAGAAAAGCAATAGCGAGAACTAGAAACGCGTAATATCCTCCCCCGCGTTTCATCCCAAAGCCAACTGCGAAAAAGCCAGTCCCTAAAGATAGCAAAATAAGGAGCGTTGCCGCTAATGCAAATAGATTGCCTTTAAAAAACAATGCCTTCGCCTTTTTCACTTTCTCTAGATAGCGTTCTCGTCTCGCATTTTCTTTTTCAATAGATTTAGGAAGAGAATCATTATCAACTTTTAAAACAAGGCATTTATCTTCCTTAATAGGCAAAAAGAAAAAAGGTAAATCTTTTTGTTTCTTCTCTTCAATAGAAAAGCCAACACCTTCTTTCATAAGAAGATCGGTAGCCTTTTCTAAATCGCTTTCGGATAAAAAATAATATTTACTCATGGGCTAATTGTAACAAACTTACTACTTCTACTACTAAATAATTTGAGTTATTTCTTTTTCATAAAAGGAAGAGGCTTCCGCGAGGACGAATAAATTTTGTAAACCGCTTCATTATTCGAAAAACTATCCACAAAATCATGAATATTCTCTTTGCGCGTATGAAAAGCGAAGAATATTTTAATATCACAAGCGTCAATATCGTTTTTGTATTTGACGTTGATGGTGCGGATGTTTTTAACGACAAGCTGATTTTCTAAGGCAATCTCGTTGATTTCTTTAAGAATCGGAACGTTTCTCGCAACAATGATATGTACGCTAGGCGAGCGTTTATAAAGCCAATGCTCAATAAAACTCAATCCGTATAAAAAGAATAATGCTACCGCAGTTGTGGCAATCGCTTCTAAGATATAGCCTACGCCACAGGCCATACCGATACCTGTGCAGATCCAAAGGGTAGCCGCGGTCGTTAAGCCTTTAACGGAGGGACCGTTTTTAATGATTGTTCCGGCACTTAAAAAACCAATCCCGGCGATAATTCCCGCCGCAATTCGAGAAGCGTCGTAATTAATTTTTTCGCGCGAGGTTGGCCAATTTGAAATATCTATGCCTTCAGCTAAGCCGATAGCCCAAACCGAAACAGCCATCATGAGGGTACATCCCACGCTTAACAAAACGTGCGTTCTTAAACCTGCCGCTTGCCCTCTAGCTTCTCTTTCTATCCCAAGCAAAGAAGAAAGAGTGCCGGCAATTAAGGTTACAATAGCGATATATAGTCCCATTCCCCAGCCATCAAACATATAAGCAATCGAAGTAATCGCTTTATCCATAGGCACTTCCTCCTAAAACCAATCTTAATTATAGCTTAAAGAAATCCTTTTTCCCAAAGCAAGGGTTTTGCCTCCTTAGAGTGAACGCTAGAGCATGTCTTTTGACAGCCTGTCCCATATTCTTTATAGTGAAAGCGGCCATTAGGCCAGGGAACCACTAGGTATATTACCCCCTTATCTGGTGGTTTTCTTTTAGCTCAATAAATAAGCAATATCTTCGTCGGTAAGATTCTTAATTGATTGTCCATCTTCGCTAGTCAAAATAGAGGCCAAATTCTTCTTTTTGTTTTGAAGCTCAAGCACTTTTTCTTCAATCGTGTCTTTGGCAATCATTTTATAAATGGTTACTTTGCGTTTTTGGCCAAGTCGGTGGGCACGGTCGCTTGCCTGCTCTTCGGCCGCTAAATTCCACCATGGATCAAGATGGTAAACTAAATCAGCTCCAATAAGGTTAAGCCCCGTTCCGCCCGCTTTTAGAGAAACTAACATAACTTTGATATCGGGAAGGGAATTGAAAGCGTTAGCCATTTCAAGCCGCTTTTTCGCACTAATATCGCCATAGATGAAATAACTATCGATATGTAACGAGGATAGCATTGACTGAATGTGAGAAAGAGCCTTTGCGAAACTAGAAAACACAATCACCTTGTGACCATTTTCGATTGCAGCCATTATCGAATCAATCAAGGCAAGAAGCTTTTCGCTTTCAAAATCGCATTCCAAAAACATACTTGGATCAACGCAAATTTCCCGTAGCCGAGTAAGGGCAGAGAGAATGACGAGCTTGCTAGTTTTTTTATCGAGTTCTGAGGCTTCTTTTCTTTCTTTCGTTCCTTTAAGAAGTTCTCTAGTTTTGAGCAAATAGCTCTCATAAAGTTTTCGTTGTTCTTCACTTAAAGCAACAATCATGGTGTGCTCTTCTTTTGGAGGCAATTCTTTTAAAACCTCCTTTTTCGTGCGTTTCAAGAAGAATGGTTCGATACGATAGCGAAGGTGAAGTTCACTGTCCTTGTCCGCATATTCGAAGCCTCCATATTCGAGCTTGAAATCTTTGAAGGAAGGGAAATACCCTGGAAGCAAGAAATCAAAAATGCTCCATAAATCAAGCAAGCTATTTTGAATGGGAGTTCCCGTAAGGACATAACGATGTTTAGCTTTGATTCGCTTAACGGCTTTGCTCTTTTTCGCAAAAGCATTCGCGATAAATTGCGCTTCATCCAAAAATAAATAAGAGAATTGAATATCGACAATTTTTTCGATATCGTTCCTTAAGGTGTCATAACTTATGATAAAAACGGCTTTTTTGCTGTTTTTCATTTTTAAAATCGCTTTTTCTCGCTCAATAGCGTTACCGGAGATAGTCATCACCTCTCTAGAAGGATCGAAGCGATGGAATTCGCTTTCCCAGTTATAGATAAGAGATTTTGGCGAGACAATAAGAATCGGTTCTTCTTCTTTATTACAGGAGAGGAAGGCGATAGTCTCAAGCGTCTTTCCTAACCCCATTTCATCCGCGAGAATTCCGCCTAAATGGTATTTATCATGCGCGAGTAGCCAACGAACACCATCTTTTTGATAAGGGCGAAGGGTTTTTTGCAAAGAGTCGCTCAGTTGCGACAAAGAGACGTTTTGATAAGAAGAAACGTCATGAATTAGTTGCACTAAAGCATCAGATAAAGAAACGTTATTGGAAGAACGATTTAACTTAAATACTTCATAAAAAGGAAGTTTTTGCCCCAAATCATCGCCGCTATATTCTTTAGCGATCGAAGCAATTTCCGAATGGTCATCGAGCACGATGAAACTACCATGAAGGCGCACGAACTTCTTGTGTTTTTTATATGCATTGAAAATTTCCGTCAGCTCTTCTTTGGAATAAGAGTCGCTTTCCATCGACAAAGAGAACCAATCCTGACCGCTTTTTGTTTCAATCCGGATAGGAGAAACCGCTTTAGAAGTAGCGTTAACGAGATTGTCGCTTAGATATAGTTTGCAGCTATCTCCGAGAGTCTTTAAATCCGCGTGCAAGAAAGACAAAATAGTATTTTGGTTGGTTACTGAGCCACTACTCGGGAGAGAAAGCATTGCAAGTTCATTTTTAAAACGCTCAAGACGCAATGCGTTAATTTCGTTTGTCTGCAAGAATACTTCTTCTTCAATTTCTCTTAATCCCAAATAAAAAGTCGTTTTGCATTCTAGAACATCATTCTCCGAATAAGAAATCGCGTAATGTATGCTAGAAATCTCGCTCCGATGGTTTTGCAAGAATTTTTCATCGACTTTCGTTCCTTTATCTAGAAGAGGAACGATGTTTTTCCCAAGTTCATCCGCTAAAAGCTCATAAGGAAAATTTTCACTAGAAATGGCGAATCGATAAAGCTTTTCTTCGTTTTCGCTTTTAAACGAGAGCAAAGTAATTATTCTTTTACTCGTATCGATAAGCGCTGCGTTTTTGCTAGAAAAAAGTGCCGTTTCTGAATCAGCTAGAGGACGAGAGAGGATAATATTTCCGTTTTCCCCAATGGAAAGAGAGGCTTCTTCTTTCGGAGTAATACGATAATCCAAGTCATCAAAGTCCACGCTTTTGCCTTGCAATAAAACGAGCAAGGAAACAAAATCCTCTTCTTTAAGCTCGCCAGTCTTATTCAAATAATAATAAGAAAGGCGGGTGCTCGAAAATAAAAAGGCAACACGATCGATTTCTTCTAATTCATAGCTTCCGCCATCGATTTGGTTTTTGCCCATATGTATAGCCTCGCCCGCAAATATCGAAGCGAAAAAACGAGGCAAGTCATTTACCAAATACATCCGTTCGGTCCCGACCGATAAACGCAAAGAGAAGCGCTCCCCTCTTTCACTAGCGAATAAATATTCAACCTTTAATCGCTTTTTGCTTTGTGACAAATAACTAGAAAGAAGGTCTTTTTTGAGAACGATAAGCGAGGACTTTGCTTTTAAGTAGTCGCTAGCTTTCTTTTTACTAAGATTAGCAATCGGAGCAATAGAAGAATAGCCTTTCTCATAACGCTTTTTCAAAGCCTCTTCGCTAGCGTTGCTATCCTCTTCTATAACAAACAAAGCGAGGCTTTTGCTAAATGGGTCATTCTTAGCGTAAGAAGGATAATAATCGCTGATCTCTTTATCGCCAGATACGGAAAAAGAAAGGAAGCGAGGTTCTCCGCTTTGCTTATGGAGAGCATAATAAGTAATCTTCGTATTTTCTTCATCAAATTTATAATAGATTTGATATTCGTTTGCCTTGAGTTTTTTATAAACGTCCAATAAAGACCCGTTAGAAGAAACAATTGTTTCCAGCTTTTTCACCTCAGAAGGATAAATATTGCGTAAATACATATTAGATTCTCCATGGGGTAAAACCAGCTTGCTCTAGAACATCTTTTTTCGCCAATATAGCGAAATAATCCGCAAATTCGGTTTCGTTCAATCTCGCTAATAGACGCGAATCTTCCAAATAAGGTTCCACTATTTCTTTAGGATAAGAATCGAAAATAGACAATAATGAAGAAATCGTATAAGAATCCAAATTCTTTTTCGCCAAGGCAGTTTCTATTCGCTTTTTTAATGAAGATTCATAAAGTAGTTTGCAGGATAAAACCTCGCGAGAAAGGTTACGGAATTCCTCCAAATTCAATTTTTTTATCGTAAGTTCATTTGGCGATCGCAAAAAGTAATAGGCTCTCTCGAAGCCTCGTAAAATAGCAACTTTTTCCAGTGAAAAAGCGTCTTTTTCTCTTTCTTCTATATTCAGCGATTCATAATAAGCGAGAAAATCTTTTAGGGTAAGTCCGCGTGCAAATAACATCTTTCGGAAGGCTGCTTTGCTTTCTGCTTCGTTCCCATTACGAGCAAGAATTTCCCCGATTTCGCAAAGAAAAGGAGCGTCATAAGCCATGCTTCTATTTTCTAAGAAAAAGGGGAGAAAATCGACTAGCCCTCGTTTTTTTAATTCTTTTAGAATCTCTTCCGGGGGAAAAACGGAGCCAAACGATAATGACAATAGCTTTTTTATGCTCTCATTAGAAAAACTAGAAAGTATCGCCTCTCTATCTTTTGAAGACCCTAATAGATAACGACAATCATAATATTTTTTATTTTCGATAGCTTCCAATATCGCGTCTAAAATAATCGGGCGAAATGATTCGTTCTCAACGGAAGAAAAGAAAAAGGAGCGTTTCGCTTCTCCATAGAAAAGGGAAAACAAACGGTGATAGGTTTCTTTCAAAGAAGCGCAAGAAAGATGCAAAGCGGAAATGCGCTTGACCGCGTCATTCCCAATAAATGAACTAGCAATAAAAAAATAAGAGTTAGCGACCTCATAAATCCGCTCAATGACATTTGGAATCTCTTCCTCTCCAATATCGTTTTTTGCTATAGCGGTACTAAGTTCGGAAAAGCAATCATCCAAATAAAGGATGATTGATTTCTCCTTATAGGACTTTAATCCAATTGTCTTTATTTTTTCGAATAAGGATACATTGGAGCTCCCACTTTCATTCTTTTTTTGCTTATCGATTTCGTATAAAGTCGCGGCGATGTGCTTGCAATAACCCGCTCCAGAATACGGACAATTACAAACGGCTTTTTTGATAAGATTCTTTTGAAAATCAATCCGAACCGCATATGAATAAGAGCCATCTACATTCGCATGAAACTCGCCTTTGGCGAAATCCGCATAAGTCAAATCAACCCTATCTTCATAAAAATAACGCTCGCCGCGTTCCAAAGATTGCCTTGTGAAAAGAGAAAGGTTCTCATTGCATAAATAATTTAAAGAGTCATCTTTGTTTTTCGCCATATCTTTCATTTTAGCATATTCAAAAGAACACAAGGAAAGAAATGCAATCGGTAGAATTAACTAAGATTATGAGAAAAGATTGTTCTTTAGTAGTGCAAAAAGGGTTTTGCCAATCGAATTGAGCTGTTTCTTATCCTCTTCAGGCAATTTTTTATATTCTTTCCTGACTTTCAAAAAGGAATCAAGTTTTTGATCAGTAATCTCTTTTGCGTTTTTTATCCCAGCGGAGGTTAGTAACGAAAATAGCGTTTCAATCAAATAATACCGTTCGTCCAGGGGAGTGCGATTCGCCCAATCATTAACGGCGTTCATCACTTTTTTCAAAGAAGGGTTCGATAAACTCTTTCTAAGAAAATGATCATTCTCAACCCGCCAATTGTAAAGGCTATGCTGCTCAAAATATTTGCCTTCGCTCCCAACAATAAGTGAAAGAGTGTTTTCTTGATAAAGCTGGCCAAAAATAGAGTCAACGGGAATGAAATGATAATAATTCTCTCTTCGTTCCGAAAGCGACAAGTTACTCATCATTTCCTTTGAAAAGCCAGGCCCATCAAAAGAATAGACGGCTTTAATTCGTTTTCTTTCTTCTTCGACGCTCGAAAAATAGACAAACGAAGCAAGATTCCCTCCTTTAGAATGCCCAACTAAAATGATAGGCTTGTTTGAAAAATGAAGTTCGTTTAAAAAGTATTTTCTCGCATCAAGTTGACTCTCCAAAGGTTTTTCGGTCGCAAGCAAGAAATCTTCTTTCCAGCCGAGTAAACTAGAGTCTGTTCCTCGATAAGCAATGACTTCATCGCCATTAGGAAGATAAAAACTAATCGCGGCAAATTGTTCTTCGTAGCTAGAAAAAGAGAAATGTTCGTACCTAAGTGCTCTAACATTATGATAGCGGGGATTCCCCGTAATCGCCAAAAAGAAGCGGTCATCATTTGTAGAATAGGCAACACGATTTAGAAAGGCGTCTTTTTTTGAAATATCGTACATTTCACGTAGAGAAATAGAATCGCCGAATAGAGGAAGAAAAATTTCAAATGAGAAATAAGAAAGAAGAGAAAAAGCGGCGTAATCCACTTCATTAAAAGGAAATTCCTCAAAGGATCGCCACTCCTTTTCTAAATAATCAAGAATTTTTCCTTCCGTTATCATCGGCTCATTTTACTCTTCTTTACGATTCTCATTCAAAAGCAAATTGGGAATTATACAAAGAGGCATAGAATCCATTTTCTTTCATTAAAGAATCGTGCGTCCCTTGCTCGACGATATTTCCGTCCTTCATGACGAGAATCAAATCGCTATTTTTAATCGTAGACAAACGGTGAGCAATCACAAAAGAAGTGCGCCCTTTGCTAAGTCGGTCCATCGCTTCTTGGATGATTTCCTCGGTACGAGTATCAACATTGCTTGTCGCTTCATCAAGAATGAGCAGAGGCGCATTTCTAATCATGGCTCTTGCAATCGTGATGAGTTGTCTTTGCCCACTGGAAATGCTTGAAGGATCAACGATTTCATAATCGAGTCCGCCAGGAAGAGTATCCACGAAATATTTTAAATTCGCTTCTTTTAAAACCTCTTGTAAGCGGGCATCGCTAACATTTGATGTATTGTAAATAAGATTTTCGCGAACCGTTCCTTGGAAAACCCAAGTGTCTTGAAGAACCATGCCAAACAAATCGTGAATCTCTTCGCGCGACATCAAGGCGATATTCTTATCATCGACATAGATAGAACCAGAATTAATTTCATAGAACCGCATCAAAAGATTGACCATCGTCGTCTTTCCCGCCCCAGTCGGGCCAACAATCGCGACTTTCATCCCTGGATTAATGTCAATAGAGAAATCGTGGATAATTTCTCTAGAAGAATCGTAAGAGAAAGAAACGTGGGAGAAATTGACTTTTCCTTTCACCGCTTCTTTTCCATTACTAGGATCTAGAAGGAGACGAGGCTTATTGCTTTCATCACTCAATTCTTCTTCGCTTAAGAATTCGTAAACTCTAGCGTTAGCCGCACCAATCGTTTGGATATTGTTCATGGCTTGCGCGATGCTAGTCAAAGGCTGTTGGAACAAACGGACGTAAACCAGGAAGGAAGCGATCGTTCCAAAGTCAACGCCACTATTTTCGCTGCACATGAGTAAGCCACCAGCGACAAGAACCGCGACATAAGCAAAATTAGAAATGAAGTTCATCGTCGGCATCATTAAGCCACCGCAAATTTGAGCCTTAAACAAGGTTTTCCCCAAATCCACATTCGCTTCATTAAAGGAAGAATTATGACGCTCCTCAGCCCCAAATAGCTTGATTACTTTTTGGCCACTATAGTTTTCTTCGACAATCGCATTGACTTCCCCGATTTTTCTTTGACGTTTTTTAAATTGCGGCATCGCTAATTTCATATCGCCTGCCACGAATAAAACCATAAGAGGCAAAGTCGCAAAAACAACAAGGGCCATTTGATAGCAAGTGATAAACATCATAATGATCGTAAGGATGAGAAGGAAGACGCTTTCGCTCAAGGTCGATAAGGTCGTATCAAGGTTTTGAGAGATACTATCGACATCATTGGTAACCCGTGACATCGTGTCGCCAGTTTGATGGGAATCGAAATAGCGAAGCGGTAAGCGATTAATTTTCGTTTCTATGGCTTTACGCAAAGAATTGCAGTATCGCTGCGTCGCTGTGGTGAATAAAAAGTTGCCAATCGTTTGAGCGAGTGCCACTGTTACATAAAGGATCACTAAGATAATCGCAAAGTTTTGGACGAGATTTAAATCAATGGTTTTTGTCACGGCGTGCGAAGAAATCTCACGCGTAAGATCACCTAAATACGTAGGGGAAATCACTTCGATAATCGCAGCCCCTATCATTAGGAAAGCGCCAACAATAATAAAAGGGAGTAAATCCTTTAAGCCGGAGAATAAATTTTTCCAATCTTCTTTGGTCAATTTGCGCTTTTTTGGAGATTCGAAATTGTGATTCATAAGCCAAGTTCCTCCTTCGAAAGTTGCGATAAAGCGATTGAGCGATAGGTCGCGCAGCGAGTAAGCAGCTCTTCATGCTTTCCTTGATCGATGACATGACCGTTTTCTAAAACAAGAATTAAGTCCGCATCCATAATGGTTCCGATACGTTGAGCAACAATGACTTTTGTCGCAAAGGGGAAATATTCTTTTAAATTGCGCCGAACAATTAAATCCGTTTTGAAATCGAGCGCGCTAAAGGAATCATCGAAAACGAATAATTCGGGATTCATAGCAACCGCTCTAGCAATGCAAAGTCTTTGTCTTTGCCCGCCCGATACATTCGTTCCACCTTGCGAGATAGTGCTATCGTAGCCTTTCTCCATCTCATTCACAAAAGCATCAGCGCAAGCAATCATAGCGGCCTTTTTCATCTCTTCATCGCTTAATAAAGGGTTTCCCAAGCGGATATTGCTCGCGACAGTCCCAGAAAACAGCACGCCTTTTTGCGGAACAAAGCCAATCCGCCGGCGCATTTCTAGCTGGGATTGTTCTTTGACGTTTACCCCATCAAAAAGAACTTCGCCTTCATTCACGTCATATAAACGAGCGATTAAATTAACCAGTGAGCTTTTCCCGCATCCCGTCGCCCCGATGATTGCTATCGTATCCCCTGCTTTAGCGGAAAAAGAAATGTGTTCAAGAATAGGCTTTTTGGCATCGGGATAAGCAAAAGTAACGTCTTTAAAAGCCAATGTCCCTTTTTCTTTAGGCTCAATTGGAGCAATTGGATCAACAATGGAAGACTTCATATCAAGAACTTCGTTAATACGTTTAGCGCTCACTTGGGCACGAGGAAGGAACACGAATAGGAATAGAACCATCATAAACGACATGACGATTTGCGTCGCAAGCATCATAAAAGCGCTAACTGTGGCATAGTCGATTTCGCCCGCGTTGATAAGATTCGCCCCTAGCCAATACATCGCTAGAGAAACCCCGTCCATCACAATCATCATAAATGGATTGAGCAAGCCCATCGCCCGGAAGGTGAAGAGGTTGGTTTTGGTTAGATTGTCATTCGCCTCTTTGAATTTTTTTGCTTGATAATCTTCCGCATTATAAGCGCGGATGACACGCACGCCATTGAGACTTTCCCGGGTGACTAAATTAAGCCGGTCAATCAATTTTTGAGATATTTTAAATTTAGGCATGACGGTAACCACTAATGTCGCTAAGCCAACAACGAGAATCAAAACCGCGACAATCGTTACCCAAGTTAAAGAAGCGCTCGTCGCATTAATTTTGCAAAACGCCCAAATCGCTGTAATCGGAGCAGCAAATGCCATTCTCATAATAATTAAAAATGCCATTGTCACTTGTTCGATATCGTTCGTGCTTCTCGTAACTAATGATGCCGTGGAAAACTTATTGATTTCGTTTAAAGAAAAGTGAGAAACCTTGTCATTGATTTCCTTGCGGAGATTCGTGACAAAAGAGGCGGTAATCGCGCTCGCTAAAACCGCGACAAGTGTGCCAGAAAGCATACTTCCGAAAGCAGTAAGAAGCATGAAAGACCCTTCGCGCCAAATATCCATCGTAGAAGCGTCGCGAATCGAAGCGACCATGTTTAGCTCTTCCGCGCTTGCTTTCCCACTACTTGCCAAAACCGTATAAAAACTAGTCCACTCGTTCCCGGAAACTTGGTAAATTCCATAAAGAAGATCCCCCATTTTCTCAGGATGCCCATGAATATCCACATAATTGATGACGCTAATCAAAGAGGAAACGAAGTCGGTCATCTTCATTGTGCAATAAACCTGGAGAACCGTTAAACCAAGAATAATGAGGAGAAAAAGCCAATCAATCGGCCTAAATCGTTTGAGTAATTTAATCATAGTTTCCCTCCATAGGTTCTTCCAACTTCGTATAAACAAAAAACAATTGGTTTTTATTTGGAAATTTGACTTTCTTTCTAGAAAGACGGGTTTGATTATAAACCTTATCGCACCTAACAAAAAAGGCTTGATGCACTTTCTCACCAAGCCAACATTTTTATTGGTCGGGATACTCAGATTCGAACTGAGGGTCTTCTGCTCCCAAAGCAGACGCGG
>ERZ808245.644-NODE-644-length-16596-cov-3.041291_pt1 | contig 16596 bp, 7 predicted proteins | sample MGYA00521243_ERZ808245 | MGnify/ENA primary metagenome ERZ808245 (study PRJEB31516, sample SAMN03275576) | gut metagenome | biome: mammalia-associated habitat; material: feces | host: Papio cynocephalus | place: Kenya | collected 2012-07-07 ... | reverse complement strand
TCCCTTGAGCCGTCGCCGGTGCTGGGCGCGGTCGGATGGCCGGAGGAATGCTCGCGCGGGTCGATAAGGTTCTCGCTCGGGGACACGAACCGCGGCGAGGACGTCGATTATATTCTCGACAGGCTGCCGGGCATAATCGAAAGACTGCGCGCGGCGGGACGGAGCTGAGGCGGATCGTTCGTTATGTGAACCAAATAAAAACGCCGTTCCGGAGCCGGAGCGGCGTTTCGGAACACAGTACGCGACCGTCCGAAAGGTTCACATGACCGTCACAATGAACGCGAGCCTATAATTCTTCGAAACCATGCATTCATCCCACGTGCAAAATTCATTACACAATATGTAATCTATTCCATTAAATGGCATAAATGTCTGAATTTGCGATGAATTTGTGCACTTCGTATAGGTGTAGAAAAATCGACGCGTTTTTTGTATAATATGCATAAATCTACCACCGCTTTTTTGAGCCCCGGAAGTCCGGACATGGGGAAAATATGGGTAATTATAAATTACACTATCAGAAAGCTTCAAATCCGTATTCCGAAATATTGCGCATAAATCAGGGAAAATCCAAGGTATACGAGTAAAATATAATTACGTTACAGGGATGTAGTAACAGAAAAAACACCCCGCCGCGGGATGACGCCGCGTCCGGGAAAATGTGAACGTGCCGCTGTCCGTTCGGAGTCGGCTCTGTGACGGGAATTTGAAAAGCGGATGAAAAAACATACTATTGACTTTTGTCGGATGTTATGTTATTATATTTGTATGAAAAAATCGGCGGAAGTCTGCTTGCGGACGAAACGTCATGAAGTGATTTGCTATACGGAACAACGCACGGCGGGAAGAGATCCGCGGACGGCGTTCGGTTCCGTGAACGGGGTTCGGGGGACCGGACTGTTCGACTTGCCTGGAACGGGATGTTCCGTGCGGCAATCCACTTCATGGCGCTGGCTCCGGCGGCTCCGGACGATTGGCTCATAGCTTTGTACGGAAGGACCTGAAGCGGCGGCGCGAAAGCCACACCTCGCGCGCGGCGGCGGTCCGGACGGACCCCCAAAAGCTGATGCCTCCAAGGCTGACGCCCCGGAGGCAGGTTACCCTCAAAGTAAAATTCTTGGCAGGAGGAAAGGTTTTAATGAAGAAAACGAAATTAACAAGGTTAATTGCGGTTTTTTTATCATTGATGATGCTCGGATCCACGTTCGGGGTCGGAAGCTATGCGGCCGATGCCTCGTCGGATGACGGCTCGTCCACGGTCAGCTACGATATAGCCGACGTTCAGGATCTCTTGAACGCGGAAAGCTATACTGACTACGCTGCCCGTACGGCTGACGTTCCGAAGGGCAGATCAGAGGTAAAGATAGACGCGGTTGACTACAACAAGGACGAGACCGACGCGAAGGTCGAGGTCGTCTCGAACTACAACGGCGCGTCCGGAAGCGCTCTGCTGACACCGGCGGACGGTACCACCGCGTGGGATATTGAGGTCCCGGAGACCGGAAAGTACGCGATCGATATCGAGTACACGTTCCCGACGGACGGCAAATCCACCGCTATCGAGCGTAAGCTCAGGATCGACGGTGAGTACCCGTTCAAGGGCGTGAGATACCTCTCGATTACCAAAGTGTGGCGCGATGAATATCAGACGGCGGAGGACGGAAGTCCCGCTTTCAAGACCGATATCAACGGCAATGACATAAAGAGCCAGAAGTCCCTGTCTTCCGAGTGGCGTACATACACGGTGTGCGACTCCACCGGTTATGACATCGACCCGTATCAGATAGTTCTTGAGGCCGGCAAGCACACGATCTCGCTCGAGGCGAGCCGTGAGATTCTTGTCATCAAGTCGATAAAGATCTATCCGTACAAGGATCTTCCGACTTATGAGGAAGTCAAGGCGGAGTACGCGTCGAAGGGCTATCAGTCCGCGACCGGCGCCGAGAAGATCGTGATCCAGGCTGAGTACCCGGACGCGACCTCCGACCGCACCATCTATCCGCAGAACGACCGCACCTCCGCGCTGACTCAGCCGCAGAGCCCGTCGCTGTCCAAGCTCAACGCTCTCGGAAGCACGAAGTGGCAGACCGTCGGACAGTGGGTTGAATATTCCTTTACCTGCCAGAAGTCCGGTCTCTACGAGATCGCTCCGAGATACAAGCAGTCGGACCTCAGCGGTATGTACACTTCCCGCCGTATCAAAATAAACGGCGAGATTCCGTTCGAGGAGGCAAACTACTGCCAGTTCAATTTCTCTGACGATTGGCAGTCCGAGGCGCTCGGAAACGGAAACGAGACATTCGAGTTCTATTTCGAAGAGGGCAAGACCTACACGATCCAGCTTGAGGTCGTCCTCGGCGGAATGAGCGAGATCATCGGACGCGTTCAGGCGTCTCTTACCGCGATCAACGCCGACTACCTCAAGATCCTCCAGATCACCGGCGCTGACCCCGATAAGTATCGTGACTATAACTTCCGCAACCTGATTCCGGATACCATCAAGGATCTGTACGCGCAGTACCTTGAGCTCACCGCGATCTCCAACGAGATCACCGAGGTCAACGGAATAAAGGGTTCGCAGGCGGCGTCGCTCGATAATATCGCGCGTGTCCTCCACAAAATGGCTACCGACGAGGATGAGGTCGCGAGAAATATGTCGACCCTGAAGACCCAGATCGGTACCCTCGGTACATGGCTCAACAACGTCAGAAATCAGCCCGTGCTTCTCGACTACATCACGATTCAGCCTGTCGGCGAGAAGATTCCGAGAGCTGAGGCAAACTTCTTCGAGGCTGCCGGCTTCGAGATCTCGTCCTTCGTGATGTCCTTCTTCACCGACTACTCGAGCCTCGGCGCTACCATTGAGCTCAACGAGGATGACGTCATTGAGGTCTGGACCAGCGCGGGTCGTGACCAGGCTCAGGTTATCAGGTCGATGATCGATAACAACTTCACGTCTGTCACTAACATCGGTGTCTCGCTGAAGCTGATTTCGGCGGGTACGCTGCTTCCGGCAACGCTTTCCGGAACCGGTCCTGACGTTTCGCTCGGAAACGCGCAGGGCGACCCGATTCAGTACGCTATACGTCACGCTACACTTCCGCTCAATAATTTCGACACGTTTGACGAGGTTACGAGCAGATTCTCCGAATCCGCGATGGTCCCGCTCACTCTGTACGGAACCACCTACGCGCTTCCCGAGACCCAGACGTTCAATATGCTGTTCTACCGCAAGGACGTCTTCGCCGAGCTTGGCATTGACATTCCGAAGACATGGGATGACCTGATGGCGGCTGTACCGTTCCTTCAGTACAATAACATGATCGTCGGTATACCGAAGGAGCTCGCGGGCTACGAACTCTTCCTCTATCAGATGGGCGGAGAGCTCTATGCGGACAACGGTATGAGAATCAACGATTCTAACACCGCGCTTGAGGCGTTCGACACGCTCTGCTCTTACTTCACTCAGTATTCCTTCCCGGTCACCTACGACTTCGCTAACCGTTTCAGAACCGGTGAGATGCCGATAGGCTTCGCCGATTATGTGACGATGTACAACCAGCTCTCGATTTTCGCGACCGAGATCAAGGACCTCTGGGAGTTTGTCCCGGTCATCGGTATGGAAGACGAGAACGGCAATATCAACAACACTTCGATATCCACCGTCACCGCAATGATGATGATGAACGGCTGTGAGAAGCAGGAAAACGCATGGCGTTTCATGGACTGGTATGTCTCCGCTGAGACTCAGTCGAACTACGCGAACGAGATGGTCGCGATAGTCGGTCAGGGCGCTATGTACGCTACCGCGAACAAGGAGGCTCTCGAGAGCCTGCCGTGGTCGACCACAGACCTCAACAACATCCTCGCGCAGTATAACAACCTCGCGGCTATCCCCGAAATGCCCGGTGGATACATCATCACCCGTTACGTACAGTTTGCGTTCCTCGACGCTTACAACAACAACGCTGACCCGGTTGAGTCCTTCCTCGGATATGTCGACGACATAAACAAGGAAATCACCAGAAAGCGTAAGGAGTTCGACCTCGACACCCTCGAGCTCGGTGAGACCCTCGCTGACAGAGAGGCTGCGCAGGGCGGAACCGATACTACCGCGGAGCAGTAAACGAAGCGGTAAATCAAAGTTACGAATCTCCCGCCAAGAGATGAGTTTTCTCCGGTCGGTCGGACCGGCCGGAGGGAACGTTAACGCGGCGGGAATCAACAAATCTGTTATAAGGAGAGAACGCACATGTCACAGAATGCAGCGGCTGTTGAAAACAAACCGAAGCCGACCGCCCGTAAGGACATGACAAAGGCACAGTGGACGCTCAAGGAAATCGCGAGAAACAAAACCGCGTATTTCATGCTCGCGCCCTTCATGATTCTGTTCCTCATCTTCACGGTCTTCCCGGTCGTGCTCTCGATCCTGCTTAGCTTCACACAGTTCAACCTGCTCGAATTTCCGAAGTTCATCTTCATGGATAACTATGTAAGACTTTTCCTTGACGATGATATCTTCCTTCTGGCTTGCCAGAACACTCTCATTTTCGCGGCTATCACCGGACCTGTTTCCTACCTGATGTCGCTCCTCATCGCGTGGTTCATCAATGAGCTTACTCCGAAGATCAGAGCGCTCGTAACGCTGGTCTTCTACGCGCCTTCCATTTCGGGTTCCGTTTACCTTATCTGGGGCGTTATCTTCTCCGATGACTCTTACGGTTACGCGAACGCGTGGCTCCAGGAGCTCGGAATCATCACGGAGCCGATCCTCTGGTTCCACGATGAAAAGTATGTCATGGGACTTTGTATCGTCGTCGCTCTCTGGACCTCGCTCGGTACTTCCTTCCTTTCCTTCATCGCGGGTCTTCAGACCATCGACAAGTCGCTCTATGAAGCGGGCGCGGTCGACGGTGTCAAGAACAGATGGCAGGAGCTCTGGTACATAACTCTTCCGACCATGAAGCCTCAGCTGATGTTCGGTGCGGTCATGTCGATAACCGGATCCTTCGGTTTCGGCGGCGTCGTTACCGCGCTCGCGGGCTTCCCGTCGGTCAACTACGCGGCGCATACGATCATGCACCACCTCGAGGACTACGGCGGACAGCGTTTCGAGGTCGGTTACTCTTCGACCATAGCGGTCGTTCTGTTCGCGATAATGGTCGGCGCAAACCTCATTATCAAGAAATTATTATCGAAGGTGGGACAATAATATGGCAAGACTCAGAACCAGAAAACATAAAGTTGTCCTCAACCGTTCGGTCGGAGGCGATATCGGAATCAACGTGCTGCTCATACTCATGGGCGCGTTCATGTTCCTTCCGATGCTCTACGTTATCATGCAGTCCCTGAAGCCTCTTGACGAGCTGTGGATGTTCCCGCCGCGCTTCTACGTGGTGAGCCCGACTCTCAAGAACTTCTCTGACCTCTTCAAGCTCATGTCCACATCGTGGGTGCCGTTCTCGAGATACATATTCAACACTGTGTTCATCTCGGTCGTCGGTACTCTCGGCAACCTGCTCTTCTCCTCGCTCGCGGCATACTCGCTCGCTAAGATCAAGTTCCCGGGTCGCGGCTGGATGTTCGAGCTCATCGTCCTCTCCCTTATGTTTAACTCGACCGTCACCGGTATCGCGAACTTCATCACGATGAGCGCGCTCCACTGGGTTGATACTTACCTTGCTATCATCGTTCCGGCTTGGTGTACTTCCCTTGGTCTGTACCTCATGAAGAACTTCATGGATACGGCGGTTTCGGACGCGGTGCTTGAGTCCGCGAGACTTGACGGCGCGACTGAGTTCTACACGTTCCTCCGTATCGCGATGCCGATGGTCAAGCCGGCTTGGCTGACTCTGATCATTTACTCCTTCCAGGGTCTCTGGAACCAGGGCAACTCGATCTACATCTATTCCGAACAGCTCAAGACCTTCAACTACGCGATCAACCAGATCGTCGCAGGCGGTATCGCCCGTGCGGGTGCTTCCGCGGCTGCTCAGGTGCTCATGATGGCGGTGCCGATCATCGTCTTCGTCATCTCTCAGTCGAACATCATCGAGACGATGGGTTCGTCGGGTATGAAGGACTAAGGGGGCTACAATCATGATGAAGAAATTATCAAGAATCCTTGCCCTCGCGGCGTGCCTGATACTCGCGCTCGGCTGCATTCCGGTCGGAGCTATCACACCTTATTCCACTTATACTTATTCGATCGACGGCTTCGCGCTGATGAGCCCGGACGCTTACACTCCGGACAGACAGATCGACTCCGCCTATATGGGAGTTGACCCGGCGATCGACGACCCGAGAGACCTCGTGGTCGACCAGAACAAGAATGTCTACATCGCGGACGCGGCGAATAACCGTATCGTGGTGCTCGACAGATACTACAAGCTCAAGTTCTACATCGACGAGTTCACCAACGGACAGGGCGTCCCGGACTCGCTGACCAATCCTTCCGGCGTTTTCGTCACTGACGATAAGATTTACGTCGCTGATACCGATAACAACCGTATCGTGATGTTCGAGCTCGACGGTACCTTCTACAAGGTCATCGAGGAGCCGGATTCGGATGTCTTCCCGGAAGGTTCCATTTATAAGCCGGTCGCAATCGCGGTCGACGCTTACGGACGTATTTATGTCATTTCTTCCACGACTTACATGGGCGTTATCGCGATCAACGAGGAAGGCGATTTCCAGGGCTTCATCGGAGCTCAGAAGGTCACGATCAGCGCGCTCGACATCATCTGGAGACGTTTCCAGACTGAGGAGCAGAGAAAGCTCTCCCAGCAGTACGTCTCGACTGAGTTCAACAACATAACGATCGATGAGAAGGGCTTCATCTACGTTACCACTTCTTCTATCGACGAGAATCAGCAGCAGGCGGCCATCGACTCCAAGGACGGCACTTACGCGCCGGTCAAGAAGCTCAATACCGCGGGCTCCGACATCATGAAGAGAAACGGCTTCTTCGGCCCCGGCGGTGAGGTCAACATCACCAACGTTTCGACCGCTGATATCACCGGTCCGTCGAAGATCATCGACGTCGCTATCGGTCCGGAGAATACCTGGTCGATTATCGACGAGAAGAGATCGAAGGTTTACACCTACGACTCCGAGGGCAACCTCCTGTTCATCTTCGGTGACCAGGGTCAGCAGCTCGGTAACATCCAGTCCATCGAGGCTATCGCTTATCTCGATAACGATATCCTGCTTCTCGATAAGACTTCCGACAATATCTCGGTATTCAGACGCACCGAGTACGGCGATCTCCTGATCGACGCGCTGCGCAATACCAATGAGAGAAATTACGACACGACCATCGACTACTGGCTCGAGATTCTCAAGAGAAACAACAACTTCGACTCCGCGTATATCGGAATAGGCAAGAGCCTTTACAGAAGCGCGAAGTACGAGGAAGCGCTCACGTACTACAAGTCCGCTTACGATACCGAGAACTACTCTGAGGCGTTCAAGGAAATCAGAAAGAACTGGATTTCGAAGTACATAGTGCTTATCCCGATCATTGTTATCGCTATTGTCGTTCTGCTCGTACTCTTCAATAAGTACGCCGCGAAGCTCAACAAGAAGGCTCAGCTCAAGAAGGGCCGCAAGACCTTCTGGGAAGAGCTCATCTACGCAAACCACCTGATAGTCCACCCGTTTGACGGCTTCTGGGATCTGAAGCATGAATACCGCGGATCGGTCCGTGCGTCCTTTGTATGGCTCGCGCTCGCGATACTTACCTTCTACTATCAGTCGGTCGGCACCGGTTACGTCTTCAATCCGCGCAGAACTTATTCCACTATCCTGATCCAGCTGACCGCGGTTCTCGTGCCTGTGCTTCTCTGGTCGGTATCCAACTGGTGCCTGACCACTCTGTTCGACGGTGAAGGAACCTTCAGAGATATCTTCGTCGCTACCTGCTACGCGCTGGTTCCGATTCCGATACTCATCATCCCGTCGGTTATCATCTCGAACTTCGCTCTGGCGAGCGAGGAAAAGACGATCAACCTCCTCGTTTCGATCGCGTTTGTATGGTGCGGACTTCTGATCTTCTTCGGAACTATGACGACGCATGACTATACATTCGGCAAGAACGTCATCACGACTCTCGGTACCATCGTCGGTATGGGCGTCATCATGTTCATAGGCATCCTGTTCTCCACTCTTCTTGCCAAGATCGTAAGCTTCATATCCAGCATCGTGATTGAGATCACGTACCGAATGTAATAACAGGATAGGAGTTATAGTAAATGAAAAAATTCAGATTATTATCGGCGTTCCTGACTGTTGTTATGGTCGCGGGCTCTCTTTCAGCGTTTTCGCTGAGCGCCGCCGACGCCAAGTCCAAGACCGACGAACCTCTGGTTCCCGGAATTGACGAGGAGACCGGCGTTCCTACAATCAGTTACCTCACCGAAAAATTCGCGACCCCCGAGGATAAGCTCGCCACGATGACGAAGTATCTCTCGAAGGGCAACTACGAGCTCTACGTCGAGCCTGTATCCGGCGAAATCGCGTATGTCAACGTGAAGACCGGACAGATACTCTTCTCGAACCCGTGGGATATCGCGGATGATTCCACCAAGGCTTCTCAGTCGGTCAAAGAGGAGCTGATGAGCCAGATCATCATCAAGTATACCGACAACGATTCCGAGCTCGACCTCCTCAGCTTCACCGAGGCTTGCCAGAGAGGTCAGATCAACGTAAAGAAGATTAAGAACGGCGTCAGAGTCGAGTACACGATGGGTCGTGAAGAGACCCGTAAGCTCGTCCCGAAGCAGATCGAGGCGACCCGCTTCAGAGAGCTTATACTTGACAACATCCCCGAGGGCACCGCGAGATCCAAGATGGACGCGTTCTACACCCTCAAGGACCCGAACGACCCGAACCTCACCGAGCGCGGAAGAACCGAGCTTATCGCGACTTTCCCGATCTGTGAGCAGATGGCGATTTACGTCTTCGACCCGTACGCGTCCGACCGTGAGCTGAACCTCATCGAGGGTTACATCAAGCAGTACTGCCCCGAGTACACCTACGAGACGCTTGAGGAAGACCACGCGATGACTCAGTACGAAGGCACCGATAAGGCGCCGGTCCTGTTCAGACTTTCGCTTGAGTACACGCTCGATGACGACGGAAATCTCGACGTGAGACTTCCCGCTAACGGTATCCGTTACGACGAGTCGTCCTTCCAGCTGACTAACATCAAGCCGCTTCCGTACTTCGGAGCCGGCTCCAACGACTATGAAGGTTATACTTTCTTCCCGGACGGTTCAGGAGCTCTCGTGCGTTTTGAGGATGTCACGACAAAGCCGCTTATCCTCACGAGCAAGATCTACGGCGAGGATTACGCTTACCAGAAGGTTTCCGGACAGCATAAGGAAGTCATGAGAATGCCGGTTTACGGCGTTATCGAGACGAACGTGGCGGTCGAGAAGACGGTCACCGAGACAGATGAAGAGGGAAACAAGACCACAAAGACCACGATCCGCGAGATTGAGACCAAGGACGGAGAGGTCTACGAGAAGAAGACCAACGGTTTCCTCGCTATAGTTGAGGAGGGCGACGCTCTCGCGAGCATCACTACCGATTCCGGCGGACCGCTTCATAAGTACAACACCGTTTACACTCAGTTCTCCCCGCGTCCGAAGGATTCCTACAACCTCGCAGAGTCTATTTCGGTCGGACAGAACGCTACCTATACCGTCGTTTCGAAGCGTAAGTACGCGGGAAGCTACCGTATAAAGTACATCATGCTGACTGACGACGAGCTGGCGAAGGAGTCCGGACTCACGGATTACTACGAGGCTTCTTATGTCGGTATGGCGAAGGCTTACCGCGAGTATCTCGAGGCTGAGGGCAAGCTTACCGACCTCACGAACGTGAAGGATCAGCTTCCGCTCTACATCGAGTCGTTCGGCTGCCTTGACGACGTCGAGAGAATCCTCTCGATTCCGGTCGAGGTCCTGAAGCCTCTGACCACCTTCGATGACCTCAAGGAAATGTACGGCAAGCTCGAGGAAGCCGGCATCACGAATGTCAACTTCAAGCTCACCGGCTTCGCGAACGAGGGCATGAACGATACCTCCGCTTACAGCGTCAAGTTCGATAAGGAAGTCGGCGGAAACAAGGGCTTCACTTCGTTCGTTGAGTACGCCGAGAGCAAGGGCATCGGTGTGTTCCCGGACTTCGACTTCGCGAACATCGGCAAGTTCAAGCTCTTTGACGGCGTTTCGATGAGAAAGCACCTCATCAAGACGATGGATAACCGTTACACGACCAAGCGTTATTACGATTCTACGCTCCAGTCGTTCGAGCGCGGCTACGCACTCGCGGTCTCCCCGTCGGTTTACAGCTACTTCTACGATCATTTCACCGAGATGTACTCTAAGCTGAATCCTTCCGGAATTTCGGTCGCTACACTCGGTACTGACCTGAACTCCGACTTCGATAAGAAGGATCCGTACAACCGCGAGGACAACAAGGGTTACACCACTGACCTTCTCGCGAGAATCAAGGAAGATTACCAGAACGTCATGATTGACGGCGGTAACCTTTACTCCATCGAGTATGCTACCGATATCATCAATGTTTCGCTCGACTCGTCGAGATTCTCGGGCGCCAGCGAGGCTGTTCCGTTCGTCGGAATGGTGCTCCACGGCAGCAAGAACTTCGCGGGCTCCGCTATCAACATGGCGGGCGACACGCAGTATGAGCTCCTGAAGGCGATCGAGAACGGCGCTTCGCTGTACTTCACGCTTTCCGCTCAGAACACTCAGCTCCTCAAGGAGGATGTGGAGTTCCAGGAATACTATTCCGTCAACTTCGATATCTGGTATGATTCGGTCAAGAATCTGTACACCGAGCTGAATGACGCTATCGGAAATCTTCAGGATAAGAAGATAGTCGGACATGAGTTCCTTATCGGTGAGCGCGTACCTTCCGCTGAGGAGATCGCGGCTGACAAGCAGGCTGAGGCAGACGCTCTTGCTGAAGAGCAGGAGGCTGAGGAGCTCGCTAAGGAAAAGGCTGAAAAGAAGGCAAAGCTCGAGGCGAGACTCGGCACTGTCACTGAGGATACTACCGCGGACACCACCGTTGATACCGAAGAGGAGACCGTCGAGGAGACGACCGGATATCAGAAGACCAAGTACACTTCTGACGACGGACGTATCGTCAAGGTCACCTATGAGGGCGGCACATCCTTCATTCTCAACTACAATAACTTCGAGATCACCGTTGAGGATGGCGGAAAGACCTACACCATCGGCGCTCTCGAGTACGTCAAGACTAAATAAGGAGAGGTGTTAAAATGACAAGCGAAGCAAAACTTACCAGCGCTCCGAAGAAGCGCAGACGCGCGGCCTCTCTTGATGCGCGCAAGGCGCGCGCGGGTTGGGTGTTCGTCCTCCCGTTCGTGCTTGGGTTCATCATCATTTATCTGCCGATAGTCATCGACTCCATCAAGTATTCGTTCAACAAGATAAAGATAGGTCAGGGCGGCGGCTACACGCTTGAGTTCGTCGGCTGGGAAAACTATCAGGAGGCTCTGTTCGTCGACCCGGGCTTTGTCCAGGCGCTGACCTCCGGTATCCAGCAGCTTATCTTCGACATTCCCGCGATTGTTATCTTCTCGCTGTTCATGGCCGTGCTTCTTAACCAGAAGATGGTCGGCCGTGCGGCGTTCCGTGCGATATTCTTCATCCCTGTCATCATCTCCACCGGTATCATCGACAGAATCGACCAGGCAAACACGATGATCGAGTACATGAACACCACTGAGGAAGGCATCAACGACGGTTCCGGTCAGAATACCACAAACGAGATTCTCTCGGCGGTGGATATCGAGCGGCTGTTCGATAACATGAAGGTCGGTACCGAGCTTGTTGAGTATGTCGTTAAGATGGTCAACAACATTTACGACATCATCAACCGTTCCGGTGTCCAGATGCTTATCTACCTCGCCGGACTTCAGTCCATCTCTCCCGCTATTTACGAGTCCTGTGACATAGACGGCGCTACCGCGTGGGAGACCTTCTGGAAGATCACCTTCCCGATGATCAGCCCGATGATCCTTGTCAACGCGATCTACACGGTCATCGACTCGTTCACGTCTCAGTCGAACGAGGTCATGACGTACATATCGACGGTCTACGATCAGGCCGGCGGTAACGTGCTCTCGAGCGCGATGGCGTGGATTTACTTCCTCATCGTTCTTGTCATCATCGGACTTGTCGCAGCAATACTCAGCGCTTATGTCTTCTACCAGAAGCGCGACTAAGGAGGGAAAAGAATGAATAATCAACAGACTGCTCAGACCGGAGTGCCGAAGCCGCCGAAGGTCATGAAAGAGAGCAAAAACAAGATCAAGGTTGATTTCGAGAGAACCCCTCTTAAGGAGCGCATGAAGGCTAAGTTCCTCAACGGCTACTTCTTCAAGAACGTCATCTGGGGACTCTTCAGATACGTGCTTCTTATCGGTATCTCCTACGTCATCCTGTTCCCGTTCTTCGCGAAGATCTCCGGTTCGTTCATGAGCCGCGACGACTTCGTCGATGTTACGGTCAAGCTGATACCTAAGTATCCGACTCTCGATACTTACCGCGCGATCATCTCGCAGAATAAGTACTTCGAGGCGCTTCTCAACACCGCAACCCTGTCGATTCTCTGCGGACTTATCCAGACTTTCATCTGCTGCCTTATCGGCTACGGACTCGCGAAGTTCAAGTTCAAGGGCAACAAGCTGGTCTTCTTCCTCGTGATCTTCACGATGGTCGTCCCGCACAGAACTCTTCAGCTCTCGATGTTCATGAAGTTCAGATACTTCGATATTCTCGGTATCTTCAATCTTCTCGGCGGCGGCGTGTTCGAGGGACTCAATATCATCCCGTTCACATCGCTCAACCTGAATAACTCGTACTGGCCTCTGGCGCTCCTGTCTCTCGGCGGACTCGCGTTCAAGAACGGACTTTACATCTTCATGATGCGTCAGTTCTTCCGCGGCGTGCCGGATGAGCTCGAGGAGTCGGCTTACATCGACGGTTCGGGTACGTTCAGAACCTTCATCCAGATCATCCTTCCGCTTTCGATCCCGATGATGATCACCATCTTCCTGTTCGCGTTCTCGTGGCAGTGGACCGACAACTTCTACACGAAGGTCTTCTTCACGAAGTCGTCGATGGTGCTCATGCCTGATGTCGTGGCGATCCCGAAGACGCTCGATACGCAGTACGCGGCTCAGAACCTTTATGAGTCCGCGATCAGAAATACCTGCGGACTGCTGATACTCGCTCCTCTGCTTGTTGTCTACATCTTCATGCAGAAGTACCTGGTCGGCGGTATCGAGAGATCCGGTATAGTCGGTTAAAAAAAACAAAAAATGTCACGCGGCGACGCGTGGCATTTTTTGTGGGACGGATATTCTATCGAAAACAAAATGACCGCCGCGGTCAGAACCGCGGCGGTCATTTTTTAACTCTGATCAGATTATGGTCTTGCCTTCGTAAATTTTCACGCATCCGCCGGAGAGGTAGACGGCGTCATCGGTGTATCTGATGCGGAGGTCTCCGCCCTTCAGTTTGACCGTGATGTCCTCGTTCTTCGGGCAGTAGCCGTTCTCGACGGCGGCGACGACAGCGGCGCAGGCGCCGGAGCCGCACGCCCATGTCTCGCCGGAGCCGCGCTCCCAGACGCGCATTTTGAGCGTCTTCGGGTTGAGAACCTTGATGAATTCGGTGTTGACGCGCTCGGGGAAGAGCGGGTCGTTCTCGAACTTCGGTCCGAGCTTTTCGAGGTCAAGATAATCGAGCGGGCTGTCGAGGTCCTCGCTGAACACGACGCAGTGCGGGTTGCCCATCGATACGCAGGTGATTCTGTATCTGCCGTCGGCGACTCTCGTGGGAACACCTATCGCGGTGTCGCCCGGGAGCTTGACAGGGATCATAGCGGGGTTCAGCTCCGCCTTTCCCATATCGACCGTCGCGTAGCTGACGACGCCGTTGACCTTCTCGACGGTGACTTTGCGTATGCCGCTGAGGGTCTCAATCGTCACATAGTCGCGGTTGACGATGCCGTTGTCGATGAGGTACTTCGCGATACATCTCGCGGCGTTACCGCACATCTTGCCCTCTGTGCCGTCGAGGTTGAACATTCTCATCTTGACGTCGGCGACATCGGACGGGTACATCAGGACGACGCCGTCGCCGCCGATGCCGAAGTGACGGTCAGCGAACCTTATCGAAAGTCCCTCGGGGTTGTCGATCTTCTGGTTGAAGCAGTTGACGTAGATGTAGTCGTTTCCGCAGGCTTCCATCTTCGTGAACTCGAGGGTCTGCTTTTCCGAGCGCATATGATTGATGTCGACGAGCTCGGTGCACGCCTGTGAATAGCGGCTCTTCAGGCAGTCGGCGACCGCGTTCGCGGTGTCGATCGAGGTGAGGCACGGTATACCGCGCTCGACCGTCTTGCGGCGGATCTTGACCGAGTCGCGGGTCGGGATTCTTCCTTTCGCGGAGGTCGAGATGACATAGTCGATCCAGCCGGACTCGATGAGCTTCAGCGTGTTGTTCTCGCCCTCGTGTATCTTGTCGACGAGCTTGACCTTCATGCCGTAGTCCTCGATGATCTTCGCGGTCCCGCGGGTCGCGTAGAGGTCGAAGCCGAGGTCGTAGTATCTCTTCGCGGTCTCGCCGATCTCCGACTTGTCGCTGTCGCGGACGGTGATGAAGACGCCGCCGGACTTCTTGAGCGTGTAGCCCGCCGCGATGAGACCCTTGTAGAGAGCTTCCTCACGTGTGGACGCGAGTCCGAGCACCTCGCCGGTGGACTTCATCTCCGGTCCGAGGTGGTTGTCGACGTTCATGAGCTTTTCAAAGGAGAATACCGGAACCTTGACCGCGACGTACGGCGAGGTCTTGTAGAGACCGGTGCCATAGCCCATGTCGGCGAGCTTTTCGCCGAGCATACATCTCGTCGCGAGGTCGACCATCGGCACGCCGGTGACTTTGCTTATATACGGAATCGTTCTCGAGGAGCGCGGGTTGACCTCTATAACGTAAAGTTCATCCTTGTAGATGCAGTACTGGATATTGACGAGACCGGAGATTTTCAGCGACACGGAGAGGTTCTTCGTGCAGTTGATGATATCACGGCGCAGGCGGTCGTTGATATTCCATGACGGATATACCGCGATCGAGTCGCCGGAGTGGATACCGGTGCGCTCGACGTGCTCCATGATGCCCGCGATGAGTATGTCCCTGCCGTCGCAGATTGCGTCGACCTCGAGCTCGATGCCCATGAGGTACTTGTCGATGAGGACGGGGTTCTCGATGTTGTGCGAGAGGATTATCGCCATGTACTCCTTGATGTCGTCGTCGGTGAAGGCGATGATCATGTTCTGACCGCCGAGCACGTAGGACGGACGCATGAGCACCGGATAGCCGATGCGGTTGGCGATCTGGAGAGCTTCCTCGGTCGTCATGACCGTGTAGCCCTCGGGGCGCTTGATGTGGTGCAGCTCGAGGAGTTCGTCGAAGCGCTCGCGGTCCTCCGCCGCGTCGATCGAGTCGGCGCTCGTGCCGAGGATGTTGACGCCGTTCTCGCTCATGAACTTCGTGAGCTTTATCGCGGTCTGACCGCCGAAAGCGACGACGACGCCGAAGGGCTTCTCGGTCTCGATGATGTTCATCACGTCCTCGTTCGTCAGCGGCTCGAAATAGAGTCGGTCGGCGGTATCGAAGTCGGTCGAGACTGTCTCCGGGTTGTTGTTGACGATGACGACGTCATATCCGGCTTTCTTGAGCGACCAGACGCAGTGTACCGACGCGTAGTCGAACTCGATGCCCTGACCTATTCTGATCGGTCCGGCGCCGAAGACTATGACTGTCTTCTTTCCGTCCTTGTGCTCGTCGATGAACTCCGCTGCCTCGTTCTCGTCGTCGTAGGTCGAGTAGAAGTACGGTGTCTCCGCGGAGAACTCGGCGGCGCAGGTGTCGACCATCTTGTAGACGGCGGAGCGGTGCATCCCGGCGGGAAGAGCGTTTCCGGTCAGCTCCTCGATGACCTTATCCGGGAAGCCGAGCTTCTTTGCGGTGAGATAGAGTTCCTTCGTGAGCGGTTCGGACGCGAGACGCTTCTCAAGGCGCACAAGGTTTCTCAGTTTCGAGAGGAACCACTCGTCAATCATTGTGATAGAGTGAATCTCATCGATGCCTGTGCCGCGTCTGAGAGCCTCGTAGACGATGAATATTCTCTCGTCGTCGACATTGTGGAGTCTTTCCGCGATCTCCTCGTCGGAGAGGGCGCGGTATTTCTTGTGCGAGAGGGAGGACATGCCGATCTCGACGCCGCGGACAGCTTTCATGATCGCCTGCTCGAAGGTCGTGCCTATCGCCATGACCTCGCCGGTCGCCTTCATCTGGGTGCCGAGCGTGCGCTTCGCGTAGACGAACTTATCGAACGGCCACTTCGGGAACTTGACGACGACATAGTCGAGCGCGGGCTCGAAGCAGGCGTAGGTTTTTCCGGTGACGGCGTTGAGTATTTCGGGAAGGGTGTAGCCGATAGCGATCTTCGCCGCGACTTTCGCGATCGGAT
>ERZ808245.642-NODE-642-length-16667-cov-3.390922_pt1 | contig 16667 bp, 13 predicted proteins | sample MGYA00521243_ERZ808245 | MGnify/ENA primary metagenome ERZ808245 (study PRJEB31516, sample SAMN03275576) | gut metagenome | biome: mammalia-associated habitat; material: feces | host: Papio cynocephalus | place: Kenya | collected 2012-07-07 ... | reverse complement strand
AAACCATGAATGACCGACTGCGCGAAAAAAACTTTGCGGCACAGTGCGAAAGCTATTATCAGAATCAGATTGCGCATACAGCGCAAAGGCTGATCCAAAGCGGACAGCAGATTGTGCTGCTTTCGGGACCGTCGGCGTCGGGCAAGACCACCACGGCGCAGAAGCTGGCGCAGACGCTGGAATGTCGTTTCGATCGGCGGGCGCACGTCATCAGCCTGGACGATTTTTTTGTCGGGAAAGGGAACTATCCGAAGCTCCCCGACGGCAGAGAGGACTTTGAAAGCGTTGATGCGCTGCACCTGACGCTGTTTCAGGAAACGGTGGATGCCCTGCTGTGTCAGGGACGCGCCATGATGCCGCAGTTTGATTTTTCGGCATCGGTGCGCAAGGACGGCGCGTATGAACTGGAGGTCGGAAAACGGGATGTCGTGATTTTCGAGGGTATTCATGCGCTCAATCCGCGCCTCATGCCCGCCGACCACGGAAAGGACGCCTATCGCGTGTATGTGTCTCCGAAATGCCAGATTTGCCGCGGCGATGCACTGTTTTTCCCCAGCCGTGACTTGCGGCTTGTGCGGCGGATGGTGCGGGATCGGCTGTTTCGCGGATATTCGTTTTCGCAGACGGCAAAAATCTGGGATAATGTCTGCGCGGGAGAGCGGAAAAATATCCGTCCCTTTTCCTCCACGGCAGACAGCGTCATCGATACCACGCACGGCTACGAATACGGCTTGTATGCAAACTATTTGCAGGATGCCGTGTCCGATGAGGATCCGATTGTGCGCGGCATGGCGGAAAAAATCGGTCAGTTTGTCCGGATTTCACCCTCGGCGGTGCCTTCGGACAGTATGATAAGAGAATTTATAGGAAAGGGCGAATCTATATGATCAATCTGGACAATGTCATTCACACCGTAAAAGAGGCGGCGGCGGTCGCAGGGCAGAAAACTTCGGAGCTGTACGAGCTTTCCAAACTGAAAATGCGGGTGCTTTCTCTGCGCTCTCAGTTGGGAAAAGAGTATAAGAAGCTGGGAAAAGCCCTGTATCTTTCCCGCACCACCGATGAACACTACGATATTTACATCAACGGCAGAATCGAAGTGATCTCGGCGATTTTTGAGGAAATCAACGAAATCAACGAGCAGATCAGCGGCATGAAGCCGACTGCGGAGGAAGAGCCGACGGCGGATCGTTCGGAAGAAATTCAGAAGATTCGTGCGGAAATTGCCGAAATCAAGAATGAGATCAATCAAATCAACGAATAAAAACCGAAAGCGGTGCGGCAGTGGAGAATAAGACGAAACAAAGCTTTCTGCACGGTGCGGTGATTCTGACGGCGGCAACGGTCATTGTCAAGGTGGTCGGGGCGCTGTTCAAGATTCCGCTCGGCAATATCATCGGCAATGTGGGCATGGGGTACTTCAATACCGCCTATGCGCTGTTCAACGTGGTCTATTCGCTGGCAATTGCGGGTCTTCCGATTGCGGTGGCAAAATTGGTGTCGGAATATGAAGCGCTCGGACGTCACCGCGATACGCGGCGGGTGCTGCGGATTTCGCGCGGACTGTTTCTGCTGACGGGCGTGATCGGCTCGGTGGTAATGCTGGCGGGCGCGCGGGTGTATGCCAATGCGGTGAATAACCCGAACGCCGTCTTTGCGGTGATTGCCCTGGCGCCGACGATCTTTTTCGCCTGCGTGATGAGTATTTACCGCGGGTATTACGAGGGTCTCAAGAATATGTACCCGACCGCGGTGTCCCAAATCGTGGAAGCAACGGTCAAAACGGTGGCGGGTTTGGGACTGACGGTGCTGATTCTGAACCTTGCGCGCCAAAGCTATGCTCAGACGCAGAAGGTCTTTTGGGTCGCCGTAGGCAGTGCCGAGGATGCGGAAATGATTGCCTTGGCGTTTGCGGCGGCGGGCGCGATGCTCGGCGTCAGTATCAGCACCATCGGCGGTGCGGTGTATCTGATGTTCCGCCACAGAAAACGCGGGGACGCGTTGACGGCACAGGAACTGATGACGGCGCCGCCTTCGCAGTCTACCCGAAGCATTCTTTCCGCGCTGGTTCGGATTGCCGTGCCGGTGTGTTTGGGATCAATTGCCACCAGCCTGACTTCGCTGATCGACAGCTTTTCGGTCATGAACCGCCTGGAAACGGCGATCGGGTCCGATTATGCCGCGATTGCGGCACAGTACGGCGCTGTACTTCCCTCGGCAAAATCGGATATTCCGAACTTCCTGTTTGGGGCTTACGGATTGGCGCAGACGCTGTTTAATCTTGTGCCCGCGATTACGACCACCTTCGGTATCAGCGCACTCCCCGCGATTTCTTCCGCATGGGCGCTCAGAGACCGTGAGGAAATGGGGAAAAACGTCTCGGCGGCGCTGAAACTGACCTGCCTGGTGGCGATTCCCGCGGGAATCGGAATGAGCGTGCTGGCAGAACCGATCATTCGCCTGATCTATTTCAACAAGGTGGATGAGGCGCTGATTGCCGTGCCGATTCTTCGGGTACTGGGCATTGCGGTGATTTTCGTGTCGTTCATGTCGCCGATCAACAGTATGCTGCAAGGTATCGGCAAAGCGGATGTACCGGTAAAACTGATGCTCGTGGGCGGCGGATTGAAGCTGATCGTGAATTTCGTCTGCGTGGCGGTTCCGCAGTTCAATATCAAAGCGGCGGCGTGGGGAACCCTGGCGTGCTATGTGTTCATCGCGGTTTCCAGTATGGCGGTGCTGTTGAAGAAAACCAAAATCAAACTTCCCGTGCGCGAGGTGTTTTTCAAACCGTTGCTGGCGGGACTCATCTGCGGCGCAACCGCATTTTTGGGCGACCGTTTGCTTTCCGCCTTCCTTCCTTCCAAGCTCGCCACGGTCGGTGCCATCGGTTTGGCAGCGGTTTTTTACCTGATTTCACTGCTTTTACTGCGTACTTTGTCAAAAAATGACATTTTAATGCTCCCAAAGGGAGAAAAAATTGTAAAAAGACTTGAAAAAAGGAATCTTTTAAGTTAATATATAAGTAGTGCAGAAAAAACGGGGAATGAATGTGGATTTCAAGAAAAAAGACAGGTATACCGCAGAGGATCTGAAAACGATTGTTACCCTGCTTCGCGGGGAAAACGGATGCCCGTGGGATCGGGCACAGGATCATCATTCCATCCGCAATAATTTCATTGAGGAAACCTATGAAGCGGTGGAAGCGTTGGATACGGAAAATCCGACGCTGCTGCGCGAGGAATTGGGCGACGTGCTGCTGCAGGTACTGCTGCACAGCGAGATGGAAAAAGAAGCGGGACGCTTTTCGTTTGACGATGTGGTCAATGATTTGGCACAGAAACTGGTGTTCCGTCATCCGCACGTTTTCGGCGAAGTCCGGGCGGAAAATGCGCAGGAAGCACTGAATAGCTGGGATGCCGCGAAAGCACAGGAAAAACAGCAAAAAACCGGTACCGACCGGCTGAAAGCCGTGTCGAAGAGCCTGCCTGCCCTGATGCGTAGTCAGAAGGTGCTGGGACGGGCTGTGAAAGCCGGGATGGAGGATATGACTCCCGAACAGGCGCTGGAGAATCTGCGGCAGGAAATTGACGGGCTGGAGCGATTGCTGAAAAAGCAGGATGCCGAAGCGGTCGGCAGAAAAACGGGGGACGTTTTGCTGGCGGGTGTCAATATGGCGCGCACGGTGAAGGTCGAGGGCGAAGAAGTCCTTTCGGCGGCGTGTGACAGATTTGTCGAACGCTTTGCCGCGGCAGAAGCTGAGCGGGCAGAAAAATAAGTTTTTTGCGGCAAGCAATTGCCGTAACAATAAAAAATATGGAGGAAATTCAAAATGACAAAAACCGATCTGATCAATGCTGTTGCTGAGAAAACAGGTCTCACCAAGAAGGACAGCGACAAAGCCGTTGCGGCTGTAATCGAGGCAGTCACCGAATCTTTGGCGAAAGGCGAGAAGGTTGCTCTGCTGGGCTTCGGCACGTTTGAAGTCAGAGAGCGCGGTGCAAGAAAAGGAATCAATCCGAGAACCAAAAAGACCATTACAATCGAAGCTACGAAAGTTCCCGCTTTCAAAGCAGGCGCAGCTCTCAAAGCCACTGTTGCGAAATAACTGAGACAAATCCGCCGATATTCGGCGGCTTTGCTTTATCATAGGAGAATTCATGAAAACATTGTATGTAATACAGGTGCAGGACGGCGACGAGTCGCGCGAGCTATGCAATTGCATGGAATACAGCCCGTCTGAGGTCGGCTTTGTCGGCAGCTTTGCTCATCTTGAAGAAGAACACGCCGAATTGAAAAATCAGGTCTGCGAAGCGATTGAACGTCTGCTTGCAAAACCGACGCTTGAATCGGTGCTTGTGGGCTGCTCAAAGGAAAATTGGGCGGAATATGCGCAGAAACTCGCCTTGGAGGACGTTCAGGTTCGGGAAATGACCCTGCTGCAATTGCAGACCGAATTGATGTGACCCTGTGCAAAAGAAAAACGACCGAAAGGTATCATTGTTCAAAGGAAAAGAACTCATGCTTTCTCGTAACGAAAGCATGAGTTCTTTGACAGGCTGAAAGCGCTGCCTTTATAAAGGCGGCGCTTTGACTGTATCGGAAAGACAACCTCGGCGGCGAAACTCAAAGCGTTTTGCCGCCGAGATGACGGTTTATTCTTCGTTTTCCTCTGCGTAATTGCCGATGCCGGCAACCGCGCTCACAGGAAGGGAAAAAGTGATGGTTCCCGCCTGCGAAGCAGGTCCCGCGTCTTTGAGGATAGCACGCATAATCGAGGCTTTTTGCTCCCTTTTTGCCACGATCAGAATGACTTCCTTTTCGTTGGCGATGGAAACATTATAGAACTTTTCCGCATTGCGCGAACCGGTACCCTTTCCGTGCAGAACCGTGCCGCCGGTCGCACCGGCAGAACGCGCGGCGTTCATCACAAGATCGGTGGTGCCTTCGTTGGCAATGGCGAGAATCAGTTCAAAATTCGGATCCCAGATGGGGGTGTAGGATGCTTTTTCGTCGGGATTGAGAAATGCCACGGTTTTACCGCCTCCTATTGATTTGATCGGAATGGTAATGACAATGCCGCGTCCCGGCACGCCGATGTACAGCTGTCGCCGTTGTTCCTTCAGCAGCGCTTTGGTCTTTTCTTCGCCGGCAACGGTCAACACCACGCGCCGTTCGTTGGATTCAATGCCCAAAAGATCCAACATATTCTGCGTAGCCGTGCCGCGTCCGCGTACGGCAAGCGTCATCGGCAGGGCAAGCTTGTCGCAGATGTCGGTCATAATCGGCAATCCGTCGGGGTTGATGACAGAGATAATGTAATTCATACAGGCACCTCCCAAAGCTCCACGATGTCCTCGTCGCTGTAAGCGGAAGAAATCTCCGCCGTCTTTTTGCGACCGAACACAAAGCCCAACACCTGAATAGACAGCAGCGGCATCATGGCGACCATGGCAACCACGCCGAACGCATCGGAAAGAATGTTGCTGCCGAGCGCGGAACCGGCGCCCATGACGAATTGGAGCATGAAGGTTGCCGTCATCGGACCGGAGGCAACGCCGCCGGAGTCAAACGCGATAGCGGTGTAAATGTCCGGCACAAAGAACGAGAGGAGCAGGGCGATGGCGTATCCGGGAATCAAAAACCACATGATCGAGAGTCCGGTCAGCACACGCAGCATGGAAATTCCCATGGCAAGCGCGACGGCGACCGACAGACTGAGCTTGATGGCTTTTCCGGGAATAGCGCCCGCACTGACTTCTTCAATCTGCTTTTCCAACACGGTCACCGCGGGTTCGGCACTGATGATAAACCAGCCGAGCAGCATTGCCAACGGGATCATCAGCCATTTTGTCCAACCGACGGCAAGCTCGGCACCGAGCACCAGTCCGAGCGACGAGAATCCCACATTGACGCCGGTCAGAAACAGCACCAGTCCGACATAGGTATACAGAATACCGATGCAGATTTTCGCCAGATTGCGTCGGGTCAGATGCAGAGAAAAAATCTGGAACAGGAAGAAAATGACGACAATGGGCGCCAGCGCCAGCGCCATTTCCTTGAGGTAATCGGGAATTGCGCGCAGATAAGCCGAGCCGATTTCCGCGGTGTTTTGCCACGAAACGGCGGAAATTTCCACCGATGCGTTGTCGCTCTTATAGAAGAATCCGAGCAGCAGCACGGTGAGAATCGGACCGATGGAGCAGAGGGAAACCAGACCGAAGCTGTCCGCCTCCGCTTTTTTATCGCTTCGGATGTGCGACACACCGACGCCGAGTGCCAGAATGAACGGCACGGTCATCGGACCGGTGGTCACGCCGCCGGAGTCAAAGGCAATGCTGAGAAAATCGGCATCGGAAAAAGCGGCGAGAAGGAAGATGATGCCATAGAAGGCAATCAGCAGCCAGCGCAGATGTACACCGGTGAGAATACGCAGCATACAAACGGCAAGGAAAAAGCCGACGCCGACGCCGACCGTTGCCAACAGAACAAAGCTGTTGATGTGCGGCACGGTTTCTGCCAATACCTGAAGATCGGGTTCGGCAACGGTTACCGCGAAGCCGAGCATGAAACTGATAATCAGGATCAGCGGAAGATTTTTTGTTTTGGTCAATGCTGTGCCGATTCGGCTGCCGATAGGTGTCATAGACGTTTCGGCGCCCAGAGAAAAAAGCCCCATGCCGACGATAATCATCAGCGTTCCGATCAGAAAGCCGAGCATCAGGTCGGTCGGAATCGGCGCAATGGTCAGACACAGCAGGACGACGATCGCGACGATCGGAAGGACGGAACGGGCGGATTCGGCGATTTTTTCCAAGATTTCGGTGCGGTTTTTGGTGAGATACGAGGATTTGATCCGACATCATCCTTTCGCAAAGAATATATACTACTATTGTAGCATGACCGAAAAAAATGGCAAGTAGACGACTTGTAAAAAATGTCTGAATTCTGAAATTGCCGCGCTCACCGTCGCATGGCACGGGGCGGATTTTCCTGTCAGATTTCGTCACGGTAATAGCGGGCAATCAGCTCTGCAATGCTTGAGGCAACCGGCTTTCGGCAGGATTCTTCGTGATCCCAGCGATAGATGACCGTTTCGTCAACTATCTTGCGGTTGTCTGCGCAGTAGCAGTAGTAATCGCCGCAGCCGTTTGTGGCGAAGAAAATGAATTTGTCCAAATCTTTCGCAAATTCTTCCTTCGGATACTGTGCTTGAATTTGTCGGTTAAGCTCGCTTTGTTTCATAGTTTCGTCTACCGACAGCAAAAGATAGCGATCTCCGTTCAGCTCCTTAAGTAACGCCCGCAATTCCTTCGGAAAGGGGATGCCGACCGATTGCTCGGCACGGTCAATATCGCGTTCGTCACAGGGCGGCTGAATTTTCACCCATTCGTTTCCCTTTGAAAGCTCCGAAATCAGTTCTTTATATATTTTTTCTCTCCGCTGTAAAAAGTTTTATAAGTGAGAACGAACCGCTCGCATAAAAACAGAACTCATCCGCAAAGCGGATGGTGATTGACCCTTTCGGTGAGCATTGAAAAAAATCGGCAAGCTTTGATAAAAGCTTGCCGATTTTTGGTGCGAAGGAGGGGACTTGAACCCCCATGGTTGCCCACACGCCCCTCAAACGTGCGCGTCTGCCGATTCCGCCACCTTCGCAGGTTGCTTAACTATTTTATCACAAAACCCCGCCATTGTCAAGACTGTTTTCGCAAAAAGAACGCCAAAGCGCAAAAAAACTTCTGCGGAAGAACGGTTGGCGGTTTGTGCGGTAAAAAATGTTTTTTGAAAGCGCATGTGGCAGGAACAGGAAAATCTGCTGTCTGCAATTGGCAGATGGCTTTTCGCAAAATCGGCAATACGAACTGCCGTTTCCGGATAACGGGCAGGAGAAGCCTTCGCTGAAAAATGCCGATACTTCGCGAAATTCCGGCAATGCTTCCAAACGGGAATTTGTCGGATGCGGGAAAAGAAAAGCGCAGGAGAAAATCTCCTGCGCAAAGGTTATTTGGCGTATTCAATCGCGCGGCTTTCGCGGATGACGTTGACCTTAATCTGTCCGGGATATTCCAGATCGCTTTCGATTTTTTCCACAATCTGTTTTGCCACCAGCACCATCTGATCGTCGGACACCAGCTCAGGCTTGAGCATGATGCGGATTTCGCGTCCCGCCTGAATGGCGAATGAATGATCGACGCCCTCAAAGGAGTTGGCAATTTCTTCCAGTTTTTCCAAACGCTTGATGTAGTTCTGCAGGTTCTCACGCCGCGACCCGGGACGGGCGGCAGACATCGCGTCGGCAGCCTGAACAATGCAGGCAACGGTTGTCTGAGGCTCCACATCGCCGTGGTGCGCTTCAATCGCGTGAATGATCGCTTCGTGTTCTTTGTATTTGCGGCAGATGTCCACACCGATTGCCACGTGCGAGCCTTCCACCTCATGGCTGAGCGCTTTACCGATATCATGCAGCAAACCGGCGCGGCGGGCAGTCGGCACATCGGCACCGATCTCTGCGGCAATCATGCCGGAAATGTACGCCACTTCGATGGAGTGGTTGAGTACGTTCTGACCGTAGCTGGTACGGTAACGCAGACGGCCGAGCAGCTTGATAAGCTCCGGATGCATTCCGTGAATGCCCAGATCCATGACTGCGCGTTCGCCGTCCTGCTTGATCTTTGTTTCAACCTCACGGGTGGATTTTTCCACCATTTCCTCAATGCGGGCGGGGTGAATACGACCGTCGGTGATGAGTTTTTCAAGGGACAGACGGGCAATTTCGCGGCGCACGGGGTCAAAGCTGGAGAGGGTAATCGCCTCGGGCGTGTCGTCGATGATAAGATCCACACCGGTCGCGGTTTCCAGCGCACGGATGTTGCGTCCTTCACGTCCAATGATGCGACCCTTCATGTCGTCGTTGGGGAGAGCAACCACGGAAACGGTTGCCTCTGCCACCTGGTCGGCGGCGTAACGCTGGATGGCGACGGAAATAATGTCACGCGCTTTCTGCTCGGATTCCTCGCGGTATTGCTGCTCAAAAGCGGCAATGCGCACGGCTTTTTCGTGAACCAGATCCTTGTCGAGGGATTCCAGAATCGCAGCTTTTGCCTGTTCGGCGGTGAAGTTGGAAATCTTTTCGAGCATCTCAAACTGATGCTTTTTGATCTCTCCGACTTCGGCGAGCCTTTCATCGGCGTTCTTGAGTTTATCCTGCAAAGCTTCCTCTTTTTTCTCCAGATTGTCGATTTTTTTGTCCATCGACTCTTCTTTCTGTTGGAGACGGCGTTCCTGGCGCTGCACCTCACTGCGGCGTTCTTTCAGCTCTTTCTCGGCGTCCTGACGCATTTTGTAAATTTCGTCTTTGGCTTCGACCAGCGCTTCTTTTTTCTTGGTTTCGCTTGCTTTTAAAGCATCATTGACAATTCTTCGGGCTTCGTCTTCGGCAGAGCCGATTTCGCTTTCCGCGACCTTTTTGCGGTAGGAAATACCGCCCTTGACGGAAATCGGAATCGCGATTGCGGCGACGACGACAGCGGTGATCACACAGAAAAGTATGACCATAGGGAGTTCAAAAGTCAAAAGAAAAACCTCCTTTTCAGTTTTTTGCCGTAAAAACGGCGGAATTATTGCCTGAAAAGGAAGTATGAAGCTAAAAATATGTCGTATATGAATGTGAAAAGGCGCAAAAGCGCCGTGATCTATCAAAAACACAAATTTAAATCGATCAAACCCCAGTCAGGCGGCAAAATATTCAAGAAATCGTTGCGTTGCCCGAAATGGCGAACGAACGGTTGAAATACTTTACCTATATTCTATAACATTTTAGGCACTTTTGTCAAGTTTTTTATGAATTTATTTTGCAAAATGACCGAAAAAACGAAAATCTTCAAAAACAGACTTGACAATTCAAAAATCCGTGGTATAATAGTAAAGCATTCACAAACGGACGCTTAGCTCAGCTGGTAGAGCATTTGCTTGACGTGCAAAGGGTCAGGGATTCGAGTTCCTTAGCGTCCACCAAAAAACCGCTTGATTTCAAGCGGTTTTTTCTTTTGTTGACAAACGCGAAAAAAACTTTTATACTTTTATTCGGAAGGCGGTGAGGGTATGCAGACGGCGGGAGAAATACAGATTGAGGGCGTGGTGGAAAACATTGTTTTCCGCAGTGAAGAAACCGGATTTACCGTCATGGAAATCGATCACGACGGAGAACTTCTGACTGCCGTGGGCGAGCTTGTGGGCATCGAGGAAGGCGAAGAAGTTCTGCTGACCGGCTGCTATACCACACACCCGAATTTCGGAAGACAGTTCAAGGTGTCGCTTGCCGAACGGCGGCTGCCGTCCTCGGCACACGCGATTTATAAATATCTTGCTTCCGGCACCATCAAAGGCGTCGGACCGGTGCTGGCGCGGCGGCTGGTGGATGCGTTCGGAAGCAAAACGCTGGAAATTGCGGAGAGCGAGCCGCAGAAGCTCACCGCCGTGCGCGGAGTTTCTCCGGCAAAGGCACAGGCAATCGGGAGTGAAATGAAGCGCGTGTTCGGCATCCGTTCGGTGATGATGTTTCTGGCGGCATATCGGATTCCTCCCGCAAACAGTGTGAAGGTGTGGAAAAAATACGGCATGGGCGCCGTGGATGCGATCAAGGAGAACCCCTACGTGCTGTGCGATGAGGCGGTGGGACTGGATTTTCAAAAGACGGACGAAATCGCCCTTTCGATGGGAATGGATGCCGACAGCGACTACCGCGTGCGCGCGGGAATTCTGCACGCACTGTGGCATAATGCCCGCAACGGACACACCTGCCTGCCGTATGAAAAGCTGGTGGATATCAGCACGGAGTTTTTGGGCGTGCCGCGGCTGAATATCGAACTGACCATCAATTATCTGATTGAAAAAGAACAGATCAATTACTGCCATTTTGACAGCAGGGAATATCTTTATCTCCCCGCAATTTATACGGCGGAACGCTACTGCGCCATGCGCGTCAGCCTTTTGTCCATGCTGAAGGATGAGCAGGTGAACGCGGATGCGTGGGTGGATGAACTGGAGAAAAAGGGAAAAATTACCTATGCTTCCCGCCAGCGGGACGCCATTCGTATGGCAATGCAGAAGGGAATTCTGATTCTGACGGGCGGACCGGGTACCGGAAAGACCACGACCCTCAACGCCATCATTGCCCTGTATAAACGGCAGGGGCTGCGGGTGGAAATCGCGGCGCCGACCGGGCGCGCCGCCAAACGAATTGCCGAATTGACGGGATATGAAGCGAAAACGATTCACCGCCTGTTGGAGGTGGACGCCAGAGATCCCGAGCACAGCAAATTTGTGCACGACGAAAAGAATCCGCTTTCGTGCGACGTGGTGATCGTGGACGAGTTTTCCATGGTGGATATCCTGATGTTCGAGGCGCTTTTGCGCGCTATGCGGATGACCTGCCGCCTGGTGGTGGTGGGGGATTCCAACCAGCTGCCCTCCGTCGGATGCGGAAATGTACTGGGAGATCTTCTCGGATGCGGAAAATTGCCGACCGTCACGCTGACGGAAATTTTCCGTCAGGCGGCGGAAAGTCTGATCGTCACCAACGCGCACGCGATTGTGGCGGGAGAGATGCCGGAACTTGACGTGAAAACCAAGGACTTTTTCTTCATGCCGCAGGCGGATCGAACCAAGGCAGTGCAGACCATCGTTTCCTTGGTACAGAAGCGGCTTCCCGCAAGATACGGGTATTCTCCGAAATGGGACATTCAGGTGCTCTGCCCGAGTCGGATGGGGGAGTTGGGTACCTGGAATCTGAACGTCTGCCTTCAGGAAGCGCTCAATCCCGCGTCCGAGGGAAAACCGGAGCACAAGTTCGGCGGCGTGACCTACCGTTTGGGCGACAAGGTGATGCAGATCCGCAACAACTACGATATTCGCTGGACGAAAGACGACGGGGAAGTCGGTACGGGAATTTTCAACGGAGATATCGGGGAAATCACGGCGCTGGACAAACGGCTGGGGCAGCTGAAAATCCGTTTTGACGACAAGGTGGCGGAATATGCGTTTGATCTGCTCAACGAAGTGGAACCGGCATATGCCGTGACCGTGCATAAAAGCCAGGGAAGCGAGTTTGAGGCGGTGATTCTGCCGCTGATGGGACGGCATCCGAAACTGCATTACCGCAATCTGCTGTATACGGCGGTGACAAGAGCGAAAAAAATGCTCATTATCGTAGGACAGAAGGAAACGGTGCAGGAAATGACAGAGAATCACCGAAAGACCGAGCGCTACTCCAATTTTCGGCGGTTTGTGCTGGAAGAATTCGAGAAAATGGAGAAATAAACGGGTTGCACCGAGCGTAATTTTCTGATATACTGGTAGAAATACTTTTTTGGAGTGTGATTTTTTTTGGATTCTCCCGGGTTATGGATGTATCTTTTGTTGGCAGTGTTGGTTATGTTGTCGGCGTTTTTTTCGGCGTCGGAGACTTCCTTTTCGTGCATGAACAAAATCCGCATGAAAAGCAGTGCGTCGGACGGGAATAAAAACGCGCAGTTGGCACTGAAGGTCGCGGAAGATTACGACCGGATGCTGACAACGATTCTGATCGGCAACAATATCGTGAACATTGCTTCGGCATCCATCGGTACGATTATTTTCACGGATTTGTTCGGCGCGGCGGGCGTGGGAATTTCCACGTTGGTAATGACGCTGTTGGGGCTGATTTTCGGCGAAATTCTCCCGAAAACCTACGCCAAGGAGAACAGCGATCGGATTGCCATGCGCTTTGCGGGCATTCTGCGTTTTCTGATGACGGTGTTTACCCCGATCGTGTGGCTGTTTGTGCAGCTGAAAAAATTGATTAAAAAGCCCGATGCCGAGGAAACGCCGAGCGTGACGCAGGAAGAATTGAAATATATCATTGAGGAAATCGGGGACGAAGGCGTGCTGCAGGAGCGCGAGAGCGAGCTTTTGCAGTCGGCATTGGAATTTGAGGATATCACGGTGGATGAGATTCTGACGCCGCGAGTCGATCTGGTTGCCGCCGAAGTGTCGGATTCCGTGGACGAAATCCGTGCGCTTTTTATCGAGCATCGCTATTCGAGAATTCCGATTTACGAAAAGAATATTGATAATATCATCGGCATTCTGTCCGAGCGCGACTTTTTCCGCGCGCTCATCGAGAAAAAGCCGATTGACGTGCGCGAATTGATGCGCAAAACGGTGTATGTGCCGGAGAAACAGAAAATCTCGTCGGTAATGCACGAACTGCAGCGCTCCAAGATTCATATGGCAGTGGTGACGGATTCCTACGGCGGTACCGTGGGTATCGTGACGCTGGAGGGCATCGTGGGGGAACTGGTCGGCGAAATCTGGGACGAAAAAGACGAAGTGGTGCAGCCGGTGACGGAGGTTGCGGAAAACCTGTACCGCGTGGACGGCGACTTGAATGTCTTTGATATGCTGGATGAAATCGGCGTGGAAATCAAGGATTTTGAGCCGGAAAGCAATACCGTCGGCGGATGGGTGCTGGAGGAAATGCAGCATATTCCCGCCAAGGGAGAAAGCTTTGAGTATCCGCCGCTGACCGTGACCGTGGACGAAGCGGACGAAAAGCGCGTGTCCAAGGTGCTGGTGGCAGTGAAACCGGAAGAATAAACGGATAGGTCATCCGTGCCGAAAAGCGCGGATGATTTTTTGTTTGCAAAAATGCCGTCTGTCGTGCGGATGGAGACATAAATTGAACCCCCGCCGCGTTTCGCATTCTGCGAAACGCGGCGGGGGTTCAGAAAATTCTGTTCAAATGCCGAGCATGGCGCTGGCAAAATTGAAGTATACCACCAAAGAAATGGCGTCCACAATGGTTGTGATGAACGGACTTGCCATCACAGCAGGGTCGAACCCGACTTTCTTGGCAAGAATCGGCAGGGTACAGCCGATGAATTTCGCAATCACCACGGTGACGGCAAGCGTCAGACAGACCACGGCGGCAATGGAGAGCGTCAGCCCCGATGTGTGAAGCAGGGAGATATCCACCAGCCAGATTTTGAAGAAGTTTGCGACCGCAAGGGTCAGACCGCACAGAAGCGACACAAACAGTTCCTTGCGCATTACGCGGAAAAAATCGGAAAATTGAATTTGTCCGAGCGACAGCGCACGGATGACGGTGACGGAGGCTTGCGAGCCGGAGTTTCCGCCCGTGTCCATCAGCATGGGGATGAATGCGGTCAAAGCCACCGAAGCGGCAAGAGCCTTTTCAAAACTGGTGATGATCCAGCCAGTGACCGTGGCGGAGATCATCAGCAGCAGCAGCCACGGAATACGCGCGGCGAACAGGGAGAAAACGCCGGTTTTCAGATACGGCGTATCATTCGGCGTGACAGCCGCCATTTTGGCGATATCCTCCGTTGCCTCGTCGGTCAGGACTTCAAAGGCGTCGTCGAAGGTCACGATGCCGACGATGCAGAATTCCGAGTCCACCACCGGCAGCGCGATGACGCCGTATTTGTTGAACATTTCGGCAACCTGTTCCTTGTCCTCGTTGGTGGAAACGGCAAGGATGTTGGTTTCCATCAGATCGCTGATTTTTCGGTCGCTGTCACTGGTCAGAAGGTCTTTGGCGGTGACAACGCCGATAAGCTTTCCGCTTTGGGTGACATAGCAGGTGTAAATGGTTTCCTTGTCGATGCCGACGCGGCGGATTTTCTGCAAAGCGTCGCTGACGGTCATGTTCGGACGCAAATCGACATATTCCGTGGTCATAATGCTTCCCGCACTGTCCTCGGGGTAGCGCAGGATGGTGTTGATTACCCGACGGGTGTCGCGGTCAAGGTTATCCAGAATACGGTTGACCACATTGGCGGGCATATCTTCGAGCAGATCCACGGTATCATCGGTGTACATCTCGGCAAGAATGTCCTTGATTTCGGCATTGGTGAAGATGTTCAGCAGGGCTTCCTGCTGATCGGGGTCCATGTAGGAAAACGTTTCCGCTGCGCGCTCTTTGTCAATCAGGCGGAAAGCCATGGCGAGATCGGGCGCGGGCAGGTCTTTAAGCAATGCGGCGAGATCGACCGGATTCATAACATTGAGAACCGCACGGATGGCTTTGAACTCTTTTTTCTCCAGCAGATCCAGCAAAATGGTCTGAGTCATAGAAAAAACCTCCTGTAATACAGCATAATCGAACCGTACTGTCTGCGTCCATCCGTGTCACCTCCTCAAAACATAAAAAACGCTGCCGAACGGCAGCGTCAAAAGATGATTGCTGCCGTTTGAGCTTTGACTTTGCAGGGCGTGCCGAAGCGGCGTGTAATTGCATTAGATGATACCTTGTTGTTCGATATCGCCTGTTGACCGGCGCATGGTGTCTCCACCATTTTGCGGCAGCAATCCATATCCCTGTAGTAATCTCACCTACCGGAACAATATGTAATTCCTTTTGTAGTATAACGCACAAAAGCGTGCTTGTCAATTATTATTTGACAATTTCGCGGTATAATTCATTTTTTTTGAAGCCCGACGCATGCGCGGCTTCCTTTGCCGCCTGTGCAGGCGGTGTGCCGCCGTCGATCAGCGTCTGCATCAACGCCACGGCGTCCTCAAAAGACATGGCATCTTCGGTTTTCTGCGGTGCGCCTTCCAGTACCAGCACAAACTCTCCTTTGGGCGACGTTTGTTCATAGCGCGCGACCGCTTCGGAAAGCGTGGTGCGGACGACTTCTTCGTGAATTTTGGTCAGCTCGCGCGCGAGCGAAATTTTTCGGTCGCCGAACACCTCCAGCATATCCTTCAGCGTCGCGCACAGCTTGTGCGGCGCTTCGTAGAAAATCATGGTGTTGGGGTAGTTTTTCAAAGAGTTGAGATGCTCGAAGCGGCTTTTTTTTGTCGTGGAAAGAAACCCCTCGAACGAAAAGCGCGAAGTGACAAGCCCCGATACCGCCAATGCGGAAATCACGGCGCTCGGTCCCGGTACGACCTCCACGGGGATGCCGTGCTCGGCACACAGACGGACGAGATCCTCTCCCGGATCGGAAATGCAGGGCATTCCCGCATCGGTGACGACGGCATAATTTTTTCCCGCCAACAGCTCTTCCACGATAAACAGCCCTTTTTCGCGGGCGTTGTGTTCATAATAGCTGACCTGCGGCTTCTTGATTTCAAAGCGGTTCATGAGTTTGAGCGTCACACGCGTGTCCTCGCAGGCGATGACGTCCACGTTTTGCAGGGTTTCCAGCGCGCGCGGCGAAAAATCGCCGAGATTGCCGATCGGCGTGCCGACGACATAAAGTTTTCCGCTCATGGTGTATCCTCCCGATATAAGCGTTTCATTTCTTCGGAGTTGGTCAGAAACGGATTTTCCACCTTCAGAAACGGCTTCGCGCCCTTTTTTCCTTCGATCAGGAAAAGCCACGGCGCCGACGAAGCGTCTTTGTGAACAAACCGCAGGCGTTTCGGCTCCAGCCCGTGCGCTTTCATGGCACAAATCACGTCGCAGAGCCGTTCCGGACGCTGACACAGACAGAATCTCCCGCCGAATTTCAACAGCCTTCCCGCACAGGCGGCAATGTCGTCCATGGTGCAAAGCGTCTCGTGCCGCGCGATTCTGTCGGCGTCCGATCGGCTGACGATGCCGCTTCCGCCGGATTTGTACGGCGGGTTGCAGGTGACCAAATCAAAACTTCCCG
>ERZ808245.639-NODE-639-length-16706-cov-8.741337_pt1 | contig 16706 bp, 17 predicted proteins | sample MGYA00521243_ERZ808245 | MGnify/ENA primary metagenome ERZ808245 (study PRJEB31516, sample SAMN03275576) | gut metagenome | biome: mammalia-associated habitat; material: feces | host: Papio cynocephalus | place: Kenya | collected 2012-07-07 ... | reverse complement strand
CGGAGGTTGCAAAACTTGGCCATACACTCTTCAATGATGCTAAAGCGGAGGTTGCAAAACTTGGCCATACACTCTTCAATGATGCTAAAGCGGAGGTTGCTGTTATTTGGCGCATTGAAGCAAGCGTCATTTTTAATCTCGCCAATACGCCCGCTTCTCCAGTCTGTCTCAACACAATTCCACGGTACGTGTTATATTGCTCGGCTGTAATTTGTCCAGATAAGCGTAGTTGGTTCAGTTTTTCAGTTGTAAGTGCCTTAGCGTTTGCTAACGCTCTCAAATCAGCACCAGCTATCTGATTCTTTGTTGCGAGGATTCTTTGCTCTATTTGAGATACTTGCTGTCCTTGCAAAACACGAGACTCTATGTTTGAAGCTATGTTAGCCTTGTTAGAAAGGAATGACGAAGCCGTATTTCCGGCTAACATCTTTTTCAGGACATATCCTGCAAATATAGTTCCGACAGGCATGGCGAGCGAGTGTAGAGATTGCACCAACGCCGTAGCACCCTCGATTGCCGTTTTAAAGAAACTACCTACGAGACTATTTCCATTAGCAAAGTATGCGAGCATAATCTCCCAAGCATCCTTCAACTTATTGTATCGACCAAGCAAAGTCTCGCTCAATGTCTGCTGCATATTGTAGAACTGACCTCCCTCGTTGGTCATCTGCCAGAAGATGGATTTTACGTCATCGAAGCTAACATCACGATTGGATATGCGTGTCTTAATCTCTGACGTAGAGACGTTTCTACCTTCTTGCTTAGAGTAGAACTCCGACAACTTGTTGAGCAAAGGAATACCAGCATACGCAATTTGACGAAGTTCCTTTCCATCAAGCCAACCACGAGCCTGCACCTGGCCAAACGCAAGGGCGATACGGTCGAAAGATACGCCAAGGCCAGATGACATATCGGCAAGACGCTTGGTCGTATCATACAACTGATCATACTCAACTCCGTATGCGGCCAACTGCTTAACGTCTCTGTTTAATTCAGAGAACGTAAATGGCGAATTAAGAGCGAGTTCCTTGATTTGGTTGAACATAGTGTTTGCATTCTGCATATCACCAAGGATGGACTGGAGGGCAATGTGCTGCTTTTCCATCTCGCCACCAGTAGTAATGATGCTCATTGCAAACTGCTGCGCACCGAACACAAGGCCACCCTGCAAGAAAAGTGACTTCAAATCCTGTACGGTTGAGTTTAATTTCCCTGCATGGTTGTTTGCTCGTTCAAAACCACGAACCAAGTCTGATTGCACTTTCGCCGCACTCTTAGCAATCTCCGCCTGCCTCTTCTGCTCTATCTCGATCCCCTTCTGAGCCTCACGGTTGGCTGCTGCTTGCTCCTGGGCGAGATGGTTGGCTTCTCTTACTGAGCGGCCGTTGCCAAACTGCCCAACGTCACCAAGGTATGCTTTCCAACCAGCTCCCTCAAGATTGGATTGCATAACACGTAACGATTGTATTTCCTGTTCGAGCGACTTGACCTTCGCTTCGGCTTTTGATGTATCAACCTTTAGCGATTGTCCCTCACTAACCTTGCCCTGTAATTTCTCCATAGCGTAGGTAAGCGATTGAATGCGCCTCTTTGTGATTTCAATCTCATTCTGACGTTGTTTTTCGTCTGCCTTTGCTTCTGCGGCGTTTTTCTTTCTATCCTTCTCAGCTTTTTCTTCAGCCTTTGCTCTCTCAATGATAGCATTCTTTAACGCAGCTGTTTCTGAAACTCGCTTCTGCTCGTAGGAACTGGCGTTGTATGGCTTATATGTGGCTTTCGATGCGCTTTCTGCAAGCTGGTTGTACTTTTCTACAAGACGAATTAGCTCCTTGATTTTCTGGGCTTGTGCTTCCAAATCCGAGATGTTTGCCATTTGCTTTGCCTCGGCGTCGTTTTTCATGTAGCCTAAATCTCGAACCAAACCCTCGTAATAACTGCGATCCTTACCTTTTAGTCCTTTTCCGTCAATACCTCTACCGTCCATATTGGGAGATATAGCTCGCAGTTTGTCTTCTATGGTCTTATACAGCTTTGCGTATTCGTCGAGCTGTTTGGAAAAGTTAGCCTTATCCTCATTATACTTAGCTTGAAGTTGGTTTGCAGAAGTTTGATATGCGTTTGCTATATCTCTGTACCCTTGAGCTGCTCTCTCATTTTCAGGCATGAGGTATCTTCCGCCACGAAATCCGCTCTTTGTTTGGCTTATCCACGCCTTCTCTTGCTGTGCAGCGAGTTTCTGCTGAATCTCGGCGTTCTTCTGCAAGGCGAGTCCTTCTCTGTTTAGCTGTTCGAGATACTGGGCTTGCTGCTTCTGTTTGCGAGTATATTCATTAGACTGAGCCTTTTCGTATTTTTCTAACACTGCGTTATCAGCCCTTTCCTGTGCAATCACCTTGCCTTTCTCGCGACCATAGGCTTGTGTCGCAGATGTCGCCTTAGTCATTTCCACAGCAACGTCAGAAAGGAGATTCTTCATCTGGGCGGCATCGGTAAGAATCGACTTGTTTCCTGACGCTGCCTGTAAACGTGACAACACCTTATCAAGTTCCACAAGGCTTCCTCCGAGCATACTTGTGTTGTATCCCTTCGTTGTACCCTCGCTCATAAGGTCACGCATCTTTGCAAGTTTCTCTGTTACCCTTGCAATATCGGCTTCTACCTTTGCCGCACCACCAGAAAAAGCGGAAAGCGGGTTTTCCTTCTTGAATTGGTCTGTTATCCGCTTAACATCACGAAGAGTCATCTGCAAGACTTTGGAATAATCTTGAAGCACGTTTGCCTGGTCAACGCCACCTCCACCTCCTCCTTGTGGCTTTCCTTGCAACCTAAGAAGCTGACTATTAACATTTTCAAGCATGACTTCGGCTTCCCGAAGTTTCGAAGTGTCAACATTTGGATTCAATGAGCGTAGCTCGGATATTTTGCTGCGTTCTATATTGATTTTTTGCAGCATATCCAGATATGAGAGAGCGTTCTTAACTGCGGTCTGCAAGTCTTTTGCTTCATCTCCCTTATCGTTTTTCCTTAGTTTTGATATTCTTCTGTTTAACTCCAAAAGAACATCCGAGAACTCTTTTGCTTTTTCAGCCTGTTCCTTAAAACCGGATTTCTTCGTTCCAAATCCTTGTAATGCACGAAGGAGTGCATTGGCAGCGTCATCTCCAGTCTTTAACTTGTCGATGATCTTCTGCAACTCCTTCGAGGTGTTGTCCTTTAAACCAAGTTGGAACCAAAGGCTTCCCAAATTTCCGTCTGCCATATACTGAATATTTTTAAGATTTAACTAATTCCATTTCTTAGATAGTCGTTTAGGTCAACTTTCTGACCATTCGACTTGTTGCCCTTGTTCTTCGCAGCCCAACGCTCCGCAAGGTCGTCCATACTGTTTCTCGTTGGCTCTGATTTCTTTTCATCTTCGCTCTTCGGATAAACTATAAGAGGCTGGTCCGCAACCATCAGGTCTATCTGAGCCGACGAATATCCCCACCAGTAGTCGTATGCGGCTATTCCATATCTCCTTGCGAAGAGGAATCCGAACTTCTCCGCTAACGAGAAGGCTGCTCCCCAGCTTGTCCTGCTTGGGTAGCTTTTGCTTCGTTCCTCGTCATCGTCATCATCACGTCCGTCATCCCGGTCGCTAATATGGTAGCCAGTGAGAATGCGGTCGATGGAATTTTTTTTTTAGAAACATCGAGCACTCGAAGCACCTCAGTAACATCAATGTCCTTGATGTAGTAGAGCCAACGCCAATAAATAGCGTAGAAGAACCTTATCTTCCAGATGTTGTTGAGTAGGATGCACACGCACAGCTTCACGTTGCGCTTCCATTCGTTCTTCTCCCTCAACTGTATGTGCGAGCACTTTGCCATAGCTCCCTTGCGAAGCCAGCCGAGCTTGTGCTTCTTTCCCATGAACACAAACTCGGTAGGCTCGTCCCTCAGAATGCTGTCAAGCATCTCCTGCAAGTCCACCTTAGGCTGCTCTATGTTTTCCTTGTTGTCTGCCATGATTGTGTGATTATGAAATAAAGAAGGGCGGCACGGCTGTTACTTAGCCTGCCGCCCAACGGTTTGTTATCCTGAAATCTTTCTACCTTAAATAGAAACTTATTTTCCCGATTTGCCAGTGTTCGACTGGGTTTTATCGTCAGTTTTCTGTTCCGGTGTTACTCCGCTGGCTTTTTTTTTAACCAAGCCATTGACTGAGCACCTGCACCCTCCATGGTTCCAGTGAACTGGATAGCGAAAGGCTCTGTGCCTGGGTTGTCGTAGAGAGGCTTTGCCCAGAGAGCCACGTTGGTCATAACCATCAGGTTCTCCTTCTCCTCGTCAACGAGCACGAAGGTACCGGTGATCTTCTTCTTCTTCAACATGACAGAGCTACCCTCGTAACCATTTGCGGCGTTGTCGATTTCTGCATCGCCGGTGGAGATAGACAACTTAGTGATGGATTTCACTGCGTCCTCGCCGTAAGCGAGCTTTAACACCTCGACAGCCTTGGTAGGTACGGTAAACTGTATGCTCATGTCGCCGAGTGTAGCAGAAGAGGTCCAGTCGCCATCCAAGCCGATTACCTTGTAATGGTTGATGGTTGGGTCGTCCTGGGTAATCTGCAAAGTATCGACTGTCACTGGCAAGTCGTACTCTGGTGTAATGGTAGGAGTGCCGCTTGACAGGTCAACCACTGCGCTCTGGTAGAGCAATGAGCTGAGACCATTGAAGACATCCTTCAATTCTTGCTTCTTCTTCATAGCCATAATCTTAAAATTTTAAAATTGTTATCCTGAATGAATTAATTATCACTTTGTGCGTAACCGTCCTTGTATGATCGTAACGGAGAATCCATCGCCATCGTCGGTTTGCAGCGTAACACGAGGGTTCGACACCAAGATGTTGTCCGTGGAGATAGGGAACTTTTCGAGCACAGCTCTGACCTTCTCGTCCACGGCAGCGACATCGAACGTGTTCGGATTCTTTGCCGAGACTTTATCCCGAACGTATATCTCTATCTGTGCCGTGGTCGTGTAGTCGTTGTAGCTGCCGTCGGAGTTTATCTCGTTGTTGATAATTACAGATGGTAGTTTTACGACGATATAACTATTAGGTCTGTCTTCTACAGACTTTGGCCTGTTTCGAGGATATATTTTGTCGCACACCCCCTTGACTGCGTTTCCCAAATCATAATATATGCTTTTTAAATCTACCATACCATTATGTATATTTCTTAAACTTCGAGATGTTCTTAACGTCGGTCGCTTCGGTCTTCACCTTAGCTATAGTTCCAAAGAACATGCCTGGAAGAAGATCTTGTAGCTGCGTCATAACACCATGAATATGGTTCAAATGCAAATACGGCGCATACTCAACAGGAATAATGACCAACATGTTCCACTCGGCTCTGCTGTTTGGTCTCATCTTCTTGATTCTGTAAGGACCAAGAGTAGGACCCCATTGTCCTCCGCTTCCTACTTCTCCGACGTATCTCGGATAAGCGCCAACGCCAACTGGTGTTCCGTCGTAGTAATGGGATAGAGGGTAAGCCTGTCCCTTGCGAAGTGTTTTCATTGTCGGGTTGTCGTCTTCTGTCGTGATATACTCCAACAGCTTTCCGTTTTCAAATATACCGACAGTAAACGACCTATAAGCGTTACCTGTGATAAACGACATCCCTACATTTGTGGCCACGCTAATAAACGAGTCACATAACTCCTTTGCGACAGACCTGAAAACTTCAAGGAGTTTAGCCCTTGTGTATAGATGTATTTTCGGACCTATCACGTCTCTAAACTGCAAACCTAAAGTTTCTCTTCTTGTCATACGCTATACCCTTGTGAAATCCCAGTAAACCAATGTCCTGTTGTTGTCTGGCTCGCAGTCCTTCACCATTCCGATTTCGGTATTGTTGCCGACGGTGGAGTAGATGGTATCTCCGTCAAGAGGACATCTTCCGGCATCCCATTCGTCATATCTGACAGGAATTGATGCCTTCCTCTTGTTCTCGTCAACCTTCTTGTCTCCCTCGGTGGTGGTGTCGGTGTAGCAGCGACCAATACCCGCATAGATTACAATCTCCTTGTCCTCGCCAACTGGCACATCGTCATCGTCAGCAAACGGATCGTCCTCGTCAGACTTTCCCGTCACCTTCCTCACAATCCTTACGGTGTGAGGGTAGCGTGGGTTGTTAATGTAAGGCTTTTCCATGTCCTATCCTCCGATGATATGTGGCAATGGCTGTCCCCATGGGGTGAAGTTAGCTCGCTTCACTCCGTGGGAGACAATCCGGAAGGTGGACTTCTTCTTTAGCATCGAGCTTGGTTCGAGCTCCTTGTAGATGGCGTTGGCCTCTGCCTTCAGCTCGCTCCTGTCCTCGTCGCTCATGTCGTAGCCGCCTCCCGAATGAGTCCAGCCGTTGTCGGAGTCAGAGGTGTTGCTCACCTTGCTCGCACCGAGCACGAACCATTTCAGCATGTCGGCGTACGCCAGGCGCACCTTGTCCTTGTCGCACGATGCGAGGTCGATGCCGTCCTCAAGCTCCCTGTCCACCATGATGGCTTTCAGTGCCTCACTCGGCATCTCGAACTTCACCTTATTAATAAGGTAGTCGTTCACAGTGTAAATTCCCATCTCTGAATCCATAGTCATACAATTCTTGCGTTATCCTTAAATAGTAACAGCACCGGCAGTCTTGATGTCGAAAATCCAACGATAAGGGAAGTCGAGCATAGCTGGTACGGAAGCAAGGAACAAATCTGTCTTGAACTCCTTGTACATACCGTTTGGTGTCACCATGTTACGAAGCAAACCAAGTCCGTTGTTGGTTGTTGCCCAAGTCACGTCAACCATCTTGTTGCCAAGAGCCTCGAAGATAGCCTTGTCCGTAATCTTCTTGCGCTGGAACGAGAATGCGTTGCCTGCTGGACGAAGAACGGCGATACCGTCAGCCCAACCCTTGACTGTCTCTACAGTGCCATCCCAACGGATGTTCTGCTCCTGCTCATCGACAATCTCGATAGGCGAGATTCCGTTGAGGTCGGAGAGAGACTTCAAGAACTCAGAGCGGGCAACGTCGTAGTTCTGCAAGTGAGCCACGAAGTTATAGTGAGCCCAGCTATCCCACAACTCCTTGACCTGCTTGTTCTTCAACAGGATGTTGTTGTAGTCGTTCTTTGTCATCTGCCATACGAGAGGCACGTTTGCGAACTGGACGAACTTCTTGCGCCACTTGTCCTCTGCGTCCTGCATCTGGTGCAAGAGGTCGCAGTCGGCGTCGTTCCATGCCTTAGCACCAGCCTTCTTGAAGTTGGACTTTGGAATGTTTGCCTTGTGCAAAGGAGCCTGAATACCACGTCCGATGCCTGTGTAGTCAAGCTCACCAGTGGAAGCGAGGCGTGCTGTCATAAATGTCATGGTTGAGTTCAGTGAGTCAACCAAGTCCTGGACCTTGTCGGTGTACTCGTCAACCAAGTCGGCGTCGTTTCCGAACTCCTCACCGAGCATCTTCATGCGATACCAACGCTCTGTGGCGGTCTCACGGAAACCATCGGCTGCGAAGTCCGGAATGGTTGCCGTGTACCATTGCATTGCACCCTTCTCCTTCTGGTAGCCTTCGCCAAGAGGAGCACGGAGGTTCATCAACGTTGCAGCCTTCAACTCGCGAGCCTTAACAGAGAATGTGGCAAGACCCTTGTTGTCAACAGGCGTAACGTCTGTCGCGATAGTACCCTGTGAGAGATACCAATCGTAGTTTGAGAGGATGATGCCCTCCTTGTTGATAAATTCCTGCAAATAGTTTCGGTTGATCTCGGAAGAGAAAAACTTCGCCATTCGGGAATCATTGTAATTAAATTTTCCCATATCCTGAAACAATCTTTTTCGTTAAACAAATGTTATCCTTATGCAGGTCTCCAAAGCTCTGGATAGAGAGATGTGTTCATCGCAAGGACGGCAGGAGCCAAAGGACCCATCTTGTCCTTCCACATCACGAGAGAGTGGTCGAGCATACAGAAGTTGATGTTGTAGCGAGGCTTCTCGTACTTGTCTCCGCCGATGTCGAAGAATGGCAAGTCATAGTCGTTTGGAGCGAAGCAGTTTGGATTTGTCACCATAGGAAGAACGCCGCTTCCCTCTGATGCCGCCTCAACCAACACGTCTCCAGCCTTCAATGCTCCGAGAGTTGCGGAAAGGGTCAGCTTCCATACGTCGCCCTCTGTGTTGGTCGTAGTAGCCTCGACAGCCGTGACCTTGACGCCGACAGACTTTGTAGCGAAAGTCTTCTGTCCTACCATAATGTTGTCTCCAACAAACGGAATGTGAACGAAGCCACTGCGCTTGATGTAAATCTCGATGTCGGTAGCTGCGGCTGTATTCTTCGCAACCTCGTAAGCCTTCAAAATCTTGACAGTAGCACCCTTGTTGTTTGCTATGCCGAGATCGTGCTCAATCAAGTCGCCTGCGAAAATCTTGGCAGGACCAGGGAATGGGTTAGCGAGTTGTCCGCCGATAGGAGGACGGTTGAACGCATTCTTAATGAGAGCTTCAAGACCAGCAAAGACATATCTCTGACCACCAATCTGACCACTTGCCTGCAACATTACGCCACCGTTCATGATTGCGCCCTGCGCCATCATCTGGTCATAGTAATTCATGTTTGAGTTGTCCATAATCAATCTTTTTACCTTTAATTATTGTTATCCTGATTACTTCTTTTCGTCAACACGACCAAAGCGTTTCTTACGGCGTTCGATGACATCGTCCCACTCGTGGTCGTCCGTCTTGTTCTCACCCGCATGGCTTGTTCCGCCCTTCTTCGGAACGGCATTTCCGCCATTTGCACGCTTATAATCGGAAGTGTAGATACTCTCCGCCTTCGACACCAAGTCAATAACGTCCACGTCATCGTCTGGAATCTCCAGCTTGTTGAGAGCGGTCTCTAGGAAGAAGTCGTTCACCTCAAGATTTGCCTTGTCGAACTTGTCCTTTAGACCTTTTTTTACTGACTCGACGGTTGCCTTCTTTGCAGCCTTCTTGTCTCGTTCTGCGCTGGCTTTTTCGAGGGATTCGATTTTGTCAAGCAGCTTTTGATACTTGTCATCATCTTCGTCGCCGTCCTTGTGCTGCTCTGCACGCTTACGATCTTCCTCTTCCTTCTTCTTGCGCTCGGCTTCCTCCTTCGCCTTCTTGATCTCGGATGAGACGTTCTTGTGAAGGTTTCCGTCCATGCGCTTCAAGCGGTTAGCCAACTTGGTGACAATTTTGTCGTTAGCGTCATCGTCGTCACCGAAATCTTCCAAAACATCATCAAGTTCCTCATTGATGGTCTTCTGGCTGAGTGAATTGAACTTGGTTGTGTCAACCTTTCCGTTCACCAAATCTAAGAGTTCTTCTCTTGTCATGTTGTTTTTGATTAAAATTGTTATCCTTATGCGGTGCTTCCGCTATAAAAATGTATAAAAATACGTATTTGAGCGCAAATATACGCATAAATATGCAATTATCCAAGAAAAAATGTATAAATTTGCAGAAAATATACAAAATTTATGGTTAAAGATGTATTTTCAGGATTAAAACTGGATAACGGAGAGCCAATTTACACTCAAGAGTATATCCAGTCGCTAAGAGACGCGGACAAGAAACACCCCGACAAGTTGAAGATTATAGCTCAACGTGGCGGACAGGAAGATATGCTTTCCATTGATGCCGACATTAAGATATGTGGCGGCTCGCGAGGTGGAAGTAAGAGCTTCAGTTCTCTTATGGAGGCATTGAAGGACATCAAGAATCCTGACTTTCATGCGGTTATAGTGAGAAAGGAAAAAGACGACTTACAATCTCTAATCACAGACTCATATAAGCTGTACTCCCAGTTCGGAACATACAACAAGTCTCAGAATGATATGACTTGGAACTTCAATAACGGAGGGTGGTTGAAATTCTCGTACTACGCAGGAGCTTATCAACCAGATTTCAAGGATAGGTTCCAAGGTCGTCAATATGCTTACATCTGCATTGATGAGGGAACGCAATGCTCATACAAGAAGTTTAAGTACTTACTCACCACAAATCGAAACGCAGCGCACATCAGAAACCGCTTCTGGATAACCTGTAACCCAGACCCGGAGTCGTGGGTAAGGAAGTTCATCGACTGGTGGGTGAATGAAAACGGATACATAGACCCGGACAAAAACGGAGTTATCCGCTATTGCTTCATGGACGGAGACACCCCGGACTCAATCTATTGGGGCGACACGAGGGAAGAGGTATATGAGCAATGCAAGGGCATCATCGACTCGCTATGGAAGGACAGCTACGCCGAGCTTGGATACACGAAGCTAGATATGTTCATCAAGTCTGCCACGTTCATTCGTGCGGACGTTTCCGAGAATATCAAGCTCATTTCCACCGATGCCTCCTATATCGCCAACCTTGCCCAGCAGGACGAGGAACAGAGAATGCGAGACCTGGAGGCCAACTGGAACTGGAAGGCTGCGGGCGACGACATGATAAAGATGGAAGACCTCGACGAGATATACGACAATTCCATACAGGAAGGAGACGGAAAACGTAGGGCATCCGCCGACATCGCTTTCACGGGAGGAGATAACTTCGTGATGTGGCTCTGGGAGGGATGGCACTGCAAGGATTTGGTGGTGTTGAGGCTCGACCCTAAGACGCTCGTTTCAGTTGTGCAAGCCAAGCTGAGGGAGTGGGGAGTGGAGGAGTCCAACTTTACCTACGATATGCAGGGCATCGGACAGTACTTCAAGGGATTCTTCAAGGACGCAGTTCCGTTCAACAACCAAGCCGCTCCTATTCCTGCAAATCACCAGGAGGAAGAGGGTATCAAGTATCTCTACAAGGACTTGAAGTCGCAGTGCGCTTGGCTGTTCTACAAGATGATTAAGGAGAAAAAGATTTCCATCGACCATCAGCTCCTGGAGCGCAAGTACTCCGGAAACGGCTTCGACAAGGTTCCGCTCAGACAGATACTTCAGAAGGAGCGAAAGATGCTTAGGCGAGACGAGAACAGCGACGATAGGGGATTCAAGCTATTGCCTAAGAAAATCGCCAAGAAGTACGTTGGTCACTCTCCTGACTTCTTCGAGTCTTGGTTCTATGTGATGATATTCAGTTTAACAAAAAAGAAACATAAAAAGGTAAAAGGATTATGGATGTTAGCAAGGTAAACAATGTAAGAGAGCTGCTCGTAAGAAAGCCATTCTACGAGCTGACCTCGCAAGGCTATATGAAACATTTTTCCGTCAGTGATGTCGTTTCTGACAAGTATGACGGAAATATGCCGGAGGACACGATGTATCGCCGCATCAAGACGCAGGCGGACTTTCTGCGCGAGTTCTATCCGTCGGCGCATAGGATAATGGACGAAGCCGAATACCCGGACATCTGGAAACAGAATCCAGATAACGACAAGTGGTACCGCCAGAAGATTCAGCGCACGGCTTTCGCTTTTCAACAGCTCATCCACACCAAGCACTTGCTACACCTGACAGGAAACGACGTTCAGTTCGAGCTTGCAGATGGAGACGACTATGATGACGAGAAGAAGGCTGACGACAACCAAAAGCTGCTCAACAGGTTCAAGAAGGGATGGCTCATGCACGACATGGAGATTCGTTTCTTCGAGGCAGTGAGCGCATACTTGAAGGTCGCAGAATGCGCCATCGTCGGATTCTTCAATGAGAAGAACGAGTTTTGCACACGAACGCTTTCATACAACAATGGAGACATTCTGTATCCTCAGTTCGACTCGTTGACAGGCGACTTGGTCTGCTTCGCACGCAAGTATTACGACTACGATGACGAGGGTAACGAGAAAACTGAATGGGTCGAGGCTTGGGATGATAGGATGTTCTATCGTTTCAAGAGGGGAGCGAAGAACGGAAAGGTTCAGGAGATACTTGTCAAGATAGGTAAGATGTTCGGAATAGATGATTATACATTGGTTGAGAGCAGGGAACATGGATTCCAGGAAGTCCCTGTGGCATACGCACGATGCGAGAACGGCCCTTGCTGGTCAATGGTGCAGAAGAACATCGAGGACTACGAGGAAGCATTCTCTTATCTTTGCGAAAACAACAAGGCGTTTGCGTTCCCAATCCTTACGCTCACTGGAGACGGAGATGACATTTCCGTACAAGGAGACGATGCGACCGGCTCTGCGAAGACCATCATGATCACAGACATCAACGGAAAGGCTGAATTCTTGAATGGAACGGATGCTTCCGAAGCTTTCGCAACGCAGCTCAACAAGTCATACGACCTCATCTACGAACTGTCGTTCACCGTAAAGCCTCCAGAGTTGAAATCAGGCGACCTTCCTGGCGTTGCCATAAAGTTGCTCTACTCTCCAGCATTGGAGGTGGCCATGAACGACGCGCAGAAGCTACAGCCTTTCTTAGACAAGCTCCTTCGTATCTGTCAGTTCGGTATCGGAACGGAAGAGGACTGCGTGGCAACTATGGTGGGATTGCCTATAAATGCGTGGATAGATCCATACATACACCAGAATAAGACAGAACAAATTACGAATATAGCCACTGCTGTTCAAAACGGTTTCTTATCAAAGCAAACCGCATCTGAACGCTGTCCAGACTTCCCTAAGACTGCGGAATACGAGCGCATCATGCGTGAGAAGAAAGAGGAAGACCAGCAAGACTTGCTTATGGATATGCAGCGCGCAGACAACGAGACAGAGAATAAAATCGAGGAAGAAAAGGCTACCGCTCGCATCAACAAGCAGCAAGGTGGTAACGATGTTAATACTGGTGGAGGCCGCAAAGCTGGACGCCCGAATCGCAGCGGGAAAAAATGGGATGAGAATAACAATAATGACGTCGATGATAAGAATAATTGGAAACGCTACAACCAAACCCATTAATAGCCTATGGATGAAATTAAACGTTCAGTAGAATATTCAGTGAAACGCTCGCAGGCCCTTCGTAATTGCGAGAGCCACATAGCGGACACTCTATGGAAGGCGACACAGAAGGTTGTCGCCGCAAGCAAGAGATACAGAGGTGCTGGCAGGCTCACCAACGAGTCTGCCTTGCTCTCTTACGCAAAGAACGTAACCGCTGAGGCTGAGGGGGACATCGAGAGATACATCTCCGCTTACTCCAAGGCATCATGCAAGATTCTCAGCATAGACAGCGAGAACACGGATGAGTTCTTGAAAGGGGACATCTACGGACTCACCGCCAAGGAGAGAAACACCGCATACCTCGCCAACTTCGCAGAGGACATCGTGAGGATGATCAAGGCTGGCACGTTGATGAACTACACCGACCAACAGCTCCTATCATCAATCAGAACAAGCTACAAGGATCCATACAAGTCCTCAGTTGTTACAAAGGCGCAGAAGAAGGACATTAACATCGCCACGCCATCCTACGGCAAGGGATATTATCGCAACGCCTACCAGAATATCGTGAGGAACGCCAAGCAGGTGATTTCTATCGCATGGGGCAGGGCGGAACAAGAATACGGAAAGGAGAACGAGGCGATAGGCTACCAAGTATTCAGAGGTTCATCGTTTCCGTGTCAAGTATGCGATGATTTGTGCGGATACGTCCACAAGATTGGTACGATGGTCATTCCCGCACACGTGGGATGCGTATGCCGAGCTGAATTTATTTTCAAGGATAATAATAAAAACGAATAGGTATGATTAATTCTGAATTGAAATTTACTTTAAAGGAAGTGCTTCCGAAGTTTCCAAAAGACTTTCAGCAAAAGATTCTGCACTCCGTAGAACTTCTTAGAAAAGCTGAAAAGCTCGCCTTGGCATACGATAAGGAAAACGGATTCTATCTTTCAACATCCATGGGGAAGGATAGTCAGTGCCTGTATCATATAACAAAGCTCGCAGGAGTTAAATTCAAGGCGCACATGGCTCTTACGTCCGTTGACCCTCCAGAGGTAATTAAGTTTGGACGAGAGCAATACCCGGACGTTGACTTCATTAAGCCAAGTATAAGCATCTACAACCAAGCACGCAAGGAAGGCATACTTCCTACAAGGTTGATGCGTTGGTGCTGTAGAATATATAAGGAGGGTATCGGTGCCGGGAAGGTTACATTGATAGGAATACGTCATACCGAAAGCAGGCAGCGTTCTAACCGAAAGGAGGTTGAAATATCCAACCACAAATATAGCGGCACTCTCGATGGGCTTGACGAGTTCAGAGAGAAGCGTAATTCACAAAAGCGTGGGCGACCTACACATGGGGGGGTACATGAAATCAACATAACAAACGCTACAGACGAACATACCATAGGGTGCATAAGAGGGCATGAGTCTCTTATCATATCGCCAATCATCGAGTGGACAGACGATGAGGTTTGGATGTTCTTGAAAACACTTGGAATAAAGTATTGCAAGCTGTACGATGAGGGCTATCACAGGATAGGCTGTCTTTGCTGTCCTATGCACGGCTATAGGCAGAAGCTCGCAGATTGCAAGCGTTACCCTCACATATACAAGAGCTGGCTAAAGGTTATTGATGATATTCACAATGGAGGCAAGCTCGACACTTTTGGATTAACAAATGAAGATTACTTCGATTGGTGGATAAGCGGCGTAGGAATCGAAGCGTGGAGAAATCGCCGCAAACAACAAACGTTAAACTTTAAAGATTAAGAATTATGGATGACGATATTAAGGGCTACACATTGTCTGTGGCAGTACACAAGAAAGTGAAGGCGTTGGGCATGAAAGACCCGCGCTACTATATCTACGCAAGTCTCAGAGGCTCCGGCATGGGAATCAGGGACAGTTGGGCGATTGCATTCCAAGGCCACGGCTTCAACTGGAGCAAGGACGTTCTTGAGCGAGAGATGAACAAGTTGGAGTCCCTGGAGTCCGTACAGAAGAGAATCGCAGAGGTGCAGGGAAAGAAGGCAGAGAATATCGCAGAGGATTCCGTTACTCCTGAAGAGTTAGCAAAAGCCACCTCAAAGGAACAAATACTCAAAGACCTTGTTGTGGTCAAGGGAAAGTACAAGCCTGGTTCAAAGGAGTGGACGGAGGCAGTCAAGATGATTGCCGACTACAATAAGATAAAGCAGGACGAGATGCAGACAGAAGACACGACCGTTCATTATTTCATTCCTCTTTCAATGCCTCGCTGTTGTGAGGACTGTATCATATTTAAGAACGGCCAGGCCACATTTCAGAAGAAGAAATAGTTAAAGTTTAGTTAAAGCGATTCTTTTTTACTTGAATGCGAATAAAAACGACTAACTTTGCAAACGAATTTTCAACTTATGTTCTCCGAGTCTTGTACTCTGTGAATCATAATTCAGAAATTTAATTGGTTAAACAAGGGAGCTGTCCTCACGGATGGCTCCCTTTCTTTATTATGCAAAAACATTATGTAGAAAAAATTAAAGAAGTTACTCGTATTTCTTGCCAGTAACAAGCTGTAGAGCCGTTCTGAGGTTGTCTGTAGCCAACGAATCGTTGAATGTTGGCAACATACCCTCTGGTGGCAATTCGTGCGTCTCAGCGGCAAGAATGACGCTTCTGAGAGCAATCTCGTAGGAAGTATGATCCTCGATAATCTCAATTAACCTGTCAGTGTTGCTCATCATGGTCAGCCTCTCTTTCCTCTTTCTTGACCTGCTCGCCCATCTCCAGGATGGTTGCTGCGTGCTTGTCACGTTCCATAACCTCGTTGATGGCTTCCTCGCTTTCCTTGCGAAGCTGATCCTCGGTCTTGCCAGCCTCATCAGCCTCCTTAGCAGCCTTAGAAGCACGTTCAAGGTATTCCTGCTGCAACTTCAGCTTGCCAAGGCGGTATTCCTTGTCGCCGATAAGGGTCGTGTCTGTCATCATCTGGCAGATGATATTCTCAATGCAGTTCTTCTCCTTGCCAACAAGCAATCGGTTGCCATCGCCGTCAAAGACGTACTCTACGGCGTTCAGAAACTCGTACATGGTCATGCCGATGACGAACTCAACGCTCCAGGAGTCACTGATGGTAGCGACCTTGATGTAAGGAAGACTCGCTCTCTGCAAGTGCTTCTGAATGTCGGCAGGAATACCCTGCGCATTTCTCAACTTCGCCACCTCAGCCTTGCTAAGGCTCTTAGAGTGCTTTAAGATGTAGTAATTACCACAAAGCACTTTCTTGCCAAATTCTAATTCTTTCATAATAACAATATTTTAATTTTTAAACTCGTTCTTGTACTCGAAATCCGTACAGATGGTATCATTAGAATCAACGTCCCATCCATAGCGTATGCTCCTGCACGTTCCTTCGGCAAAGAAGATACAGTCCTTGCAAGTATATTTCATATCCTTAGTCTTTAGAAATGAACTCATCGCAGATTTCATCGTCTGCCTTAACCTCTGTGTAAAGGTCTTGCGCCAAGCAGTACGGAAAGCCGTCATGTTCAAACATCACGCAATCCTCGCAGTGGAATTTCTTAGCCTTTGCCATTCTCCAACAATTTAATTTCGTCCTCGATATAGAAGATGGCTTTACGTAAGTCCTCCACACGTTTCTCTGTCTTTGTCTTATTACCGTCAACCTTGTCTTTGCGCAGGAGGTATTTAAGGCTGTTCCCAACATTGAAGTCAAGATGCCTGCAAATATCCAAAGGCTCTACACCGCACAAGTCCTTTAGCCAAGCGTAATGAGACGGATGGTTTACTTGCTCCGATTCTTTCTTGATACGCTCGCACTCT
>ERZ808245.638-NODE-638-length-16718-cov-3.404009_pt1 | contig 16718 bp, 14 predicted proteins | sample MGYA00521243_ERZ808245 | MGnify/ENA primary metagenome ERZ808245 (study PRJEB31516, sample SAMN03275576) | gut metagenome | biome: mammalia-associated habitat; material: feces | host: Papio cynocephalus | place: Kenya | collected 2012-07-07 ... | reverse complement strand
GCCACAGATGTCATGACCAGCACCATTGCCAGGCACAGAACCATTGCCAATACTCTTTTCATTGAGAAAATTCCCTCCTGAAATTGTGATCTTATCGATCACTTGAATTTTCTGTATTATACCACAGAAATTTCAATTTGTAAATAGGTAATAGAAAAAAAGTAGAGGGCTGTGCTTTCGTTGCATAAAATGCACAAAGAGGCGGAATTTCTTCCGCCCTTTTGCCCAAACGATTTCGGTTATTTTTTCTTTTTGGAGGTCAGTACGATGACAACGACCACAACCACTACGACTGCTGCCAGCACGATCCACAGCCATGTCATGCTCTTCGGCTCGTTATCCGTGGCTGCCGCAGAGGACTCCGCCACAGAAGAAACAGCCTCGGAGGAAGTTGTCACAGACGATGCCGCCGCAGAAGAGGACGCTTCGGAAGCTGCTGCTTCGGAGGAAGTCTCTTCCACGGAGGAAGTTTCTTCGAAGGATGCCGCCGCAGAGGAGGTTTCCTCAGAGGAAGTTGTCGCGGAAGTGTTTTCCTGATTGAAACGGACTTCACTGATTGCCAGATAATTTCCGGCTGCCTTCGTGACCGTCAGTTTGACAAATTTGACATTTTCCAGCGGAGCATCGAAAACGACGATATCGGTACGCTGTTTGCCCTTGCCACGACCTTCGACGCCGGTCGCCTTGTACACCTCGGTATACTCTTCGCCGTCTTCGGAAACGGAAATCGTATAATCCACAGCGGACATATCGTAGGTTGACCAGGACGGATGTCCCCATGTGACATAGCAATCATGCAGGGTCGATGCTTTCTCCAGTTCAATCACTGCGCCGCGCACTACTTCAAGACCGTTCCAGCCGTACACATACGCATTGCCGAAATCTCCGTCGTGCATAAACGAAGGGGTTCCCTGTCCGTCCTCGCCGGGGTCTTCGACCGTTGCACCGAGCACTGTCACATCATCTGCGCCAAATGCCATCACAGATGCTGCTGTCAGCACAAGAGTCAGGCACAAAATCATTGCCAATACTTTTTTCATTGAGATAATTCCTCCCTAATATATGACCTTTTCGGTCACTTGATTTACGGCAATCATAGCATAAAGTAAGAATTTTGTAAATATTTTGCACGGAAAACCACAAAATTTCAAAGGAAACGCAAAAAAACCGACGGAATTTTCTCCGTCGGTTTTCATTCTATTTACGGGTTATTTTTTCTTCTTGGAAGTCAATACGATGACAACAACCACGACCACAACGACAGCCGCGATCACAATCCACAGCCAGGTCATGCTCTTCGGCTCGTTATCTGTGGCTGTCACGGAGGAATCGGCTGCGGAGGAAGTCGCTGCCGAGGAGGTTGCCTCAGAAGAGGTTTCCGCCGTCGAAGCAGCTGCGGAAGAAGTGACTTCGGAAGAGGTTTCCGCTACCGATGCCGTCTCGGAAGAAGGTTCCGCCACGGAGGATTCCGCTTCGGAAGTCACAACGGTCGTGGTGCTCGGCACTACGATCTTATCGACTTCCTTCGGGTCCACGACCTCAAAGGTAATCAGATCCACATCCACATCATAATACACCGTAAAAGAAGAATCGCGGGCTTCCTTGAGTTTCAGCGTGTAAGTACCCGCCTTTGCCATGGTTGCACCTTCGCTTTTCCAGCCGTCTTTACCGCCGATTTCATCGCTGACGACGATCGAATCGCCCCACGCGCTTGCAATGCCGGTTGTTCCGCGAAGAATCTGATAGGAATTGGCGATGACCGTGGCATCCTTTTCGATTTCTTTGGTGTTTCTGTTATTGAAATCACCGACATACACCAATTCTTTTCTCGGAACGACGATGGTGTCGCCGATATAAACCACATAGCCCTCGGGCAGCGAGCAGGTGCCGTCCGCATTGGCAATCAGATTGATGGTTTTCGGAATGTAATTGTCCACCGCAGACACGGGAAGTGCCACTACCGTCATCAACAGCAGCAGAGACAGTGCAAGTGCAAAGAACTTTTTCATAGCTTTCCTCCGATATCGATGAGTGTTCTCATCATTTATTAGTCTCATTATAACGCGGCGGGTTTTGATTGTCAAGCATCAACAAAAGCTTTTAAAAAATCATATTCTTTTTTATATAATACGTCTAATGCGTATACAAAAAAAGAGACGGTCTCCCGTCTCTTTTCCGTTTACAAAATTTTATTTCTTTTTCTTGGACGCCAGCACGATAACCACAATTGCCACCACTGCCACTGCTGCAATCACGATCCAAAGCCAGGTCATGTTCTTCGGCTCGTTATCCGTAGTCGTCACGGAAGAATCGGCTGCAGAGGAAGTCGCTGCGGAGGAAGTTGCCTGAGAAGATGTTGCCGCAGAGGAAGCCGCTTCGGAGGAAGTTGCCTGAGAAGATGTTGCCGCAGAGGAAGCCGCTTCGGAAGAAACCGCTGCAGCAGAAGAAGTCACCTCAGAAGAAGCTGCCGCAGAAGAAGTTGCTGCCACGGAAGATTCCGCTTCGGAGGAAGTCTCCGACGAAGATGCGGTGGAAGCGGATTTCGATTTATTGAATTGAACCTCGGCAAGTCCCAGATAATATCCCGCGCACTTTGTGATTGTCAATTTGACAAACTTCACATTTTCCGCCGGAGTTTCAAACTCCAGGGTATCCGTGCGCTGCATTCCGGTGCCGAGACCCTCCACTCCGGCTGCTTTATAGATTTCCGTATACTCCTCGCCGTCGGCGGAAACGGAAACCGTATAATCGATTGCCGCCATATCATAGGTTTCCCAGCTTGGATTTCCCCATGTGATGGTACAACTTTCCAGCGTCACCGCATTTTCCAGTTCCAGCAAAGCGCCGCGCACGGCATCCACGTCGTTCCAGCTGTAAGTCACCGCCGTATTAAGAAGACCGTCAAAAATGAATTTCGGGTTATCGTTGTAATCATCCTTGGGATCGATCAAAGTCGCCTCCACACCCTTTACCGCATCCGCCGCAAACGCCGCCACGGACACTACACTCAACAGCATAGTCATGCAAAGAATCATCGCCAATACTTTCTTCATAAAGCATTTACCTCCGAATTTGTAAGTATTTTTGATCAATGATCTATGATCTATAAAAAACATAACACAAAGATCACGGTTTGTAAATTGTTTTTACAAAAAAACACACGTAATTTCCGCAATTTTGAACAATATCTACAAAAGGTAGATTTTTCATCCGAAAAACAGCGCACCATCCGACGGTATAAAAGCAGAGGCGTTTTTCACGAAACGCCTCTGCTCAGCCTGTCAAAACGGGCGTCTGCACACGATGTGTTCAGACGCCCGTTTTGCATCTTTTCTTTTATCTGCGGAAATAATCTCCGAACGGGAAGTTTCCGCCGTACCAGCCGCTGCCGCTTTCCTGCGACTGTGTATTGTCCGTATCGGAAGAGCCGTCGGTCTTGACATAGTTTGACGTATCGCGTCCGTCATTTTCCGAAAGGGTAACGGTCAGTTCTCCCGTCATGCCCTGACGATAAACCTTCAGCTTGATGGTATCGCCCGCTTTATGCGATGCCATGATCTGCATTACATCCGACGCCGAGCTCAGTGCCTCTCCGTCAATAGAGGTAATAATATCGCCCGTTTTCAGTCCCTTTTTATAAGCGTCACACTCGGGATCCAGCGCATCCACGCGAATGCCCGCAGGAACACCGTAGAACTGCGAAACTGCCGAAGAAATCAGCGAATAGGTGATTCCGAGCTTCGGTCTGCCCTTGATATAGCCGTATTCCATCAGATCGCTGATCAGATCAATGCTGCGGCTGATCGGAATGGCAAAGCCCATGCCCTCATAATCGGTATCGGCGATTTTTGCTACATTGATTCCCACCACTCTGCCGTAGCGATCCACCAGAGCACCGCCGGAGTTACCGGGGTTGATGGCGGCATTGGTCTGGATGCAGGTCATCACATAGCCGGTGGAACTGTTGGTGAGCAGACGGTTGACACCGCCCACAATACCGTCCGTGATGGAATTGGCAAATTCCATACCGCCCGGATTGCCGATGGCGTACACCTTTTCACCGGGTTTCAGTTCGTCCGAATTTCCCAGCTGTGCCGCTACGAGGTTCTGTGCGTCAATTTTCACTACCGCCAAATCGGTCTGCATATCGTAGCCGATCAGCTTTGCTGTATAGCGTTCCTCATTGCTGAGTACCACTTCGATGAGCTTCGCACCGTCCACCACGTGTTCATTGGTCACGATATATCCGTCAGACGAAAGAATGATTCCGGAACCTTCGCCCGATTTCGTAGCCGTGGTTTCCGAAGAATACACCACAATACCGACGACCGAAGGACTGACTTTTTCATAAACCATTTCGCCTGTCAGTTCTCCGTCGGCACTGATGACGCCGGTGGAATCCTCGGGTTTATTCTGAATCACCAATTCCGGAGTCTTTTCGGCAGCCGAAGTATTGTCCGACGTCTCACGGGACGACACATCCGACGGCGTGCCTGCCGCGGGAAGGCGCATCGCACTCCAGACACCGAATCCCACACCAGAAATTGCCAGCACGCAGCAAATGACAATTGCCGCAATCCTTCCGCCCTTGCCTTTGGAGGGCTTCGGGGGCATCGGCGTACCGTACTGATTCAGATTCCACTGATAGTTGTCCTGAGGACGTGAATAAGTACCGCCGCTGCGATTGCTCTGATACTGCCCGCCGGTATAATAATACCCACCGTAAGGCATTTGTGAGGGTTGCTGTTGTTGCTGTGTATTGGTCGGTTCCTGCACCTGCGGTTTTTCCTGCGGCGCTCCGTTGTTCAGTTCATGGTTTTCATCCATTGTTCAAAACCTCCGCTTTGTTTTATTGATTACAGTATAACTGCCAATTGTGACCTGCGCATTAACAAAATTCGTTTTGTTTCTGAATCATTTGTAAGCATTCTTTTTCGGCGGTGTCGGCAGTGTAAACGTAAATTCCGTATACTTTCCGGGTACACTGTGAACCGTGATGTCGCCGCCGTGGAAGTTAATGACCGACTTCACAATATGAAGTCCCAGTCCGACTCCCTGCTTATCCCGACTGCGCGATTTGTCTGTTTTATAAAAGCGCTCAAAAATGTGCGCACATTCTTCTTCCGTGATGCCCTGCCCGGAATTTCTGACCGACACATAGACCTGATTGCGGACGGTGGCATAGCGGAATTCAATATATCCGCCATCGTCTGAAAACTTGATGGCGTTGTCGATCAGATTGTACACCACCTGATGAATCAGGTCGGCATCGGCAAACACAAGCACTTTTTCCGGCACATCCAGTCCGCGGATTTCCAGCCGTTTTTCTTCAATCTTGCGTTCAAACGGGAACAGCGCCCGGCACACGGTTTCATTGATATCAAACACCGTCGGCGACAGTTTCAGCTCGCCCGCCTCGATTTTGGCGATATCCAGCATCGCCCGCACCAATCTCGAAAGGCGCTGTGCCTCCGCCAGCACGATTTTCAGATAATGCTCATGCTGTTCCGGCGGAATAGTGCCGTCCAGAATTCCCTCGACAAAGCCGATAATCGTGGTCATCGGCGTTTTCAGTTCATGGGAAACATTGGCGATAAAGCTGCGGCGGGTAGATTCAATCTGTGCCAGATCCGTCGCCATATTATTGAACGCCTGTGCCAGCTGTCCGATTTCCGTTTCATCCGAAACCGCGATGCGCTGGGTAAAATCGCCTTTGGAAAAACTGTGCGTTGCCTGCACCATCTGGCGGATCGGGCGCACCATTCGCGCGGTGACATAATACACCAACGCAAAAGACAGAAGCAACACGACCAGCGAGCTGAGAGCGAAAATTTTCAGGGCGCGGGACACAAACTGTGTGAACGACTGCGCCGGGTAGGACACAAAAACCGCCCCAAACGGTTCGTTATCGCCCACGGCAAGAGGAAGTCCGACGGTATAATAAGATTCCTTATACATCCCGCCGAGCGTTCCCAGTTCCCGGAATCTTTTTTCCTGCTTCAATGCCGCCATTACTTCCTGCGGCACGGTATAGGTGGTATGTTCACAGGGAGTCTCATCCGAGCAGATGCGCGTGCGTCCCTGGGTGTCCGTGAAGAAAATATCGGCATCCGTCGCCAGCGACAGGAGGCGATATCCGTTGGAAACCGTGGAGTAGTCCAGATAATTGTAGCTGTTGGACGCGTAGTTTGACAGTGTCAGTGCCGCCGCATTGCGCACGTTTTTCTGGAGCAGATTATACTTCTCGCCCTGAAAATACTGAAGCGCAAACAGGAACAGCGTCACGCCCAGCACCAAAATACTGCCGACCACCGACACGGTGCAGACCGCAAAATAGCGTGAAAAAATGCTTTTCTTTCCGCTCATACCGTCAGCTTTCTTTCACATCAAATTTATAACCGACGCCCCACACGGTTTTCAGCTCCCACTGACTGGAAACGCCTTCCAGCTTTTCGCGCAGACGTTTCACGTGCACATCCACCGTGCGGGAATCGCCGTAGTATTCAAATCCCCACACCTTGTCCAGCAGTTGGTCGCGGGTGAACACATGATTGGGATTGCTTGCCAGATAGTACAGCAATTCCAGCTCCTTCGGCGGGGTGTCCACCACTTTTCCGTTGACCTTCAGCTCGTATTTTGTCATATTCACGACCAGATTATCGTACCGCACTTCCCGCGCGTCCTCCGTATGTTCGGCACCGGTCGGGTGAACACGGCGCAGCACTGCCTTGATTCGGGCGGTGACCTCCTTCGGATCGAACGGCTTCGTGACATAATCGTCCGCGCCCAGTTCGAGTCCCAGCACCTTATCAAACGTCTCGCCCTTTGCCGTGATCATAATGATCGGGCAATCGGATTTTTTGCGGATCTCACGGCACACCTGCCAGCCGTCCAATTTCGGCATCATGATATCCAGCAGCACAAAATCGGGATTTTCGGTTTTGAATTTTTCCAGCGCTTCTTCGCCGTCGTTGGCAAGAATCACCGTAAACTGATCTTTTTCAAGATACAGTCTCAAAAGTTCGCAGATATTGGTATCATCGTCACACACCAGAATTTTCGATGCCATAAAGCTCCCTCCGTTGTTTTCACGTTTTGTCTTCTTCTTATTATATACCAAAAGCTGTCGAATTGGTGAATTTTTTTTGAAAATAAAACAAAATTTCTAAAAAAACGCGGATCGGCAATGCCGATCCGCGTTTTTTCAAACCACCTGGAACAAGTAAAATTTCAGATATTCCGTTTCCCCCACACCCCACAAAATCGGATGATCGGGGCTTTGACGCCGCACCTCGATCTGCCGCAGACGCACATCGGCGTCGTGGGCGGCATCGGCAAGCATTTTGCAGAACAATTCATTGGTCATGAAATGCGAGCAGGAGCAGGTTGCCAAATATCCTCCGCGCGGCAGCAGCTTCATCGCCTTGAGATTGATTTCCTTATATCCGCGATACGCATTAGCAACCGTTGCTCCGCTTTTGGTGAATGCCGGCGGATCGAGAATGATATAATCGTACGGATTCTTTTTTGTCTGTGCCAGTTCAGTCAGCAGATCGAACACATCGGCACACACGAAGTCCAAGGATTCTTCCATGCCGTTGAGCGCGGCATTTTTCCGTGCCGAAGAAAGGGCATCCTCGGAAATGTCCACGGCGGTGACGTGCTTGGCGCCGCCCTTGACGGCGTTGAGCGCAAACGCGCCGGTATGCGTACAGCAATCCAGCACTGTCTTTCCTTCGGCAAGTTTTCCCGCCGCAACGCGGTTATACTTCTGGTCAAGAAAGAACCCCGTTTTTTGCCCGTTGATATAATCCACGTCGTAAAAAATCCCGTTTTCGCAGATTTTCACATGACCGTCGTCCTCAGTCAGCAATCCTTCGCCCGCATAATAGCCCTTCTGCTGCGGCAGACCTTCCTTCACGCGCAGAGCCGCTTCGTTGCGTTCGTAAATCGCCTTCACCTGCACATCGTATTCCGCAAGGATTTTCACCAGCAGCTCGTACAGCATTCCGCGAATTTTATCCACGCCGTAGGACAGCACCTCGGTTACCAGCACGTCCTCGAACCGATCCACCGTCAGTCCCGGAAAGAAGTCCGCCTCGCCAAAAATCAACCGGCAGCAGGAAAAATCTTTTCCCATCACGGTTTTGCGGTATGCCACCGCGTGACGCAGGCGGCGTTCGTAAAACGCGCGGTCAAACCGATCGTTGGTATTCTGTGAAATCACGCGGACGCGGATTTTGGAATGGTTGTTGACAAACCCCGCACCGAGCCAGCGGTGCTTTTGGGAATACACATCCACGATGTCCCCGTTTTCATAAGGCTCCGCCGACGTGATCTCGTCGCCGTACACCCACGGGTGTCCCTCCCGCAGGGCTTTTTCGGCTTTTGCCGTCACTGTGACCGACGCATAGGCTCTTTCCATAGTTTCCTCCTGACAAACAAAAAGGACTGCTTTCGCAGTCCTCACCATCCGGTAATATTGTATCAGACAGCTCTCGTTACTTTGCCGGAACGCAAGCAACGGGTGCAGGCGTAAATGTGGCACGGAGTACCGTCTTTTACAACCTTCACTCTTCTTACATTGGGTTTCCAGCTTCTGTTGGATCTTCTGTGAGAGTGAGAAACCTTAATTCCGAACGTAACGCCTTTTCCGCAGATATCGCATTTTGCCATGGTCTGCACCTCCTTGATATCAGCTTTCTTAAAAGTCAACGCGTCTATTGTATCAAAAATCGAAAGCAAAATCAAGGGGTTTTTGAAAAAAAATGAACTTTTTTCAAAATTATTTCTTCCGATCACGCGAAAACTGTTGACTTGAAGGGAAGATGAAGGTAAAATAAGATGTAATGTTTATAATCGGAGGAATTTTTATGCTGAACACCGAGAAAACCATGGACAAGATTGTCGCCCTCTGCAAAGGCAGAGGATTTGTATATCCGGGAAGCGAAATCTACGGCGGACTTTCCAACAGCTGGGACTACGGTCCTTTGGGCGTGGAATTCAAAAACAACATCAAACGCGCCTGGTGGAGAAAATTCGTCCAGGAATCGCCGCACAATGTCGGTCTGGATGCCGCGATTCTTATGAATCCTCAGACATGGGTGGCTTCCGGTCACGTCGGCGGATTTTCCGATCCGCTGATGGACTGCAAGGACTGCAAGACCCGCCACAGAGCCGACCAGCTCATTGAAGCACAGACCGGCGTTTCCACCGGCGGATGGTCCAACGAACAGATGATGCAGTACATTAAAGACAACGGCATCAAATGCCCCAACTGCGGAAGCACCAACTTCACCGACATCCGTCAATTCAATCTGATGTTCAAAACCTTCCAGGGAGTCACGGAGGACGCCAAGAGCGAAATTTATCTGCGTCCCGAGACCGCTCAGGGAATTTTCGTCAACTTTGCCAATGTCCAGCGCACCACACGCCGCAAGCTGCCGTTCGGCATCGGACAGATCGGCAAATCGTTCCGCAATGAGATCACCCCCGGCAACTTCATTTTCCGCATCCGCGAATTCGAGCAGATGGAGCTTGAGTTCTTCTGCAAGCCCGGCACCGATCTGGAATGGTTTGCTTATTGGAAGGATTACTGCAAAAACTGGCTGCTCAATCTCGGTATCCGCGAGGAAAACCTGCATATGCGTGACCACGATCCGAAGGAACTGGCGCATTACTCCAAGGGCACCACGGACATCGAATTTTTGTTCCCGTTCGGATGGGGCGAGCTGTGGGGCATCGCCGACCGCACCGATTTTGACCTGAAGCAGCACATGAATCATTCCGGAAAATCGCTGGATTACTTTGATCAGGAAACTAACGAGCGTTACATTCCTTATGTGGTCGAGCCGTCGTTGGGCGCCGACCGCGTGACGCTGGCGTTTTTGTGCGATGCTTACGACGAGGAAACCGTCGGCGAAGGCGACACCCGTGTGGTACTTCACCTGCATCCGGCACTTGCACCGTTCAAAGCGTGCATCCTGCCGCTGTCCAAGAAGCTGAGCGAACCGGCGCGCGAACTGTTTGCCAAGCTGTCCCGTCATTTCATGATTGATTTCGACGATGCAGGTTCCATCGGCAAGCGTTACCGCCGCCAGGACGAAATCGGCACGCCGTTCTGCATCACTTACGACTTCGACAGTGAAACCGACGGTTGTGTGACCGTGCGTGACCGCGACACCATGGCACAGGAGAGAATCCCCATGGATCAACTGGTCGCCTTCATCGAAGAAAAAATCGATTTCTGAATTTTTTGTGCGCCCGCAGATTCTGCGGGCGCACATTTTTGTCTGTCTTTTCAAATTCAAAAGCGGGCGGCGGAATTTTTCCGCCGCCCGTTTCACTTTACATTCTGTTTTTCAGAATCTGGAATACGCGCACTGCCGCTCTCGCGCCTTGATTTTCAAAGGAAATCTTCCCGGAAAGCGGCGACATTTCCGTCTCCGTATCGATCACCAGTTCATTTCCGCGGAACACCTTCACGTGATTTCCCTGCACGTTGACGGCAAACAGCTCCAACTTCCATCCGTTGACCGGGAAGTTTTCCACCCGTCCGAGAATCTGCGTTCCCTTCCGAAGCTCCACGGTTTCCGTATGCGACTCCAGCCGCAGCTGCAGATCGCCGACGTTCACGGAAAAACAGCTGTCGTCCGGACCGGTGCCCCAGACGTTTAAATACACGGAAACCTCGTACTCGCCGCCGAGATCGTAGGATTCTTTGGTCTCGTATTTTGCCGTTCCGTTGACGTCCAGTTTTCTCTTGGCGCTCAGATAGCTTTCCGGACCGTCCCACGCGCTGAGGTCAAGGAAAAATTCATCCAGCAATTTGTCATACGAAGTGTTCTTTTCCGCATCGGTTACCATCACCTCGCAGGAAGCAACTTTTTCTCCCTGCAGCGAAGTGGCATACACCGTCGTTGTGCCGTTTTTCACCGCAGTGACCAGTCCCGAATACCGATCCACCGTCGCGATCTTTTCGTCAGCGGTCGTCCAGATGACCGTAGGAATCGTCGCCGCGGACGGAGCGACCGTTGCCCGTAGCGTTTTCTGGCGGCGGCGCGGCAGGCTGATTGCCGTCTGATCCAACGTCACGCTTTCCACCGCGATTGCCGTACTGTCCGCTTCGCCGACCGCCTCGTCGTTCATGCGCAGCAGGTCATTGACTGTGTGAGCATACCAGAGCTGCGCAAACTTGCGATCTCCGGTATGAAGCGGGTGCGTGCCGTCCTCAGAGGTATAGTCGTTTTCGTCCAGAGGATTCTCGTTGATCGGCACATAGGAGATTTTCTTTCCCTCCGCTTTGAACTGCTCGCAGATATCCGGCAGTGCGGCGTTGAGCGGAAGATTTTTCGGAGCGTTTTCCTCCCAGCGTCCTTGTGGAACGGCACCGACATACACGGTCACATCGGGAAGCAGCTCGTAGATTTTCGTCAGCAGTTTTTTCATCTGTTCGGTCTGTGCACTCTTGCCGCCCTCCGCTTGGCTGATATTGCAGCCGAGATCCAGCAGAATCACATCGGGAGTATACGTCGGCAGAATATCGTCCAAACGGGTATACATTCCTTCAATCGTGATACCGCCATATCCCGCGTGATGGCGGTATTTTTCCGGAAGGCGCGCATCGCGGTTGTACTGCGGTCCGACAAACTCAAAGTCCACATTGGCAAAATACAGATATTCAAACAGCACATACCGATAGGCGCTTGGGTCAAAGTGTCCTTCGGTGAGCGAATCGCCCATCGGCATGATGCGCACGGTTTTTCCGTGTTCGTTTTTCTTTTCGTAGGTAATTCCCTCGGCGACTTCCTTTTCCGCCAGCGCACTGACCTTCACCGTTACCGATGTTCCGGAGCTTTCCGTATTTTCCGACACCGCGGTTGAAGAACCGTCCGTGCTGCCCGATGCCGTACCTGAACTTTCCGCATCGTGATTGCAGGCGGCGAGGAGGCTCACGGCAAGCAAAAGTGCCGCCAGGCGTTTTCCTGTATTTTTCATGCACATCCCTCTTTTCGGTTTCATTGTAACTTTTTTCTTTTTCCGTGTCAAGCACGGTTGCTATTTTCCTTGAAATCAGTTATACTGTTATCGAAAGTGAGGAGTTTTATGAAAAAAGTGTTGTTTTCGCTTTCGGCGGTCTTTTTTGTTTTTGCCGCCGTGCTTTCCATGCTGAACATCTTTCATATTTATATATACCCGATCGTTTTTGACCCGGGATACCTTCTTTGGATGCTCTCTTTTCTCTGGATCGGCTGTCTGACCGGCGCGTTGGTGATGAGTCTGCGTGCAAAAAAAAGCAAGCGGTTTGCTGTGCTGGCGGCGCTTGTCCTGCTCCTTCCTCTGAGCGTTCTTCAGCTCGGCGTTCGCTCCCGCTTTGCCTGTTATTCCTTTGAAAACGGCAGCTACACGTTTGTCGTGCAGGAAAGACAGGCGGGAATCTCCGCTTCCGTTTCGGTTTATCAGAAAACGTCCCTTTGCACCGCCCGCCTTTTGCAGGCTTCGCTCATTGAAAAAGTCGGAAGTTCTTCCGCGGACAGTTACATGCTGACCTTCCGGAACGGGGATCTGGAGCTTCTGATTCCGTCGGTCTCGGAGACGCCGTTTTCCGTTCCTTATATAAAAAAATAATTTTCTCCGACAAAACGCACCGTTTGATCGTTATACAGACAGGAGGAATCCTCATGTCGGAATCCCTGCCGCATTCCGAAAAACAATTTGAAGCGTTCTATGAACGAAACTACCGATTGGTATATCGGCTCTGCTTTATTTATATGAAAAACCAAGCCGAAGCGGAGGACTGCACCGAAGATGTATTTGTCAAGGTTCTGACGGGCGATTTCGTTTTTCAGGACGAAACACATGAGAAAAAGTGGCTGACGGTAACCGCCATCAATCTTTGCAAGGATCGCTTGAAGCACTGGTGGAGACGGCAGGTTACCGCGATAGACGAAGCTGTCGAAATTCCCGACGAAAATGCCGCGTCCTTTGATGAAACTCTCGAAGCGGTGAAGCGGCTGCCCGTAAAATACAAAGACGTGATTTACCTGTATTATTACATGGACTATAAAACCGAAGAAATCGCCGCTATGTTAAAAAAGCCGCCCTCCACTGTCCGCAATCATCTGCGGGAAGCGCGGGAATGTCTGCGGCGGCAGATAGGAGATGTTGAGCTGTGAACGAAAAGAAAATCCGTGACGCGATTGACCGCGTGGAACCTTCGGAAGGCGCCAAACAGCGGATGTACCGCAATATCCTCAAAAAAGCGGCACAGCCGACCGCTTCCGAGCGGCAGCCGATTTCCTTGGCAAAGTATCTTCTGCCAATCGCCGCGTGCCTTTGTCTGATTGTTTTCGGGATTACGCGTTTTCTCCCCAACCGCGTACCGAACATTCCGGACGAAAGCGGCGTGCAGGGCGGCAATCCGTTTGTCGAAGCGGAAAATGCCGACGAATTTCACAAGCTCGGAATCACCCTGGACGCCCCGAGCAGTGCGGAAAATGTGTCTTATGCCGTTATTGACGGGGAAATTGCGCAGGTTGAGTTTCAAATGAACGGCTTTTGCTTTCTTGCCCGTGCATCGGTGCAAAGCGAGGATTTTTACGGTATTTACGGAAAAGAGCTTTCAGCCGAACTCATCGACGAAGAAAACAACGCCGTTCTTGTCACGGTGCAGACCGATTTTTCTTCTTATGAAATGATCCGCTGGTCACACGGAAAGGTGAAGTATTGTCTCTACTCCACGGACGGCGCCGACCGCGAATCGGTGCGGGCGATTTACAACGCCATGAATTGATGAGAGCAGCAGAAAAAAATGTCGGAAGAATTTTTAAAAATTCTTCCGACATTTTTTCTTTCCCGATCGTTATCTATACAGAAGCGCAAAAAAGCGGTCATGCAGCGTACGAGCAAAGCCGCGCGCTTCTTACAGAAAATGCATGATTAAAGGAGTATTGAACATGAAAAGAATTGCTTTCATTTTGTTGTCCCTGGTTATCGCTATCAGTTTTGCCTCTTGCGGCAAAAATAACAGTTCCCAAACCGACAGCAGCGGAAATTCCTCCCCTGCCGCTGTCACGGCAACGCCTGCGGAAATCGAAAAGAAAATTGCCGATGCCGTCGGTGCGGATCATTATCTTTGCAACACGGATATTGAGGAAAGCTGGCTGCAAAACAGCATCGGGTTGGATCTGTCAAAAATAGAAAGCTATGTTGCCAAGCAGAATGTTATTTCCAGCGTCAATCCCGACACGGTCATCGTTCTGAAGGTTCGGGACGGCTACGCAGCGGAAGCGGTGAACACGCTGAACACCAATTTTGCGCAAATGGTCAGCTATATCCGCCAATACCCCTTCGGCACCGCCAAGGTACTGAACGGAAGAATCTACCAAAGCGGCAACTATGTAATCTATGTGATCGCCGGCGCAAGCTATGAAGGCGAGGACACCGAGGAAGAAGCCAAGCTGGCATTGACAGAGTACGCAAAAATTGACGAGGCAATCAAAAGCATCTTCGGCACTCTTCCGGAAAACGCGGCAATCGTTCCCGAAGAAAGCGAGAACAAAGGCGGTCTGATTGTTCCCGATGACGACGACACGCCGATTGTCGGAGGCTGATTATGGTCTTTTCGGGCATGACGTTTCTTCTCCTGTTTTTGCCTTGTGTGTTGACGGTTTACTACCTTTCCCCGAAATGTCTGAAAAACACGGTGCTGTTTTTCTTCAGTCTGCTGTTTTATGCTTGGGGCGAACCGATTTATGTCGGACTGATGCTTTTTTCCACGGTGCTGGACTATTGCTGCGGTCGGGCAGTGGAAAAATATCGCGGAACCGGCAAAGCAAAAATCACCCTGATGGTTTCGGTGATCGTGAATCTGAGCCTGCTGTGTCTTTTCAAATACGCAGATTTTTTGATCGGCACGGTAAACCGCCTTTTCGGCAGCAGTCTTCCGCTGTTGAATCTTCCCCTGCCGATCGGCATTTCCTTCTACACCTTCCAGACCATGAGCTACACGATCGATGTCTACCGCGGTGACGCCAAAGCACAGAAAAACATCCTTTCCTTCGGCGCGTATGTAACGCTTTTCCCACAGCTCATTGCCGGACCGATCGTCCGTTATCAGACCATTGCCGATCAGATCGACGACCGCACACATTCCTTTGACCGATTCGGAGAAGGCGTCCGACGTTTTGTCTGCGGTCTCGGGAAGAAGGTACTGCTTGCCAACAACATCGGGCTTTTATGGAGCACGGTTTCCGAAGGAAGCGGACAGACCGTGGTTTCGGCTTGGCTGGGGATTCTGGCTTTTGCTTTTCAGATTTACTTTGACTTTTCCGGTTATTCGGACATGGCAATCGGGCTTGGAAAAATGTTCGGCTTTGAATTTCTCGAAAATTTCGATTATCCGTACATTTCCAAAAGCATCACGGAATTCTGGCGGCGTTGGCACATTTCCATGGGCACATGGTTTCGGGACTATGTGTACATCCCGCTCGGCGGAAACCGCAAAGGACTCCCGAAACAGCTCCGAAATATTGCCATTGTCTGGCTGTTGACGGGATTCTGGCACGGTGCCGGTTGGAACTACGTGCTTTGGGGCGTGTTTTACGGCGTTGTGCTGATTGTCGAAAAGTTTTTCCTGCTCAAGCGCCTGCAAAGGGCACCGGCGTTTCTCTGTCATCTCTACACCCTACTGTGTGTGGCAATCGGATGGGTGCTGTTTGCTTTTGAAGACCTTTCCAAAGCGTTTGCATATCTGAAGCTGTTGTTCGGCGGCGGACCGTTCTGCAATTCTGCCGCGCTGTATCAAATGCTTTCCTACCTTCCGCTGATTTTGCTGTGTGCAGTTGCCGCCACGCCCTTGGGTGCAAAGCTCTACCGCAGATGCAGCGAAAGGTGCAGCGACGCCGCCATGGGCATTTTCGACGTATCCGGCATGACTGCCGTGATGCTGCTCGCGGTCGCTTATCTCATCAGCGGCTCTTACAACCCATTTTTGTATTTCCGTTTTTAAGGAGACTGTGCTATGCGAAACAAAATCATTTCTTCGGTTTTCTGTCTGCTTTTGGCAATCGGGGTCTTTTCCGAGCTGTTGACGCCCGACAAATACTATTCCGAAAGCGAAAAGCGGACCTTGACACAAAAAAGCACCGTTTCCCTTGCCGATTTTCCCAGCGGAAAGATGGGAACGCAGATTGAAAAATACCTTGCCGATCAGTTTCCGCTGCGCGATCGATGGATCAGTGTCAAAACCGTCACCGAACGTCTCAGCGGGAAAACGGAAATCTCCGGTGTGTATTTCGGAAAGAACGGGACGCTTATCGACAGCTTCACTAACTATCGTCAATCGCAATTCAAAGCCAATCTCGAAGCTCTGATCAGGCTGTCCGAAAGCATTTCCGTTCCCATGGACGTGATGCTCGTTCCCACCGCAGCGTACATTCTCTCGGACAAGCTGCCGGCATTTGCGCCGAATCTCGACCAAAAAGCGCTTTACGATTACGCCGAATCGCTCGGGCTTTCCATGATTGACGTCTTTTCCGCACTCACGGCGCACAAAGACGAATATCTCTATTACAAAACCGATCACCATTTTACCTCTCTCGGGGCGTATTACTGCTACGCCGCGTGGAGGCAGGCGCAAGGGAAAGCGACCGATTCCCTTCTTTCATGGCAAAGCGAAATTCTTTCCGACCGATTCCGCGGCACGACCTATGCCAAGG
>ERZ808245.635-NODE-635-length-16833-cov-26.363989_pt1 | contig 16833 bp, 16 predicted proteins | sample MGYA00521243_ERZ808245 | MGnify/ENA primary metagenome ERZ808245 (study PRJEB31516, sample SAMN03275576) | gut metagenome | biome: mammalia-associated habitat; material: feces | host: Papio cynocephalus | place: Kenya | collected 2012-07-07 ... | reverse complement strand
TCGTGAGCGTTCTGGAGACGGCGGCCGAGAGCGGCGAGTTCGCGCTCGAAGACGAGAAGATGGTGGAGGGCGTGTTGCGCCTGTCCGAATTGCACGCCAACGACGAGATGACGCCGCGTGTGGATATCGAGGGTTATGATTCGGATCTGCCGCCCGAGGCGCTGGCGGCGACCCTGGCGGCGGCGCGGCACCATTATCTGCCCGTCTACAATCGCACGCCGGACGCCATCGAGGGCGTCTACGACGCGCGCACGGGCAGACGCCTCGCGGCGCTTTTCGTCCCCGAACAGGCGACGCTGGACGATCTGCTGATGACGTTCCGCAAGAGCCGCCTGCCGCTGGCGATCGTGACCGACGAATTCGGCGGAACGGCCGGGCTCATCACGCTGACGGACATCATGGAGCTGATCGTCGGTCCCGACGTGCTGGGGCACCGCGACGTCGAGCCGCTCATCCGGCGCGAATCGGAACGCGTCTGGACGATCGACGCGGACGCCAGTCTCGACGAAATCAACCGCACGATCGGGCTGGAGCTCGCGGCGGAGGACGCGGACCGCCTGGCCGGATGGATAGCCGCGCAGGTCGAACGCATCCCCCACGTCGGACAGGTCATCGAGGCGCAGGGCTGCCGGCTGACCATCCTCAAACGCCGCAAACACCGCGTGGAGACGGCGAAGCTGGAAGTCCTGGAATTTCCGAAGCCCGACACGGACGCCGAATTGATCGCCGAGACGGACGAAGCCGTCGAAAAGACGCGGGAGGACATGGAATGATCGTTTCCGTCTTGCTGGGGTTCGCCGTTCTCGCCGCGCTTGTCCTGTCCGGCTTCTTCTCGGGGACGGAAGCGGCTTTCGTCACGGTTTCGCGCGGACGCATCGTGCACCTGTCGCGCGAAGGGTCCGCGAAAGCCAAGATCGTCCTGCGGGCGATCGGCGATCTGCAGGATACCGTGACGACGATTCTCGTCGGCAACAATATCGCCAACACGCTGTATTCGTCGGCTTCGGCCGCGCTGGCGGCGCGCGTGTTCGCCGACTCTTCGCTCATGTGCACCGTTTGGGCGTGCATCGCCGCGTTTGTCGTTCTCTATCTGGGCGAGTTCTTCCCGAAGCTCCTTTGCACGACCCGTCCGCTGGAGCGCGTCCTCTTCCTGGCTCCGCTCTACGAAGCGGCGTCCATCCTCTTGCGGCCGCTTTCCGGCCTTGCGACGGCCGTCATCGGTTTCTTCGTGCCGCGCGCGGAGGTCCGTCCCGGCGTGACGACGAACGACCTGTTGCGCATTCTCCAGGATCGCAAGGACGGGGCTGTCCTCACCGACCTCGAGAGTGCGCTCATCGCGCGCATTCTCGTCCTGCGGCGCAAAGGCGAAAAGGTGACGGCGGAAAGCCTCCTGTCCGTCCTGGACGACGCCAGACTCCATACGCTCAAACTGGAGGATTTGTGAACGCCGCGCCCGACGTGCGACCCTGCTGCCTGACGATAGCCGGTTCGGATTCGGGCGGAAACGCCGGCGTGCAGGCCGATTTGCGCGCATTCCACGCCTATGGTCTGCATGGGTGCACGGTGTTCGCCGCGCTTACCGCCCAGACGCCGTTCGCCGTCCGCGCCGTGCACGGCGTCCCTCCCGATTTCGTCGCCGCGCAGCTGGAGGCGGTGCTGGGCGCCTATTCGATCGCCGCGCTGAAGACGGGGATGCTCTCGGATCCGGCGGTCGTGGAAGTCGTCGCGCGGCGTCTCGCGCAGGTTCCGGATGTCGCCAAGATAGTGGACCCTGTCATTGTCTCCACGAGCGGCGCGCGTCTTGTTCCGGACGACGCCCTCTCCGCGCTCAAAAGTTCCCTTCTGCCGCTGGCGCGCCTTGTGACGCCCAATTTCCCGGAGGCGGAAGCGCTTCTTTCCCTGCCGCCGTCGCCGCCGCGCGAAGCGACCGTCCGGCGTTCGGAGGAATATGCGCGCGCCCTCTGCGGCATGTTCGGCGCCGCCGTCCTCGTGAAAGGCGGGCACGGCGCGGACGAGGAGGCGGTAGACGTCCTCTTCGACGGGGAGGCCGTGCAGGCGTTCGCCGCGCCGCGCGTCCGGAATCCCGTCTCCACGCACGGGACGGGCTGTTCGCTCGCGGCGGCGCTGACGGCGGAACTGGCATTGGGGGCGACTCTCGCGGACGCCGTGCGCGGCGCGAAGGATTACGTCCGGAAGGCCATCTCGGGATCCTATTTTGTCGGACCCGGTTGCGGCGTGCTGGGTTTTGTCGACAAACGGAGGCGGTATGTCTGAGCGTTTGCAGAATGTTCTTGCGCAGGCCGGCGTGGCGTCGCGACGGGGCGCTGCGGCGCTGATCGCCACGGGCGCGGTGACGGTGGACGGGCTCGTCGTGCGCGAACCGGGTTTTCGCGTAGACCCGGCGACCGCGAAGATCGCGGTGGACGGCAAGCCCCTGCAGGCGCGCGAGAGGAAGCGCACGATCATGCTCTACAAGCCGGTGGGCGTGCTCTCCTCGACGCACGACCCGTTCGGCGGCAAGACCGTCCTGGATCTCGTCCGCGGCCGGATTCCCGAGCGGCTCGTCCCGGTGGGCCGGCTGGACAAGGACAGCGAGGGATTGCTTCTCCTTTCCAACGACGGCGATTTGACCTTGCGTCTGACGCATCCGCGCTTCGACCATGAGAAAACCTATATCGTGCGCGCCGCCGGACGCTGGTCGGAGGACAAGCTGCGCATCCTGCGCGGACCGGTCGCCCTGCCCGACGGGTACGTGACGCGTCCGGTTCCGGTGGAAGTCGTCCGCGGCCCCGAAAACAACGTCACCACGCTCGCGTTCCATCTGCGCGAAGGACGCAAGCGGCAGATCCGCCACATGTGCAGCGCGGCGCATCTGGTGGTCCTCTCGCTCAAGCGCGTGGCCGTCGGCGGGCTCCGCCTGCCGCGCGATCTGAAGCCGGGGCAGTGGCGCGATCTGACCGCGGCGGAATGCGCGGAGGCTTTGAAGAATGGCTGATTGGCTGGCGGAGACGCCCGAGGGCGTCGTGGTGGCCGTGAAGGCGCGTCCGCGTTCATCGCGCGCCGGGCTGGACGGCTTCTTCGACGGGGCGGTGAAAGTGCGCGTCCGGTGCGCGCCCGTGGACGGGAAGGCCAACAAGGAACTCGTGGAGACTTTGGCGGACGCTTTTGGTTTGCCGAAGTCCGCGGTCGTCTTCGTGAGCGGCGAGACGTCCAAGACGAAGCGCCTTCTTCTGCGCGGCGTTTCCGCCGCGCGGGTCAGGTCCGTCGTGGGCTGCTGACGCGGCTGTTCATGCCGATGGCCGCGGCGATTATCAGGACGAACCCGATAATGCTGGGCGTGTCGGGCTTCTGGGAGAAGAAGAAAAATCCGAAGAGCGATGTGAAGATGATGTTCGTGTAGTCGAATACGGCCACGACGCGCGGTTCGGCTAACCGGTAGGCGGCCGTGACCCCGAACTGCCCGATCGCCGCGCCGACGCCGGCGCCGAGCAGGATCGCGAGTTGCGCGCCGGAAAGCGGCGTGAAGCCGAAAACGATGAAGGGAATGGCGCACAGGCAGGAAAACGCGCTGAATACGGCGATGATGAGTGCCCCGCCCACGCCGATACGCCCAAGCTCATGCACGCAGGCGTAGGCCAGTCCGGCGCCCAGCCCGCCGGCGAGCGCACAGCACGCGGCAAACGGCTCGTTCGCGCCGAACCCGGGTTTCATGACGAGAATGGCTCCCAGGAAGGCGACGGCGAGCGCGGCGACCTGCCGCCGGTTGACGCGCTCGCCGAGAAAAAGAGCCGCGAAAAGAACGGCGAAGAAGGGGGCTGTCTTGTTGAGCGTCATCGCTTCGCCGATCGGAATCTTCGACAGCGCATAGAAGTTCCCGAATATCCCGATGGAGCCGAAGGCGGCGCGCGCGAACAGGAGCAGCCACGCTTTGCGGCGCGGCGTCGAGGGCTGGAAGCCGCGGGCCTGGGGTCCCGTGGAAGGCTCGCGCCAGAAAACCGCCGCGGCGAGAACCAGCGCTATGATATTGCGGAAGAAACTCTTCTCGAAACTCGAAACCGCCGCGCCATGGTCGTCGCACAGGCGCACGAAAAACGCCATCAGCGCGAACCCGAACGCGCTGACGATGATGGCTATGATCCCTTTGCTCGTATTGTTCATGTCGTTGGCGCATATTATAGCATAAATTCGCGCGAGAGCCTATCTCCCGGGCATTCCACAAAGGGTTTGCCGACTGAAAGAGAATGTGGAGAAAAGGGGCCGTTGAAGGTGAAGAAATCCGCTCCGCGGCACTTGGGAACCGTCGCTATCCGCATTCTCTCCTTTTCCCCGAACGGTTTCCCCAAAAAATCGCGGTAAAAGCCCGGATGACAAGTTCTTGTTTTCCTTTGAAAACAAAGGACGCCGCCCAGATTCCGGCCTTCCAACTGCGATTTTCAGGTTTACAGGGCGATTGGCACTTTCTGCCGGAAATTTTGGAGAGACTCCACCTCTCGCCCGAGTTCGCCATGATAACCGTTTCCCTCGACGAAAACACCCTTGAACGCGGCTTGCAAGCCGCCCGCAAGTCCTTGATCCGCAGGCCTTGCCGTCGAACGCGGCGCTTCGGGACGCGGCCGTTTCGGCCATCCGTTCGTCCGTCTCCCGGCGGACTTTCTGACGCCTCGCCAACCCTCGAACCATCCCGCTTTTTGGACGCCATCCGTGCCCAAACTACTCCCTCTTGCCCCCCACACACTCCCTTTGTCCCATTTTTTCTCTAATTTTCCCAAACCCAACTCAAAAATACGCTTGACAAACGTCGGCGATATGTTATTATTGTGTCCAAAAGCGGAAGGCCCGTGAAAGGCGGGCGAACCGCGAGGCACGAAGCAGAGGAAATGAAACAGAAAGGAATGTGGTCGCCATGACGGACTGACGGAAGCGCGCCCGGAGAGGGCGCGCGGACAAACGACGACAACAACAGCGGCGCGCGCAGTGAAGCGCGCCGGCGAATAGACAAACCTGCCGAAAGGCGCAACATCCCCGCAGGGGAAGAAAGAAACAACAATGATCATATCCGAAAACGACAAGAACGGCAAAACGGTCATCCTTTTCGACACGGTGGCCGTATCCTCAAAACTGAACACGGACAGGCGCTACTGGCTGCGGGCCCGCCCCAACGCCATGAAGTCGGACAAGGCCGTCTTCCAGGAGGCCGTGGAGGCCTGCTCGCTTAATGTCAAGCCCAAGGCCGCGGCGTACCTGTTCGACGCCGTGCTTTCGACGGCGGCGGCGAAAGTGGCGGAAGACGGCGTGTCCCGCAAGATCGGCGACCTCATCAAGATCTACCCCGTCATCAGGGGCACCGTGGAAGGCCCCTACAGCGCCTACGACGCGGCGACCTGCTCCTGCGTGGTGGCCGCCAGCCTGCTCAGCGGCGTCGAGAAGAAAGTCAAGACCGAGAACGTCCGCTTCGTCAACCGGCGCCCCGGCCGCATCGTGACGATCGACAAGGTCATGTCCGTCGGCTGCGCTTCGGACGGCACGATCGTCAAGACGAAGAAGATCCGCGCCGTCGGCGTCAACACCGAGTTCGACGCCGCGATCGGCGACACCGTCACGGTGGAGTGGACGGAAGACGGCGAGGCCAAGTCCGTCGCGCTCTCGCCCGCGGAGCAGGACGACACCTGCCTGACGTTCGACTGGCCCGCGGCGCTCGACGACGTGCCGGACGGCACCGACGTGACCTTCGTCTTCAGCACGCGCATCGGCATCCCCGACGCGGCGGCGCAGGTCAATAAGGTCACGGTGAGACTCGCCGCGGCCGGCTGAGCCGCCCGCGGGAGCCGGCTTTCAAAGCGAAAAAAGGATGAAGGGACGGCCCTTCATCCTTTTTTATCCCCTTTCAACGCCCTCGCAGAACGCCCCGGGCGCTCCGTTTGACTTGCTCAAAGCACCCGTTTGACCGGCTCAAAGCGTCCGTTTGACCGGCTCAAAGCACCCGTTTGACCGCCTCGAACGATGCCTTTGACCGGCTCAAAGCGTCCGTTTGACTTGCTCAAAGCACCCGTTTGACCGCCTCGAACGATGCCTTTGACTGGCTCGAACGACCCGTCCGACTACCTCAAACGCGCCGCCGGGATGCCGTCCCGCGACGACAGACGGGATCCCCTCGCCCAAGGCCCGGATCCCGGCAACGCCGTTCCCCGCGCCCCAGTCCACCTTCCAGTAGCGGATGCCCGCACGGGCCGAGAGTTCGACCCGCCGCCGGTAGAAGTCCTCCACGAAAAGTGTACCCTGTCGTGAGACACCCGGGACAGGCCGTTCCAAGGGGTGTCGGCGACGGTAGGGGCCGCAGTCCCCTGCGGCCCGCCCAGACCGCGCGCCTCTACTCCTTATATATATACGGCAATTCCCAAGCCCGGCGGGACGCCGGACCGGCCTCTGCGGAGCCAAGGCTTCCTCTTCGCGAAGATGGGGGGGGGGGCTCCTCCGCGGAGGGCGTCCTGCGCAGGGAGGAAGCGGATGTTCAGGACCGCCTTGAACCTTGAAGTCCCGCTGGACGCCCTCTTCAACGCCGCGGCGACCCAAGCGTTTCCGTACCCCGGAAGCTCAGACGCGGCCCTTCGACTTGAGGAACGCGAACGACGGGCGCACCGCGTCCAGCGAGTCCGCGTGACGCTCGCACTCGACGACATACCACTGCACGCCGTCCGCGTCCGTCGCCTTGAAGAGACGATCCCATTCGACCCCTTTCGCGCCTTCGCCCGGCTGGCCGAGGATCGCGTCGAACTTCCTGGAGCCCGCGCCGTTCTCCTTCGCGTGGAGCGTGAAGGAGCGGTGCGGATACTTGATGTACTGCTCGCATGGGTCGACGCCCGCGCAGGTCGACCAGCCGACGTCTTGCTCCATCAGCACGGCCTTGTCCGTGTGCGAGAAGAAGAAGTCCCAGAACGAAGAGCCGTCCGTCATCTTGACGTAATGCTCCCACGTGTGGTTGTGCAGCCCGATCCTGCACCCCATCGTCGCGCAATTCCCCGCAGCTTTGTTGTAGAAGTCGCACAGCCTTTTCGTGAAGTCGTCGATCTCCTTGCCGGGCTTGGCGGCCTTCGGATCGTTCCACGAAACCCCCGGCGGGAAGTTGCCGCCGGCTGGACAGCAGATGAAGCTGTTTCCGTAGCCGAGGTTGAACTCGCACGTCGCCTTGAACTTGTCGGGCGCGAAATCCCACCGCCCGACGTGCGTGCCGCACGCGGCAAGTCCGTTGTCGTCCAGCATCTTCTTGAGCTCGGACGCCTTGAAACCATAGTAGCCCGCGAACTCGACGCCCTCGTAGCCGATCGCCTTCACGTCGGCGAGGGCCTTCGCGAGCCCGGTCTTCTTGATGTAGTCGCGGATCGAGTAGAGCTGCAGCGCGACCTTGCCCGGACGCGCGGCGCGGCAGACCGCCGTGCCGCATCCCGGCATCGCGGCCAGCGCCGCGCCCGCGCCCAGTCCGCCGATGAAGTTTCTTCTTGTCATGTCCATTTTTCCGTTCTCCTTATTGCCCGTTTAAACCTCGACGTCCCAGCCGTTGCGGTAGGCGTCGCGCTTGAGCGAGATGCCTTTCCCCGTCCCGTTGGCGAATTCGTTCTTCACGGGATCCCAGTCGAAACCCGTGTCGTAGACGTAGCTCATGTTGCAGAGACCGCAGAGGATCGACGTGCGACCGCCGACCTCGGCCGGCGAAACCGTCGCCCCGCGCGTATAGCAGCTGTCGATGAAGTCCGCCACGTGGCCGCGTTTCGCCTTGAAGACCTGGACCTTCGCCGTCGCGAGCCCGTACCGCGCATTCAGCGTCTTGATCGCTTCGCCCAGCGCGTCGTCTTTCTTGATCGCCGTGTCGGTTCCGTAGTCCTTTCCGATGGACGACGCCACGATCTTCTCCGGCCTGAACGAGGCGTCCTCGAGCGCCTTGCGGATCTCCTTCGTGGGCTTCACGGGGCCCGTGCCCTGCCAGACGGCGATTTTGCCGCGGTTGACCGCGACGATCCCGTTGTCGCAGTAGAAGACCGTGCCCCAGACGCCGAACGGCCCATGGTAGAGTTCGATGTCCGATCCGTCCGCCTTCGACTTGAAGAGCATCCTCATGCCGGACTGACGGCGGCCGCCGTGGAAGAGGTTCGCGGAGTGCGGTTCGTCCGAGCGGAGAATCCTGTACGGGCCCGAATCGTCCATGTCCATGCCCCACTGGGCGATGTCGAGGTGGTGCGCACCCCAGTCGCCGTTGTAGCCCGTGCCGAACTCGTCGTCGAAACGCCAGAACATCGGGAAGAACTTGTGCACACCCCGCGGCGCGAGCTGGTCCGAATAGGGCCGCCATTTCGCCGGGCCGAGCCACATGTTCCAGTCGACGTCGGGGTTCGACGCGCCCTCTTCCGCCGCCTTCTGTGGATTGTCGAAGAAGCGGACCGGGTGGGACGGGCCGCCAAGTTTCGCACCGCCGACGCCGTAGTTCGCGTCCACGTAGCGCACCTGGCCGAGAAAGCCGTTGCGAACGATCATGACGGCCGTCCAGAAGAGGTCCCAGCTGCGCTGCCAGGCGTTGGTCTGGAAGACGCGCCCGTACTTGCGCTGGGCCGCCATCACCTTCTTGGCCTCGTCGATCGAGAACGTGAGCGGCTTTTCGCAGAAGACGTCCTTGCCGTGCTTCATCGCCTCGACGGCGATGTAGGCGTGCCAATGGTCGGGCGTCGAGATGCCGACGATGTCGATCGTCGGGTCGGCGATGATTTCGCGGAAGTCGGCGACGGCGCGGCAGTCGCCGTTCCCGTACCGCACGTCCACGCGCCGCTTGGCGTCCGCGAGCCGCACCCGGTCGGCATCGCACACGGCGACGACGGCGACCCGCTTGTTCCCGAGGAACGAGTCCAGATTGCCGCGCCCCTGGATGCCGACGCCGATCATGGCGACGTTGAGCTTCTCGCCAGGCTTGAGCGCGCGGCGCCCGGTTTTCTGCGTGGCGTGTCCGGCCAGCGCCACCGCGGCGGCGGAGCCGAACAGGAATCCGCGGCGGTTTATCTTCATGTTTTTCATTTTATTCCTTTCATCTGATGAATGACTGTGATGCAGAACGTCACTTGCGCCGGAACACGACGAGTTCGCCGAAGCGATTCAGGTCCAGCGCGGCGAGCCGGAAGTCCGGCAATGCCGCGGGAATGTGGACCACCGCCAGCGAGACGGTTGCGAAGTCCCTGAATGCGCCGACGTCCAGCGTCTCCTCCAGCCGGAAGCCGCCGGGCAGCAGCGTGCGGACGGACGTGGCGGACGGAACCGCGCCGAGCAGCCGTCCGTCCGCAGCGCGGAATCGCCACTCGAGGCGATACGGCAGGAGAATCGGCGCCGTGCCCTTGTTCTCCCCGTCGAGGCGCAGCCGCAAAGTTTCGCCGTCGAGGACGCTTTCCGCCGTGTGCGGCACGAGCCGCGCGCCGGCGTAGAGGTCGATCTTGCGGAACGCGGCATAGGCATCCGGATTCACCTTCTTCACGTTCTTCGGCGTGATCGGGCAGGTGTTCACCAGGCTGGCGTGCTGGGCCAGGATCCAGTCGACCGCCTCAGGAATCGTGGACTGCCGGCCCCGGTACCACTCGTTCTTCTCGTGCAGGTGGAACCAGGATTCGCCGCCGATGAACTCGAGGAAGACGGGCTGCGACTTCCAGATCTCGCCGAACCGCGGCACGTCCTTGTACGGCGGCGTCCCGACCCAACGCCCGTAATGCCACGTCGAGCCGACCGAGTCAAGCCGCACGCCGACGCGCGGGAACGTCCCCTTGGAAAGGGCGTAGGCGAACGTCTCCTTGTTTTCGCCCGACAGGAACAGGAGCGGCGTCTTCGTGAAATTGTCGAGGTACATGTCGGCAATCGCGCGGCGGCAGGCGGCATCGAACTTGTAGGGGTACTCCATCGGGAAGCAGTGCCACTCGGCGAAGTTGCCGTACGAGCCGATGTCGATCGCGCCGATGACGGGATGGCCGTCGTACCGCTTCGCCAGCGCCGCGATGAAGCGGCCGTGGCACCGGAGGAAGACCGGGTCGTCGAAGTAGGGGGCCTCGCGCTCGGTCGTCTCCTTGCCGCCGTTCGTCCAGTCGCGGTATTTGTTGCCCTTCCGCCAGACGTGCTTCTTCGCCCCGGGCTTCGCGAAGAACCAGTCCGGAGACTCGCGCCGCCGGTTGCTGCAGGCGTTCACGCACATGATCCGGAAGTAATACGGCACGCCGTTCGTGCGGGCATACTCGATCCGCGCGTCAAGCCGCGCCCAGTCGTACCGCCCTTCCTCCGGCTCCAGGTCGCGCCATTCCCACCGGTCGTAGACCGCGCCGACGTTGACGATTCCGTCGAAGGCCGAGACGGGCTCGTAGGCGGCACTCCATCCCTGGCCGGGGTTGCGGAACACGTCTTCGTTCTCCCGGAAGACAAGCGACTGGCGGACCGGCCCGCCGCAACCGGCCAGCGCAAGCAGCCCCAGGACATTCCAAAACAGCTTCTTCATCGGACAGCACCCGCCTTGCATCACCTGACGATCAGGAAGAATCCCGACCCGCTGAACCGGAACGCGCCGTTCTTCCAGGCGATCCGGTGCCGGGTCTTCTTTCCGTCCACGACAAGCTGCCAACGGGAGAAGTCAAGGTCGCCCACGACAGCCGTCCACTCAAACGACGGCCTGTACGTACGGATGTCCGCCCCTTCGGGGAGATTGTTCAGGTAGAGGACGCCCGTTTCCGCCAGACGCGCCCCCCGCACTTCTCCGCCGCCGTTGACGGCATCCAGCGTCAGCGCCTCGACGACCTGTCCGCCCGTCACGTTCGTGAAGTCCAGCACGGCGCCCTTGTCGACCTCGATCTTCATGGACGACGGCAGTCCCGTCGCGCCCGGCGCCGCGAAGGCGGGATTGCCGGACTTGTCCGCAAGCGTGAAGGCCATGGGCACGGCGGCATCCGAACCGACCGCCACGTTGCCGCTTCCGCCGGCCCAGACACCCGCCCAGTTGCCGAGCGTATAGTCCGTCCGCGCGTCAAGCGCCACCCACGTCTCGCCATTGTCGGCGCTGCCGAAGAGCGTCCAGGACGACGGATAGCCATTGTCGTAGGTTCCCGCCCAGTTGTAGCCGACAATGCCCGGCGATGATTCCGGCAGACGCACGTAGAACGCAACCGCGTTCGTCTCGGCGAGCGTCGGCGAGGAGATGCCCATCATCGAATCCTTCTTGTCGTCAAACAATTCGGCAACCGACCAATACCAGGGCGAATACTTGTAGCCGGCCGGCACGGTCGCGCACCCAGCGGGCAGATCCGCGAGCGCCGTTCCCGGATCCTTCGCCGTGATGCCCACGCCGACGCGCAGGCCGTCCTTGTCGAGGAACGCGAACTCGCCAATCCCCCACGCGGTAGACTTGGAGCCCTTGTGCGCCGTCCCCTCGAACTTGTAGAGCGGCACCGAATAGCCGGAACCCGAAAAGAGAAGCGTCCCTTCGGCGACGTGGATGTCGTCCGCAAGCCCCGCCGGGTTCTCCAGCGTCAACGCACCCGCACCCGTCTTCTCGAACCGCGTGCCGCGGACGCCGCCGGCGGAACGGACGTTGGTGTCGGCGGAAACCGCGACCGTGAGCCGTCCGCCGTCTTCCGTCACGAGATTCCCGACGACGGACGAGTCGCCCGACACGGTCGCCGTCGCGCCGACGATGCGGAGGGTCGCACCTTCCGCAACGGACAGCGACGCGGCATCCAGCGCGGCCTCGACCTTCAGTTCGCCTTCCGAAACGGCCAGCGTCCCGACCGTCGTCGCCGCCACGCGCGTCACGCCCGAACCGGTCTTCTCCACGACGACCGGGGACTTGAACGTTCCCGAGAGGGACGTCTCCTGTTCCGAATCGCCGACCAGCAGTTTGGCGCCCTCGCCGCCCGTCACATAGCACGTCTTGTCCATCGTGAGACCGGCGACCTTCACTTCGCCCTTGACCTTGACCTGGTGGAACCAGCCGACGACATGCACGGCCGCCCCGCCCCAGGTGACAGCCTTGTTCAGGAGTGTGTACTGTCCCGCATCTGCCTGATTCCAGTTTCCCTCCAATTTGACTTCGGCGAACCCGCTGAACGCGAGCGAGCCGCCGTCGGCAACCAGTGCACGCGGCGCATAGTGCGTGTACAGGCTTACGGAACTCGTGGAATCCCCCTGGCTTTCGACCCGAATCCGTCCCTCAAAGAACGGAGAACCCCAATACTGATAAGCTCCGCCACCAAAACAGGCCGAAGCGTCCGCCGTGACGAGAGCCGTCCCCGTCTTGTGCCGGTTCGCAATCGTTCCGCCGGACGTCCGCCCCTTGCCCAACGACATCACGGGAATATCCCCGCTCTCATTCACCGTGGCATTCGCCGAGACTTCTAGCGTTTGATAGGCGAAGGCATACCCCCCCCCCAGTGGACGGTCCGGTCAGACGGCCCGTGCCGCCGCTCGCGCCGACCGTGATCTTCGTCGCCTTCGATCCGAAGCACGATTGGGCGTCCAGCACCGCAATCTCGGCGTCATCGCCCGCATCGGGTCCCAGCGCGACCGTCGCCGCCCCGACCGTTGCCCCGCCGCCCACCGTGAGACGGCCGTGAACCGTAATCGCGTCATACGTCTTCGACTCGGCGAGGGCGACCGTCTCGCCACGCGCGACGAACAGATCCTCCGCCGCGGCGGCCTGCACGAGCGAACAGAACCCCGCCAGCAGACATCCCGCAAAAAGGCCTCTACCGAGAAGGCCTCCCACTTTGATACTTTCTTTTTTCATTTGATGCCAACCTTTCTTGTTATGGTTTTCATTTCTGGTTTACGGAAGCCGAACCGCCGTCCGGAGCAAAGTCAAATCGCCAGTTCAGGCGGCCGCGCGGCGCGGCATCGCCGTGGACGTAGAAGTCCATCGGGTCGTCCGCCTGCCGGTTGTCCGACCACTTGAACTCCAGGCTGAACGCCTTCGCCGCGTCCACGCCGAGCGCCGATGCCGGGATGGCGTAGACGAACCGATTGCCCTGGCTGTCGAATGCGGAAGAGCGCGGCGTGAACCGGTGCGTGTAGCCCATCGCGTCCGGCTTGCGCGAAGCAATGCGGACGAACAGGTTCATGCTCTTCTCGTCAGCAAGACGGACGGGCTGGGACGTCTCGGCGAGGAAGCGGACGACACCGTCCGCGCCGACGGCGACGCGCAACGCGGCGAACTCGTTGACGACCGTGTCGTTCACGTAGGTGCCGCAGGCATCGTAGCCCGGATGGTTGCGCGGCTGAGAATCGCCCGTGATTTCCTCGTAGACGGGCGAAACGGCCTCCCAGCGCGCATCGTCCGCACCGCGCGCCTCGGCGAAAGTCCTCGCCCGAGCCGGGGGCGGCAGTCCCTTGAAACGCCGCACGAAGTTCATCAGCTGGAAGTAGTAGGCGTCCTTGTAGCCGCCCTTCATCGGCTCGATGTCGCGCGAGAACTCCTCGTTGTACTCGTCCTGGAGGTTGATCCAGTGCCGCAGGTTGTAAAGCGTGTTCGTCTTCCTCGTCAGAAACGGCACGAGCCATTCGTTCCACTGGCAGACGAAGGCGAGCGGCACGTCGTCCCGCTTCGCGTCCAGCGCCCAGTCGATCTGGTTCTGGAAGAAGAAGCCGTAATGCGTCGCGTCCGGACGGGTGTCGCGGCGGCCGTCGTGCCAACTGCGGCCCTGGATCGGCGCGCCCCAGTGACCTTCGCCGCTGCCGGCCGTCGCGCCGGGCGTCCACCCGGAATCCTTCGGCGCGTCCAGCGCGATATGCGGCGACCCGACCGTGAGGGCCAACATTTCCGGCCGCCCCGATGCGTCGCGGGCGACGTTCGGCGCCGGCATCCCCGCCCAGTACCACGTGTCCGGCTCGTCCGGACAGCACCAGGTCGGACGCCGCCACGTGAAGAAGTCGAGAATCTCCTGACGGTACGGACGGTCGGGATGGGCGATGAGCACGGGCTTCCCGTCCCACTTGAAATAGAGGTCGGAATAGCGCCCCTTCGAATAGTAGTTGTCCCAGACGTCCAGCACGTTCGACGTGCCGCAGCCGCGGCGCGCCGGCGCCATGTAGTAGCAGAACTTCGGGGCGCGGAAGCCGCGGTCGTGGAGTTCCTGAAGAATGGGGAACAGCCGTTCCGTCGTATCCCGGTAGTGGTAGCCGTTCGTCGTGTCGAAGTAGAGAACGTCGATGCCCGCGTCGATGAACATCTGCACGTGCCGCCGCAGGACCCACGGATCCGTCGACCGGTAGTAGCCGAAGAGGGGTTCGCCCCAGTGGAGGAGCGGCGCGTGCGCGGGATCCGGCCAGAGCGGCGAATCCGGCTTGTCCATCACGTCCGGGTCTTCCCGCTCCATCTTCGAGATGTCGTAGGGACCCTGCGTGCCGTGTTGTCCGTGCCAGAGGTAGTAGAAGAGGCCGACCTGCCGTCCGCGTTCGGGTCCGGCCTCCTCGAACGAGACGAGTTCGCGCCCCAGGTGGTCGCGCCCGCACAGGTTGGCGAGATTGGCCTTCTCGACGGCACTCCCGTGGGAGAGTCCGGCGAGGGCAAACTGGGCAACCGCCACGGCGCACGCCTTTGCGGGCGCGGCGTTTCTTGACGGTATGTTCTTGCTGTTCATCTTCTGTATGTTCTTGCTGTTCATCTTCTGTCACATTGTTATGCGCATATTAAAACATAAAACCACGCGGTCCGTCAACCGAAACAGGGGTCTTTTTACGAACGAATATTGTGATATTTTGCGACTTGCACACCCGCAACCAAAAATGATATACTCTACACCATGACAACATGCAAACAGGCTCTGCGAAAGAAAAACGTCTTTGTCGTCATCGACATGAGCGCCGGCATCTCTGCGCGCGAAGTCCTCTCGGGCATCTTCAAATTCGTCAACGCGGGCTGTCCCTGGACGCTGCGGCTCATCCAGCTGCCGGGAGAATCGCTCGCCGCGACCGTCGCGGGCGGACTGGAGAAAAGCGTCGACGGCCTGATCGTGACGTGCGAATCGGACGACCTGTCCAACCGGATGATCGCCGCCGCGACCGACGTGCCGGCCGTCTTCGTGGACGTCCGGAACGACCTCTTCGAGGGGCGCGGACGGAGAACCGCCTTCGTCCGCAACGACAACGAGAGCGTCGGCGCGGCCGCCGCCGGCTACCTCGCTTCGCTCGGAGATTTCAATGCCTTCGGTTTCGTGCCGGACATCGACGGACGGCCCTGGTCGACGCTACGGGAACAGGCGTTCCGCCGGACGCTCGAACGGCGCGGACGCGTCGTCCGCACGTTCGACGGCGGCTCGAAACACCCCGCCGAAGACCTGTCCCGGATGGTCGCCTGGCTCCGGACGCTGCCCAAGCCCGCCGCGCTGATGGCCGCCTACGACTTCCGCGCCACCCAGGTCTGCGAGGCCTGCGCCTGCGCAGGCTTCCGCATGCCCGGACAGGTCGCCCTGATCGGCGTCGACAACGACGAGTTGCTCTGCACGTCGGTGACGCCCGCGCTTTCAAGCGTCAGGCCCGATCATGTGCGCGAAGGCTGGCTGGGGGCCGTGGAACTCGACCGGCTCTTCCGGCTGGGGCGGCGCGCGGCGCGGCGCGAAGTGTTCTGCCGCATCAGCGGCATCGTCGAGCGGGAGTCGACCCGGCCCGGCCCGCCGGCCGCCGCGCTCATACGCCGCGCGATCGCGTTCATCGACGCAAACGTCCACTCGAACCTGCGCGTCACCGACGTCGCCGCGAATCTCGGCGTCTCGCGCCGCCTGCTCGAGAGGCGCTTCCGCGAAATCCGCGGCGAAACGATCAACGACTGCATCCTCGCGCGGCGGCTGGCCGTTGTCAAGCGCCTCCTGAAAACAACACGGCGGAGCTGCGCGAAAATCGCCGTCGAATGCGGTTTCCCGAACGCCAACTATCTCTCGCACCTCTTCGCGCGCAAGACCGGCCTGTCCATGCGCGCCTGGCGCGCCCGGTACGGCAAAAACGCCTGAGCCGCCCTCACCGGTCCAGGCCCTTGCGGACCAGAAATTCCCGGATCCGGCCGTGGCCGGTGTCGAGACGGACATCATGGAGAACTATCGTCAGCATACACACGGCAAGATGGTCGGCGGAAACGGCTGGGGCGGCTACGGAAAAGACTCTCAGTGGTTCGGACATTTCCAGTGGACGCACGAGGAAACGCCCGACGGCTGGCACACCTACGGTTGCGAATGGTCGCCCTCAGGCTACACATTCTACTGCGACGGAAAGAAAGTTGGCGAGCAGAACACGCCGGTTTCGCAGGTTCCTGAGTTCTTGCTCGTCTCGACCGAGCCGGGCGGCTACCGAAAGTGTGCCCCGGACGGCGGTTTGACGGCCGGACGCAAGCTGCGCGAATGGGGCAAACCCGATCCGCGCCTGTTTGACGTCAAGTTGCCGGATTTCTTCGAGGTCGATTTTGTTCGCGTCTATTCGGATCCGCAAGTCGAGAATGGCGTGGATATGCCGCACTGAGAAGTGGAGCGGGTTTGCCGGTATCATGCTGATTGTGCAAACGGCGCGGCATTTCGGACAGAAGAAGTGCCGCGCCGGACAATTTCCGGCGGGCGAAAACGGATGAAAAACGAAGTCGTTAGAGCTATGCTTTATGGTGTACAAACCAGAAGAATAGGACGAACGACAGTCAGGAAACGTTAAGGCGCGGAAAAAGGCGCCCAGGTCTCCGGAACAGCCCTCTTCTCGGCCCAGGCCGGGGCGGCTGTGCGTAAGAAGCCACCTCCAGGCGGAAAGTTCCATTCTTGTCCGCCTGCTTCCGTGCGAGGACCGGGTGGGGCGGACGCGTCT